>Ga0209284_10000049_pt1 | contig 156143 bp, 149 predicted proteins | sample FRY03_FD_187211 | JGI IMG/M metagenome (GOLD analysis project Ga0209284, IMG submission 187211) | Freshwater microbial communities from Lake Fryxell liftoff mats and glacier meltwater in Antarctica - FRY-03 (SPAdes) (version 2) | ecosystem: Environmental > Aquatic > Freshwater > Ice > Glacier...
CCAAACCGCCGCAGTAAGTAAGGGGTTGCTTATTCCTCTTTGTGCCAGCCCCGCCACTATCACTGCTATTGCGGCGTAGTAAAGCGCTCCGATTAAAACCAGAGAAAGATAAGCAAGAAATCCCAGGTAGTGCAGGCCGAACATCAATACCGCGAGAAAACTTGCTCCGTATAAAAATCCGATGACTCCTGCTGGCAACGGCTTTAAGTCGCGCCAAGCCCAAAACAGCGGGATTAATACAATGAGACTTATCCAGCCCGCGTCGATTGGTAAAAAAGCCGTAGCACTTAGTGCGCCGGCCGCGATAGCGACCGTAGCGCGAAGTAGAAAATGTCTACTCAGACGCAGTCCCTACATAAAAGCCGTTTTTCGTCGGCCAACTGACTGCGAGGCAGAAGCAGAAAACAGGCTGAGCAATGAAACTCTCCTGGCTGTTTAGGGATTATTCGTTCGGATTCATCAGTACGGTCATCAATAACAATTTCGTCATCTTCAACCTCGGCTTCTTCGTCTTCTAATTTGGTTCGAGCAGTGCGTTCCGCGAGGATCGCGTCGAGTGGTGTCTCGACATCGTCGGGATCCGATTCTTCGGCCATGTCGACAACTTCTTCGCTGGCGCGTTTTGCCGCCGCCGGACGAACTTTTAGGGCGGTGTCAGCTACTGCCTCAACTTCATCATCCGTGACGATCGGTAGCGCCTCGTCAATTTCGAGCACACCAACATCCAGATCGTCGTCGACATCTACATCAGCGTCGACATCTACATCAGCGTCGACATCTAGGCCGTCAGGATCTGTTTCGACCTCATCTGGTTGGTTGAGAATTTCGTCGGACAACTGCTTTCCTTTCATGATTAGGGTTGACCCTCAGTGGATTTTGGTTGCTTGCCGGTGGATACTAATTCGCACCCACGGACAATTGCTGCATCGAAGAATTGCGGTTCACGACTGCGATTTCGCTTGAGGGTCTAGCCGACGGGCTTCCGCGGTACGTTCGGACCCTAGGCGTTCGAGATCATAAGTTTCGTGATCAACAAATTTCATGGCCGCAGCTAGCGCCCGATGCCCCGCATGCTCCCCTATCAACCGGTGCATCTGTTGAGCAATCACCCGATACGAACGGTGACCTTGCGGCGATGTTCGTAATTCCAGTAAATGCATTGCTTCGCGAGCGTTCATCTGCATCGCGAATCGGATGCGGTAGGCCAGCGATACCGCGTACGGGGCTTCCACCGGAAACCATTCTGACAAATCGTCGTAAAGATCGGCTGACCGTTCCATTGCTCTGTCAAATATTTCGGCTACACCGGCATCAACCAGCGCATCGGGTCGGTCGTAGCCGTGGCGAGGTGAAAGTTTTTGCCACTCAATGGTGAGCATGCGATGGCGCTGAAGATCGCGAAATGCACCGTAATCACAAACCACATCAAATCGATAATCGGTTCTTTCAAACGCCCGTCCGGGTCGATGCCGTCTATTTAGTCGATCGCCGACGTAAGCCTTGAGTAACGAAACTCGCTCATCGGTTCCGAGTTGCGCAACTCGCTCTCGTATGGTCGCATCGGGAAGGTCGAGATGGGAAAAACATACCGCGGCAAGAACTTTGTCTTCACCTTCGGGATCGAAGTCGGTCATGGTTACCGCGTCTTGCTGAACCACGGGTTCCTCAGGAAAGAGCCGCGTCACTATTTCTTCGGTGGCTCGATTTTGTTCAGCTAGGTAAGCCGACCAAGCAATGCCGCGATCAGGCATATCGACGCGTGAAAGAAATGACGGAATAGCTTTGCGCAGTTCAGTAAGAATCATGTCGGCGTAGCTACGAGCTTCCGGCAAGACGTGGGCTCGCATTCTTAGCAGCAGACTCTCAAAGGCTTGCCCGGTTGCGTAGATACCAACATTAGAAACCGTTGCCGCTGGGAGTATTCCCCGTGCCAGATCATAAGCCTTGGCTTTTATCGACTGTTTGTAAATAAAATCCGAGTCTTCCGGACTCTTGGGAAAGCGTTCGCGAGCCCAGTCGACCAACAAGGGTAGACAAGCTGCGTAATCGTCGAATAAAGAATCAATGTCAGCTACATAGCGGGCACCGAGAGGAGACTTAAGCACACTCGGCGGTCGAACGTACCGGTATAAACCACCGAAGCGCGAGTCGTAAGCGATATACCGAGTGGATTGTTCTAGATAAGCCATAAGCCGGCCCCACTCAAGAATTTTGGTGAGAATGTTGGAAGCCTGTTCGCAGGCCAAGTGAACCCCACCAAGTTGAGCAACCGAATCATCGCCGTATTCGAGAAAAACTTTGTCGTACAAATCTTCGGCTCGCTTCAAGCCGACACTGGCGTCAACGGTGAGATCGCCAGTTAAATCAAGATCGCCTACAAACTCGTCGAGGAATAGTCTCCGCAAACTTTTAGGAGTTCGTGAGTACCGAGCGAACAATGCGCCCTTTACGACCTCGGGGAGATTAACCAGAGCGAATACCGGTCCGTTCAAATTCGTGAAATAGGGTCGGAGTATCGCCTGTTCCTCGTCAGAGAACTCCTCATTTACGTAATGCATCAATGTCCTTAATCCTTACAATCGGGAATTCCGCAATCGGGAATTCCGCAATCGGGAATCCGGCAATCGGGAATTCTGCAATCGGGTCAGGCTCTGATGGTACCGAGAGATTCCAAGAGAAATGCGGATAGCCGTTTAGCTTCCAGCCACGATCCAATAGGCTTCCGGCCAAACATTTATCGCCACAATCGCCGCCGATTTGCGGGTTTGACCGTCGATCTCCTGTCGGTTCGGTTGGGCCCAAGCGACCACCACCTCTCGCCCCGATCGCTCCAAAATCTCTGGGTGAGGAACGTGAGTACCGGCTGCCAGTCGAGTGCGCAACTTTCTCCGCTGGCTCCGCCTGATGTGAATAATCTGCACTTCTATCTTTCCGTCGCCCGGATGACCGCGCGGGAATAGGTCTAGTCCTCGCATAAATTGTCCCGTGGCAATCGCAACACCAGCCGCGTGACCAGCATAGATTTCCTTACCGTCAATCGTTACGGTTACTGGTCTACTTCGACTCCACCACCGCAACCGGTCGGGGGCGGTTCCCGAGATAATCATGTTGACCGCGGTCAGGTTCTTAGTTGGCGACGTATCGTCACTAATTAAGAGCGCATCCATGCTCAAGGCCTTCGAATCAGCGCTACTGGATTTATTTTCTCCTACCGTTGATCTAATTCCTAAGTTACGAGCGAGATCCGAACTGCGATCGGGCTGGAATAGGTAGATACCACCGGGGGCTCGCGTTACTGCGCGTCCGAGTTCGGCGTCATCTCCGATAACCAATATTGGTTCCAACTCGGGAGGTCTATTTTCGCGCGGCCAACTCCGATCAAAAGGTTTCAACTCGACACTGCCCCTAGAGCCGAGACCACTCCTCGTTGAGCAATATCAGCGGCTTCGGTGGCCGCCGCTTGAGTTTGAGCTATTGGGGCCACTAATGAACACTGCCGCAGTACATCTATACATTGTTTGGCACACCGAACAAAGTCGCCACCCGCGAGGTCACTTTCCGATAACACTTCGAATAGGTCTCGTCCCGAAACCCAGTCGTACATCAGCCCCACAAATCCTGAATCCGGAAGTCGACTTTTAGGTAAACCTCCGCTTAATTCGGCCGCCAAGATTTCTTGAGCAGTTTTTTCAACATTGGCAATCCGTTGCCCAAGTTTTTTAGTAGGCCAGTCGGGGTAACTGAAGGAGTCGTCATCACGACTGCGAGATTCGTAAGTAAAACATGAGATAAGAGCAGCCAGTTCGGGAGCATTCAGACCGTCTAAATCGCCTCGGGCTATCGACTCGGCCAACAAAAGATCGCTCTCGCTATAGAGCCGAGCCAAAATTTGCCCGCGGGGTTCTAGGCTCCAACCGGATACATAATCCCAGCGGTCAAGAAGTGAACGTACTCGTTCGAATTGCTGGGCAAGAGAATCTGATCGGCTTAATACGCGCCGCTCAAGGCGAATGATTTCATCATTCAGTCGATCTCGTTCATCGGCCGCTTTCATTAATTCCTTCAGGTCGACATCTTGAGCTACTGGATGATTTCGTATAGCGGAGGCGAGATCTTGTTGAGTCTTGTGCGTCCTAATTTGTTTATTTGACGCGGAAAATTTTCGCAGTTCTTTTAGCGCGTGTTTCTGAAAAGTCTGGTTACGGGGTGCGTAAGGAGTCGACAATGCGATGTGGCCGATTGTTTCAGGGTGGTCTCTGAAGTCGCCTGCTCGCAATCGGGCTGTCCGTCCCGACGACAACATTACGAACAACGCCGTTGAATTACGTTTAGTCTGCTGCGACAGCACCAAAACGTCTCCGCCCCGACCTCCCATCCAGACGATGTCACCCGGCGCTAGGTGTCCGAGCACCGAGCGAGTTTCGGCACCAGATTTAGTCTTGCGATTATTAATTTTTTCTGTTTTTTTTGCTTGAAGTAAAGACCGGTATTCGTCTAAATCTCCGTACGAGCTGACGGCCCGCTCGGTGGCGGAAATTGACGACTTGCGGCGACGAGTCAACTGTCGTTCAATCGTCACTATTTCGCGGTCAGCATGAAACTGGGCAAACGATAGGTTAAGCAAATTCTTGCTGTGCTCAGGTGAATATCGATTTATTAAATTAACCGTCATGTTGTAAGTCGATCGAAAAGAAGACCTCAACGCGTCGGTTCTTCTCGACGCGAGCCCAGCCACTTGTTCAAAAGATGTCCACGGACTCCAGAGAACGACGGCGTAGCCAACTGCATCCAATCCGCGCCTTCCGGCCCTACCGGTTAGCTGAGTGTATTCACCAGGGGTCAAAAACTCGTGGTGATCGCCAGTGAATTTCGTCAATTTCTCGATCGCCACAGTTCGTGCGGGCATATTGATCCCTAAGGCAAGAGTTTCGGTAGCAAAAACTACTTTGATCAGACCGCGGGTAAATCCTTCCTCTACGGCTTCTTTGAACGGTGGAACTAATCCAGCATGGTGGGCCGCGATGCCCGCTTCTAGCCCGGCTCGCCACGGGCCAAAGCCCAACACCATGAGGTCATCGTCACTCAATCCTTCGGTATGTTTTTCTATTAACGCATCAATTTCTTTCCGTTCGTCGGAAGTCGTATACGAGAGTTGCGCCGCCACGCATTGTCGGACCGCATCATCGCATCCGGCTCGACTGAAAATAAATACGATTGCTGGTAGCAAATCTTCCTGTTCAAGGCGTTCGAGCATTTCTGGCCGCCGTGGTGGTGCGAGGCGACGAGCTGGTCGGGGCATTCCGCGCGGCCCTCTCCCCGACCGTCGATCGAGTCGCAGCGCGTCAGGATTGGGAACAGTAGAAGTTTTGTCGTCGACGAAAGTGGGAAGCATGATCAAGCCGTCGACGCCCCGTTCGGCGACGAGATAGCGATGGCGCAAATCGACCGGCCGCTTCTCTTCAATTATTACGGTAGTTGAACCGCGTACGGTCTCAATCCATTCGGCGAACTCTTCCGCATTGGAAACAGTGGCCGAAAGACAAACTAGGTCCACTTCTAGAGGAAGATGCACCATCACTTCTTCCCAGACCGAGCCGCGGTGTCGATCTTGTAAGTAATGAACTTCGTCAAGAACGACTGCTTCGAGCCCTCTTAATGCGGCCGAATCGGCGTAGATCATGTTGCGCAATACTTCAGTCGTCATCACCACTACCGCCGCTGAACCATTTATTGAGTTATCGCCCGTGAGTAGGCCAACTTTTTCGTTTCCGTATTTTTCGCGAAGGTCAGCAAACTTCTGATTAGACAGTGCTTTTATCGGTGTGGTGTAAAAGCATTTCCCGCCTCTGCTTAAGGCTCGGGCGACGGCGTATTCACCAATGATTGTCTTACCGGATCCCGTGGGCGCGGCGACCAATACCGAACGACCAGCGTCTAGAGCGTCTAGAGCGCGGACTTGGAAATCGTCAAGCGCGAAATCTAAACCCGCGACAAAGTCGGGTCGTAAGGTCATCCCCCAGTAACCGGCGGAATAATCTCCGGACTGCTAGTAGCGGTGATTATCGGAACTGAAGGCGAGTCGATTGGATTGAAATTAGGGCCAGCATCAGGCTGAGGACGAAGAAACCAAATCAGGATTGCGGTACTTAATAAAATTCCGATCACGCAACTGATAGCTATTACTTTTTCGCGTCGAGGGCGGGGCGGTTGGTAAGCTTTTGTCGGACTCATCGTTTCATCACTCGACCGATAACAATACTTATCTCGTAGAAGGCGTACATAGGCAGTGCCATTAAGAATAATGAGTACGGATCTTGGCTAGGAGTGATGATTGCTGCGAATACAAATACCAGCACGAGCGCCCAGCGTCGGTAACCTCGAAGCTGGGCCGTGGTTATCACTCGAGCCATAAGTAAGGCGACGAGGACTACTGGGAATTCAAAAGACAAGCCGAAAGCCAGCAACATTATCGCCACCAACCCGATGTATTTATCGGCGGTTAACAGTGGTTGTTGTTGTTCTCCACCAATATTTAGGAGAAACTGGAGTGCCTCCGGCAAGGTCAAGAGTGCCACTGCGGCTCCGATGGCAAATAAAATCAATGAAGCGACCAAAAACGGGACCGCGTAGCGCTTTTCGCGCGGGTTTAATCCCGGCGTAATAAATCGCCACAGCTGCCATAGCCATACCGGCAGAGCAAGGACAATTCCACCGTAGGTGGCAACTTTTAGACGAGTGGCGAATGCGTCGAGTGGGCCCGTAAAAATGAAACTATTGCGAGTGCCGTTGGTGGCATCACGGTAATAACCAAGAAAAAACTCAATAATTCTCGGCGATTGCCAGAAACAAAAAATTGCCGCTACGACGATGGCGATAATCGAAATAATTATGCGCCGACGCAGTTCGGATAGATGATCAAATGTCGACATGTGGTGCTTAGTCGAGCCCGCGTCAGTTTTCCTGCGTAATAATTTAATCACCGGGTTTCCTGGCTACGGATTTCCTGGCTACGGTTTTCCTGGCTACGGTTTTCCTGGCTCCAGATTTCTTGGTCGGCTTTTTTTTAACCGTTTTCCTGGCTCCGGTTTTCCTGGCTCCAGATTTCTTGGTCGGCTTTTTTTTAACCGTTTTCTTGGCTCCGGTTTTCTTGGCTCCAGTTTTGAGCGGAGGCAACGACGGCGCGGGCGTCGCGGCCTCGGAATGGTCTTCGGAAAACATGCTTCCCATATCGCTCGATATCGAATGTTGGAATTTCTTCAGTTCGCGTACGGCACGTCCAACTTGGCGGGCCATATCAGGCAAGCGGCTCGGACCGAATACCAATAAAGCGATGATCAAGACCACGAGTATCTCGGCGGGACCGAGTTGCACAGCATTCCTTCCAGTCGAGTTCGGGCTAATGCTACCGTCGAAACGCCAAATCATTGAAGTACTGAGGATTGAATAATGACAATCACTTTCGCTCATCGGGGCGGTCGAGCCGACCATCCCGAGAACACGCTGCGAGCTTTTAAGCGAGCCCTTGCCCACGGAGCAATAGGGCTAGAAACCGATGCGTGGTCCAGTAAGGACGGTGAGGTTGTTCTCGTGCACGATCAAAACAACTGGGTCAAACGGGCAGGGTTTTTACCCTGGAAAATCAATGTGAGCAAAAAAACTGCTAAAGAATTGGCTTCTTTTGAGATACCCACGCTAGGCGAACTTTATTCGATTTGCGGAACTGATTATGAACTTTCAATTGATTGCAAAGAACCACGCGTCGCTGAATTGATAATTAAAGAAGCGCAAGCTCGCAACGCAGCCGAAAAACTTTGGCTTTGCGACAGCTCGCTAACTCGTCTTCGCTATTTGAGAGAAAAGTATCTCGGAGTTCATCTTGTTCATAGTCGTTCAAAGCGTAAAATCTCATCGACTATGGAGCGTCACGCAGCAGACTTATCCGCAGCCAATATCACCGCAATGAACATGCATCACAGCGAGTGGACTCTCGGACTAGTTACTTTGTTTCACCGCTTCAACATTAAGGTCTTTGCTTGGGATGTACAAGAGGTTCGGAACCTGCGGTCCATGCTCGCGATGGGAATTGACGCGGTGTATTCGGATCATGTTGATCGAATGGTAAGTGTTGTCGCCGAGTGGCGATAAACGAGCGGCTAAAGAAAACCAAACTCCGACAGTGGCCAAATTCTCAGAAAAGCTCGGCCGACAAAACTCGACTGTTTAACCGGTCCAAATACTCTCGAATCTTTTGATGCTTGCCTATTGTCTCCCATCATGAACACCCGTCCTTCGGGAACTACGCAACCGTTACCACCACTCGCCGGCTGTCCGCATCCCGAGGGAACGCCATTAAAAATAGTTTTTGCCCCTTTAGGAATGTACGGCTCTTTGATTGCTCGTCCGTCAACCAAAACGCCGCCTTCGGGAGAAGCAGTGATCGTTTCGCCGGGAAGGCCGATTACCCGTTTCACCAAATCTTGAATTTCTGAAGTACGAGCCACTTTTGGAGCAAGGAATACGACTATGTCTCCCCTGTTGGCCTCATGGAGATCGTAAGAAAGTTTATTAACCAAGATCCGATCTCCGACTTGCAACGTCGGGACCATCGATTCGGACGGTATGTAAAAGGCTTGAAGCAAGAACGACTTGACTAAAAATGCGACCCCCAAAGCGATCACAATCAGCACTACCCATTCGACGATTGTTCGAGCTATCCCTTTCCCCGATTTATCCGGCCGCAGCCGCTTTTGCTTATCGTCGCGTGACGATCCTGTCGGCGCCAAAGCCGCTACGGGAGCAGCCACCGCTACGAGAGGCCGAGGAGTCTCGTCGCGAGTTTCGTTTTCTGATGAGTTCATCGTTTAATTACCACAGACGGAGATCTTTACAGGTTCGACGCCGTAATCAGATACACGATTTTCACGATTCGTAATTGGCTAAAATGTGTTGTGCGGTAACCCGAAGAGCGGTGGCAGCAGTTTCTGGCTCCAATACTCGCACTGCGGGACCGAGTCGCAGGAGAAGTCGGTGCAGAAAAGCCGAACCACTAACCGCGATAACGACCTCCGTCTTGCCGTCGTCGCGGTCGATCGTACTTTCGATGGGTAAATCCTCAATCACCCATAACGCGTCCGGATCGAGCAGTAGCCGGACTCTTTCGTCGCTGGGTTGGGGATGGAAAACAGAATCAGAGTCGTCGTCACTCCTCAACATTGTTGCGGGCGTGCCCGTAAATCGGATTGATTGGATTCGGTCAATCCGGAATAATCGGGCATCGTTGGCTTGGTGACAAAAAGCCGCTAGGTACCAAGCTCCAAAAGCGTGAAAGACCCTTTGAGGGTCGACCAAACGCACCGAAATCTCATCGCGCGTAAATGAATGATAAGTCAACTCAACTTGTTCAGTTTTAGCAACGGCCTGTTGGAGATCAGATAAGTTGTCAGGCCCGTCGATTTCGACTGTTACCGATCCTCCTACCACCTTCTCTAATTTTTTTAGAGCAGTGGCTAGCGGGCCGGCGTGATCAGAACCAGGTACCGCTAAGAGGGCGCGTCCCGCGGCGAGCAATGCCAATCCTTCATCGGGAGTGAGTTTTAGCGGTCGTTTAAAATACTCGGCCATGCTAATGCTCACCGCGCCGTCGTCAGTTATCCATACATCGATTAATCGATCGGGAGAATAAGGCGGCAAACCACACATGGGTAAAAAGGCGAGATCGTTTTCTATTTCTTTAGGAGACACTTCGAAGCGCACCGCCAATTCGTCAATAGTTACCTCAGGATGGGAAAGGATCCAAGGAACTAAAGCCAGCATCCGTTGTAATCTTTCGGCGGATTGCGGGCGCGGACTCATGCTGATTTTTCGACAGTCATGTCAATTACTGCTCGCAACCAAGCCGCCATATCGGTCGCCATTTCTGGAGGCGACAGGATCGTGGCGTGTTCGAGTAAAGCCAGTGTCCAAGTTCGAAAAGCTTCCTTATTGACCACCCGCATGCCAATTACCACTGAGTCGTCATCACGCCGTTCGATCACACTCTCTTCACCAAGCTCGGCCACAACTATCGAAGACCGGCTGGGATCGACCAGCACCGTCACCTCGAACGGCTCATCTTCGCCAAAGGTGATCGGGTTAGCTCGCACAAATGCAACGGGGTCGATCTGTTCGGGTCGTTCGAAACTTGCCGGCTTTCCGATATTCACCGTTCCTTCGATTCGGTCTATGCGAAAGGCGCGCGGCAAATCCTTGTCTAAATCAGTCCCCACTACATACCAGTTACTCAATCTGTTGACTACACCGTAAGGTTCTAAGTTTCGAGACTCACCTCGGTACGAAAAAGAGATGGGGCATCGCTGGGAAACGGCATTAAAGCAATCCGGCAGCTGCTCGGGAATTTCGAGTCGGGTTATCATTTCTGCGGCCGGTCCTTGAGCGCCTCCCAATTTGGTAAGCCCAACCCGAGCCGCGCCAGTATCCAACCGCACCGCAGTCACCGCCGCGTAAAGAGCCGAGCGCTCTTCATCGGTGAGACCGAGATCGGGTAAGTAGTAGTCCTCGGGAGAAATGCGATAACCCGACTCCGCGCTAAACGCCCCGTTGGTTTCAACTTTCAGCGGTATACCCAAATCTCGTAAAGTTTCTTTATCGCGTTCGAAAGCACGCCTGCGAGCAGCCTTATCTTCGGGGTAACTCGGTTCCAGGCGTTCCGCTATCTCGTCAAGGGTTAACGAACGGGGAGTTGCTAATAAAGTTGCGGTCAAATTCATTAACCGCTCAAGCCTTTCAGCCATTACTGATCCTCAAAGTATTTGACTGCCAATGCTCCGGCCGCGGCGGCGGCTTGAAATAAAACTGGGTCGGCAGCAGCGGGACGGCCCATAGAAACGATGTCGAGCTGGTACTCATTGAACAACTCCAATACATCGAGCGTTTCCACGTCAATCAATTCGTGTTGCTGATCTAATCCGGCTTTGACCAATTCGGAACGAATCTGCGCTTCTTTCGGTTCGCCTATTACAGGGACAGGAATCAACACGCGACCGCTAGTGCCGATGCGTAAAGCCGTAGCGCTGTGATGCGATAACCCGTAATGGCGGGGCCGATGATCGGCAAACGAGATTCGCAATGCCGCTATCGGAATTCCACCCAAGGACCTCACGGCATCGAGAATCGGTCCCACCTCCATACCGGAGAATCCGAGTCGGGTGTTAGTTCCCACTATCCCCGGCCCCATCGCCACTACCGCAATGTCGGCTTTGGCGATATGTCGAGCAACTGCGAGAGCGGAGAAAATCGAAACCGCCTCAAAGTCTCCGCCAAAAGCATGACCACAAGTTATGGTTGCCGAGAGCAAATCGCGTTTATTGAGATCCGCTATGGTGTCAGAAATTGCGAGCGGCAAACCGGCCGCGTCCGTCATGACATAAACCAAACGCGCTGATGGAGCCAGTTTTTTTACCGTTACCGCTACCGCAGGTACTTGGCTGTGGAGTGCCGCTACTACTACTGGCATGGAGTCGATCGATTCGAGATTATCCAATATTGAATTAGATTCCTCCGCGCTGCCTACATCAGACTGCAGACTGGTGTAACGACTCTTGATGATGTGCCCGGGACCTTTTTCGCTCCAATCGCTCCGAGCGAGATTCCAATGGACGACATGCCATCCTCCGGTTCCTAAGCCCAATTCGACTGCAGTGGTATTGACCACAACGTCGTCGCCAACTTCGACCGTACCGGTTAACTGAGTTAGCACATAAGCCCGTTCTGGACCGTGACCTAACTCGACCTCGACGCGCTGGAGACCGGCACGCTCTTCGAGCATTCGAATAACCGAACCAGTTTTAAACGATGGCACTTAAATCCAATCAGCTATAGAGAAGCGATCATGCGTTCAACGCGTTCGTCTCTCGATTTGAACGGGTCTTTACACAGAACGGTGCGCTGGGCTTGATCGTTAAGTTTTAAATGAACCCAATCAACGGTGTAATCGCGCTTTCGTTCTTTTGCTCGTTTTATAAATGCCCCTCGGAGCCGAGCCCGAGTGGTTGAGGGCGGCGTAGTTGTGGCAGTTTCAATCGAATCATCATCGACCATTCGTTCGGCCAGTCCGCGTCGTTGCAGGAGGTAGAACAACGAACTCGATTGGCTGATGTCGTGATAAGCCAAATCCAGAAGCGCAACCCGAGGACTCGAAAGCGACAGATCGTGGCGAGCGCGATAACGCTCAATAAGGTGATACTTCATAACCCAATCCACTTCAGTTTCAAGTTTTAGGGGATCGCTTTCAATGTGGGTCATGACGTGCTCCCACATGTCGAGCGCCTTTTGCTCCATTTCGCCTAACCGGTTCTTTTTGGCGAACTTAAGTGCGCGATCTAGGTAATAGGACTGGATATTGCTCGCCGACAACTCTCGTCCGTCGGATAGCCGAACTGTGGTTTTACAGGTGGGATCGTGACTTATTTCTCGGATCGCTCGAATCGGATTCTCCAATGTCATGTCTCGCCACGAACCCGAATCTTCCTCCAGCATGCGCAGGAGTATCGCGACCACGCCGACTTTTAAGAACGTCGTGTACTCGCTCATATTGGAATCGCCGACGATGATGTGCAGACGACGAAAGCGCTCGGCGTCGGCGTGAGGCTCGTCGCGAGTATTGATTATCGGTCGTGATCGGGTTGTGGCGCTCGACACTCCCTCCCAAATATGCTCAGCTCGCTGAGAGACGGAATACATTGCGCCGCGAGCCGTCTGCATCACTTTTCCCGCACCGGCATAAATCTGACGAGACACCAGAAAAGGAATTAACACATCAGTAAACTTGCTGAACTCCCCTTCCCGTCCGATTAGATAGTTTTCGTGACAACCGTAAGAATTTCCGGCCGAGTCGGTATTGTTTTTGAAAAGATAGACATCACCGCGAATTCCCTCTTCCCGCAGTCGTTGTTCGGCGCTTTTGACCAAGCTTTCGAGGATCCTCTCCCCCGCTTTGTCGTGAATAACTAGGTCGCTGATCGAATCGCATTCTGGAGTGGCGTATTCGGGATGACTGCCAACATCGAGATACAACCGAGCGCCGTTTTCTAAAAATACATTGCTTGACCGACCCCACGAAACCACTCGGCGAAACAAATATCGCGCAACTTCATCGGGACTCAATCGTCGTTGCCCCCGAAGTGTGCAAGTTACGCCGTATTCGTTTTCGAGACCAAAAATCCGTCTTTCCACTTCGTCAGCGTACCGTTACCTCGCTAGCCTTGAGCACCAGGTGGACACTCGCGGGCCAGAACCAAAAATGAGAATGCTGACTTGGGTGGGTGGGTCATTTACCGCCCGAGTGCTGGCCGCCCGACTAACCAGCGAAGGGATAGCCGTACAACTAAGAGGGGCAATCGACGGACCCTACGGTTTCACTATGGGCGACATGGCTCGAGTCGATCTCTGGGTTCTTGAGGATCAACTTGAAGAAGCGAGTTTGTTGTTACTCGCTGACGACATCGAGACCGCTTTTGACGACGGACTCGAAGGTTAGTTATTTAGCGGTGAGTATCTTTTCGAGATCAGGAGCACTTAGCCGCTCGAATGTTCGCCGAGAACGAGTTCGGCCCATAAAAGCCACTTCAAGTTGAGCCGCACTTAAGGGTTCAGAATCAGGGCTCGACAATGCCGCCGCGGCCGCTTTAATGGCCGAGTCTCGACTCATGCTCAAACTGAAATTTCCGCCTAATGCTTCTGCTACTTGTTCAGCTTCGCCACCAAGAACTGTGAAGTCGGATTCATCCATCACCGTGCCGTCGTAGAGAATATGAAAAAGTTCATCTTGAGTTGCATCTAATCCAACTTGGGCCACCAGAATTTCCACCTCGTAAGGTTTCATCTCGTGAGTGAACACTTGACCCAAAGTTTGGGCGTACGCGTTAGCCAATGAACGAGCATTCACATCGGCGCGAGCGAACGAAAACCCTTTGAGGTCGGCTTGTCGCACGCCGGCTATACGCAACATTTCGAATTCGTTATATTTTCCTACTCCCGCAAACGTAATACGATCGTAAATCTCACTAATTTTATTGAGCGTACGAGAAGGATTTTCCGCAACGACAACGACTCCGCTACTGATACTCATAGCGATGAGGCTCTTGCCGCGGGCGATGCCTTTACGAGCGTAATCAGCGCGGTCTTTCATCACCTGCTCGGGCGAAACGTAGAACGGCATCGTCATAATCCCGCTCCTTCTTCTCGGCCACCAATTTCCGTTTCGGCCTGGGCGGCAACATCTTCGTCGGGGACCGCGCGGTAACCGTCTTTATTAATCACTGCGACTGTGGGAAATATCTTTCTAACTAGATCCGGACCACCGGTGGCGGCATCTTCATCGGCCGCGGCAAAGAGCGCTCGCAGAGCAAGACCGATAGCGGCTTTTACTTTTAGATCTTGGCTCCATTGCGATTTAATCCAGTTGCGAGCGTGCACCCCGCCCGATCCATTGGTTTGGAAGTCGCCTTCTTCGTATCTTCCACCAGTGATGTCGTAGCTAAAGACTCGACCTCGGCCCTGATGATGATCAAATCCCGCGAACAACGGGACTACCGCTAAGCCTTGCATCGCTATGGGAAGATTGGTCCGCACCAATAAGCTCAGCTGGTTGGCTTTCCCGTCGAGCGACAAAGTCTCGCCTTCGATCTTTTCGTAATGCTCTAACTGGGTCTGGAATAACCGCACCATCTCTACTGCGGGTCCGGCCGCACCGGCAATTGCTATTCCCGAGAAGTCGTCAGCCGGAAACACTTTTTCTATTCGCCGGTTAGCAATACTGAAACCCGCGGTGGCCCGACGGTCGCCCGCCATGATCACGCCATCGTTGTAGCGAATAGCCACCACAGTGGTTCCGTGAACAACATCTTCGCGGGTTGGGCTCCATTGAGCAACGAGCGAATCGGGCGACGTACGGGTAAGGAGTTCTTGAAACGACGAACCGGGATCAGATCCCGAACGAAAAAATGGCAACGGTGAATCGGCCAATGTTATTCGCCGCCTTTTTGCACATACGACTTTACAAAATCTTCGGCATTTTCTTCGAGGACCTCGTCTATCTCATCTAAAAGATCGTCAATTTCACCTTTTAGTTTTTCGCTCCGTTCGGCCGGAGGAGCTTCAACCGCTTGTTCTTCGGTAGCCTTAGCTGCCGGCTTTACTTTTCGTTCCTGCTTGCTCACACCAACTGCCTCTCTCCGTTTTGCATCGATTCGATAGATTCGCTTACTTGCCCAATGCTGCCAGTCGAGTAATTAACTCGGCCGGTGATTTAACTTCATCTAGCAAAGCACCGACGTGCTCTTTAGTTCCTTTCAGTGGTTCCATCATAGGAATTCTTTTTAGCGGATCTGTTCCTACATCAAGGATAATGCTGTCCCAGTTAGCCGCGACGACGGATTTCGGCCAGCGCGATAAACATTTTCCGCGGAAATAGGCTCGAGTCGTTGTCGGGGGGTTGCCCACGGCCAAAAGAATCTCGTCTTCGCTCAAGATCCTTTCCACCGTACCGGATGCCACTAGACGCTCATAAAGAGACCGGGCGGGGCGGACATCGTGGTATTGAAGATCAAGCAGCGCCAACTTGGGATCGCCCCACTCCAAATTGTCGCGGTCTCGGTAGGCCTCCAAGAGCGCGTACTTGGTCACCCAGTCGAGTTGCCCGTTGAGGCTCATCGGGTCGCGCTCTAACGCCGAAAGCACTTGCTCCCAACGCTGCAAAATCGTCTCCCCTACATCAACGCCACCGCAGTTGTCGAGGCCAACCTCGTCGGCGTATTTCTGGGCCAGACGAAAATACTCCCACTGAATTTCTAGTGGCGTCATGCGAAATCCGTCGAGCAATTCAAGTGATTGCGTGCACGACGGATCGTGAGAAACCACAGTCATGGCTGGAACCGCGGCGGCCAAAGAAACGTTTCTTTGTTCTTTAGGACTAAAACTGTGACCAAAAAAATCATCTTCAATCATGGCTAAGACAATCGCAGTGGTACCGACTTTTAGCAATCCGGCCACTTCGCACAGGTTGGCGTCACCCACTATTACGTGAAGACGACGGTAAAACTGGGGATCGGCGTGAGGCTCATCACGCGTGTTGATTATGGGGCGCTTCAGGGTTGTCTCTAACCCAACTTCTTCTTCAAAAAAATCCGCCCGTTGACTTATTTGGAAATCAACATCAGGAGCACCATTTTCAGATCCGACTTTCCCGGCGCCGGTAAAAATTTGACGGGTTACGAACCATGGAATCAAGTGCCGCACTAAACCGGCAAAAGGGATATTGCGATTAATTAGATAATTCTCGTGAGTTCCATAGCTGTTTCCTTTGCCGTCAGAATTATTTTTGTAAACAACAATTTCTTGACCGGATTCAAGGAGACCTTGAGCCGCGATCATTGATTGAGCCAAGATCCGTTCTCCGGCTTTATCGGCAATCAAGACCTCGCGGGCGTCAAGACATTCGGGGGTCGAATACTCAGGATGGGCATGGTCGACGTAGTAGCGGGCACCGTTCGTTAAGACGGTATTGACTAAGTGGGTCTCCACCTCGGGACCGCGTGATGAAGTGGCGGTTGATCCTCGGGCGTCTTGTCCAGGAGTTTCGTCCTCAAAATCCCAACCCACTCGGTCGCGATCTACATAAGCGTTGATTAAGACCGAGGATGCGAATACGGGATTAGGGTCGGCTGCCCCCCTAAGCGAGATGCCGTACTCGGTTTCTATCCCACAAACTTTAGGAACGCTCACAAACTAATCCTAGAGGTTGGCCGCCGGTTTATCCGAGCGTATCGACATCGGCGTGAACGCGTGTTACAGGTACTGACCGGTGGCGACTCTTTCTATCTGTCGGCCACCTTCCGCCGATTCGCCTTCGCTCATCAGCGTGCGCACATAAACGATGCGCTCACCCTTCTTGCCGGAGATCTTGGCCCAGTCATCAGGATTGGTTGTATTCGGAAGATCTTCATGCTCGCGGAATTCTTGCACGATTGATTCGATCAAATCATTAGCGCAAATACCTGGCTTGGCTCCACCAATTTGTCGTTTTATGGAGAGCTTTTTGGCTCGACGCACAATATTTTCAATCATCGCGCCCGACGCGAAGTCTTTGAAAAATAGCGTTTCCTTATCGCCGTTTTGGTAAGTAACTTCAAGAAAACGATTGGCATCGTCGGTCGAATACATCCGTTCCACCGCGGCTTTAATCATTTTCTTAATCGCCGCGCTCGCCCCCTCGGGCCCGCCCTCAATAGGCAGTGACGGGGTCAAGTACTGCGAGAAAATTGCTGTTGCCGCAACCGGATCAGGACGCTCAATCTTTATCTTCACGTCGAGTCGACCCGGACGCAAGATTGCCGGATCGATCAGGTCTTCACGATTCGATGCGCCAATAACGATGACATTAGTAAGCCGTTCCACTCCATCGATTTCGGCTAACAACTGCGGAACGATCGTGCTTTCCATGTCCGACGAAATACCGGTTCCGCGAGTGCGAAAGAGAGAATCCATCTCGTCGAAGAAAACGATTACCGGAACCCCTTCTTCGGATTTTTCGCGCGCCCGTTGAAACACCAAACGGATTTGGCGCTCAGTTTCACCCACATATTTATTGAGTAGTTCGGGCCCCTTTATATTAAGAAAATACGACCTAATAGACTCGTTACCGGTTTTTTCAGCAACTCGTTTGGCGAGCGAATTCGCAACCGCTTTAGCGATGAGAGTCTTGCCGCAACCGGGTGGCCCGTAAAGCAAAATTCCTTTGGGCGGCTGGAGTTCGTGCTCGGTGAATAGATCTGCATAAAGGTAAGGAAGTTCTACCGCATCTTTTATCATTTCGATTTGATCATCAAGGCCACCGACGTCAGCATAAGTAACGTCAGGGACTTCTTCCAACACCAAATCTTCGATTTCTGGACGCGGTAGTCGCTCTACGACTAAACCTGAACGCGAATCGAGGAGCAAGTGGTCGCCCGACCGAATGGTTTTATTCACTAGCGTGCCGGCTAATTCGCAAACCCGTTCTTCGTCGGCGCGCCCTACTACTAAAACTCGATTAGCGTCCTCTAGAAGTTCGCGTACCACTACTACCTCGCCGGCAATCTCAACTCCCCGAGCGAGAACAACATTGAACGCTTCGTTGAGCGTCACTTCTTGTCCTCGCTGGAGTTTGTCCACATCAACCTCGGGGTGAACCGAAACTCGCATTTTACGGCCGCCGGTAAAGATGTCTACGGTGTCGTCGTCGTTTACTCCCAAAAAGGTTCCGTAAGCCGATGGTGGCATCGTGAGTTTTTCCACTTCTTCCCGCAGACCCGAGATGTGCTCTCTCGCTTCACGCAGCGTGGCCGACAGTCTTTCGTTCTGGGAAACTGCTTGGGCCAACTGACCTTTGGCCTCTAGCAGTCGTTCCTCAAGCGTGCGGACGCGTTTAGGGGCGTCGTGAAGCCGACGGCGTAAAACGACAATCTCTTCGCCCAAACTCTTGATCTGATCCTGAAGATCGCCGACCTGTCCCTCGTACTCCGCTAGCCGTCGTTCGTGTTCACTAGCCACCGTTAACTCCCCTGTTTAAAAAGCTTGCTCAAGAAAGATGTTGGCTTTAATCATCGTTCCTTATCAGCGAACCTACACCGCTTCCTCGGGAAATTTGCGCCATATCTTCCGCGCCCGGCCTTGAAAACAGGTGGCATTCCTAGACGATAATAATTCCAACCAGAACTGGAAAAAAGCGTATTAGCAGGCTAGAATTGGGTTTAATAACAGGCTCAGTTCTAGTATCCAGTAACTTGATTTTCAGGTCCAGAAATCAAGTCTGGAAACCAGGTCTGGAAATCCGGTCTGTAAATCAGGTCGTAAGCAACGGAGGCAATTGAATGAAGGTTTGGATAGACCAAGATCTCTGCACGGGCGATGGACTCTGTGAAGAGATTGCCCCTGATGTATTCACCCTTCTTGACGACGGCTTGGCCTACGTGAAAGATAGCTCCACTGTTTTCAGTGAGCCGGGTGGAGCTGCGGGTCTAGCCAACATTCCCGAAAATCTTCTTGATGCCGTCGTGGAATCAGCCGAGGAATGCCCCGGCGAATGCATTTTCATCGAAGCGGACTGAATAACCTATTCCAGCAATCGCGCCACGGTTAAAAAACCGGTGTGGGCAACCATCCGGTGATTCGGTCGCACCGACATTCCGTCGATATTCCAGCCTCGCTGCAACACTTCTAAAGTTTCTGCCATTCCGAATCTAGATTCGTCGAGGGCAGTGCGCAGTTCCATTACTTGACTGATCGTGGGCAGGTAAGCCAAAAATATTCCTCCCGGCAGTAACGCTTTGGTTGCGTGAGGGACTACTCGCCACGGTTCCGGAAGATCTAAGACGACTCGATCAAGGTCAACTTCGTCGATTCCTTCGTAAGTGTCACGAATTTCGATGCGTAGAGCTCGGTCAGTGGTCTCTTTACCGATAAATCCTTCAATGTTTCGCTGAGCTTGCTCGGCAAAATCGGTACGAAGATCGTAGGCCACTACTTGTCCATCCGGAGCGATCGCTCGCAACAGCGCCATAGTAAGTGCTCCCGATCCGATACCAGACTCAAATATTCTCGCGCCAGGAAACACATCGGCCAAAATCAAAATTGGTCCTAGATCTTTTGGATAAATGACTTGGGCGCCTCTGGGCATCTTTAACACGTACTCGCTGAGTGTCGGCCGCAACGCACGCAAAGCGCTATTTTTGCTAGTGCGGACGATCGCTCCCTCTGATCGACCGATTATGTCGGTGTGCGGCAACACTCCAACGTGAGAATGAAACTCGCCGTCGTCGTCAAGAACTATTAGGTAGCGTCGCCCTTTAGCGTCGATCAGCAAAACCCGATCACTTGGTGCAAATGGGCGATTACGCGACGTCATGTCCACCACAGTAGGCGTAAAAATATTTCAGATAAAATTAGAAAATCGCAATTTAACGCCGGCGAGATGTGACTTCGAATACCTCTCCGGGTTTTAACCGAATTTTCTGAACATCAGGAGATGTCGATGATAAACGGCGGACTACGCGAATAAGCATGGCCGCTACTCCTAGGTAAAACCACGGAGACGATCCTCCATTCCACCACCGACTCAAGCCGGTGCGGGCAAGGCGCTTAAGCATCGACGATGAACTACCGACGGCGAATTTCAATAAACGAACGGCGGTTTTTTGCTGACCGGCGACCAAAAAGATAAGCCACTAATACCACCACCAAAACAACGCCAATACCGACCGCTAGGCCAGGGGTTTTGCCGGAATCGTTACCTAGGTCGAGACCCGCTTGTATCTCTCGCAATTTTTCCTCTATGTCTGAGCGGGTGATCGGTTTGCTAGTACTCCTACCTTGACTTGATTTCTTTGATTTTCCAGTTTTAAGCATTAGTCCCTTCCCTTTCGTCTACGCCAGCCGCGGCGGGTTCGCCACACTAAAGCACTACCAAAAATCAATGATAAAAAAGTTATTCCGTAGGGTGCCCACGACCAGTCGTTGGCAAAAGTATCTCCAGTTTCGGTTTGGATCGCTCGCAGTCCGGCAAGGCCAAACATGATGGCACCAAGACCAAGAAATAATGCGCCAAGAATGCCAAAAGTTACGTAGCGAACTAACTGTCGTAAGGGAGCGACCGTTTCCTGTTTTACGTACGCAAAGACTAGATCGCGTAATTCGATGGCGATCTGCGGGAGCGCGCTCATGCGGGTCGCGCGGGAGAAAAAATCAGTCATCAAATTCAGTGTAGAAGAACGCGGTCATGCTTGCCGTTTCCCATGCTTGCCGTTTCTAGGTACCAACCGGAGCCGGAACGATTGATTCAAGTTCAGGGGCGTCGGGAAAGGCGCCCATGGCCTCAGCTACTTGACTCCGCAAATCAATACCGACCGTTTCCGTAAATTGCCCGTTTATCAAAAGCGAGAAACGCAACGAGCGGTTGACGTTGATTAGACCCGCGAGACCAGTCACTTCCGCTAACGATCCCGTCTTGGCCCGTAAACGGCCAGTCAGGGCCGACTGGCGAAATTGGGTAGTTAAAGTTCCGGTCTCCCCGGCTATGGGCAAGCCTGAGAGTACGGCCGAAAACTCGGGCCGTGATCCCAAGTCGATAACTTGCAGCAGCGGTCGACACCGAGCTCGATTGCCGCGCCCTAGTCCGGAGCCGTCGGCCATAACCAGATCAGTGGTGTCAACTCCTAGTCGACCAAGTTCGCTAATAATCGCGGCCGTTCCCGCCGCGGTCGTGCCTTCCTTAGAAACCCGTACACCGATTTCACGAGTGAGCATTTCCGCCGCGAGATTGTCGCTGCTGCGCAACATCTCTTGCACTATTTCTGACAAAGTTGCCGATGAAACACTGGCCACCCGCGCTCCAGAATCGGGGGCTCGGCCGCGACGAGGAGTTCCCCCTACGGTTACGCCTCGTTCTTTCAACAACTTCGTCAACATTTCGGCCGCGAATAATGCCGGATCGTCGACTGGGCTCACACTTCCTTCTTCGAAACCGCGGTTAACCGTCAGCGCTCCGATGGGGCCGATTTGACCGTCAGATCTATAACTGTCTTTCCAGCCAATTACGAAACGAGCGTCATCGTAACGAGTGTCGTCGGCCACGATCCCGTTGCTGACTTTCTTAACGCCGGCAGCTTTGATTTGATCGGCCAAAGATTCAAGCGACGTAAATGGTATTCCCCTAGTCGCCGCGTATTTGTCGAGGCTCTCCCTGAAATCTGCGGTTGCTAATAACGGGTCACCGGCACCCACCAAGAAAAGATTAGGAACAGTAGAAGTAACTTCTGTTCCTTCTGTCGTGACCGCAGTTTCAATTTTAGAATCGGCACCCAGCACTTCTAACGCCGCTAGACCCGTAAAAAGCTTTTGAGTCGACGCGGGAATCAGAGGTACATCGGTGCTTCCTTGAGCGCGGAGCGTGGAGTCCTCTTGCACAATAAAACAAGAATTAGTACCGGCAAGAAGCGAATCGATAGAACTTTGCAACCGCACTGCGCCAACCGCGTCGATCAATGATTGCGGAGCTCGTCGGATCGACCATAAAGGTGTTCCTAATTTAATGACACTGGACTTCGTGACACTGGTCGAACTTTTTTGGCTCTCGGTGGTGCGTAGACCGAAAGCATCGAACCCCATTGCGACGCAAACAAGGGCGGAGATGATTACAACAACCCCTAATCGACGACGGGTAAACAAAACTTCCTTCCGCATAAAACTGACATTTTACGGCGCCAAAATCTTCTCGCGATATCGGGAATAACGGTATAGGTGTTCCAAGGCTTTAACCGCGCGTGGTCCGCTCGGAAAGCAGTATTGCCCTAAATCCTTGACTGCTTTAACTCCTGCGTTGTCGGGATCAGTGATAGTCAATTCGGTCGCCACCAAGATCGGCTTCATCGTTCGTGATGAAGCCTCCGCAGCACTCTGAGCAAAACGGGAATCTTGGCGTTCATGGTACGAAATGATTCTTTCGATATCGGGAGTATCTGCCCATTTTCCGGAACGGAACATTTTGGCTTGGTTGGATTGGACTCCTAATCCAAGATAAATAATTGCATCAACTTCTGAATGATCGGCGATCAATTCCATCAACTCAGGGATCGTGTCTCGAGTTTCGCCTCCCGCACAATCGATCGGATTGTTATGACTCCACCGAGCGGGAAGCTTCTCGTTAATCGCCGCTTCTAATTCTGGCGGAATTTTGGCTAGGACTAGCTCGCTATTACTGATCGCGTCGGCAGTGACGACTCCCCAACCTCCGACCACCGTAAGAACTGCTACTCGTGGCCCGCGTGGTAACGGCTGAGTGGCGAACGCAGCACTGGCATCAAACGCTTCTTCGACACTAAACGCCTGGGCGATTCCGGCTTGTCGCGCCATACCCCGAAACACCCGATCGTCACCCGCCAGTGCACCGGTATGCGACTGAGCGGCGCGTTGCCCGCTGTCAGTAGATCCGCCCTTCAAAACGACCAAAGCTTTCTTGGCGGTAGCGGCTTGAGCTCTCTCGAAAAATTCCCGACCGTCAATGACGCCTTCGGTATAAGCCAAACTGACTCGCGTTTTCGGGTCGACCGCGAAATATTCTAAATAATCGGAGACATTCAAATCGGCTGCGTTCCCTGCCGATACCGCGCGACTCACCCCCACACCCGAAGCTCGTGATAAATTTTCGAACGACGAAACAAAATTTCCTGATTGACTAGCAATAGCGATTGCCCCCGAAGGCGGATAGGGAGCCACGATCTGGGCGCAGAGGTGAACGGGAGTGGAAACCAATCCTTGACCATTTGGTCCCGCTATCAGGATTCCTAATTCATTAGCCAAACTGACCAAATCTTGTTCCGACCTTTTCCCGTCATCACCCGCTTCGCCGTAGCCAGCCGAAGTGAGAAATGCCGCGCGAATGCCCCGGAGCGCACAATCGCGGAGTAGCTGTTCGTTACTAGACGCGGGAGTACAAACGAATACGAGGTCAATAACCGCTTCCTCAGGAAGTTCGCTAATAGTTTTAACCAAAGAGACGCCTAGAACCTCCCCACCGTCACGGTTGGTTCCGTAGATCTCGCCTTGGTAGCCGTTGCTGAGAATGTTGTGCAGCGTGACAAAACCGAATTTTCCGGGGTGACTCGACACCCCTGCTACCACAATTCCACGCGGCTCGAACAGCGGAGCGAATCGAGCGAGGATTTTCGAATCGTTCATTGTCGCGTCTCCACTAACGCGTCTAGGGCTAGCGGCTCGCCCGCTACGATCCGGATTGGGTTTATGTCAATGCTCAGAATCTCGTCACGAGCGCAAATAATTTCACCGAGTTGGACTAATACTTGAGCCAATGATTCTCGATTTACTGGCAATTCTCCACGCGTCGCTCCCAGTAAACGAGTCGCAACTAAATCATCGAGCATTTCCATGGCGTCGAAAATACTAAGGGGGGCCAGTCGAAAGCACGCGTCGGCTAGGGCTTCGGTTAAAACTCCGCCCAAACCAAACATCACACACGGTCCAAAGCTTGCATCTCGATAGCAACCGGCAATGAATTCGCGTATCCCGCCCACCATGGGACTAACTAAAACTCCTACCGCTTCATCTTCCGGTTGAGCCGACGCGAGAAGTTCGGCGGTTGCAGTTGCTACCGCCTCGTCGCTAGCAATGTTTAGTCGCACTAACCCTCGTTCGCTTTTATGCGCGAGACTCGAACCGGCCAGTTTGAGAACTACTGGATAGCCAAATTTTGTTGCCGCCGCTACGGCGGCCTCGGCGCTACCGACCAGTTCATCGGGTACGCAAGGAATCGAAAAAGATCTCAGCAACTCGCGTGAATCTGGCTCAGAAAGAGTGGCGGTTTCAGACTTTTTGGTCACGCCCTACCCAAAATTCGTCGCGTAACTGGCGCTTAAGAAGTTTTCCGGCCTCAGTTCGAGGCAACTCTGATCGAATCTCGTAGCCACGCGGGCACTTGTATTTAGCCAGCCGAGAAACTGCGAACGCTTGCAATTCTTCGAGATCGAGATCGCCCTCACTCCGAGGCGAAACAATGCAGTAAACACTCTCACCCCATTCGTCATCGGGTATGCCGAACACTGCCGCATCAAGCACCTGAGGGTGTTCATGCAAAACTGCTTCGATTTCGGCCGGATATATATTCATTCCGCCCGAAATGATCATGTCCTTTTTGCGGTCTCGGATCGAAACGTATCCTTCCGAATCCACTGAGGCGATGTCACCGACCGACTTCCAATTACCGTCGAGTGTTTCCTGAAGTTTTTCTTCGGTCTCGTGGTATCCGTCCATAGCCAATCGGGTGGATATGAACAACTCGCCTGGCTCATCAACGTCAGCTTCGGAACCATCATCTCGAATGATCCGAACTTGAATTGGACCGTACGGTCGTCCACATGAACCCGGTTTGCGAAGCTGATCTTCGGGTTTAAGAACAGTAACTACACCGAGTTCGGTTGAACCGTAAACCTCAAATAGGAAGCCTTCGCCCAGTTTTTTAATAATCTCTTGTTTCAAGGCGTAGGGCACCGGAGCAGCATTAGCAATCAAACACTTCATCGATTTCATATCGGCTTTGCTCAATTCGTCGTCAGACAAATTGACGATGTGTTTCAATTGAGTGGGAGCAGAAAAAGTATCCGTAACTCGATAGTCCGTCACATAGCGCAACCATTGACTGGGATCGAATTTACGCAACAACACAATCGGGCAACCCATGCTGTGCGTCATACTGGCAAAAGCTAATGGGCCCGAATGATAAAGCGGTCCCGTCGTTAGGTGAACTTGATCGCCGCCGTGAAGACCCAAATCGATAAGCAACGCGAGAACAGTTTCGGTATCGCTGGTTGTTCGCAGTGCGCCTTTAGGTTTTCCAGTGGTTCCCGAGGTGTAAATCATTGATGAGCCGGCGGCCGACAGTTCTTCTTTGTTGGGCTCTTGGGGTTCATCGGTTGATTTTGAATTGAGTAATTCGTCAAAGTTTGCAAACTCGGGGTGAGTGGGTCCGTCAAAACTAATCCAGTGATTTACGCCGGGCATTTGATCTAGATGCGGACTTAGAATCGGTACTTGTTCTGAATCGGTTACTACCACCGTTGCCCCAGAATTGTTAATGATGTAAGCCATTTCTTCACCGTTGAAGCGGTAAGAAAGTGGAACGGCGACTAGGCCGGATTTACGAGCGGCGTGAATAGTCACAAGTACACCCGTCGAGTTGGGTCCGCACCACACCAAACGCTCGCCATGGTTTGTGCCTAGCGAATCGAACGCCGCGCAAAGCTGATTAACGGTCGCATTTAGTTGTGAAAAGGTGGTAGTCGTATTGTTAGCGGGGTCGATTACCGCCACCTTTTCGGGCGTTGCCTCGGCGTGTAAAGCCAAAATATCAGGCACGGCCGAAACTTCTCTCCCGGAGTAAATCCCTAAATAGCTCTGGGAATAAATCTTGCTCACGGTGCATAAGTGAAACCCTATCGGGCGACGAGACCTCGACTGATAGACCTATTGATAGGTCTATTGTGGTATCGGAACATTTTTAGTACCGCCAACCCATTGATTTGAGTAATAGTCTCGGGGCGACAGATCCGAATACGAGTACAAGGAGCCTAGTGAGCCAGGAACTTGAACAAAAAGCAGTCAATGTAATTCGCGGCCTCTCCATGGATGCAGTACAAAAAGCCAACTCGGGTCACCCGGGGACGCCAATGGCACTTGCTCCGTTGGCTCACGTTCTTTTTACTCGCATACTTCGTTACGACGCGACCGACAGCGCGTGGCCTGACCGCGATCGCTTTGTACTTTCAGCTGGTCACGCCTCGATGCTTCTTTATTCGATGCTTTACCTAACCGGCTACGGGCTCAGCTTGGACGACCTGAAAAACTTTCGGCAGTGGGGTTCGCTCACTCCGGGTCATCCCGAATACGGGCACACCAACGGAGTTGAGGTAACTACTGGTCCGCTCGGGCAAGGTTTCGCTAACGGAGTAGGTATGGCTTTAGCTGAGGCCAACTTACGCGCTCGATTCGGTCCCGAAGTTTGCGATCATCGAATTTTTGCTATAGCCAGCGACGGTTGTTTAGAAGAAGGGGTCAGCCACGAAGCAGCATCTCTGGCTGGGCACTTAGGTTTAGGGCGATTGGTTTATGTATACGACGATAACCACATAACTATCGACGGACCAACCGAACTTTCCTATTCCGACAATGTTCACAAGCGTTTTGAAGGATACGGATGGCATGTACATGATGTTGGCGAAGTAGCCAACGATCTCGATGCTTTAGAGTCGGCTTTGCGCGAAGGTATGGCCGAAGACTCTCGCCCCAGCCTTATCATCTTACGCAGCCACATCGGTTGGCCTTCACCAAAATTTACCGACACCAACACGGCTCACGGAAGTCCGCTCGGCGATGAAGAGGTTCGCGCGGTAAAAGAAATCCTTAATATGCCGCCCGACGAAACATTCTGGGTTCCCGAAGATGTTCTAGATTTTTATCGAGCGGCGGGCCTAGGCGGTAAGTCGTTGCGCGACGACTGGAGCAGTCGTCGAACTGCCTTTGCCAGCGGAGAACCGGCCATGAGCGTTCAGTACGACGCGTGTCTAGACCAAACGGGTCTTCCGGGTTGGGAAGGAAAACTCCCATCGTGGGAAGTAGGCAAAGAAGTCGCTACTCGAACAGCATGCACCGTGGCCCTGACTGCCATCGTTGACGATGTCCCCGGATTATTGGGCGGAGGGGCCGACTTGACCGGCAACACCGGCACTGAGTTAAAAGGTGCGGCGGTAGTTACGCCTCATAATTTCGGTGGGCGACAAATTCACTGGGGAGTGCGTGAACACGGTATGGGCGCAATCATGAACGGCATGGCAGTCAGTGGCACCACCCCGATGGGCGGTACTTTTTTCGTCTTCTCTGATTACATGCGCGGTGCTGTTCGCTTGGCCGCGCTGTCGGGCTATAAAACGGCGTTCGTGTGGTCACACGATTCGATCGGCGTTGGTGAAGATGGACCGACTCATCAACCCGTTGAACAACTCGCGTCATTGCGAGCCATGCCGGGTTTGCGAGTCATCCGGCCCGCCGACGCCAACGAAGTGAACGAAGCTTGGAAGATTCACATAAACGGACGCGGGCCGACCGCAGTTATCCTGACCCGCCAAAATCTTCCGGTTTTAGCCGGAACGGCAGAGCGCGCTTCGACTGGCGTAGCCCAAGGCGCTTATATTCTCGATGATGAGGGTGATCGACTTGATTTAATTCTTATCGGTACCGGTTCTGAAGTCCACCACTGCACGGCCGCACGCTTGGTTCTGGCTCAAGACGGGCTGGGCGTTCGAGTGGTCTCAATGCCTTCTTGGGATCTTTTTGAAGAACAAGACGAAGAATATATGGACGCTATTTTGCCACCCGGCGTTCCCGTATTAGCCGTCGAAATGGGAGTGTCATTCGGCTGGGATCGCTATGCCGACGACGTTTTGGCTATAGATCACTTCGGTGCTTCTGCTCCGGGGCCAACCGTTATGAAAGAATTCGGTTTTACGCCCGAATCGGTAGTAGAACGAGCGCGCGGATTGCTGGCGCTAAACGCCGAAAATGATAGTCAATAATAAAAGGAGAGTCTGATGAGTGATGTTGCTCGGTTACACGAATTTGGTCAGAGCCCGTGGTACGACAATCTTGCCCGCGTGCTGTTGACTAACGGCGGTCTAGCCGATCTGGTTGCCAACGACGGCATTCGTGGGGTTACCTCTAACCCGACCATCTTCGAAAAAGCTATGGCGGCAGGTGAAGGTTACGACGCAGAGTTGGCCCAGTGTTCACGCGACGGTCTGTCGATCGAGGATTCTTACTGGCAGCTCGTGGTGGCCGATGTTGGTCACGCGGCTGATATTTTGCGACCAGTTTACGATGCCAGCAACGGCGGCGATGGCTATGTTTCGATCGAGGTGTCTCCCGATTTAGCGCACGACACTAACGGAACGATCACTCAAGCCGCGGCGCTATTCAAACGGCTCAACTGCCCCAATGTCATGATAAAAATTCCCGCCACGCTAGAGGGGCTCCCTGCGATTGAAGCAAACATCGCGGCCGGTATAAACACCAACGTTACGCTCATCTTCTCGTTGGAACGACATGATGCAGTGATCGAATCTTATCTGACCGGTCTTGAGCGTTTCGTCAAAAATGGAGGCGATCCGTCAACCGTTGCTTCGGTAGCTTCGTTTTTTGTCAGTCGAGTTGATACTGAGACCGATCGTCGTCTTCCTGACGACAGTTCGCTGCGAGGTAAAGCGGCGGTCGCTAATGCCAAACTCGCTTACCGGTTATTTCGCGAACGATTTTCAGGCGAACGCTGGGACGCTCTTGTTAGCACTGGTGCGCGTCTTCAACGCCCACTATGGGCCTCTACCTCAACTAAAAACTCGGCATATTCACCAACTCTTTACGTTGATGAATTGATTGGTCCCGATACCGTAAACACTTTGGCTCCGGCCAGCATCGTGGTTCTGCAAAAAGGTGATGGCAATCTTCGTGCTGATTCCATTTTGGAAAATGTTGATAATGCTGACGCGGTATTTGCTGACTTGGCTAAAGCCGGAATCGATTTTGCCGATGTAACCGCTACGATCGAGAAGGAAGGGGTCGCTAGTTTCGCGGCTAGTTTCCACGACGCGTTTACCACTCTCGAAAAGCGTCGCCAAGATATCAGCTAACGCCAAGACCGGCTACTTAGAATCACTCATTTCCAAAACTTGGATAAAGTTATCGGTCAGTTGTTTAAGAGAATAATTGGCATTAAGACCGCTGGTGCTGGGCATTAAATAAACGGGCACTCCACCTAGAAGTTCGGGTTGTTGTCCGCATTGAGCCTTTTTATTTACAACTTGCCGGTAACCAGCCAAGCCGACAAAACAGACAATTTTGGGCTGCAGCCATTTTACCAAACGACCGACTCGCTCCATCCCGTTCTCGTATTCTCTACTCTCGACTTCGGCGGCTTTAACCGTCGCTCGTTTGACTAAGTCGGTCATACCTATTCCGTGAACTTGTAGCGCGTGGCGAGGATCGCGATCGCGCGTGGCTAATCCGGATTGCAAAGCCGCGGGCCAGAATCGATTACCGGGCCGACTAAAACCGACGCCAGTTTCGGTGGAATACACGCTGGGATTAAGCCCGCATATCAATACTTTCATTTTGGGTCCAACAAAATCAGGAAGAGTGGCCGCGCGGGTTGCTCGTACCTCTATCCAGTCGGCCTTTTTACTGTCGGCCTTTTTACTGTCAGCCTGGCAGTAGTCGACTGAAAAACCTGCGCCTTCTAATACGTCGCGCAGTGGGATCGGCTCCCATTCGGCGAAAAATCGGCCCGAAAATTGCTCATCGGTCAGACCGGTCAACAATCCTTCATTACTACCCCGCCGGAATTTCATTGCGGCCGGAGCGTTGGGCACCAACGTTTGGTGAAGGTCCGCAAGCGCCTGAGGAAGAGCGGTGCGCTCAATATGGAGGTAACTGGCACTGGCCCACCCACCGCTCGCACTGGCGAACCGAAAAGGTAATTGAGCTAAGTCGGCCACGACTCCGAACGCAGTCGAATTTGCCGTCGTGGCCATGGCCACCATAGCGGGCGCCGCATCCAGTGCCACTGCTGGTGAGCCCAGCGCGCTTAAGTGAAATCCTGGTCCACAGCCGAGATCGAGAACAGGACCCGGCCCGATTCGGGATTGGCCAAGAGCTAGAGCTTGCTCGAGTGTCGATTTTGAACCTGGTCGCAACTCTTCCGGCCGCGCATGGAGCAACTCTTCCGCCCGCGCTTGTCGCCACTCTTCCGCCCGCTCTTGATAAATAGCGATTGTTGCCGGATCCACTGTCCTAACATACGCTCATGTTCGGCGAGTTACAGGTTGTTGAGAATGTGGCTCGGTCTTTTGCTGATCTCGTGGCCGAGATAACACCCGCGTCCATGGCGCTTTCCGGCGGGTCAACCGCTCGCAGTTGTTACGAGTTACTCGCCACTACCGATATCGATTGGTCGGGTACCGATTTTTGGTTCGGAGATGAGCGCTGGGTTCCTATTCATGATCCCGACTCGAACGAAGGCATGGCACGAGAGACTTTCTTGGACGAAATCGCGCCCAAGACGATCCACTCGATGTACCAACTCGACCGCCACGGCTCGGCCCTCGCAATCGAAGAAGCGGCGCGGGCCTACCAAACAGAACTTGAATCCGCGGGCCCAATTGAGCTCATTCATCTCGGACTTGGGCCCGACGGTCACACCGCATCTTTGTTTCCGGATAGCGAAGCGCTGAACGAAACCGACCGCCTAGTGGTGCCCAACGGCGATGGCCTTCATCCTCACCCTCGCCTCACTTTGACTTATCCCGCTTTGGCTACTGCGCCTCTGATCGTATTTACCGTGGCGGGGGCTAAAAAACATGATGCACTAGAACGCATTCGTAATGATGAAAATCTTCCGGCGGGTCGAGTAAAGGCCGCCCGCATCATTTGGCTTATTGACAATGCCGCGGCTAATGGTAGCGATGCTAAACAAAAGGCGTAGTCTCCAATTTATGGAGTCGTTCTTCGAATACTTATTGCAGGCCCCGCTCGCCGATTTAATGAAAAGGGCTGGACAAATTCGCGACTCTGCTCACGGTTATCAAATGACCTACTCCCCGAAAGTGTTTTTGCCGATAACTATGTTGTGTCGCGACCGCTGCGGTTACTGCACTTTTGCCAAACCTCCCGCCCGAGTCGATGAACCCTTCATGAGCATCAACGAAATGGTAAAGATCGCACAAGCGGGCGCGGACGTCGGGTGCGCCGAAGCTTTGTTTACTTTGGGCGAAGCTCCCGAAGATCGTTACCCCGTAGCCGCACAATGGCTGGCAGCACACGGATCCGACTCCACGATTACTTATCTTTATGAAGCAGCCCAATCGGTTCTAAACGAAACCGGTCTTTTGCCTCATGCCAACGCGGGAGCTATTTCGTTGGATCAATTAGAACTGCTTCGGAAAGTATGCCCATCGCAAGGGATGATGATAGAAACTCTCGCCGATCGTTTAGGAGAACCTGGCGGCCCTCACGCCGGTGCGCCCGACAAAACCGCGGCGCGTCGATTGGCCACCCTTGAATCTGCCGGTCAAGCGCGCGTGCCCTTTACTACTGGAATTTTGATCGGTATTGGCGAAACTCGAACCGAACGCATTGAAGCTTTACAAGCAATTTCGGACAGTCATTCCCACTATGGCCATGTGCAAGAGGTCATAGTCCAGAACTTTCTTCCTAAGGCTGATACCGCCATGCATCGTCATCCGGCTTGCGACCCCGCAGAGATGCTTTGGACGGTAGCTGTCGCCCGCCTGATTCTCGATCCCAGCATTCATTTGCAAGCTCCACCCAATCTTTCGTCTGATCTCGCCGCGTTGATAGCGGCAGGAATTGATGATTGGGGTGGGGTCTCCCCTATCACGCCCGACCATGTCAACCCCGAGCGGCCGTGGCCCGCGCTTGATTCGCTGCGCGACGCTACCGAAGCCACGGGTCGTAACTTGGTCCCGCGTTTAACTATTTATCCGGAATATGCACTCAATCCCAAGACTTGGTTACATCCAGATATCGTCGGTCGCGTTTTAGCCGCGAGTGATTCCCGCGGCTATGCCCGCGACGACCAGTGGTTCGCCGGATCGGGATTAACGCCCCCAGAAATTCTTACGATTAAATCGAATTCCAGTCGTAATCGGCGAGATGATCAAGGTGGATACTCGAGCGGGAGCAGGTATCTCACCGCCGTTACTGAGGTGTTGGAGGGAGTTATCTCCGGATCAACCGTCGAGATTCCCGAAATAGTTGCATTGCTGCAAGCACGCGGTCGCGAAGTCATAGCAGTTTGCGAGGTAGCGGATCAGCTCCGCCACGACGCGGTCGGAGATACGGTGACTTTTGTACGCAATAGAAATATTAATTACACCAACATCTGCACATTTAAATGTAAATTTTGCGCTTTTTCTAAAGGTCCCTTGTCGCTAAACCTGCGCGGCACTCCGTACCTTCTGGATCAAGACGAAATCCAACGACGAGTAGTAGAAGCGGTCGAATGCGGAGCAACCGAAGTGTGTCTCCAGGGTGGAATTCACCCTGATTTTGATGGTGACTACTACTTGTCAGTCATCAAGGCAGTGAAAACCGTAGCTCCGTCTATCCATATTCACGGGTTCACCGCACTAGAAGTAACCGAGGGAGCGCGTCGTCTTGAAGTTCCGCTGGGCGATTACCTCGCCCGACTTAAAGAAGCGGGATTGGCTACCTTGCCGGGAACTGCGGCCGAGATTCTCGACGACGAGATCCGGGCCATAATCTGTCCCGACAAGGTGAACACCGAAGAATGGCTAGAAGCCCACCGGCTTGCCCATCTAAACGGTTTGCGATCAAACGTAACCATTATGTTTGGCACCGTAGAGGCACCGATAAATGTTGCTCGCCATCTCGTGCGCACCCGAACTTTGCAAGCCGAAACTGGCGGCTTCACTGAATTTGTTCCGTTACCTTACGTCCACATGGCCACACCGCTGTCGATCCAGGGCCGATCGCGACGCGGTCCGACCTTTAATGAAGTTCTACTCATGCATGCAGTCGGCCGTATCGCTTACCGTGGATCGATTGAAAATATTCAGGCTTCGTGGGTAAAAGTTGGAGTTGAGGGTGCCCGGCAATTACTCCAAGCCGGTTGCAACGATTTGGGTGGAACTCTTATGGACGAAAATATTTCTCGCGCCGCGGGAGCAAATCATGGCCAAGAACTCGACGACGACGACTTCCTTTCCATAACTAGCCCGCTCGGTCGATCCCTAGAACAACGCACCACACTTTACGGCCGAACGACTACCGAGGGGCGTCGACTCCGGCCCGCTCCAATAGTTATTTCAGTACGCGATGCGGAAGTCGACGCGGTCCCAGTTGCATGATTGCATGATTGCATGATTGCATCCGATCCGGCTGTGCTGGAAAACTCACCACCGGACGCGGGTCGAATAGATGTGGTGGGCATCGGGAATGCGTTAGTTGATGTTTTAAGTCACGAAAGCGAAGAATTTCTCGCTCGGCATAACTTAATTAAAGGAACTATGGCCTTGATCGATAAAGAACAGGCCGATGTTCTTTACGACGAGATGGCGGTGGCAGTAGAGATTTCCGGAGGATCTGCCGCCAACACTATGGTTGGAATTTCTTCACTAGGAGGTAGCGCCGCTTTTATCGGCCGAGTGCATGACGACCAGCTTGGAGCCATATTCGCTCACGACTTACGCGCGTCCGGAGTAAAAGTCAGTACGACTCCAGCCGTCAAAGGTCCGCCCACCGGACGGTGTTTGATCTTGGTAACTCCTGACGCCGAGAGGACACTAAATACTTTTCTGGGCGCGGCATCCGATATTGATGAAGCCGACGTGACTAGCGAGCTGATTGAACAAGCCCAAATCACCTACCTTGAGGGCTATCTTTACGACCAACCGAAAGCTAAGCGGGCATTTCACGAGGCCGCACGAATCGCGCATAGCGCGGGTCGCAAAGTTGCGCTCACTCTCTCCGACCCGTTTTGCGTTGACCGGCACCGTGATGATTTCTTAAAACTCGTAGAAGATTCTATCGATATTTTGTTTGCCAACGAATCCGAGATTTGTTCTTTGTATCAAGTTTCTGAATTCGACGAGGCGCTGGCTCGGGTACGAGGTCATTGCGAAATAGGAGTGCTGACTCGAGGCGAGAACGGTGCGGTGATTGTGGCGGGGTCCGATGTTCAAGCAGTACCCGCCCATCCCGTACCCACCGGAATCGTCGACTCTACTGGAGCCGGAGATCTCTACGCGGCCGGATTTCTTTTTGGTCTGAGTCGCGATTACTCGCTCTATCGCTGCGCGAGCATTGCCGCGATTGCCGCGGCCGAGGTAATTAGTCATATTGGTGCTCGACCCGAAGCAGATCTCGCGGCATTAGCAAATTCAGTTTCATGAAACTTCCTCGTTATCGCACAGGAGATCGCGATCTCGATGCCGCCGCCGCTCGCTTGGTGGATCAAGCAAACCCCAATGCTAATTCCGACCTCATCTATGAATTGATTGCATCGGCGTTGCGACTATCGCGCGACGACGCCAACCGTGGCGATCTAAAAATTGCTAGTTCGGCGATAAAAGAAATGCGTTACGCGTTTAAGGTGTTCGCCCCCTACCGAAGCAAAATGAAAGTGGCGATTTTTGGATCGGCTCGTACTCAACCTGACGATCCCCTTTACCACCAAACCCGTGACTTCGCCGCCGCTATGGCCGAACGAGATTGGATGGTGATTACCGGAGCGGGCCCTGGCCTTATGGAAGCAGCAGCCGAAGGCGCGGGCCCCGATAAATCGTTTGGAGTGAGCATTAACTTGCCGTTTGAAGCCTCTACCAGTGCAACTCTGGCCGATGATCCCAAACTTATTAACTTTCGCTATTTTTTTACTCGAAAACTTTCATTTATTAAAGAGGCTGACGGTTTCGTACTTCTTCCCGGCGGATTCGGAACAATGGACGAAGCATTCGAACTTCTCACTCTTGTGCAAACAGGTAAAGCGCAAGTCGGACCCATTGTTTTGCTTGATGTTCCTGGTGGTTCTTACTGGAAATCGTGGCAGGACTTTGTTCAAAGAGAACTAATAGATCAAGGCTATGCCTCTTCTGAAGATCGAGATCTTGTTTTCATTACTGACGATGTCAAGGAAGCGGTAAACGAAATTATTGGTTTCTTTTCTAATTATCACTCACAGCGTTTTGTGGGTGGGCGACTAGTGCTGCGACTCCATCAGGCTCCAAGTGAGGAAATTCTCGACGAACTAAGCAATCAATATTCCGACATCTTGACTAAAGGCCGCATAGGGCGAGTTGAGACCACTCCGAGTGAAATAGCCGATGACGACCATATTGATCTCGAACGCGTTGGCCTTTGGTTCGACCGCCAGCACTGGTCGCGACTGCGAACTCTTATTAACGCCCTTAATAAAGACATCGCGGCGCAAGAAGCGAGTATCAATCCGATTTGAGTCCGTCTAGAGCCTGTACCGCCCGCTCAATCGCCCGGCGGGCCTTTAGTATTTGGCGCTCTTCCGCGGCGGCGCGTACCGACTCTTGACTCTTGGCTTCGCCTTCGGTGGCTAAAAGAAGACGGTCGTAAGCCAAGTCGCGTAGAGACTCCTCTATGTTTCTCAACTGGGCTGCGATCTCTTGCATGTCACTCATAATCGATTCTCCTGATCTCCAGTAGCGATTCTTCTTGATCCCAAATTTCTTGATATCTGAATTCCCTGATATCTGAATTCCTTAATACCCGATCGTACCGGTACTAGTCGCTACGATTCATTTAGATCTTTACGCTACCCAAATAGGAGAACCTCGATGACTGGCGCTACTAGAGAGTGGGTAACTTTCGACGACCCCAAAGAGGAAGGACGATCATGGCGCGTCGATGTCACGTTTTTGCTCTCTTCGTGGACTTGTATTTTTGGCGCAGGTTGTCAAGGAGTGCTCGACGAACCTGCTCCTGAATTATTTCAGGGTTGCTGCTCCTTCGGGGCTCACTTCACTGATCGAAAAGATCGCGACCACACCGTAAAAATGGCGAAGAAGCTAAGCGCCGAAGATTGGCAATACGCCGAAGTCGGCCGCAAGAAAGGCGTCTACGCCAAGGCGGGTAAAGACGACGACGGAAAAACTGAGTGGCGCACCCGTTTGCACGAAGACGCCTGTATTTTTCTCAACCGCCCGGGGTTCGCCGCGGGTCCGGGCTGCGCTTTTCATTTTTACGCTATGAGAACGGGAACGCGCCATAGCGATGTTAAGCCTGAGGTTTGCTGGCAGTTGCCGCTGCGTTCGATCGATGAAGAGCAGGAAGACGGAACGATAATCACCACCATGACCGAATTTTCGCGCGACGGTTGGGGTGAGGGGGGTGAGGAATTCGCTTGGTGGTGCACCGACTCCCCCGATGCATTTGTGGGGGCGGAACCGGTTTACGAAAGTTTAAGTGAAGAACTAAAGAAAATGATGGGAAAAAAATTATATGCCCAAGTCAAGGAATACCTTGATTCGCGGCGGGCCCACAGCACTCCGCCGGTAATTCATCCCGCCGACCAGCAGCCAGTGGTATTTAAACCCACTCGAAGGTGGGCGAGTTAAACCAGCGAGAGTCCACCGTCCAAGACGAATACTGAACCGGTAATCCAACTACCTAAATCTGATGCCAGATAAAGCGCGGCACCAGCAATATCGTCAGGAACACCGATGCGACCGACTGGGTGACGAGCACTAATACCTTCTTCGTCACTCTCCCAAAGCGCGCGTGCCATATCGGTCTTAACTAGTCCCGGCGCTATTGCGTTCACCCGCACTTTGGGTCCGAGCTCAAGCGCTAACTGGCGAGTCATGTTTATTAGTGCGGCTTTAGACGCGTTGTATATGCCAATAAACGGCGCAACATTGATTCCGCCAACGGAAGCAATGTTGATGATCGTCCCTCCGTTATCGCGCATGTATTGCGCCCACGCGATCTGAGCCAGCCGTAGAGGTCCTTCTAGGTTCACTTCGAGAACTTTTCGCACCTTTGATGATTCGGTTTCAATCATGGGCCCAAACGCCGGATTGGTGGCGGCGTTGTTAACCAAAACATCGAGTCGGCCAAAAGTTTCTAGCACTTGGGTGACCGTCGTTTCTAGTATCGCGGGATCGCCCGCCGAACCGGCCACCGTTAAGACCGAACCCCCCAGTTTTTCTAAGGCAGTTTTGGTTTCGGTCAATTCATCAGGTTTACGGGCGAGCACGCAAACCGACGCGCCGGCCGCGACGTAGGCCTCCGCTATGGCGCGACCTATCCCGCGAGTGCCTCCAGTTATTAAAGCAACTTTCCCATCGAGTCGGAGTGCCGATGTTGGGTCGATCATTGGACTGAAACTGAGATTAAGCGTATTTCTATTAATAGTTTCAAAGGTATAAACCAGTTTCGACTTCGCTACGACTCGACGCCACGGCGTGTACATCGCGCTCTCGTAAAATCAAGAATTCTTCTCCTCGAATTTCGATCTCGTATCCAGCATCAGGGGCGAATAGCACTCGATCGTTGTCTACGACATTACGCACGGTTGGACCGACGGCAGCTACTTCAGCCCACACCAATCGTCGGTCGGCATTGGCGGTAGCGGGTATGAGTATTCCTGCTCGCGATTTACGCTCACCCGCTTCATCCGAAGGGCGAGCGAGAATGCGATCAGCCAGCATACGCACAGAATGCTTTTCGTTTTCAGTTCTCATCACGCCCACGTTAGCGCCACTGACTCGCCGTTACTCAAAAATGGCGTGGTGACGGCTAGATTCTAGGAAGTCCAACTTGCAGGAGCCTCGTGTCTGACACCGCCCACTCAACATTTTCCGGTAACCGATCTGGTCGCCTTCGGCTATCGCTCCTTGCCTATTTCCATTTGACTAAGCCGCGCGTAATTGAGTTGCTACTGATAACGACTCTCCCCGCCATGATTCTGGCCGAACAAGGATTTCCGAGCGTAGAGCTCGTAGTGGCGGTGCTCATAGGCGGAGCGTTGGCCGCAGGCGGGGCTAACACGATGAACTGTTGGATAGAACGCGATCGTGATCGCATAATGGCCCGTACTCGTCATCGCCCACTTCCCTCCGGCGACATCAATCCACCGCGGGCTTTAATATTCGGTCTCACCCTAGAAGTCTTGGCGTTTGCATTGCTTTGGTCGGCCGCTAATCTGCTCGCAGCCTTATTAGCTTTGAGTGCAACCGTGTTTTATATATTCGTCTACACCATTTGGCTGAAACCCCGCACGGCACAAAATATCGTTATTGGTGGAGCGGCGGGGGCGGTCCCTGCTCTGGTCGGGTGGGCGGCAGTCACCGGATCGCTGGCTTTACCAGCATGGATTTTATTCGCAATAGTTTTCGTATGGACACCTCCCCACTTTTGGGCTTTGGCTATGCGTTATCGCGACGACTACGCCGCGGCAGAAATACCCATGTTGCCAGTCGTTCGCGGAACGGAGGTTGCCGTACGCCACATCTTGATCTATTCGTTTGTTGTAGCGGGCGTAAGTTTCGCACTTCCCTTCTCTATTTTCATGACTCCCTTCTATCCCGTAGCGGCCGGAATTCTCGGAGCCGCTTTTATTTATTACGCAGTGCGGCTCTATCGGGATTCGTCGCCGGAGCGGGCTATTAAGTTATTTACTGTTTCGAATATTTATCTAGCCCTTCTGTTTGCTGCAGTAGCGATTGATGCCTTGCTCGTCGGTAACTGAAGGCCGCCCCGTCCGTCGATTCACCCTACGATTGCTCGCGCTCAGCCTGATCTTGCTCGTCCTAGGTATTCCGAGACTAGGTACCCCGAGAGCGGACGCTGTTGATGGAAATAGCCATAAACCCGTCCGCTGCTCAGTGGCAGTAACCGGAAACATTGATATCGATAAACCCGCGCCATCATTTCAAGCCCCCAGTTTGTTTTTGACTTCCGACTCAAATTGCGTCGAACTTTCAAAATATCAAGGACAACCAGTGGTGATAAATTTCTGGGCGTCATGGTGCTTCCCGTGCCGAAAAGAGTTTCCCTTGCTTAAAAAAGCAAAGAGTAAATACCGCAAAGACAAGCTCGTCATTATCGGCATGTCTTATAAGGACATTCCTAGCGACGCCCGAGCGTTTGTCAAAGACCAAAAAGCCGATTGGCATTTCGCTCAAGATCCCGATCAAAAAATTGCCGCGGCTTACGGCGTAAGAGCAATTCCGGTAACTTTATTTATCGATCGAGACGGAGTGCTGGCATCTCGCAAATTTGGAATTTTAAGTCAAAAAGAACTGAACCGCGAGATAGATAGGTTAGTAAAGCGCTAACTACCGCTCACGCTTATTCTTCCCAACGAAAAGTTCGTACCACTACTACGGGCATAAGAATTGCCCAGATAAGCAACACGACCAATTCGGACCACGGAAAGTTATTGCCCGCCAAGACGGCTCGCACCGATTCGGAAAGCGCGGCGGCGGGAAGAACCCGCGCCACACTGGCCAGAACATCGGGCAATCGATTTAAGGGATAGGCCATTCCCCCCAGAAACAAAAGCACTAAGAACAGGCCGTTAGCAGCCGCCAGAGTCGTTTCGGCCCGCAAAGTTCCGGCCAAAAACATCCCGATAGCCGCGAACGCCACTGTGCCCAGTAATAACAAAAGCAGAGCTAAAAAGAATCGACCGTCGGGATCCCAGCCTAAAGCCAAGCCCGCGGCAACAATAACTACTATCTGTATCAACTCAATCACTACGACATTGATGGTTTTGGCGGCCAACAATCCGCTGCGAGATAGCGGAGTCGAACCCAGCCGTTTCAGCACGCCGTAACGGCGTTCAAAACCGGTAGCAATCCCTAAGCCCACCATGGCGGTCGACATAACCGCTAATGACAAAACGCCGGGAACTAAAAAATCGACCGGATTGCTCGACGTTTTTACCGCGCTGACCTTAGAAAAAAAGACCAGAATGCCGAGAGGGATAAGGAACGACAGCAAAAGACTTTCACCGCGACGCAGAGTAAGGATTAACTCCACTCGAGTTTGAGCCAAAATTGCTCGACGAGAACTCATGAGTGATCGCCTTCGCCGGTCAGTCGCAGGAATACTTCTTCCAGGGAGCGGTGGCTGGCTTCCAATGTTCCGAGTTGCGCATTTTCGTCACGCAGCCATAACGCGAGCAAGGCGATCAGCTCAGGAGTCGGCTCGGCCGCAATCAAGTATTCGCCGGGCTTCGCCTCGCGCACGAATGTGGCTCCCAGACCAAGCGCTACGGCCAAATTAGCCCGATCTAAATTGGGTGGAGCAGTAAAACGAGTTTCATTGCCACCGGCTCGGCTAGTTAAATCGTGAGGGCTCCCGATGGCGACCAATGACCCTTGATCAAGAATGGCAACCCGATCACACAGAGATTCAGCTTCGTCCATGGCGTGAGTAGTAAGCAGAACCGTAACTCCGCTTGCTCGAAGATTTTTGATGATCTCCCAAGTGACCAAGCGGGCGCGTGGGTCCATGCCCGCCGTAGGTTCATCTAGAAACACCACTTCCGGTTTACCGACTAAAGCCAACGCCAGCGAAAGTCGTTGTCGCTGGCCACCCGACAGTCGTCGAATTGTCGTATTCCGACTTTCAGTTAGATCTACCAAATCGAGCAGACGCTCCGGGCTATCCGGCGATAAGTAAAAACCTGCGTATAGCCGCAACGTTTCACTGACCTTGAGACCAGGGCTTAGCCCCCCTTCTTGCAACATGACCCCTACGCGAATATGTAGTTCATCGGCATCGGCCTTAGGGTCTAGTCCTAATACGCGAATCGTTCCCGCGTCGGGAAATCGGTATCCCTCGAGCATTTCTACCGTCGTTGTCTTACCCGCGCCGTTAGGACCGAGAATCCCGAAAACTTCTCCTCGGTCTACCGTGAACGACAATTCCTTAGTGGCAACTAACGCTCCGTAGGCTTTGGTCGCGCTCACGACTTCGATAGCTAAATCTGTCACCGACATAAGTGGTTCACCCTAGCGGTCTCGAGCTGACGGGAGATGATAACGGCGTTTAGGCTGAGTCTTTGATGTTTCAATGATCGCGCCAAGCGACATAATTTCCGAGTTCCCGTAGTGCTTCACGGGCTGAGGCTAAAATCGGGGCTTCAGCTAATGCCGTCATTGCCTGCTTGGCCAGTCGTTTGATCTCGGTCTCCACTGCCACCGTGGCCCCCGTGCTCACCAAAATATCTTGGATTAACAAAATCTCTTCGGCCTCGAGATTCCTCTGACCTATTCGGTTAAGAATTTTTAGACCGCCGGCGTCAGCACGAGCCGCAGCCATAGCGACCAAAGGGGTCAACTTTCCCTCCCGAAGATCATCGCCCACTGGCTTACCCGTGGTTGCGGCCGAACCAAAAACTCCCAGCAAGTCGTCGCGTAGCTGAAAAGCTGCACCTAGCGGTAGTCCTACTGCACTTAGCGGTTCATTTAGATCGTCAAATCTATTAGCTAGCGCAGCTCCTAAATGCAAAGGGCGCTCAACGGTGTATTTGCCCGATTTGTATTCCTCGATACGGGCGGCCTTTATCGGATCTACTGACGATTCGACCGCGCCCGTTAAGTCGAGATACTGACCCACGCATAACTCGATCCGCAATTCGTCGTATATGGATCTAGTGATTTTATCTCTTTCATCAAACAACATGTCGGCGTAGATGAGGGCGAGATCTCCGATAAGGATGGCAGCACCTTCGCCGAAGCGTCGCCCTTCAGATTTCCAATCATTATCAGCGTGAGATTGGATAAAGCGCGCGTGGATTGACGGCTGAGAGCGGCGACGGTCAGATCCGTCCATTACGTCGTCATGAATCAGAGCAAAAGTGTGAAGCATTTCTAGACTGGCTCCTACATCAATTACCGCAAGGTCGTCGGGATCGCCACCGGCGCCAACGAAGGACCAGTAACAAAACGCCGGCCGTAACCGCTTGCCTCCCGAGGCAACAAAATCGCGCAAGGCCGTCAAGGGGATCTCTAGATCCGAATCGATTTTCCGCCAGCGCACAATCTCTCGTTGGAGGAATTCTTCAATGCGCACCTCGACCGAAATACGCACTTCGGCCAGAATCTTAGGAACAGGGAGCGGCGAAGCGACGTCGGAATCCATTTATTGATGCTAGGTCCTGAGGGCAAATTTAATTAGAACTGAGACCAGCGAGCATTCGTGGCTGCCCTAGCGAGCCGCTAATGTACCTTCACGAACGACCAATCCGGTCACCGACGCTAACAATCTGGTCGGGGTCGAAGTCCCTTTAAGAAATAGAGCCAAAAGGAGCAGCGTGACCATAACCGACGCCGAGTTTCGCACTGAAGCCCGAAACTTTCTTGACCAAAATGCTAAACGCCGAGTTGAAGAAACTTTTGAATGGGGTAAAGGTTCTGATGAAGTAAGCGTCATTGAGGAGAAGTCGAACGAACAAGAAAGGGATGAAGTCGAAACGGCCAAGGACTGGAAAACTCTTGAATTCGATTCCGGGTTTGGTTGGATTTCCGGTCCGGAAGAATACGGTGGGCGGAACCTGCCCGAAAGTTACGGCCGGTCGTATCGCGAAATTACGGCTGATTACAACTTTGCGCCTCAAAGCATCTTTGGCATTGGCCTCGGAATGGTGGCTCCTACTATTTTGGCCCACGCGATTCCTGAGGTTAAGGACCTGTATCTAAAACCGCTTTACCGTGGAGAGATAATCGCGTGCCAACTTTTCTCTGAGCCAATAGCGGGATCCGATCTCGCCGGTATTCAAACTAAAGCAGTACGCGACGGGGACGAGTGGGTGGTATCCGGCCAAAAAGTTTGGACTTCAGGAGCGCACTACAGCGATATCGGCGAGATAGTCACCCGTACGTCGCCCGATAAACCAAAACATAAAGGTATGACGATGTTTGTGGTTGATATGCATGCGCCGGGAGTAGAAATTCGACCTTTGCGACAAATTACGGGTGGGTCGTCGTTTAATGAAGTTTTCTTCGACGAAGTTCGCATTCCCGACTCTCACCGCTTAGGCGACATAGACGAAGGTTGGGGCGTGGCCTTGACCACACTCATGAATGAACGAGCGGCGATCGGTGGCGGCGGTGCCGGATTCGGAACTCTCGATTTCACCCGTTTCATTGAGATGGTGCGATATTACGGTCTCGACCAAGACCCGATTATTCGTCAGCGATTGGCCAATGTATTTGTCCACTACCAAGCGGCTCGTTATACCAATCTTCGAGCTATGGCCAAGATACGCAGCGGTCAACTGCCCGGACCCGAAATGTCGATTGCCAAATTGGCGCTTACTAGCAATATGACATTGGTCGCCGACATGCTGGCCGAAATCCTTGGGCCTCGCCTTATCGCCGACAGCGGTGAATGGGGTACCTACGCTTGGTCAAACTTTGTACTCGGAATTCCGGGGATGCGGATAGCGGGAGGCACCGATGAAGTTATGCGCAATATTGTCGGCGAACGAGTGCTTGGTCTGCCTAAAGAACCAAAGCCGATAGAGCCCAGTAAATAAGTTCAACCAGTTACGGAAAGATTTTCTAGTAACTCTCGGTAGTCACTTAGTGGAGCTATTGCTAAACCCACGACTTTGGCGTGATCGTCCCAACCGCGCAAAGCCACTGCGTCGGCGGCGCCAAGTCGGTCAAGAAAACCCGAGACGGCAACGCGACTCATTACCCCTCCTTGGCCTATCAGGCTGCGTTGCGATCCTTCCGACAGCCGCGTCAGATAGGCGGAATCGGTTGCGCACAAGAACCGTTTCGCCTCAACGTGTTGAGTTATCGGTGCGGTAACCGCGGTCGAAAAAATTTGGCTGAGGTATTCGGCACCAGTATTTTCGTGGTTAAGGTTGGTTTCTAGATCGGGAGGGGCACTACCCAACTTTTCGATCTCAAGCAAATGACCCACATCGTGGAGTAAGGCTGCCGCGATCAGATAATCAGGAGCACCAGCCGATCGAGCTAACGCCGCGGTTTGACGAGCATGGTCAGTCTGTCTGACTTTTTCATCGTAAAACTCATTCCCCCAGCGTTCGTAAAGCGCGAATATGTCGGCCACCGTCGTCGCGTTCACTCGACCGGCCGACCCTGAAAATCGCCAATCAAAGAAACTTGCACCCGCCCGTCAGGGTCTCCGGTTTCATCAAATTCAGAAAGTTTTTGCTCGTAGTACTCCGTCCGCAAATCGCCTTCACTCCTTGCGTTGTAAGTCGGATAGATAGCCCGTCGACTTGATTCTGAGTGATTAGGACCAGAACGATGAGGAGTGCGGGAATGAAACCACAATGTCTGCCCAGCTTTTAATTCTACTGGAGCCCAGTTGAGAGTTTTAGCTACCGCGGGATTGATACATCCGGTTTCATCGGTTGGCAAAATTTCTTGATGCACTCCCGACGCCACTTCTAAGCAACCATTTTCTAAAGTGGAGTCGTCGATCGCAACTAGGCACGAAATGTGAATTTCGATAAATCGATAGGCGGGCGCATCTTGGTGCGGTGAATAGCCAGCACCTCCCGCCAATTTATAATTAATTTTTTCTTTATAAAGCACGGCCGGTTCGCCTAACAACAATCCGGCGGTGGCGAGCATCGGACCTTCGGTCAAGAATTTTCGCATTTTTTCGTGGTACGGGACAAAATTTTCAGTTCGGCACAATGCCGGTCCGGTATCGGTGGCTTCGCGATAATGCAGCCACGCGTTGGGGGTATCCGGCCAAGCAGAGATCTCGTCAACCCAACTGCGGATCCGATCCGTATCGGCGGGGTTAAGCCCGTCGGTCAGTAACCAGCCCTGCTGGTCGAATTGCTCCTTAGCATTATCGATGACTTCGGTCATGGCCGCTTTGTTGCGACCGAAGGTGAATGCCACGAAACTCCCGTCGGCCATCGCCCTACCCCGCCATCTTGAATGAGCAATCCGGTCATCGTGCGATCGAAATTCTGAGTATGCCAAACCAGCATGGACTGAGCCAGCGCGAGTATCTCGTCAGCATTACTTAAATATGTTCGCCAGGTTGGGTCCGTAGCCAAATCGAAAGCCAGCCACGAACCGTCGCCAAACTGCACATAAGCCGCAGTGTCGGTGCGCCGCACAGTCAAGTTTTGTTGCTCAAGACTTCGATCAGCCGGCCAGTTTAAACACGCGCCACTAGCGCGGTCGTTAATAAAAATCGCGCGCCAATCGAATTCCCAAGTTGCCGCATCACGCCACACGGGGGGTGTTCGTCCCGCAAGAAAGTCGGTCAGCGGGAGTCCGTCGCACTGCAACGGAACTGGTTGATCAAGCAAGTGCGCCAAAGTGGGGAAAATGTCAACATTCTCAGTAAATTCGTTAACTACACTTCCCCATCCCTCGGTTTGATTTGGATCACGAATAAGAGCCGGAACGTGGTAGCTCTCTTCAAAATAACCTCCCTTATCTTTGAGGCCGTGGTCGCCTAGTTGATCGCCGTGATCGGAGGTGAGAATGATGATGGTGTTCTTCCATTGGTCTAACTCTGTCAGTTTGTCCCAAATACGCCCCAACTGATCGTCTACTTCGCTGACCATTCCGTAATACTTCGCGCGCATCTCTCGGATGCCGGCCTCGTCACTCGGGCTCTGCATGTACGAATTCACCATTGCAAAAGTATGAAACGGATGGGTTGTTGTTGCGGGAATGATCGGCATATCAACATCGTCGGGGTCGTAAAAGTCGTTCCAAATCCCTGCCGCGGCGTACGGAGGATGCGGGCGCATGTAACTGGCATGGGCAAACCACGAATCATCGCGAGATTCAATCCAACGACAAAGTCGATCGGTTAGAAATGCCGAAATACTCAACTCGGCCGGACGCTCTGGTTCCGACCGTAACGCGGCAAAGCCCAACTCTATGGGCGAAGTATCGGTTCCGGGGGGAGTAGCTCGGGGTAAGTCGTACCCGTGCTGAGATAAATTTTCGAGCCACGGGGTCTGAGCTCCTACTAGATCGAGTTCGACAGTGAACCCAGGAAGAACGCCTTCGTAACTAAATAGTCGAGGATCTTTGGGGTCGTCAGTAGTGCGAGGATCGAGAGCGGAATCGGTATAGCCGAAAAGCGCGGGCTCGTAACCCGCACGTTGACCAAGGCGAGCAATGTTGTCGAAGCGATCTTCAAGCGGGGTTCCGTTAAATACCACTCGGTGATTCATCTGGTACATGCCGGTGTAAAGACTGGCGCGACCGGGAGCACACGGCGCCGACTGGCTGTAGTGGCGTTTGAACCGCACACTTTGCTTAGCTAACAAATCCAAGTTAGGCGTAAGGACTACGGGATGACCCGCTACCGACAACGCATCAGCTCGAAACTGGTCCAGAGTGATAAGTAAAATGTTTGGTTTCATGATCTACGCCCAAGAGTACCTTGCGACTCGCCGAACCGTATGCTCGTCATTATGATTCCGTCAAAGCTTGATTGATGCTTCCCTTCGAACGCCTCCGTGTCATTGCTCGCTCCACCGGCGCGAGTGATCACGAATTAGCCATGGAAGTAGCCGAGTGCTTTGCTAACTACCCCACCGACCCTGCGCAATTAGTCGTGGTCGCTCGCCGTTTATTAGCCCACCGTCTTACCTGTGGACCGCTCTGGTGGGTATGCGCACGGGTGGCGGCGGCGGCGGACGCTCCCGCAGCTGCTCGCGATGCTTATTTGCGGCTTGAGCGCGACCCTACCGCTAGCCGTATCAGTTCGTCGTTGCCGTTTCCCTCGGACGCGCCGGTAATCACTTTGGGCTGGCCCGAAACTATTAGCGAAGCGTTGTTAGATCGTCTCGACCTCGATGTAGTGGTGAGCCCTCGAGATCAAGGAGACGAACACCTCGCGGCCTATTTTTCGCGCGCCCAAGTCCCGTTTCGACTGGAATCATCTTCCCCCGATCTCGCGGCCAGTCATTTGCTGATCGAATCAAGCATGTCGAGCCCAACTCAAGCTCTAGTCCCGATCGGCACGACCTCTTTACGCGCCGCCTATCCCAAAGCTGCGACTTGGTTGGTGATCGCCGAAGGGTGTTTAGTGCCAGAAAAGCTATTTACTACCGCACTCCAAAAGCGCAGCGAATCGGATGACGACTATGACCAAGAAACGCCGGAAGTCCTCGCGGTAGCGACGGTGTCTCGAATTGCCGGGCCGAACGGAATCGATCGACCCGATCGCCTAAGGCAAAGAATAGATTGCCCGATTGTGCCGGAATTACTCCGACTCTGAATCGTCAAAGGCGCTAGGTAATTCTAAATTAGCCGCGGAGTCGTCGCCCAACTCTCCCTGTTTGAGATCGAGCACTTTATCGAGAGTCTTGTCCAGCCCTCGCTGGCGGACGCCGATAAGGTCGGAAAAACTTTTCTGTGCGGTTCCTATTTGCTTTTCTGTTGTTTCCATTTTTTTAATAAATTCGTCCCACTGATTTTTAAAATTCCCTAAGCGGACCATTAGCTCTTGGGTATTTTTTTCTATCTTGAAACTTTCAGTGGCCTGGTTGACGATCCCCAGTACGGCGTAAAGAGTAATGGGTGAACAAATGACTAGTTTTTTTTCTAGTGCTTCGTTGATAACTTCACTATCCGATTCGTGAATGAACTTATACACTGATTCGTTAGGAACAAAAAGTAATACAAAATCTATTGAATTGTCGCGGCTTCCGGCTGAATAAGTTCGTTCGGCCAAACTTCTTACATGGTTTTTTACATCGCGAATGAAATTTTTCTTGAATTCGGCCCGCTCGCCATCAGTTTCAGCCGCGATGAACTGGGAGTAATTATCAAGCGGAAATTTAACATCCATGTAGAGTTTTGTATTACCCGGCAAATCGAACGTGAAGTCGGGTCGGCCCATTTCGGTGGTGGTTTGTTTTTTATAATTAACCCCTTCAAGAAAACCGTGCAGTCGCAAGATATCTTCCGCCATTCGCTCACCCCACTGGCCACGAGTCTGATTGTCCGAAAGCACCCGCTTCAATTCGATAGCAGTGGCGTCTAGATTTTGAGCAACTCGAGCCTGCTCTTGGATCGCTTCGGTCACTGACCCAAAGCGTTCACTGCCGTCTTTCTGGAAACCTTGGACCATGGTCGTAACTTCTTTGAGTTGGGCGGTAACTGCGTCGTAATCTCGCCGAACCGCTTGAGCCCGACTATCAAGATCGCTTTTGAGCGACGCGCTCTCGGCGGCTCGGGCGGCGTCGGTGTACTCCTTGACTTGGCTTAATGCGTAGTCCATCCCCACGGCAATCGCCTTATCGCGCTCGCCTTGCGCATCTAGTCGCACCGCGGCAACCGCGCTCTGGAGCGCCGCGTCAATATCACCCCCGCCGGAGGAATTGGTTTTAAGGGTGCGAATGACGAAAAAACTAATCACGCCACCAACAATCACGCCACCAACAACCACGGCCACTATTACCGAAATAGTTATCTCCATCGGCAAATCATGTCATGGGGTTGGGACACTCGCCGGCTTAATCAACCGTCGCCCAATGAATAGACCAAACCACCTCTCGTGCCCACCACTATTCGCCCTTTCCAGACTGCCGGAGTCGATTCAATGCAGCTACCGAGTCCTACTTGCCATATTTCTGGTGGGTCGATCAAGGTATTACTAACGTCGTAGCCGCGTAGCCATCCGCCGCAATCACCCTGAATCCACACCCCATCGACGATTACCGGCGAACCCATCAGCGGCGCCGCTAACTTCTTTTCCCATCTGATGGCACCGGTATTTCGATCAAGCCCGATCGCCCGTCCGGAATAGGTGGTGTAAATAATTAAGTCACCCACGATTCCCGGCGTTCCCCACACTCCTGCTTTTTCTAAAGCATTATCGCTTTGAGTCCAGACCAATGGATCCGGCAGAGTCGGGTTCAGTTTCCACATCTGCCCCACTTCGCGCGACCGGTCATTACGGCGTTCCCATTCTGAGCCGCCGTAAAGCATGCCAAATTCGTCGACCACAATGCTGGCGTCAGTGTCGTCGCCGGTCCAAAATCTAAAAGTTCGAATCGGTGGTCCCATTCCTGCCAGCAAAGGAGCAATATCCCAACCCTGCACTAGTCCACCCGAATTAGCGAAGTAGAGCGTATTGCCCGAAATGGCTACCGAGTTTTCGATGGAAACTTCCGACCCTACGGCGGCAAGCAGCTCATCGTCCCACCCTGGAGAGTTGAAAACTAACTGCGGTGCGACCGTTACCAAACCATCGACACCATTACTGCGATTTAATTTAGCAATATGTATCTGGCTGTTTTCACCGCCTACAAATAAATAATCGCGCAACACCAACGCGCTGCCATCCCAATCGTCATTCCATTTAATTGGCGACACCGCGGCAGCCGACAACTTCCAAAGTTCAGTCGGAACGAGGCGATCAATGGCAATCGCGCGAAAGAAACCGTCGCGCGAACCGGTATAAATCAGGGGAAAGCCGTCGGGGTCAACGGTAACCGAGCCTTTAATTAAATCACCGGTGAAAAATGGCGGTAAAATGTCTTGACCGGTGGCGGCATCAACGAAATGAACCGCTCGGTCGTACGCACCAAACACCACCCAAGTGCGTCCGTCCCGTTCAAAAATTGCCGGTTGACCAGTCCAGCCCGTGCCGCACCAGTTAGTCGTTTCACCTTTATCCTCCGAAAATGAGCACATCGCGGCTTGGGGATATCGCCATAATTCTTTCGGAGCAATCGGCACCGGCCCCGCTCCGTAATAGTTGCGAGTGGGGTTGCCGCGAAAAGTCAACAAGCCCGCAACCGTTGCTTGGTAGTACGGAGTAAACGCCGACGCGGGATCAACCCAGCCGGTATAAGGCGGTTTAGTGGTCGTGGTGGTAGTAGGAATCGTCGATGTAGTCGAAACCGGTGGGGCCGCAGTTTTTTTATTGTCGCTGATCAACAACCATGCACCGATTCCCGCTCCGGCCACAACCACTATCCCTAAGCCAAACCAGATTTTTTTACGCCGACGCTTTTTCTCACCGCTTCGTTGGCGAGAGCGTCGTTCGGAGCGTGCCGGACTAGAAGGTACCGGCATCCACGACAATTTTTTGATCGTTTACGTAGCCCGTGCTCACTAAAAAAACTACGACATCGGCCACTTCCTCGGGACTGCATACGCGGCCGAACGGTGAAGTGGGGTCGAGATCATGAATGTCCTCCGCGCCCATAGCCGCTCGAGCCAGCCGGCGACCCATTTCGGTATCCACTAAACCTGGCGCCACAACATTTACCCGAATCCCGTAATTACGTTCTTCTTTTGCCAAAGTGCGCGCCAGCGCCTCTAGCGCGGCTTTGGCCATGTTGTAAGGCGCCGAGTTGGGAGCCCACATCGAAGTGGCGGCACTCGAAATCATTACTACATCGCCCCGCTCCGCGGCACGCATGCCGGGCAATATTCGGCGACAAAGCGAAAAAGCCGCCAGTGCATGCACTCGCCACAGTCTCTCGATCTCGGCTTCTTCGGTATCCACTACGGTACGGCCCCGGCTAGCGATGCCAGCACTATGAACCAAAATGTCGATCGAGCCAAAATCAGCAAGAACTGAACTGGCCATGGCGTCAAGGGCAGTCGAATCGTCAAGAGCCGCCGGATAAATTTGGACTCGACGACCAAGCGCACGAATTGAAGTGGCCACGGCTTGGGCACTCTCAACATCTTGGCGATAACCGATCGCCACATCGGCTCCGGCTCGACCTAGCGCTACGGCAATCGCCGCGCCGATGCCCCGCCCACCGCCGGTCACCAAGGCTCGACGACCGACCAGCGCTCCTGCGGGTGCGGGTGCGGGTGCGGATTTGCTCATTTAGTCACCGTAATGGCGTCAACCCGATTCGTCAGACCCATTTGGTCAAACCGCTGAGCCCAGTCGGCGAACTCAGGCGCAGGGCCCGTCCAGCGCCAGTCGTCAACGACACCCACCTCTCCGTCGAAACGCAACTGGGCCAGAATCTTAAACAGATCGGCGTCGGCTCGTTTTTCCACCAAGGTGTCCGCCAGTTTGGTCGCACTACGCACTGTCACCGACCAGTCTTCGGCCGCGGCAGGGATGGCTTCAAGATGTTCGTAATGAGCCAATACCGTTGCGGCCGACTTAGCCCCCCAACCTCGCAAGCCGGGGAACCCGTCGGCGGTATCACCTACTAGAGCCAACCAATCGGGTATTGATTTTGGCGCGACGCCAAATTTCTCGCGAACTCCCGCTTCGTCGTAGCGCACGCCCGCGCGGCGATCTAGTTGCACTACCCGAGGATCAGCTACACACTGAGCTAAATCTTTGTCAGGAGTGCAAATAACCACTTCCTCTACCCGCTTATCCGCCGCCGCAACGGCTACCGCCGACGCCAACATGTCGTCCGCTTCCAATTCGATGCCTCGCCATACCGCCACTCCTAACGCCGCCAGCGATTCTTCGAGCAAGGGAAACTGGGCAAAAAGAACGGGGTCCATCTCTTCACCGGTCTTATACCCGTCCCATAGATCATTGCGAAATGACTCGACCAGTGAATCGGTGGCGACGCCTAGGTGCGTTACCCCTTCTTCAAGGAGACCGATCATCGAACGCACTACTCCGCGCACTGCGCCGACATCCACGCCATTTTTGTCGAGATGCTCAGGGACGGCGAAATAGTGGCGAAATAATTCGTACGTGCCGTCGACTAGATAAACCTGCATCGCTATCTCACGCACCCGATCGCAGTCGACCTCGCAATGTAAGTAACGCCAAACAAAACGAAACCACCATTACGCCAACAATCGCCGTTATGCCTTGCAATAACGAAGCTACGTCCCAACCGGTTACGACTGAGCGCATACCTTCGAGCAGGTAAGTAACCGGATTTAATTTAGCTACCGTAGCCAACCAACCCGAAAGCGAATCCATAGGCAAAAATGAAGTCGTCATAAACGCAAACGGGAAAAATAAAATAAAACTCGCGTTAACGGCGGCGGGATTACCCGTTTTTAGCGCGATGGCGTAAGGAAATCCGGTGAACGCCAATCCCCAGAACGCACCCATAAGCAAAAACGCGACAATTCCTAATACTCCAGTTTCGAACCGGACTCCCATCAAATAGCCCAAGCCGATTACCGGGATCTGTACCGCGAGAACCAAAGTGAAGTCGGCCACCATTAACCCCAGCAACAGCGTGACCCGCCGAATTGGGGTCATTAGCAGTCGGTCGAGATAGCCGTCTTGAATGTCAAGCACCAAGGCACTCGCGCGCGATAACCCCGTAACCGCAAAAATAATTGCGACCGGTAATTGAAAGGCTCGGTAATCGGCTACACCGCTGGCCTTAGCGACATTTTCTAGCGCCCCTACATTTATAAAATAAAAGAAAACCGGAATAAACAACGCGGGTGCTAAAACCTCGGGTTCGCGCGGAATCGATCGTAGAGCCCGTCCCGCAACCGAGATTAGGTCGCGAAAAAATCCGGCCGGGCGCGGTTCGGCTACCGAAATGGTCACTCTTGTTCTCCCGGCCGCAATCGTCCACCCGTCAACTCAAGGAATACGTCGTCAAGAGTCGGGGTGCGCATCGTGAGATTAGCCACCGTGATTCCGGCCTCTTCGAGCGCGACCGCAACTGGGCTTAATAATTTCGACGCGTTGGGAGTAACGACCATCACGTCGTCGCGGTGGCGCTCAACGCGCTCTACTCCGGTTAGCGATTGCAATATCGCCACCGCCCGATCTTCTTGACCCGGAGTTTGGGCCACGATTACATCCGAACCGTACCGCCGCTTAAGCGTGCTGGGTGAATCTTCGGCCACAATTTGTCCACTCGAAATAATTCCCACTCGGTCGCATAAAACATCGGCTTCTTCGAGATACTGAGTAGTGAGAAAGATTGTCATACCTTCGTCGTTTAATCGCCGCACCTCTTCCCAAATTCGATTACGACTAATGGGATCGAGTCCCGTAGTGGGCTCGTCCAGAAAAAGCACTGTTGGCGTATGGATCAACGAAGCCGCTAGATCGAGTCGTCGTTTCATTCCGCCCGAGTAAGTCTTGATGCGATCATCAAGCGCGTCACCAAGATCAATCAGCGTGGCCAAAGTTTCAATGCGTTCATTTATCGCGCGCCGAGACAGCCCATAAAGCCGACCCTGAAGTAACAAAATTTCACGGCCCGATTGCATGGGGTCGAGGGCGGCCGATTGCAGTGCCGCGCCAATGCGCAAGCGAACACCGCCCGGATCGCTCACGATGTCGTGCCCCGCAACCAGCGCTTGACCAGAACTGGGAGTGAGAAGGGTGCACAACATGCGCACCATGGTCGACTTACCGGCACCGTTGGGTCCGAGAAATCCGTAGATTTCACCGGTGGCAACTTCAAGATTGACATCTACAACCGCATGATTATCGCCAAAATCGCGACTGAGCGACTTGGTTACAACCGCAGGGCTAGCCATGAGCGTCCAAATTAGCGGTTGAGTCGCCGTCGAAATTAATTATTTCGTTGGGGTCGTTAGTGCGAAGCCCGAGATCAAACCAAACTACTGCTGCCCAAACTGCCGTTGCCCCTGCTATATGGAAACCAACCAGCAACTCGGGTATGCCGGTGAAGTACTGGACGTATCCGATGGTGGCTTGAATTAGCACCACCAAAGCCACCAGCCCAAGGCGACCCACAATTGGCTGAGTAGCCGATCTCCGTTGAATGAGCATTAACGCCTTGGGAGTATTAGTAGCAGCTCGAATGGGCAGAAACATTGGCCGACGTTTTAGTAGTACGGCCAAAATAACGATTGTTGCAATAAGAACAATTACGCTCGCACCGTGAATGCGGGCCACCGTGCCTAAATCAAAACCAAATCGTCGCGCCGAGCGATCGCCGCCGTGGGGCCCCGTGGCCGTAACCACCGTGCCCGCTATAAATACCACTGCGGCGGCCGCCAGCAAAACCCGGTCCCAAAAGCGCACAGTAGAATCGACTCGCCAACGACTCGGACCTTCAGGTTCGCCGGCTCGGCGCAACAGCACTAGAACATTGGTTAAAAGTACTAACGACAAGAGAAAATGCGCCATGACGAACGGGGGCTGAAGTTCGAAAATAACCGTCAGTCCGCCTAAGGCTGCTTGGGCTGCTAATCCGCCTACTAAACCGAGCGACAACCAAACTAAATCTTTTCGGCGCGGCCGGCGTAAAAGTGAGCCGAGTACCGCCACGATCACGCCGGCTGAGACCAATCCGGTAAAAACTCGATTCACGAATTCGATCATGGCGTGCACATCGCTAGCCGAACGAGGGGTTAACCGCCCGGCGGAGCAATTGGGCCATTCGGGGCAACCTAGGCCCGACCCGCTCAGGCGTACCGCGCCGCCGGTGATGATGATTATCACCAGCAAAATGGCAGATATTGCGGCTATGCGCTGAAATGTTAGCGGACTGATCGAAAAAGATCTCACGCCAGCAGCGTAGGCGGAACCCTCGCCCTAGTAACGACTGCCGGTAGCGACTGCTGTCCTCGCTGCTGTCCTCGCTGCTGTCCTCGCTGCTGTCCTGAACGCGATACTTTTGAGCTGATGCCCAACTCTTCATCTCAATATCACTACGACGAATTTTCCATGTTTGCTGAAAATGCCGAAGAGCACAGCTTGGCTTGGACCGGTCCGCCGACGGTAAGGCGCGAATCGGTAGCGATAAGCACCGATGACCGGCGAGTCAGCGCACTCATTTGGGGTACCGCTGAGCCCGAGATTGTCCTTATCCACGGTGGGGCTCAGAATGCTCACACTTGGGACACCGTTGCGCTCGCGCTTGATCGTTCGCTAGTCGCAATAGATCTTCCGGGTCACGGTCACTCCGACCATCGGCTGGGTGATCCGTTTTCGCCCCACGAAAATGCTATCGATGTTGCGGTTGCAGTACGAGCGTTTGCCCCTGATGCTCGCCTAATAGTGGGAATGTCGTTAGGTGGACTAACTGCCATCGCGTTGAGTGCGATCGCACCCGAATTGGTTAGCGAATTGGTATTGGTGGATGTAACTCCTGGGGTTGATAAAGATAAAGCCGCGCCCATTGCCGCGTTTATTGCTGGTCCAGAGAAATTTGCAACTTTTGATGAGATTTTAAATCGGACCATCGAATTTAATCCGACTCGTTCAGTCAGTTCGCTACGCCGAGGTGTACTCCACAATGCGGTCGAACGCGACGGCGAGTGGATGTGGCGTTACCAACGCCCGCGTTTGCTGGAGTCGGCTCTCGATTCCGAAGCGACTGAAGGGGAAACCGCGATAGATTTTTCTAATCTCTGGGATGATCTCGGCGCGCTTACGGTTCCGTTGACTTTGGCACGCGGAATGGAGGCGGGAAGTGTAGTGGACGACCATGACCAGAACGAGGTTCTAGTTCGTCAGCCCAACGCGCGAATTGAACTCTTTCCGGGTGCCGGTCACAGCATCCAGGGCGATAAACCCATCGAGTTAGCGGCTCTGCTCACCTCTTTGCTTTCGGACTAGGTCTTCGGGACGAGTTCGAACTAACCGATTTTACGGTAGAACTCTATTGCTCACCTCTTTGCTTTCGGACTAGGTCTTCGGGACGAGTTCGAACTAACCGATTTTACGGTAGAACTCTATTGCTCACCTCTTTGCTTTCGGACTAGGTCTTCGGGACGAGTTCGAACTAACCGATTTTACGGTAGAACTCTATTGCTCACCTCTTTGCTTTCGGACTAGGTCTTCGGGACGAGTTCGACCGTAGCTACGGTCACCGCGTCAACTGCCGCGGGAGAATACGCCATCGGGACCATCTCTCCGGCGGCCCATTTTTCTTGCTGATCGCAATAGTGGGGACTCGAGGAATCTCCTGATGCTCCGAGGGGGACAATCCAAGCGCATTCATCCCAATCACCGACCGCGAATACATAACGGGCTACCGAAGTGGTGATTACCCCAAACCCGTAGCCCGCTGGGTGGGCGGCACACATGACCGTGTCCCACTCACCACCCATGCCCACACTCGGAGGATTCAAAGCTTGGGCCCACGCGGCCCGCGTTTCCGGTGATGAACCGAGGACGAAGGGGTGGCGAGGTGCGCATTGATGCAATTTTCCCCATTGCCAACGCGACTCATCACTACCTATTTCGCGCCGTAAGTAGTCGAGGGCAGAGGCAACGCCCGAACGCAAAAGATCGGACCACGATTGACCGCTCGAAATAAGGCTGGTGTCATTTTTTTCCAACAGGCTGGTTAACAAAACCCAAAGTCTCAGCGATAAAGGTTGAAATGCTCCCGCAGGTTCTTCGGCGTACGGAAGTCGCACCGAATCGAATATCGGGTTATCGGCAATTTCTTTTCCAACAAAGTCGCGAATAACTACGTAAAGTGTGGCCGCAACCGAATCGGGATCCATTGAGTAGTCCCACCCGCTAAAGATGCTTGATAAATAATTAAACTCCGACTCCCCTTCTAGGGCCTCCAATACGAGTGGAACCCAGATTTGGGCTCCCAACGAAACTCGGTCTCGCAATACTGCCCGCATGTCATCGACGCTGGCTTTGTTCATATCGTCGAGGCGGTCGTGCAACCGCAGGGCGCGATCGGGCCGGCTGTAGTCAAAGCCCATAAAATAGGGGTAGTCATCACTGGCGATTTGTTGGTTGGCGGTAACTATTAATCCACTTTCTGGGTTGACGCTTTGGGGCATTTCTGTAAAAGGTATGTCGCCTGTCCAATCGAACTGGGGATCACCGCCGGCAACTGGCCCCCACGAATTAGCGCGATCGCGCAAAGGAATCCGACCCACGGTGCGATAAGCAATCGAACCTTGGGTGTCGGCACTAACGAAGTTGTTGACCGGATCAACCCAACTGGCCATTACCGCATCGAGCTCGGCCGTCGTCGTCGCTCGCAACATGGGGTCAAGAACTTCTAGACCGCTGCTGGCTTCCACTAGCGCGGTTGAGCGCAACGCCAAACTCGCCCCCGAGGCCGGATCGCCAAAAACAATCGGCCCCCGTTCAGTTTCGTAACATTCGATTTCAATCGGAGCCGCATCTCGTACCGCAATAGTCTCGATCCGAGCCGACCGGACTACGGCGGGTTCGACATAGAGGTCTTGGTAATCACCGTTGGCATTAGTTATGGCCCATGCGGTGTGTTGCGAATGACCAAAATGAGGAAAACCGGGTACCCCGACAAAGGCCAGTCCGATGGCATCAAACTCGGGTGCTCGAAGATGACATTGGTAATAGATGCTCGGTGCTTCAATCGCGCGATGAGGGTCCCCCGCTATAAGTGGTCGGCCGGTTGCCGTACGCGCTCCCGATAAAGCCCACGCATTGCTTCCCGCGGCCGGTTCGGCCAACTGGGCCATTGCCGCTAGTACCGATTCCACGGCCGGGTCGCCCGCTCGACTGCTTGGTGACGCGAGGTCGGGCGGTCCCGTTATTAGCGGAACCATCCGATCCTCAGAATCGTGCAATCGAATTACTTCATCGGCACCAAGGGCGTTGATTAGTCGTCCTCGCCATAATTTTTTCTGCCAATTAGCAAAAACAACATGACGCATTAGAAATACCGCGCAACAATCCTGCGGTGACCACGGGTCGGGAGTAAGTCGAATAAGACTTAGGTCGGGTGGAAGCGGCTGATTGGTAAGCAGATAAGCATTGACACCGGCGGCGAAAGCATCCAGTACTTTTTGCGCGGCGGGCGACAACGCGTTGTATTCGCGATCGGCGGCTTGTCTCAGCCCACAGCGCCTAACGAACTTGTCAAAATTCACCGCTCCACTACCCGCGATTTCGGCCCACTCACCGTGGGCTCGTCGCCGGTCGTATTCCATTTGACCAATCCGATCTTGCGCCTGAACAAACCCTTGACCAAAAAAAGCATCGGCGGAACTTTGCGCCGAGACATGGGGCACGCCCCACTGATCGCGCTGAATAGTTAACTTGTTTTCTAACCCCTCAACCTCCACACCGACGACGCTACCGCTACCGACGGCAAAACCGGGGTGATTAACCGGAATGATTAACTGGGGGTGATTCAGGATCGGCTATTAGTCGAGAGCGGCTATCGCATCGGCTATCGGAGCGTGATCGGCGGTATGGGCGTCAATGCGGGCATAACGAACCGTAGGTCCTGGTCCCAAGACAAAGGTCGCGCCCAGTTGGTTTACCCGCTTGCCGGACTTTCCTACTCGATATCCCGACTTATGAGCTCGAATCGCGCCCTTAAAACTTCTGGGGTCGAATAACAACCGGAAAAAATTAACTCTCGGCAATCCCACCGTGCGCGCGGCCAAGGCGTCGTCATCTACTAAAACCGGGAACGGGATATCGTCTTTAGTAATAAAATCTGCCGCGTAGCGTTGGTCGCCCGTGCCGATCGCTATTGCTTCTCCGCCGAGGCTCTTGATCTCGTCGTAGTGCTCACGCAACTGCGCGGCATGTTCACGGCAGAGCAGTCAACCAAAGTGCCGTAGGAATACGACTATGACCGGCTTTTCGGCCCAGTAATCGCCTAGCCGATGGGGGGTTCCGTTGGAATCATTGAGCACGACTGTTCTCAGTTGTGATTCGTCAATCAGGGATGAATCCATAGATCTAATGTAGCGAGCCGCCAAGTGGCATACTGGGACGATGACGACAACGTTTACTCGTATGGATGAATCAACTCCCGAGCAGTGGGCGCTAATCGGTGCCGAAACTATGACCAACCAAACGCGGGTAGCAGAGACGGTGCTGCAGATGCTCCGTTCATTAGAAAATATTACCGATGGTTTCGCGGTTAATCAGCTGGTGCACTGTTTACAAACCGCGACTCTCGCCGAGCGCGCCGGTGCTGACGATGAAATGGTCGTGGCTTCGTTATGCCACGACATCGGCAAAGCGATCAGCGTTCCTAATCACCCCATGATCGCGGCGGAAATCCTACGGCCCTACGTGCGATCCGATGTGTACGAAGCAATCAAGGCCCACCAAGATTTTCAAGGGCGGCATTACTACTCCCATTTCGGTGGCGACCCCAACGCTCGCGATAAGTACCAAGGTGAGCAGTGGTACGCACTCGCCGAACAATTCGCCGACGAGTGGGACCAAAAAGCTTTCGATCCCGATTACGACACTTTGCCCCTTGAACATTTTGAGGCGCGAGTGCGGGAATTGTTTGGATCACCGAAATTCATTACTACTTAAGCTCATTGCCCCTAAAATCGCCGACTTAAACCAAGCCGGAAACGCCTAATAATCGCCATTCGGTTCGGCAAAACCTGCTCCGCGGTTTGCCGACCGATACGCTGGTAGACCATGTGGTGGAATCGATCTGACGGAACGCTAGTACGCGGACTCTCTCGCACCCGTCGCATTATGCCGTACATGATGCGCGGTCGCACCGAGTCGGCTACCTCGATGTACATGGATCTAAATCTGGCCAAGTCCGATGCATTCATCCGAGCGTGGAATCAAGTCAATCCTGGTTTGCGTATCGATATTTTTCATCTCACAGTCTGGGGACTTCGCGAAACTATGGAACGAGTGCCATCGATCAACCGATTTGTCGCTGGCGGGCGCATTTACGATCGTAAAGGAATCTGGTTTTCTTACGCCGTAAAACAAAAACTGGAAACCGGGTCTCCCCTCATTGTCGTTAAGCGTCGATTCGATACCGACAACAGTTTTGCGGAAATGGTTGAGGGCGTCGCGCGAACACAGGCTGAGCATAAAGATGGAAGTAAACCTCATGTAGAGCGCGAACTTGGGCTGCTGTTTTTGTTTCCAGGATTCATTCGTCGTTTTCTTATGGCCGCAGTGCGCGGGCTTGATCGACTAGGAATGCTCCCTAAGTCGTATATCGAAAATGACCCCATGTATTGTTCGGCATTTTTTGCCAACCTGGCTAGTTTGGGACTACCGGCCATCACCCATCATCTTTACGAATACGGAACTTGCGGGGCTTTTTGCGTAGTTGGTCGGCCGACTACGGCGCCGGGTAGCCCCACGAGTGGTCCCGATCGCCGCCGAGTGATGCAAGTGTCATTCACCTTTGACGAACGGGCCGAAGACGGTCTCGCCGCGGGATACGCGTTGCGGCGATTTAAACAAGTCATCGAAGACCCTGAAGCCTCAGGGCTAGTCGTTGTCACCACCACGGCTGGTCACTTGCCGGACGCCGCCGACGAAACCGGTCTAGCGGGCGCACGAATACCCGAATCTTCTGATCCGACCACCGGCTCGTAGTGCGTTATGACTTATTTCTCTGACCGACTCGACGCGTTCGGACGCATAGAGCAGTACCGCCTAGCAAAAGAATCAGGGTACTGGCCCTATTACAAGACCGTAGAGAGCGCCGCACTGCCGCGCCTGATTATCGAGGGAAAAGAGGCGATCAACTTTGGTTCCAATAACTACTTAAGTCTTTCGTATCATCCCGCGGTAATCGAAGCCACCATCGAAGCCACCAATCGTTTTGGATCGGGGGTAACTGGTAGCCGACTGCTAAACGGAACTCTCGATCTCCATAATCAGCTCGAAAGTGAACTGGCCGCGTTTTATGGCACTGAATCAGCTTTAGTATTTGCGACCGGCTATGTAGCCAACTTAAGTACTATCGCGGGATTACTCGGTAAAAAGGACTTCGCCGTAGCCGATAAAGAAGTACACAACTCTTTGCTTACCGGAGTGCAACTATCCGGCGCCCGCATGAAACGATTTCGTCATAACGATGTTGAGCACCTCGCTAAAATCCTCGCCGGCTTGCCGTCCGAGGCGGGCAAAGGGGTGCTCGTCGATGGGGTCTACTCCATGGGCGGCGACACTGCTCCGCTTAAAGAAATCGTTGAGCTGTGTCGGTCTACTCCTAATACTTTTCTGCTCGATGATGAGGCTCACGGACTAGGGGTACTGGGTGAACGCGGACGCGGTGCCGCTGAACACTACGGCGTTCTCGACGATATCGATCTGTTCACTATTACTTTCTCTAAAACTCTCGGTTCGTGTGGTGGCGCTCTCGTCGGTTCGGCGGCCGCCGTTGAGTTGCTTACTCTCACCTCCGACACTTTGATATTCACCGCGTCAAATACTCCGGGGTCGGTAGCCGCGGCACTGGCCGCACTGCGAATCTTGGTGGCGGAGCCTGAACGCCCTGCTCGTTTACGACAAAACGTGACCGACTTTGTCGCCATGCTCGGCGAGCGTGGGGTGTCCACCAACCCAGCCGAAAGTGCGATCGTTACCGTTCCGTTAAAGCGATTTGACGAAGTTTCAACCGTGTTGCTGGCAATAGATTTACTCGAAAACGGAGTTTTTGTTAACCCCGTAATTCCGCCCGCAGTGACTCGCGACGCCGGACTAATCCGTCTTAGTCTTATGGTCGATCACGACACCGAAATTTTAGAAGAAGCGGCCGACATTATGACCAAAGTGCTAATCGATCACGACCAACTGTCGTAATTTTTTGTATTCACTTTGGTGGAGAGTCCCTCTGCGCTTTTTCGAATCGTTTTTCCCACTTTCGATGACGAACTTTGGCATCGCGCACAAACGGCGACCAACCAATTACTTTTATAATGACTGAATTAAGTAAGCTGGGAAAACCTTTCAGCGGCCGCCGGAAATCTACGAATAGCACGACTCGGATTGCGTCAGTATTATTCCAAGCCTCGTGTTCGAATACATCATCAAAGACGAGGCTTCTTCCTTCTTCCCAATGCCGAGTCTCACCCCGTACTTTGATTCCACAATCGTCGGCAGGTTCAGGAATACGAAGTCCTAGGTGATAGCGCAATACCCCTTTATACGGACCACCGTGGGGCGGTATCTGCTTATGTGGCGACAGAATGGAAAACATGCCCATAGTCATTCCCGGAATAGTTCGTAACAACCGCGCCGTTTCTGGACATCGCTCGATATTGTTCTTAGCGGTAAACCCGTAGCCGTAGAAAAAAAATGTTTTCCACCGGTCGTCATCGGTTAGTCGATACTGATCAGTAGAGATGTCTTGAAAGTTTGGCAATTTGTCGTGGTCTTTAAGCACCTCAGTTAGTTCTCGCTGCATCGCCTCCGTACCGGCTTCAATTTCGCTAACCCACGGGAACTCGATCAAATCAAAAAAAGCGTGATCCCCGATTAAAGAATAACGACCAAAATACCGATCAAACCAGCGAATGACTTTCTCGCCTACTTTGACCGACCAGTCAACGCTGCGTTCTCGTAATGACGCACTCACGGATTGAAAGAATAGCGGAGGACACTGACCGACGACAACTGCCGGCGAATTTCAGTATCCATTGGCGCAAGCGTAGAGCCCAGCCGATAGTCTCAACCGGACTGAGGGAGACGAGGTATGGGCCAATCTAAATCAACACTCAAGCACGCGGGTGAGAAAATACGCGACCACCAAGCACCCGAGTGGTGGCGAGCAGCCAAACTGGGAATTTTTATCCACTGGACGCCCGCGGCAATTCCCGCCTTCGCTCCTATTGGTCACGATATGGTCGAAAGTGAAAGCGTGATCGACCCGCGAGGATTCGCGGAGTCGCCTTACAGCGAATGGTACGAAAACTCATTACGTTTTCCTGGCAGCACGGTTGAAAAACATCACCGAGCGACTTACGGAGACAAACCGTTTGCGGAATTTGGACCCGAGTGGGAAGCGGGTTTGGCTACTTGGAACCCCGAGGAATGGGCCGCGCGCTTCGCCGCTACCGGCGCTCGTTATGTCGTTTTGGTCGCTAAACATATGGAGGGCTACTGCCTGTGGCCTACGAATGTGCCTAACCCGAATCGTCCGGGCTGGAACTGCGATCGTGATGTAGTCGGTGAACTCGCGATTGCGGTACGAGCCGCCGGAATGAAATTTGGCCTCTATTACTCGGGCGGCTTTGACGCTACTTGGAACGATCATCCCATCGGTTCGTTCGGCGATGTCCCTCTCGCGGTGCCACGCGGCGACTATCCCGCGTACGCCGCCGCGCAAGTGCGGGAACTTATTGAACGCTATGAGCCCAGTGTCCTCTGGAACGACATCTGTTGGCCGGCATCTCGCACTGAATTGATTCCCATCCTTACCGATTATTACAACGCAGTTCCTGATGGAGTCATAAATGATCGATTCTTGTGTTGGACGCCATTGTGGAATTTGGCTCGTTCGAGATTGGTACGCCACACCATCAATAAGGCGGCGGCAAAATCAGCCAAGCGCGAAAAAGGTCTGGTTCCGCCGAAGCCAGAATTTTTTGATGCTCGTACGCCCGAGTACACCACCTATGACGAGATCCAAACCACCCCGTGGGAGTGCGTACGCGGCATGGACCACAGTTTCGGCTACAACCGCGCGTCACGACCTGAAGATTTTCTCACCCAACGCGATCTCTTATGGTCACTAACCGACATCGTGGCCAAAGGCGGAAACCTGTTGCTTAATGTCGGCCCACGCGGCGAGGACGCCCAAATACCGGAACCCCAACTTGAGCGGCTGCGGTGGCTAGGCGAATTCACCGACCAAACCGGAGTCGCGCTATTCGATACCCATCCGTGGTCGATAGCCGAAGATAAAAGCGATTCGGGAATAGAGATCCGCTATACCGCTAGTGAGGGCGTCGTTCACGCGCTAGTGCGAGGACCCGCTGATCACTCACTAACTATTGAGTTTAAAGAGTTAATCGCCTCTCGTGCTACGAGCCAGGGAAACTCACTACCGTGTCGAGTTGAAACCCGCGGAACGATTGTTAAATTAGACCAGCAACTGTCTCCGAATGTTCCTCGAGCTATTTCTTTTCCGGGCGGAACCCGATCAGCTTTAAGCCCAGGCTGATTCGCCCGCCGCTACTCGAATCCGTTCGCGAGCTACCGGCGCGTGAGTTACGCAGTACACCTTGCCCCGAGTGCGATTGGCGGTACAAGCGGGCATAACGCAGATATTTGCCGCCCGTGCTGGGCGTCCTTTTTTGGTAGCCGTGGGCTTGGTAGCCGTGGGTTTGGTCGTTTCTTTCTTGTTCATTACCTACTCATCCTCGGATCTATTTAAGTGACTTGAGAGGCTACCACAGAATCCATCGCGAAACCAGCATGGGGGGTTTTGCGCTTAAAACTTGGGGTTCTCGATGGCTAATCGTCATCAAAAATAATGCTGTCGGGATCAATATTTACGGTGGGTGGCTGTGGATCCATCCGATAAAGCGTCTCTACTAACAGATCGGCCACCGCGGCGTCGCGTACCCATTTATTGTCGGAAGGGATTACGTACCACGGCGCCCACTCGGTTGAGGTGGCTTTAATGACCTGTTCGTAGAGTCGGTGATACTCGTCCCAAGACTCTCGGGCCACCAGATCGGAAGAATCGAATTTCCAGTGCTTCTCGGGACGAGCTACTCGCGTTTTTAACCGTTGCAGCTGCTCCTCCTTGGAAATATGTAAGAAAACTTTTACAACTTTAGTCCCTTCATCGTTCAGCATTCGTTCAAAGTCGCAAGTATGGCCAATGCGGCGTTCAAGATGTTCGTCATCAATCACTCCGAGTATTCGCGCCGTTACCAGATCTTCGTAATGCGAACGGTTGAAAATTCCTATATTTCCTCTGCGGGGCAACTGCACCACGACCCGGCGCAGGTAATCGTAAGCAAAGTCGTCCGCCGTAGGGGTTTTAAATGACCAGACCGAGCAGCCTTGAGGATTTACTCCAGTAAACACTTTCCGGATTAAACCATCCTTACCGGAAGCGTCCATACCTTGGATTACGAGCAACACGCTTCGTTCGCCTTCGGCCCCTAAACGACCTTGTAATTTTCGCATCGCCGAAATTGAATCAGCCAACAGCGGCCGAGCGTCTTCGCTGTCATGCAGACCGAGCAAGTTGTCGGGTTTGCGCGTCGAAAGCCTAGGTGCTTTACCGGGAAGAACTTCTAGACTCTTCAGTAATTTTGACATCGAAATAACAGGTTACGTCGATTCGCGAGAGAATTAGGGTTAATCTGGCTTTCGACTCCCCTGCACCGGCGAAGGTGATCGCAGTGATAAATACTCCACGCCCAATCCGCTATAACGAAGGGCCGTGCCGTAGGTAGCGACTGAGAAAGCCGCCACCTCGGAAGTTTCCATCAATTCTTCCTGCGTGCGTCCAAGCGCATTCCACCTTTCCATGATTGAGCCCAGTAGCGCCGGATCAAAATGATCGCCGAATTCGGTTGGATAAGTCGCGCCAATCGACAAACACGAGAAACGAACCTCAGGACACTCCAGTTGCCATACTCGCAACAGATCTTCTACCGCGGCTTTGCTCGCGCTGTAAGTAGCCAAGCCCGGTCGGGGGTGGTCGACTATTTCTGACGACAGCACGGCAATAATTCCTGCTGGTGACATAACCAGAACCGCGGCCCGTATCGTTTCGTGTAAGCCGATGACATTAGTTTCGAGCACCGTTCGCCAATCGTCGGCCGTAACATCAGCCAGCATTTGCAGTTGTGCGTAGCCAACGGCGTAATAGATTAGGTCAATCCCGCCAAGAATTTCGACTGCGGCCGCTACTATCTTTTCCGCACCACCATCCGACCGCACATCGGCCACTACCGCAGTTCCGCCCCCCGCTTTTTTTACAGTTGCCGCCAGTCGATCTTCTCGGCGCGCAGCCAAAACCACGCTCGCGCCTTCGGCTACCGCTTGAACCGCAAATGCTTGGCCGACTCCTGACGACGCACCTACTACTAAAATTCGCTGGGCGAACAACAGACCGCTCAATACCTATTCTTCTTTCCCGCGCGCTTCGGGGGTGATGCCGGCCGCTATGAACAATTTACGCAGCATTACCACCATTTCGGTATCGATATCTTTATGCCGCGGACGATGCAAAGTTTCACTTCGGTCACCAACTTTTACTTTTATGTGGCCGTTATGTTCCTCGTGAAGCGTTCCCACTGCCGCTAAGAGCGACTCGGCTTTAACCCACTCAACGTTGTGGTTTGTCGGATGTGAGAAAATCTTCTTTAGGGTCTCGCGATGATGATTATTCAAATGAATATTTTCCGCCATTAAAATCCCTTCATCAGCAACATCTTGAGCCTAGAGTAAAAACCGGAGTAAAAACCGGATTAAAAAACCGGAGTAAAAAACCGGGATTTGGAAACCGGATTTGGAAACCGGGAACGCTCTCGACTCACTCGATAACACTAAGGTTGGGTATGCATAAAAAAACTGCCCAAATTCTTCTCGCCGCATTCATTGCCATCATGGTGGTAATGCCTATAACGGGGCCAGCCAACGCTTCGTCACCAGTTGCGGTTTCAAGCAAAGCCAAGATTAACTGCGCCAAAGCCGACGCCGCGCTACTTGATCTGAATTTCCAGTACCAAAAACTTCTATTTCTCAACTCGGCTAGTGCATGGGCGACCACTGCTCGCGATCCCCTCGGTGGCACCCTTGATGGCGCCGCGCTTCGAAGCGATGCCAAAATTCTGGCCGGTCTCAAATCAGTAAAAACCTCGCAACTGGGTTTTCCCTCTGTCAAGAAAGTGCTTGCCAACGCTACTCAACTTGGCACTTTGATTGATTCCGCCCTTGCCTCTACTACTCCGTTTCCAGGCTCCGGCCAAGATGCTTACGACCTCGCGACCAAGAGCGCAGTGGGCGATCGAGCGACCCTGAGTTATGCATTTGAAAAGCGCTGCCGCAAGTCCTAGTAACTAGTAACTAGTAACCAGTAACCCGTAACCCGTAACCCGTAACCAGTAACCAGTAACCAGTAACCAGTAACCAGTAACCAGTAACCAGTAACCAGTAACTAAGAGTTACTCGTTTAAGCGGAAAGAATGCATTAATGGTGCGAGGAAAAAATATTGAAGGTTTTCCGATTGAAGAGCTTCGACAGAAATACCAGGACGAACAGATCAAGCGTCTGCATCCCGACGGATTTCGCCAGTATCAAGCCCTAGAGAACGAGCACGAGAAATTAGATACTGATCCATTTGCCGATCCCAACTTTGATCGCGCTCCTTTAACCGAAAAAACTCAAGTCGTTATTGTGGGGGGCGGCTTCGCAGGAATGCTCACTGGGATAAATCTCGCCAAACTCGGCATTCGCGATTTTCGTATCGTAGAAAAGGCGGGAGATTTCGGCGGCACTTGGTACTGGAATCGCTACCCGGGGTGCATGTGCGATGTGGAGTCGTATACCTACTTGCCCCTACTTGAGGAAACCGGCTTCATGCCTACCGAAAAATACTCAAGTGCCACCGAGATCTTTGAATACTCCAAGTTACTGGCTCGAACTTTTGACCTATACCCCCACGCGTTATTTCAGACTGTCATTACCGGAACTCAGTGGGACGACGAATCGAAGCGTTGGAGTGTTACTACATCCCGCGGCGACAAAATCTCGTCCAAATACATAGTTATTGCCGGAGGAATACTTCACAAACCGAAACTTCCTGGTATTCCGGGCATCGAAACTTTCGCGGGCAACATGTTTCATACCAGTCGTTGGGACTACGAATTCACCGGTGGCAGTCCTACTGAAACAATGGATAAATTGAGTGATAAGCGAGTCGGGATTATCGGAACTGGGGCTACTGCCGTACAAGTGTTACCCAAATTGGCCCAAGCAGCAGAAGAGCTGTACGTCTTTCAGCGCACGCCGTCGGCAGTTGGTGAGCGCAACAACGGGCCGACTGATGAAGAATGGTTTAAGAGCCAAAAACCTGGTTGGCAGGCCAAAAGAATTAAAAACTTTACTCAATCGGTTACCGGCGAAAAACCCGAAGAGAATCTGGTCAACGACGGGTGGACTGATGTGATGTGGGAAAATACTCAAGCTTTCAGTGAATCAACAGCAGATCTTGAACAAATGGAACTTAGCGATTTCAACACCATGGGCGAGTTTCGACTTAGAGTGAGCCAAATCGTTGAAGACCCTGAAGCGGCCGAAAAACTCAAACCGTGGTACGGCAAAAACTGTAAGCGGCCTTGTTTTCATGACGAGTACCTACCCGCATTCAATCGACCCAATGTTCATTTGGTCGACACCGACGGAAAAGGCATTACCCAGATAACTCCATCGGGGGCAATAGTGAATGGCATTGAATACCCGCTCGATTGCTTAGTTTTGGCGTCGGGGTTTGAGACCGCTACTGATTACGACTCCAGAGTTGGGTTCGATCCTGTCGGTCGTGACGGCGTGTCTCTCAGTGAGCGCTGGTCACAAGGCGCTCGCACTCTGCACGGCGTGCTCTCGGGTGGATTCCCCAATTTGATGATTATCAGTTTGGTCCAAGCCGCTTTCGGAACCAACTTTGTACATTTCTTATCCAAGTCGGCCGAACATATCGCTAGTCTGATTGCGACTTGTGAAGATCAAAAGGTGGAAACTATTGAAGCCACCGCCGAGGCCGAAGACGACTGGCTTCGAGTGCTTTACGATGAAGCGGCCGGAGTGGCGGCGTATTTCGTGACTTGCACGCCGGGCTATTACAGTTCGGAAATGACTAAGCCCGATGCCAAATCGGCTCGAGCACTAGTGTTTGCCGGCAGTCTGCTCGACTATATAAACCACCTTGAGCAATGGCGGGAGCAGGGCGAGATGGCGGGAGCCCGAATTATCTACGCTAATCCCTGACCAACCTAAAGTTTTCTCGACGGTAACATTAAAGATTTTCTTGTCCGTGGCACGCAGCTACATCTTTGGGAAGTACTCGATTGGTCTCGGCGAGTTTACTTTCACGATCGAAATCGGCATACATTTGTGAAGCTTGGCCAGAAGAGGAAACGGAAACCATCTCCTCGTATTGAAGCGATCAAACACCACTTGTCGTCTGAGTGAAACATTTGCTGCACTAAAAACAATAGCCCGCTTGGATTCGACTTTTGTCGTGTCGGAGGGGGGACTTGACGCCCAGCGCCACACAATTCAACTGAAGCGGACAACGTCGCTCGCGGCTTGAGTGATTGCGCTCGCCAGTTCGATCACGAGACTCGCTCACGCTTCTGGGCTGCGCTGCGCGTCGTCACCTTATTCGCAGCTGTTCGTGACGCCGCAGTTGATCCCTTGCCGACGAGCTGTGCGGCGCGCTGGTACGAAACGCCGAGCGCGGCGCCGATGTCTCGAACCGTGAGCCCCCGGTCAGCGAGTCGAGCAGCGATGAAGCGCGTGCGTTCAGCCGCCTCAGCCTGAGCTCGCTCAGCATCCGCTCGAACAGCACGGACCATCGCAAGATCGTCGTCGAGCCCAGGAACGTAAACATCAACCTCCACGGCGTACTTACGTTTGGGGGCGTGACCGACGCTGATGGCGAGATCAATCGCTTCCCGGGCAAGCTCCTCGACTTGGTCGAGTCTCCGTGCCTGGGTAAGGACCCCGGGAAGTTCTGGAATGCGGACCGCCCACCATCCCGCCTCGTCACGCTCTGCGAGCACACCGTAACTCTTCACTTGATCCATCCCTTCCCGAGACACGGTTCGAGCGCGTCCCGAATGTTGCGCAGCGTCCCTGGCGCCACTTCCTTGCCATGGATCACCAGCACCGCGGTGCACTTGCCACACCGAACGATGAGGTGTGATCCCTCTTGGCGCACCTCCTCACAGCCACGTTGGCGGAGGATCTACAATAAGTCTATCTACCTAGACAGATCAAGTCAATGCGACTAGACAGGTCACTCGGCAATTCATCAACCGACGCACCGACGCGTGACACCATTCACGAACCATGTGACCCAGTGTCGGAGGGGGGACTTGAACCCCCACGCCCTTTCGGGCACCAGCCCCTCAAGCTGGCGCGTCTGCCGATTCCGCCACTCCGACTGAATTTTAAATCTTAGCCGCCTTCGGTATTTGGTCGAGATTCTGCCGTGCGGCCCAAGCGGAAATGACATGCTACTTCGTGGTTCATCGAAACTGCCTCTAGTTCGGGAGAGACGGTGGAACAAATGTCTTGGGCTAACCAACATCGGGTGCGAAAAGTGCAGCCCGAAGGAGGGCTCGACGGACTGGGCAAGTCGCCCTTGAGCACGATTCTTTCTCGTTTTCGTTCGATAACCGGATTGGGATCAGGCACTGCCGACAGCAACGCTTTGGTGTAAGGATGCTGCGGATCACGATAAATCTGATCGGCGGGTCCCACTTCTACTATGTGGCCGAGATACATAACCGCGATGCGATCGGAAATGTGACGCACCACCGCCAAATCGTGAGCAATGAATAAAAATGCCACTCCTAAATTGTTCTGTAATTCGGCCAACAGATTTAGCACTTGGGCCTGAATTGACACATCGAGAGCTGATACGGGTTCATCGAGAATGACGAGATCAGGCTTTAGGGCAAGCGCGCGGGCGATACCAATGCGCTGGCGTTGTCCGCCGGAGAATTCGTGAGGATAACGGTTAGCAAACGCAGGATCGAGACCCACCATGGCGAGCAACTCCGGCACCCGCTTAGAAACCGTTCGGCGTTGCCCTTGGACTATTAGCGGTTCCGCCAAGATCTCCTGAATGCGCATACGAGGATCGAGTGAAGCGAACGGATCTTGAAATACGATCTGGATTCGCTGACGAAGAGCCCGTAATTTATTGCCCCTTAAACTCTGTATTTCACGACCATCAAAACTAATCGTGCCGCTAGTGGGATCAATTAAGCGCAATACCAAGCGACCGAGAGTCGATTTACCGCAGCCCGACTCCCCCACTAAACCTAAAGTTTCACCCGCGGCTAAAGAAAAACTTACCCCGTCAACCGCCCGTACGACATTTGCATCATTTACACCGCGCTCGCGACGCGCTCGCTTACCGAAGTAATCGGTCGGTCCGGCAAAATGTTTAACTAGATTATTTATTTCTAAAAGGGCCACCTAAGGACCGTCCGTCCTGACTAAGTCGTCAGCACGCAAACACGCCACTCGATGACTGCTAGAAATAGCATTTACGGCCAATTTCAAGGCCGGGCGGATACGGAAACAACTGTCTTCGGCGTATTCGCAACGCGGGGCCAAAGCGCAGGCTTCGGTATCGTTAATGAGATTAGGAGGAGTACCCGGAATTGTGCGTAGAGAAGTCCGTCGATCTTGGTCAAGACGCGGCAACGCGGCCAGTAGCCCCTGAGTGTACGGATGGCGGGGACTAATTAAAACCTCATCGACTAGTCCTTCTTCGATTATGCGACCGGCATACATAACTAAGACTCGATCGGCCATACCCGCCACGACTCCGAGGTCGTGAGTGATCAACAAAAGGGCCGAGTTGGTTTCGCGCTTAGCCGCCAAAAGCACATCGAGTACCTGAGCTTGGATAGTTACATCGAGAGCAGTCGTTGGTTCATCGGCGATAAGAAGTCGGGGCGAATTGGCGATAGCCATTGCGATCATGGCGCGTTGGCGCATTCCCCCCGAGAATTGATGGGGGTAATCACGGGCCCGAAGTTCAGGGTGGGCAATTCCTACTGATGCCATCAACTCGATCGACCGCGTGCGAGCGTCAGCTTTGTTTACACCGTGAGTAACCATCGCTTCAACGATCTGCGTTCCCACGCGAAAAGCGGGGTTCAGCGAGGACAACGGGTCTTGAAAAATCATTGCCATCTCGCGACCTCGTAGATTTCGATAAGCCCGATCGGAGAGATTGTTCAGCGATTCTCCCGCAAACAAAATTTCGCCGCCGGTCTGACGCCCCGGCGCGGCGAGCAAGCCCATGAGGGCAAGCGCGGTGACGCTTTTGCCCGAACCCGATTCTCCTACGATGGCTACCGTCTCACCGGCCAAAATCGTAAAGCTCACACCATTAACCGCGTGTACTGCACCGGTAGCGGTAGGAAATTGAACTGCTAAATCGGAAACCTGTAGGACTGGAGTGCTCATTTGTGCGACCGCGGGTTGAGGGCGTCGCGCAAACCATCACCGATGAAATTGGCGCACAGCACTATTAGAAACAACACCAGACCGGGGAACAAAATCAGGTAGGCCAAGTCGGTGCCAACGGTGTCTTCGGCGTCAGCGATCATGTTTCCTAGTGAAATACCTGGAACTTGTACACCGGCACCTAAAAACGACAGGGTTGATTCAGTAAGAATTGCCAATCCAACCGCAAGGGTGGCGAAAACCACAATCGGACCAATGGAGTTAGGAAGGAGATGCCGCAAGATAATGCGCGGCCCTTTAGCTCCGGCCGCACGGGCTGCTTCCACAAATTCACGTTCGCGTAACGATAGATATTCGCCTCGTACTATTCGCGCCATCGGCATCCATCCGAGAGCGGCTAACAGCAAAATCATGCCTTCGGTAGAAGTCGCGGCGGGAAGATTGAATAAGCCGAAAAAGCTGGGCTCCGGATTTTTGGCGGCAATCAACAACACCGCTAGGGCGGGAAGAACCAAAAACAAATCCGTGAACCGCATGAGTGCGCTATCAATCCAGCCTCGGTAATAGCCCGCTAACGAGCCAACGAACACTCCGACAATCGTCGACAGCAGCGCTACGCCCAGACCTACCTGCAACGACTGCCCCAGTGCGACCAGTACTCGGCTGAATTGATCGCGTCCCAATTTATCGGTACCAAATAAGTGTTCAGCCGACGGAGCTTCGCGCGCTTGCGTAAGCACCGACGCCACTAAGGGCGGATTTGGGTTGTAAGGCGAAAGCACGTCGGCGAATATTGCGGCGCCTATCAGTAAAATAAAAATTATCAATGATGCGGTGGCTACACGATGGTGAAGAAATCTTCGAAACACGACTCGCCACTGCGAGCGAACTGCGAGCGTTTCGCCGGCCGCCTCGTCTAGCAGCGCGGTACTGCCTATCGCTCCGGCGGTAGCCGTACCAGATTCCCTGATACGCCGATGTTCGTCGAACGAGCTCATGCGACCCGCACTCGGGGATCGAGAATGCCGTACAACACATCGGCGAACAGGTTGAACACGACAATAAACACGCCGGTAACCATCATCCACGGGATCAAGATCGCAGAATCACCATTACCCAGCGCATTGAGAAAAAGCGTTCCCATGCCGGGGCGAGAAAACACTCGCTCAGTGACAATAAGTCCGCCGAACAGCGCGCCAGCATCAATGGCAATCACCGTCACTAATGCACCCAGTGAATTGCGTAAGCCGTGTTTCCAAACGACCCGTCGGCGCGTCAATCCTTTAGCACGAGCGGTGCGAATGTAATCAGAGTCGAGTTCATCAAGCATCGACGAGCGCTGATAGCGACTCCAACCGGCGACTAACTGCACCGATAACACCAATACCGGCAGAGCTAATTCGCGAAATCCGTTTACTAATCCGGACCCAGTGGGGTTAGGGATTGAGTAAAAGATAACTTCGCTGCTACCTAGTAACTGTTTAAGATGAAAAGTTAAATAATTTATACAGATCAAGCCGAACCAAAATGTCGGCATTGCTATACCCGCGAACGCAAGACCGGTAAAGAAATAGTCGCCCGGCGAATACGCCTTATTAGCTGAATACACTCCGACCGAAATCGCGACCACACTAGAAAACAACACCCCCCACAATGCAAGCTGTGCGGTTTCGCCTAGCGCGACACTGATCGATTCTGAAACCGACTGATCAGTGCGTTCGCTGGTTCCCCAATCACCCTTGATGAAATCACCCATAAAGTCGATGTACTGAACCGGCAACGAACGATCAAGACCCAACTGAGCCCGAGTTCGTTCTAAACACTTCAAGTCGCGCGATTGTTGACAACGAGTGCGAGCAGGATCGGCACCAAACTGTCTAACTAAAACAAAAACCAACATTGACGCCAATATCAATACCGGAATAGCCGCCAGAATGCGACGGCCTATGTACCGCGTCACCGCACCCTACGGAATCATCAAATTCGTGTGCGGTTTATTTCAGGTACCAAAGATTCAAGTTGTAATACGGGCCCATAGTGGGGTTGTCTTGAATCGGTCCGCCGACTTGAGCCGTGTTCCATACAAAAATATTGGGCTTTTGGTACAGCGGAATCGATACCGCTTCACGGGCGAGCGCATTTTGTCCCGCTTTAACCGAAGCAGTGCGCGCAGTTACATCGAGTTCGTCGTCGACGGCCTGCCAAGAAGCATCAATAACTGCGCTTTTAAGTCGGGTCCAGTTGTTGCCCACAAATCCATTTTTCTTAGTAGGAATATTTTGCGAACAGAATATCGAGCAGAGGGCAGGATCAGGAGTTCCGACTTGAGCGTAAAGAGCTGAAGTAAAGCGTCCTTTCGGACCGTTCACTCCAAACAATACGTCCGCGCTGGGATTTTTTATGGTCAGAGCAAAGCCAGCCTGTTTGAGTTGGCTGAGCCAAAGTTGCTCAGTAAGTTCACGAGCTTCGTTGCCGGCGGTGGTTTGGACATCAAACGCAGCCTTGCGACCATCTTTAGCCCAAATGCCGTCACTTCCTTTTTCCCAGCCATCGCCCGTCATCAGTTCGGTGACTTTAGTGAGATTAGCGGTGGTGCCGTAAATGGCGAAAGACGGTTCGTAATACTGCGGAAAGGTAGGGACGATGAAACTCTGCAACACACGCCCCTCATTGACTGAAGGTTTGACAATTTGATCAACAATGGCTTGACGATCGGTGGCATAAATTAGGGCTTGGCGAACGGCGAGGCTATCCATAGGAAACACAGCGGCGTTTAACCAAAATGCTTCAAATACGCTGCCAAAACTGACTTCGTATTTCAATTCCGTATTTTCAGAGATCTGGTCAAGTGCGCCGATCTGAGGCTGAGGATAGGCACTGGCCACTTGGCCGGACTTGACTGCCTGTATTTCGGAAGCTGATTCGGTTATGAACTGAAAAATTACTTTACCGATCAGGGGTTTATCGCCCCAATATTTTTCATTTGGCACCAGAGTGATGCTCTTAGTTTTCTTCCAGCCCTTTTTCCCACCATCAAGTTTCCACGGACCGCCGGAGAAGGAATAGCCATCCTTCATTTCTTTAGCGCGATTTTTATCTTCCAATATGTGGCTAGGAAGAATGAAACTAAGACCGCCGAATAAATCGCGCCAGGCAGAATAAGGCTTAGAAAAAGTCACTACGGCAACTTTTGGATTCGTAGTGTCAATTGATTCAATATTGGTATAACCAGTGCTGTCGTAAATATCTTTACCGGTCGTGATTTCTTTCCAAGTGTAGGCAAAGTCTTCAGAAGTAATCGCGGTGCCATCATTCCAAATCGCAGCGGGGTTGATGTTGTAAGTAACTTTTTGCGGCGGACCGATCTCAAGCACGGGTTCGCCCGCAAGAACCGCACTCGGAACGTAGCCGCCCGCCGGAGTGACCGTAAGTGCTTGGGGCATAGTTTGAACCCCGGCCGCCCAAATACCCCAAGATGAACTGGCGCAACTTCCGATCCAGTCCATACAGCCCGGCTCTTGCTCAGCGGCGATTTTTAAACTTCCGGATGAGGACTGCGAACGAGTACCCGCAAATGACGCGGGCCCGCCTGAGAACGCTACACCGAGTAATCCGAAACTCAATAGTCCGCTCAATACCCAATAGCGAAGTTTGACTTTCACTTCCCCCCTAAATTTTCTTGCCGGAATTTTCTTCAGTTATCCCGGTTGTAGTCGAATAGCCAAAATTATCGTTACGAAACCAAAAATTACTGCAGTAATAATCGTAAGCCGATCAAGATTGCGTTCGACAACAGTAGATCCCGCAGTAGAACCGCCGAGTTGTCCGCCACCGAACATATCGGAGAGGCCACCGCCGCGTCCGGAGTGAAGAAGGACCAAGAAGATCATCACCACTGCTGATAAAACAGTGAGTCCGATAAGGAATGCGTTAATAGGCACGCCTGAATACTAGTGCCCGGATGCTATTGCCAGCCTCACTCGACGACCATTCACAGAATCTCGCCTTTTGACGGTCGTTCTTTGGTGATTGAGATCGACTGCCTCGCGATTAGGGCTACGAGCGGTAAGCGATTATGCGGTAAAAATCGTCAGGGTCGAGCGACGCGCCGCCAACGAGGGCTCCATCGATATCCGACATCGCCATCAACTCGGCAATATTCCCTGGCTTCACGCTGCCGCCGTACTGAATTCGTATTGCATCGGCGGTGGTCGAATATAACTCCCGCAACACACTTCGTATTTCACCCACGGTGGTATTGGCGTCTTCGCTGGTGGCGGTGTGCCCAGTGCCAATGGCCCAGATCGGTTCGTAGGCCATAACGCAACGAGCCGCGTCGGCCGATTTGATTCCGGAGAATGCCGCTCGCGTCTGGTTACCCACTACATCTTTAGTGCGCCCTTGTTCACGCTCTTCAATGGTTTCTCCTACGCAAATAATTGGAGTCATTTCACTAGCAAGCACCGCCTTGGCTTTGCGGTTGACATCCGTGTCGGTTTCGCCAAATAGTTGTCGGCGCTCGGAGTGACCGACGATCACATAGCTCACATTGAGTTTGCTTAGCATTACCGTGCTTATTTCACCGGTAAAGGCACCGCTTTTCTCCCAGTGGCAGTTTTGAGCACCTAGATAAACCGGTATCTGGTCGGCTTCAATCAGGGTTCGCATTGTGCGTAGATCGGTAAAGGGCGCACAAACCACAATGTCGCAATTTTCATAATCGTCTTTTTTAATTTGGTACGATAACTTTTGCATCACTTGAATCGCGACTAAGTGATCGTGGTGCATTTTCCAGTTCGCCGCTATAATTGGACGCCGCCCTGAGTCTGCTGAAGTGTTTGCCAAGTCGGCCACGATTGTTTTACTCCTCACTCATTAGAAGACTCATTAGAAGACTCATTAGAGGACTCATTAGAGGACTCATTAGAAATTTTATTTAGACGTTGGTGCATCACGCAGGGCCGCCAATCCCGGCAGGTCGCCTAATTCAATAAACTCCAGAGCGGCGCCGCCTCCGGTGCTCACATGATCTATTTGGTCGGCCAGCCCCATCTGGCGAACCGCGGCAGCACTATCTCCACCACCTACGACCGTGTGGCCCGAACACGCAGCCACTGCTTTGGTTACACCACGAGTGCCGTTGGCAAAAGATGTTAACTCGAATACCCCCATAGGACCGTTCCATAAAACAGTTTTCGCCTCACCGATGCGGTGGACAAACTTGGCAGTAGTGGCCGGACCGATATCGAAACCGCTCATGTTTTCCGGTATCGCCAAGATCGGACAGATTGTCACCTCGGCATCATTACTCATCGTCGAAGCCGCGATTACATCGGTGGGTATCTCGATTCGACCCGTATTGATTAATCGGGAGCAGGTTTCGATCATTTCGGTTTCTACCAGTGAATTCCCCACTCGCCCGCCGATTGCGACCGCGAAAGTAAAGGCCATGGCTCCACCAACCAGAATCGTGTCGCAACGGTTGAGCAAAGCCTCGATAACGCCGAGCTTGTCACTTACTTTCGATCCGCCCAGAATCGCGACAAAAGGTTGGGCCGGATCGTTTAACAATTGACCGAGCTCACCAACTTCGCGTTCAAGGAGATAGCCCGCGGCACACGGCAAGAACGCCGGCGGGCCCACAATTGATGCATGAATTCGGTGCGAAGCGCCGAACGCCTCGTTCACGAACGCGTCGGCCAAGTCAACCAATCCTAAGGTGAATTGATTTGAATTAGTCGTTTCTCCCGAAGCGAAGCGTAGGTTTTCAAGCATTACTAGTGATCCTGCGGTCGCATTACTAACTACTTCTTTTACTGCCGGACCGATTATCCCTGGAGCAAGCACTACATTGGCGTCAAGTAATTGACTCAATCGATTCGCTACTGGCTCCATCGAAAATTTAGGTGCCGAACTGAACTGATACTGATCAACACCAGTCGGTCGACCTAAATGACCGGCCAGCACCACGACCGCTCCGCGACTTTGCAACGATTTAATGGTGGGAATAACGCTCGTCAACCTGAGATCGTCAGTAATTACTCCGTCTTGCATGGGGGTATTGCTGTCGATACGGACAAGAACTCGGGTCCCTGGCGTTACGCGGAGACCATCTAGTTTTGGAAGTTGCACCCAGTTTCCCCGCTAGCTTGCAGGTTGTCCGACGAAAGCAGCTAATTCGACTAGCCGGTTTGAGTAACCCCACTCGTTGTCGTACCAACCCAAAACCTTGACCAGATGACCGTTGGCCATAGTGTCGAGGGCAGAAATAATGCAAGAAGCGCCATTACCGACTATGTCGGCTGACACTAACGGTTCTTCGCTGTATACCAGTACATTGCGGTAACGCGGATCGTTTGCTCCCGCCACAAATGCCGCGTTGATCTCTTCTACTGACGCTTCAATAGCCAATTCCACTGTTAGATCGGTGATCGAGCCAGTGGGGGTGGGAACTCGCAGTGCAGTTCCGTCGAGTCGTCCTTTTAACTCAGGGAGCACGAGACCGATCGCTTTAGCGGCGCCGGTGCTACTAGGCACGATAGAGAGTGCAGCCGCGCGCATACGCCGAAGGTCGGGCTTACCCGATCGAGTTGGTTTAGAAAGATCCTGAAGTGATTGATCGCTGGTATAGGCGTGGACCGTGGTCATAAGTCCGCGTTCGATTCCGAATGTTTCGTTGAGCACCTTCGCCATAGGAGCCAAGCAATTCGTGGTACACGAAGCATTAGAAATAACGGTGTGACTCTTGGGATCGAACACTTCGTCGTTAACGCCCATGCAAATAGTGGCGTCGGCGTCATTACTGGGAGCGGAGATGATCACCCGAGATGCGCCGCCGTTGAGGTGCCCTGCTGCTTTATCGCGCGACGTGAACACTCCGGTAGATTCGATTACTACATCAATGCCATATTGGCCCCACGGAATCTCACTGGGATCCATTACTTCAAGTTTGCGAACTTCTTTACCGTCAATCGAGAACCCGTCAGCTAAAGCTTGAACATCGTGGTGCAAAGTTCCGCCCACCGAATCGTGTTTGAGTAGAAATGCCATAGTTTCGGCATCTCCCATTGGATCATTTACCGCCACCAATTCGACATCAGACTCACCGCGGGCCAATAACGCTCGACAAAAAGATCGTCCGATGCGTCCAAAACCATTGATTCCAACTTTTACGCTCATGCAAACATCTCCACGCTTCTCTTGGCCACGCTTCTCTCGGCCACGCTTCTCTCGGTTGGTCTAAACCGTCGATCGTGCTGACAGATTACCGGTTTAGTCGCGATCAATGTCGCGATGATGGACTTGCGCAGGGTAACCCAGTTTTCTCAGTATTTTACTGACCTCACCTGCTAGCACCACGCTGCGATGCCGACCGCCAGTGCAACCCAAACCAATCGAAAGATGGGCTTTGCCCTCGCGGGCGTAAGCCGGTAGCACGATCGCCAGTAATCGGTTCAACTCGGCCAAAAATGCTTTAGCCTCGGGATGACGCAAGACGGCTTTTTGCACTTTGGAATCTTGGCCGGATAGCGGTCGCAATTTATCGTCCCAGTAAGGATTGGGCAGGAAGCGACAGTCGAACAGTAAATCGACGCCTAACGGAACTCCGTGTTTGAAGCCAAAAGACACCAAGTCGACCTGAAGCCCACCCTCACCCGACTCCCCAAAGATCTCCTTAATGCGATCGCGTAGCTCCTGGACATTGGTAGTAGAGGTATCGATTACCAAGTCGGATTGCGCCTTAATGTCCGAGAGCAGGGCTCGCTCGCGTTCAATACCGTTAGCAATACCGCCACCCTTCCCTTTTTCAGTTTGATCGGTTAGCGGATGAGGACGACGAGTTGATTCGAACCGACGTACCAGCACATCATCAGACGCGTCGAGAAAAAGAATTTGTGTACGAAGTCCGCGCTCACGCACTGCCGCCAACTCGCTGACTAGGTCATCCATGAACGCGCCACTGCGAACATCGACTACCAGCGCGTAGCGTTGAGGTTGATCACCGCTACTGGCTAATTCTGCAACTTTTGAAATTAGCGCGGGCGGCAAATTGTCGATCACGAAAAACCCGAGATCCTCTAAACCGTCGGCCGCGGCTGAACGACCCGCGCCCGACATGCCGGTAACAATGGTCAGATCGATACTTGTCGTATTCATGGCTTCACTTGCCCCGCTTGGTCCGATGTAGATGAGCGTAGAGCGCCTGACACACATTTTCGGGGAGCCAAGATATTGCCGCTAGATCTTCCTCAGACGAAGCCCGCAATGCTTTAACTGAACCAAAATCCTTGAGAAGTCGTTGGCGGCGCACCGGACCAAGACCGGGGACATCGTCAAGTTCTGAACGCGTCGTCTTGCGGTCGCGTAATTTTCGGTGATAAGTGATAGCAAATCGATGGGCTTCGTCTCTTACCTGCTGCAGCAGATACAGCGCCTCAGAATCACGAGCAATCCGAATAGGTTCAGATTGACCAGGGACATAAACCTCTTCTAGTCGCTTAGCGAGCGAAACCACGGCAATGTCTTCAAGACCGAGATCTTCTAGAACTCGCACCGCCACATTTAGCTGGCCTTTTCCACCATCAATAACCAGCAAGTTTGGCGGATACGAAAAGCGTTTACCCGCTCGAGCGCCTTCTTCCCGTTCTTCTAGATACCTACTAAAGCGCCGAGTTAATACTTCTTCCATAGACGCAAAATCATCTTGCGCTTCAATGCGTAATTTGAAATGGCGATACTCGGAACGCTTGGCGAGTCCATCTTCCATAACCACCATTGACGCCACAATTTCAGTACCTTGCAAATTAGAAATATCAAAACATTCGATACGCAATGGTGATTCATTTAGGTCTAACTGAGTTTGCAGCGACAACAGCGCACGCGCTCGGGCGTTGTGGTCAGAAGCTCGTCGCAAACGATGTTGAACGAAGGCCGACTTGGCATTATGAGTAACCGTCTCCAGCAATTCCCGTTTAGACCCCCGCTGGGGCGACCGAACGGCCACCGGTTTTCCTCGCACCTGAGACAGAAACGCAACGGTGAGGTGAATCTCCGAAGGGAGGGTCGGGACTAAAACTTCTTTGGGAATATCTTCACTGGACGCATCGCCATAAAGCTGCTCGAGTAACCGCTGAATCAGCATCGCGCCATCGAGATCTTCCACTTTGTCGATTATCAAACCTCGACGACCGACAACCCGTCCGCGTCGCACGATAAATAGTTGCACCGAAGCTTCAAGTTCGTCTTCATCAATACCAATAATATCGAAATCTTCCTCACGCTCAGCCACCATCTGCTGACGCTCGACGGCTTTATTCACTGACGCAAGTTGGTCACGCAGACGAGCCGCTCGTTCAAACTCCAATTCTTTAGATGCAGACTTCATCACGGCTTCAAGCCGACTCATTATCGGCTGGGTGTCGCCATCAAGAAATAAAATAAGATCGCGCACCAAAACGGAATAATCTTCTTCACTTATAGCGTCAACGCACGGAGCTGAGCATTTTTCAATGTGCGCGAGGAGGCACGGTTTCCCCAGCCGTTGGTGGCGTTTGAGCTTGTTATCACTACAAGTTCGAATAGGGAAAGTTCGTAAAAGTAAATCAAGAGTCTCTTGGATAGCGTAAGCATGTAAATACGGTCCGAAGTAACGAACGCCTTTGCGTTTGTTTTCTCGCATGACCACCGCTCGCGGCCACTGTTCACCAACGGTTACCGCGAGGAACGGGTAGGACTTATCATCCATAAACCGAACATTGAATCGCGGCTGGTGAGCCTTGATGAGATTAAACTCAAGGAATAACGCTTCAAGCTCGTTTCGGACTTCGATCCACTCCACCGTTTCCGCGGTAGTGACCATTTGTCGAGTTCGGTGGGCCAGCGTCTCGGGCTGGGCGAAATAACTACTCAAACGACTGCGGAGATTAATAGCCTTCCCTACATAGATAACTCGACCGTCGGCATCTTTGAATTGATACGAACCGGTAGTAGTCGGGATCGAACCACTGGGTGGGCGGGTAACCATCCTCTTAGTGTTCCAGTATTTTCCTAATCAGACTAAACGCAACCAGAATCAGTGCATGACGGCTTTCGGTGCTATTCTTCAGTTAGATCGAACCTGGTTTTTCGATCCAAAGCAATCAGCACTACGAATCCAGCACTACGAATCTGGGGTCGACAACCCCGCGGTGGGCGACCAGGCTGTCCCCGCCGGCCGCAACCGGATTCGAAGCCGGGGTACTCAAAATACCCCGATAAACGAATCACGGGAGTTCGATCATGTTGAGACTGCAGAGTCCATTACCCGATTCCTACACTCTCGCTTCGCCCGAAGAACTTGCGGCGCGTATCACGGCGGCTCGGGCCGCTCTCGGTTCTCGATTACTAATTCTTGGTCATCACTACCAGCGACCCGAAGTGATCCGGTGGGCCGATTTACGAGGAGACTCGTTCAAGTTGGCGCAATGGGCGGCGGAACACACCGAAGCCGAATACATAGTTTTCTGTGGCGTGCACTTCATGGCCGAATCGGCCGACGTGCTAACTGGCGACAACCAAGCCGTAATATTGCCCGATTTAAACGCCGGTTGTTCCATGGCCGATATGGCAAACATCGAACAGGTCGAAGATGTCTGGGCGGAACTGGCAAAAGTTACCGACACCGACCGGATAGTGCCGATTACCTACATGAACTCTTCGGCCGCCCTGAAAGCGTTCGTCGGCGAGCGTGGTGGCGCGGTATGCACATCGTCGAATGCATCGGCGATCCTCGCGTGGGCGTTAGCTAAAGGCGACAAAGTCTTGTTCTTCCCTGACCAGCATTTAGGCCGCAACACCGCTTTCCAGATGGGATTCGAAGCGGCCGACATGCAGGTATGGAATCCCCATCTCGATTTCGGCGGGCTCGACGAAGCCGCGATCAAGCGATCCATATTTTTGCTCTGGAAAGGCCACTGCAGCGTTCACCAACGATTCTCTCCCGAGCACATCGAGAAATTTCGCCACGACTACCCCACCGGTGAAGTGATCGTTCACCCCGAATGCCGTCACGAAGTAGTTGAACTCGCTGACCGCACTGGCTCAACGGAACGAATTCTCGAATGGGTAACCGAGGCGAAGCCAGGATCGATAATTGCTATTGGCACCGAGATTCATATGGTGTCACGACTGGCGGAGGAAAACCCCGATAAAACCATCATTTCACTTGACCCACTTATTTGTCCGTGCGCAACCATGTTTCGAATTGATGAGCCGCACTTGGCGTGGGTTCTAGAGAATCTTGTGAACGCAAAGGTAGTAAATCAAATAACTATCGACGACAAAATTACCGAGTGGGCAAAAGTTGCGCTTGAACGCATGCTTGAGATCACTTAGCAAGTGTAAGTAAAGAGCTACTTTAAACTTTCAATAGCGGCGCTAAAAAGATACCGGTAAAACTATTGGGGGTTTTCGCGACATGTTCGGGCGGACCTTCAGCCACTACTTTTCCACCGCCATCGCCACCATCAGGACCTAGATCTATCAGCCAGTCGGCCGACTTGATGACATCAAGATTGTGTTCAATTACTAATACCGTATTGCCAACATCTACCAATCGTTGCAGCACGCCTAACAGTCGCCGCACATCTTCGAAATGTAAACCCGTGGTGGGCTCGTCGAGTATGTAAATCGTGCGACCGGTTGAGCGTTTACCTAATTCAGAAGCCAACTTCACTCGCTGGGCTTCACCGCCCGAAAGCGTCGGTGCCGGTTGACCCAAGCGAACATAACCGAGACCCACATCAACCAAAGTCTGCAACTGCCGAGCAATCGTGGGTTGATTTTCAAAAAAACCGCACGCGTCTTCTATCGAAAGCCCCAATACATCGGCAATATTTTTACCTTTAAAAGTAATGTCGAGAGTGTCGCGGTTATATCGGGCACCCGAGCACACTTCGCAGGGTACGTACACGTCAGGAAGAAAATGCATTTCAATCTTGATAGTTCCATCTCCCGAACACGCTTCACATCGTCCTCCTTTCACATTGAACGAGAAGCGGCCGGGTAAATACCCCCGGATTTTGGCTTCTTGGGTGGCAGCAAATAGCGAACGGACTTTGTCGAACACTCCGGTGTAGGTAGCGGGGTTCGAACGCGGCGTACGGCCAATAGGCGACTGATCGATATTGATTACCTTGTCAAGGGCTTCGGCACCCTCAATCGTCTTGTGCCGTCCAGGGACTACTTTTGAACGGTATACCCGTTGCATAAGCGCATGAAACAAAATGTCGTTGACCAATGTCGATTTGCCGCTACCGCTTACACCGGTAACCACCACGAAACATCCCAGCGGGAAACGAACATCGATTCCTTGAAGGTTGTGTTCGTGCGCATCACGAACCGTTAACCACGCGTCGCCCGGTTCCCGCCGCTGATCAGGGATAGCGATACTCCGTTGCCCCGACAAATACTGCCCCGTTAGCGAGCGCGGCTCAGCCAAGACCTTGGCCAGAGTGCCGGCTACCACCACTTCGCCCCCATGTTCTCCTGCTCCCGGACCAATATCGACTACATAGTCGGCCACCCGAATCGTTTCTTCGTCGTGTTCAACCACGATTACCGTATTGCCGAGATCGCGTAATCGCACCAGCGTTTCTATTAGTCGTTCGTTGTCGCGTTGGTGCAAACCGACAGACGGCTCGTCGAGAACATAAAGAACCCCCACTAGCCCGCTCCCAATTTGCGACGCGAGACGAATACGCTGCGCTTCGCCGCCCGCCAAAGTCCCCGAAGTGCGATTAAGAGTCAAGTAGTCAAGTCCTACATCGAGCAAAAACCGTAACCGTTCGTTCACCTCTTTGAGCACCTGCTCGGCAATTAAACGGTCACGCTCTGATAGTTCTATGGTGGAAAAAAATGCCGCGACTTTACGGATCGAGAGTTCCCCCACTTCGTACAGGTTTTTACCTGCTATCGACACTGCCAGCGATGCGGGGCGAAGGCGGGCTCCCGCGCACGCCGGACAGGGCACTTTCCGCATGTATCCTTCAATCAATTCGCGTGCTCGATCACTTTCGGCTTCAGAATGGCGCCGTTCCAGCCACGGGACTACTCCTTCAAAAGCGCTGTTGTAAGAACGAGTTCGACCATAACGGTTTTTATAGTTGACGTGAACTTTGCGATCGCCGGTACCAAATAGCACTGCATTACGAGCCCGCTTACCTAATTTTTTCCACGGTGTCTCAATTGAAAAATTAAATTCTTCCGCGGTCGCTTGCAAAACTCGATCAAAATAACGACTACGAAACCCTGTCCACGGAGCGATGGCCCCTTCTGACAAGTTGAGATCGTTATCGGGAACTACCAGCTCAGGATCAACTTCAAATCGAGTCCCCAAGCCATCGCAGCGCGGACACGCTCCGTAGGGAGAATTAAAAGAAAAATTACGGGGGGCTAATTCGTCGAAAGAAATCCCACAGTTATTGCAAGCCAAATGCTCGGAAAAAGTCAAAGTTTCCGGTGCGTCGGGATCCGGAGTTTTCTCGTCTTTAGGAACTATCTCTACTTCAGCTACACCTTCGGCTAACCGCAGCGCAGTTTCTAAAGAATCGGTTAATCGCCGTTCGATCCCTGGCCGACAAACTAAGCGATCAATCACCACTTCAATGGTGTGTTGTTCGTAACGCTCAAGAGGAATTTTTTCGGAGAGTTCGTACAGTTCACCGTCAACTCGGGCTCGGGTAAAACCTTGAGTAGCCAGTTCCTTGAGCAGTCGTTCGTACTCCCCTTTACGACCGCGCACTACTGGGGCGAGTACCTGAAAGCGAGTTCCTTCCGGTAGTTCGAGTATGCGATCAACAATTTGTTGGGGGGTCTGACGGGTGATTACTTCGCCACAGGTCGGACAATGAGGAATGCCGATGCGCGCGTAAAGTAGTCGTAGATAGTCGTAGATTTCGGTAATCGTGCCTACGGTTGAGCGCGGATTGCGTCCGGCTGATTTCTGATCGATGGAGATAGCGGGCGACAATCCCTCTATGAAATCAACATCCGGCTTATCCATTTGTCCAAGAAATTGCCGAGCGTAAGCCGATAGCGACTCCACGTAGCGGCGCTGACCTTCGGCGTAAATCGTATCGAAAGCTAGCGACGACTTACCCGAACCAGAAATACCCGTAAAAACTATGAGTTGATCGCGGGGTAGATCGAGGTCAACATTGCGCAGGTTGTGCTCGCGCGCTCCTCTTACCGTGAGCTGAGGGGAGCTGGGTTTTTTGGGAGTCACTCGATCAGCGTACCGCTACCCCTATAAACCGACGGGTTGTTCGCTCGACTCAACGCCAATAGCGGTTAGCCGACGGCTCGTAATTCCCGTTTGAGTTCGGCAATTTCATCGCGCAAGCGGGCTGCTTCTTCAAACCGCAGATCAGTGGCCGCGTCGTGCATCTCGTCTTGCAGAATCTGCACTAGTCGCCCTAACTCTTCGGGTGGCACATCGGCCAGATCAAAAACAGCTGACCGAGATCCGCGCTCGCCGCCCGATCGAGACCGATTAGCTCGGCCACTCTCCGATCCATCGGCACGAGCACGGACCATGTCGAGGATGTCGGTAACATTTTTTCGAATAGTTTGTGGATCGATACCGTGTTCAAGGTTGTAAGCCGTCTGCGCTTTACGACGGCGGTTGGTTTCCGAGATAGCAAACCGCATTGAGTCGGTAACTCGATCGGCGTACATGATTACTTGACCGTCAACATTGCGAGCAGCTCGGCCCACCGTTTGAATGAGTGAAGTCTGTGAGCGCAAAAACCCTTCTTTATCGGCATCGAGAATCGCTACTAAAGCGACTTCGGGCAAGTCGAGACCCTCGCGCAATAAGTTGATTCCGATCAATACATCGAATTCCCCCAAACGCAGTGCCCGCAAAATTTCGACTCGTTCTAAAGTATCGGTACCACTGTGCATATAGCGCACCCGTATTCCCAACTCAAGTAAATAGTCGGTCAGATCTTCCGACATTTTCTTGGTGAGAGTAGTTACCAACACTCGCTGTTGAGCTTCGGCACACCGACGAATTTCGGCGATCAAATCATCTATCTGACCGGTAGTCGGTCGCACCAGAACTTCGGGATCGATTAATCCAGTTGGTCGCACGATTTGCTGAACCACTTCGTCGGACACTTCTAGTTCGTAAGGGCTAGGCGTCGCCGACATAAAAATAATTTGATTGATTTTTTCTTCAAATTCTTCGAACCGCAAGGGTCGGTTATCCATTGCCGACGGCAGTCGGAAACCGTGAGCGACCAAAGTTTCTTTGCGAGATTTATCGCCGGCAAACTGGCCGCGCAGTTGAGGGATGGCGACGTGGGATTCATCAAGCACTACCAAGAAATCGTCGGGAAAATAGTCCAGCAATGTATAGGGACGCTCCCCTGGCGCGCGGCCGTCGAGATGACGGGAATAGTTTTCGATACCGGAACAGATTCCGATTTCACGCAGCATTTCCAAGTCGTAAGTGGTTCGCATGCGCAGACGTTGTGCCTCCAGAAGCTTTTCACTTCTCTCCAACTCGGCCAATCGCTCGGCTAACTCGGTCTCAATGCCGTTGATCGCGACCTCAAGCCGCTCGGGACTGGTTACGTAGTGAGAAGCCGGGAAAAGCACTAGCCGTTCTAGATCGGCAGTTATTTCTCCCGTTAAGGGGTCTACCGAAGATATGCGTTCGACTTCGTCACCAAACAATGAAAGCCTAATGGCGTGCTCTTCGTACGATGGGAAAATTTCGATGGTGTCGCCTCGAACGCGAAACTTATTACGAGCGAATTCGTAATCGTTGCGTTCGTATTGCAGCTCGACTAGTCGAGCGAGGATTGACCGCTGTTCTCGAGTTTCACCTTTATCTACGATAAAACACTGGCGCTTGTATTCGTCAGGAGCACCCAGCCCATAAATGGCCGATACTGATGCCACAACGATTACATCGCGCCGGCTCATGATGGCACTGGTAGCGGAATGTCGAAGCCGATCAATTTCCTCATTAATGGATGAATCTTTTTCTATGTAAGTGTCACTAGCGGGCATGTAGGCCTCGGGCTGGTAATAGTCGTAATAAGAAACGAAGTACTCGACCCGGTTCTTGGGAAACATTTCGCGAAACTCTGACGCCAGTTGCGCGGCCAAACTTTTATTGGGAGCCAGCACGATTGTTGGGCGCTGCACCTCAGCAATCACATTGGCCAAAGTGAAGGACTTGCCCGATCCGGTGATACCTAACAAAGTCTGATGGCGTTTTCCCGCTTTAAGCCCTTGGACGAGTGCGGCAATGGCTTCCGGTTGATCTCCTGCCGGTGCGTAGTCGGAGACCACTTCGAATGGAGGCATGGTTCTAGTCTGACTGATCCAATTCCTTTTGTTGCTCTTCTAATGCCCGCCAGACTTCGCCAACCCGCCGGGTAAGGGTTTCCCGATCGCCCGAATTATCAACCACGACGGTGGCCAATTGACGCCGTTCTTCGTCGGTCGCCTGCGCCGCTATCCGCCGCTGGGCGTCGGCACGAGTCACTCCTCGTTCCGCCAATCGATCTAGGCGTAATTCGAGGGGAGCCTCCACCACTATTACTGCGGGATAACCCCGATTGCGAGCCTGATCGGACTCAGCCAACAACGGTACGTCGCAGATAACGATGGCATCAACTGGCGCCGCGCTCATCTGACGAGAAAATTCTGCGTTAATAGCCGGATGAGTGATGGCTTCAAGGTCGGAGCGAGCGGCATCGGATGCGAACGCCAACTCCGCGAGATTGGCTCGATCGAGTTCACCCTGTTGGTTCAATATCTTTTCGCCAAATCGCTCAACTAACGCGGCTAGTGCCGGAGTGCCCGGTTCGACTACTTGACGCGCGATCAGATCGGCATCAACGATCACGCCGCCGTGCTCCGCTAAAAGTGCCGCTACGGTCGATTTACCCGAGCCGATACCGCCCGTAAGTCCTACAAGCAACATGGCCGGAACGCAAAAAGCGGGTTTAGTCGGAGGAAGTTTCGGAATCTATTTCTGGACTAGCAGTTACGACTTCTGCTTCAGCAATCACTTCGGCAACTTCTTCGGCAACTTCTCCGGCAACTGGCGCTTCAGCAATCGCTTCGGGGGTTGTTTCGCCAACGTAGTTACCACTTTCGTCGTAGGCGTGTTCGCCAAATTGGTCTTGGTATTCGGCGGCAACCACGCCGCCTTCGGCGGCTTGTTTGATCGATAGTGAAATTCGGCGTCGCTCGAGATCAATCTCAACGATCTTCACCCAAAGTTCTTCACCTGGCGTTACTAGTTCTTCCGCGGCTTCGACATGGTGGGCGGCCATTTCGGAGATGTGCACCAAGCCTTCAATGCCTTCACCGACCTGAACGAATGCTCCGAAAGGAACCAGCTTGGTCACTCGGCCGTAAACCAATTCACCAACTTGGTGGCCAGTGGCGAAAACTTGCCACGGATCGAGTTGGGTGGCTTTGAGCGAAAGTGAAATTCGTTCACGCTCAAGATCAACTTCGAGCACTTTTATCGTTACTTCATCGCCCACGGTTACAACTGCATTCGGATGTTCAACATGCTTCCACGAGAGTTCGGAAACATGAATCAGACCATCCATCCCGCCGAGATCGACGAAGGCACCAAAATTAACTACCGAAGAGATCACTCCTGATCGGATTTCTCCAACTTCCAGGTTGGTCAAGAAGTCATCGCGCTGGCCCCGCTGAGTTTCTTCGAGATAGGCCCTACGCGACAAGACCACATTGTTCCGGTTGCGGTCGAGTTCGATAATTTTGCATTCGATCGGTTGACCAATAAATGGTTCCAACTCGCGCACTCGGCGTAAATCAACTAAAGACGCGGGCAAAAAGCCTCGTAATCCAATATCGACGATCAATCCGCCTTTGACGACTTCTATAACAATTCCTTCGACCAGGCCGTCTTTAGCCTTTATATCTTCAATGGCACCCCACGCTCGCTCGTACTGGGCGCGTTTTTTAGAAAGGATTAATCGACCGTCTTTATCTTCTTTTTGTAGAACCAGCGCTTCGAGTTCTTCATCGAGTTTGACGATTTCGTGAGGGTCGACTCCGTGGCGGATTGAAAGTTCGCGTATTGGGATTACGCCTTCCGACTTAAATCCGATATCTAACAAAACCTCGTCGTTGTCAATTTTTACAACGGTGCCTTTTACTATGTCGCCATCGTCGAACTCAATGATGGTCGCATCAACTGCGTCCGAGAACGATTGGGAACCAAGATCATCGAATACAACCGATGCGTCTCGATCGAATTCAAAACTTTCGTCTTCAGTTACTGCGTCACTAGGCGTTTCTTCAAGGACGGCGGCACCAGTGCCGGCCGTCGGGGACTGATCTGACAACGAACAACTCCTCTGTACCCGAGCTGCTGACCTGATGGTGGCGCCGGCAGCGCGACCCTCTTTGGTGATCGCTTCATTAGGTTAGTGCGCCGTCGTGGTCAGTGTCGCATGCGAAATTCTCTATTTATTTGGCTTCGGCCCAATTCTGACCAAACCCGATGTCGACCACCAGCGGAACGATTAACTCAGTAACCGATTCCATAGTTTCACGAATGACTTCGGTAACTAATTTCCGCTCCGAGACTGGCACTTCAAATACCAGTTCATCGTGCACCGATAACAAAGTTTTGGTAGCAAAACCGCCCGATTCAAGCGCTTGATCAACATCAATCATCGCAAGTTTAAATAAGTCAGCGGCGGAACCCTGGATAGGAGCATTGAGCGCCATCCGCTCCCCCATCTGACGGACTCGAAAATTATCGGAGGACAGCTCGTTAATAGCTCGGCGTCGGCCGAACAAAGTCTCGGTGTAACCCTTTTTCTTAGCGGCGGCGACGGTTTCGTCCATAAACGCGTGCACTTTAGGAAAAGCGGCAAAATAATCGTCAAGAATTATCCGAGCTTCGTCGGGCGGAACCCCCATCCGCTGACCTAGGCCGTAAGCCTCCATTCCGAATGCCAGTCCGTAATTGACGACTTTGGCAAATCGACGTTGGTCGGATTCAACTTTTGCTTCATCAATTCCAAAAACTTTGGCGGCGGTGGCAGTATGAATATCGGCGCCACGAGCAAAAGCTTCGATCAAGCCAGGATCGTTAGCAAGATGGGCAAGCACTCTGAGTTCGATCTGGCTGTAATCAGCAGTAAGTATTACTGATTCGGGCGGGGCAATGAATACTCGACGAAACTCGCGTCCTTCAGCCGAACGCACAGGAATATTCTGCAAGTTCGGCATTTCGCTAGAGATGCGTCCGGTTGTGGTATCGGTCTGTTTGAAAGTTGCGTGGATGCGGCCATCGGGAGCAATGAGTGGCGGAAGCGCATCGGCGTAGGTGCTTCGCAATTTTTCAACTTCGCGATAACGCAGCAAATCGTCAATTATTGGGTGCAGACCCGCCATTTTGTTCAGTGAATCGGCGTCAGTCGAGGGGCCGGTTTTAGTTTTTTTAACTGGAGTCAGGCCAAGATCTTCATAAAGTACGACTCGTAGTTGCTTAGTCGAATTCACATTGAACTCTTGCCCGGCATGCTTCCAAATTGACCGCATCAGCAAATCGCACTCCGCGTGCAAATCGTCGCGCAGGGAGTTAAGGAAATCTTGATCAATCAAGATTCCGGTTCGTTCAATTAAGGCCAAGACTCTAACTAGTGGGCGTTCGAACCGTTCGTAAAGTGCCGTGAGCTCTTTGGCTTCGATTTCTATCGCGAGGATTTCGCTTAGTTGAAGAACAAAAAAAGCTCGTTGACTAGTGGCGGTGATACCCGCAGTCCCGTCGAGATCTAGAGTTCCCGATTCTTGTTCCGCTATATCGACTGACAAATAGCGACGAAACAAATCTTCAAGACGGTATTTACTCTCGCTCGGGTCGAGAACATAAGCCATGACCGCGGTGTCGCGTTCAAGTGTTCGTATATCAAGCGCCAAACCGCGCATTAATTCTTTAGCCCGATGAGCCACCACCGGTGGACCAGCTGGCGCGGTGAGCGCAGTCAGGGCGGCGATAACGTCCGGCTCTAACAAAAACGCGCCATCAAAATAAGCCACTTTCCCCGAACTTTCGGCGAGAGCTAAACCGGTTGCCGCGGATCGGCCCGGTGCGCCACTCCAACTCGCTTCGAGGGCATACTGCGCACCTTGATCGACAATCGACTGTAAGTGGGCAATAATTTTCGCCGGTTTATCTAAAACTTCGACAACAACTGCAATTTCGGGCGCGAGTATTGTTCGTATTTCCGAATCAAGATTGCTGCCGGGCACCGCGTGATCGCCTACGGCATCCATAATTCGAGGAAACAGAGTGCGAAACGCCAGCGACTCGAATAAAGCCTTGGCCAAACCGGCATCGAATTCGCCCTGTTTTAGTTCGGTTGCGGTTACCCCACAGTCAACGTCGCGGCGCAAAACCGACATATCTCGATTCAGTCGCACTCGTTCACTCATAGCGGTGAGATTCTCCCGTTGTTTGGGTTTCAGATCCGCAATGTGTTCAAGAATTGATTCAACCGTGCCGTACTCATTTATTAATTTGGCCGCGGTTTTTTCACCAATTCCGGGAACTCCCGGCAAGTTGTCGCTGGGATCGCCTCTCAGCGCGGCGTAGTCGGGATACTGGGCGGGGGTGACGCCGGTCCGGGCCAAGATACCGGCTTCGTCGTAACGCGCGTAATCGGAAACTCCTCGCAAGTTGTAAAGCACTTTTAGATGAGGATCCGAGACCAGTTGGTACGAGTCGCGGTCGCCAGTAACTACAAGAACGTCTAACCCCTCCCCGACCCCTTGAGTAGCCAGAGTGGCAATAACGTCGTCGGCTTCTACTCCAGGGATTTCGATGGTGGGAATTTTGAGTGCACTCAAAACTTCGCGTATTAGGGGAAGCTGGCCGATGAACTCCTCCGGTGTTTTTTTGCGACCGGCCTTGTATTCAGGATCCATTTCATGACGAAAAGTTTTAACCGGCGCGTCAAAAGCCACACCGATGTAATCCGGTTTTTCGTCGGCTACGAGTTTGGCCAACATTGAGGTAAACCCAAAGACTGCGTTAGTAAGCGTTCCTTCCGGCGTGGCCATGTCGTCGGGTAACGCGTAGAACGCTCGGTACGCGAGCGAATGTCCGTCAAGTAACAGTAATGAGGCCACAAGCTGATGGTAGGCCGACCTAGGCGGGGCTGAGATCTCCGTCGACTACCAGTCGAGCAATGTCGCCAATTTTTATTCGGCGTTGCATGGCTTGAGTTTGGATAAACCTCCAAGCCGCCTGTTCGTCGAGCCCGTAATCAGACATCAAGCAACCTTTGGCTCGTTCAATAAGTTTTCGCGCCTCTAATCGGAGTTCTAAATCTTCGACGTGACGCTCAAGCGATGTCAACTCACTGTGCCGAGCCAATGCGACTTCAATGGCAGGAATCAAGTCAGACTTATCGAAAGGTTTAACTAAATAAGCGAGGGCGCCCGCGTCGCGCGCTTTTTCTATTAACTCGCGTTGAGAAAATGCGGTAAGGATAAGAATAGCCGCCAATCTTTCGCTCGCGATTTGTCGTGCCACCGCTATTCCGTCGAGCCCCGGCATTTTTATATCAAGGATTACCAAGTCGGGGACCAATTCACGCACTAAATCAATCGCCTCGTCGCCCCGCCCCGTCTCACCCACGACATCATAATTTTCTTCTTCGAGCAACTCTTTAAGATCGAGTCGAATAATTGCTTCGTCCTCGGCGATGACCACGCGGGGTCGAGCATTGGCCGTCATGATTGCGAGACTACTGACATCAATTTGATGTCATCGCTTCGGACATGCGATCTAGCAACAGATCCTGTTCAGCTCTTAAATCATTAATAGTTTGAACCAAGGATTCCCTCTGGACCGACAGCAAATCAGCCCGCTGACGCACATCGCGAGAGCGGGCATCCGAAATTGGGGTTTCGGCCACTAATGCATCCATGCGCGCGTCAAAGGTTGCGTTTTCATAAAAATCGACCTCCTCGCTGTTTGCCGCGAGCTCGTCAAGCAGCTGGTGAAGGCGATCAGAAACATCGATCAATCGTCGCTTCAGGAGGTTGGCTTCCATTAGGCAAGTTTAGAACTCACCGCCCACCAGTGCCCGGGGAGGGAGTTGAACCCTCACGCCCTTTCGAGCAGCGGATTTTGAATCCGCCGTGTCTGCCGTTCCACCACCCGGGCGGGGGTTCGATTATCGCACTATCTAATCCCGCACTATCTAATCCCGCACTATCTAACCCTAGGAGCCCACTAGCTGTTGGCGGGTTCCGCGAAACTACCTATAAACTCAAGGTCTTGCCCATTGTCGCTAGTTCCTTGTTGGTATCGCCGTTGGTATCGTCGTTGATAGCCCCGTTGATAGCCGTCGGTGCAATCGCCGTCATCGGAGCCTGCTCCGTACTCGCGCTAATTGCCTTAATCGCGATTATTTGGGCGCCATGGAAAAGAGTACGCCGCGAAACTGCGCTTGACGCGGATACTGAGTCTCGACTGCTACTGGGAGAAAATCCTAAAGTCGTAGCGAACGACCTCGAACAGAATCAAAAAGATTCCAGTTGGACAAAACCGACCGACGAGATCTAAAAAACGGCTAGATCGCTGACGGCGCGAGAACGAAAAAGATTCGAGCTCGGCAAGCCAAATCGTCACCCACGCGTACGGTGCCTTGCCCCCAGCCACCCTTAGCCGATAGTTGTTCAAGTTTTACTTCTAAAGTCAGTTCGTCGCCGGGACGCACGATTCTTCGCCACCGCACCTTTTCTGCGCCACCAAAAAGTGGTAGCCGACCGGCGTAGCGTTCGTCGCTAAGTACCGCAATCCCTCCCGCTTGGGCCAAAGCTTCAAGTTGTAGTACGCCAGGAAATATCGGATTGTCCGGAAAGTGGCCGGTTAAACATTCTTCTTGTCCCGTAACCCGATACTGGGCGGTAATAGAAACGCCCGGAACAAAAGCTTCGACCGAATCAATAAATCTAAACGGCGGTCGGTGGGCAAGAAGCGCGATTAACTCAGCGGAGTTAGAAAGTGGCATGGCCCCACTTTACTTCCTAGACTGGCGTCAACGCTTGTGCTCTTTGCGAGATGACCGGATCGAGATACTCCCTGACCGTTGGTATCGGGTTAGCGTGAAAGACCATTACGAAATCAATAGAGAAGGATTCTAAAGTTGCGCGCCGCAGTCATATTCCCCGGACAAGGATCACAAGCTCCAGGAATGGGCGCGCCTTGGCGCGATCATCCGGCGTGGGAAATTGTGGAACGAGCCGAAACCGCGTACGGCGCGCCACTAGCGCCACTGATACTTGACGCGACGGTTGAAGATCTCGGCCGCACCAACGAAGCCCAACTTGCCGTTCTTCTCACTTCCCTTCTGGCGTGGGAAGCCGTACGCGAGCGTTTAGGTTCGCCGGTGGCATTTGCTGGCCATTCTCTTGGTCAAGTAACTGCGCTCATCGCTTCTGGTTCACTTTCGCTAGAGAAAGGGCTGTACTTCGCCGCCCGTCGAGCCGATTTAACCCAGCAGGCCGCCAATAAAAATCCCGGCAAAATGGCCGCGCTATTAGGAGCGTCAATAGAACAGGCCGAGACCGCGTGCCAATCAGCGGCCAATGACTGCTGGGTTGCCAACGACAATGCGCCCGGGCAGGTCGTCATAGCGGGGACCGTCGAAGGTGTCGCCGCCGCGTCCGAACGGGCCCAGGCGCTAGGTGTTCGTCGAGTTTCTATGCTCAATGTTGACGGCGCGTTCCATACTCCGCTTATGGATGAAGCGACGATAGCTCTCACCGAAGAACTCTCCACCATCGAATTTTTACCCTCGTCGTCACCCATTATCACTAACGACGAGGCCGAGGCCCGTACCGGTGGGTGGCAGATGCGGCTAGCAGAACATGTTCGCCGGCCCGTCCGGTGGCGGGAATCGATAATTAATATGGCTGAATCAGGAACCGATACTTTTGTAGAACTCGGCTACGGCGGAACTTTGGCGGGAATAGGTAAACGGATCTCCCCTAAGGTTCCGGTCTATAGCATTTCCGATCCCGAAAGCTGCGAGAAATTTTTTGCCGAGCGCGAAGGAGAAAATGTCTAATGGGTTCGCTCATCGAACACGGCGAGGACCTGCTGGTTCCGGAACGGATGATCGTGGCGCCGGCCGCGGGAGTATTTCGAGCCATTGAACTTGATACCGAGATCGAATTAAAAGCAGGACAAACAGTGGGGCTGCTCGACGGACTGGGCACTTCAGTTCCTATTGTGAGTCCGTTTGCCGGCAATCTCACCGACATTCTTGTGCAAGACGGCGAGCGGCTTCGCGAAGGGCAACCTGTCGCGTGGCTAAGAGTTAATTAGCCAGTGCGCGCCGCTATTACCGGTTGGGGTGCCGCCACTCCTGCCCACCGTTTAACCAACGCCGAACTCGAAAAACGCGTCGACACCAGCGACTCGTGGATAGTTGAGCGTACGGGAATTCGAGAGCGGCGCATTGCCGAACCGGGCGAAACCACCGCGAGTTTGGCGGTTGAAGCGGGTGGCGCGGCATTGAAACAAGCGAACATCGCTCCTGACGAAGTCGATCTGTTGATCGTAGCCACCGCCACTCCCGAGCAACCTATTCCTCACACGGGCGCCTTCGTTGGTGAAGGACTCGGATTGGACTGCGGATCATTTGATCTGGGCGCGGGCTGTGCGGGTTTCGTTTACGAACTCGTTACCGGTTCAGCTCTATTGACTAGTGGAAATCTCCGAAACGTTTTAATAATCGGCTCGGAAACTCTTTCGCGCGTGACTGACCCGACCGATCGAGCTACTTGCATTCTTTTTGGTGACGGTGCCGCGGCCATGATTTTATCGCCTAGTCCCGACGATGGACCGGGGTTAATAAGTTGGGATCTCGGATGCGACGGTTCGTCATCCGGCCTGTTGGGTATTATCGCGGGCGGTAGCCGCGTTCCGGCCAGCGCAGAAACTATCGATGCGGGCATGCAGTACATAAAAATGCAAGGACAAGAAGTTTTTCGTCGAGCGGTGCGCGTAGTGGTTGATTCAGCAATCATTTCGCTAGAACGCGCGCAAACGAGCGCTGACGACATTGATTGGTTTATCCCCCATCAAGCCAACCTGCGAATAATCGAAGCCGGTGCGCGTCGACTCAAAATCCCAATGGAAAAAACGATTGTGAATATTGACCGCTACGGAAACACGTCCGCCGCTTCAATCCCACTTGCTCTCACTGAAGCGGTAGAAGAAGGAAAGATTGTTGAGGGTGATCGAATTTTAATGAGCGGGTTTGGGGCAGGGATGACTTGGGGCAGTGCGGTGCTTGAGTGGGGTTCGCCGTGAGCCACGCGGCACTAGTTACCGGAGCATCACGCGGAATTGGGCAAGCAACCGCAGTTGCTTTAGCGCGGCGCGGCTATTCGGTTGGGTGCGGTTTTTCTAAAGACTCTGAAGGTGCACAAGCGACGACGACTGAAATTACGACCGCGGGCGGCACGGCCGTACCCGTACGGATCGATGTCGTCGACACCGAATCGGTCGACACCGCGTTTTCGGAATTAGAAAACACTTTGGGCCCCATTACGGTTCTCGTCAACAACGCCGGACTGACCCGCGACGGGCTGATTGTGCGCATGAGCGAAGAGGACTGGGGCGACGTAGTGGCTACCAATCTCACGGGCGCGTTCCACACCATTCGTCGAGCTACCCCCAAACTCATGCGCGCGCGCTGGGGTCGGATCGTGAACGTTTCTTCAGTGAGTGGTCAAATTGGTGCTCCTGGGCAAGCTAATTATTCTGCCGCCAAAGCGGGGCTGGTAGGACTGAGTAGAGCAGTGGCGCGCGAACTCGCACCTCGCAATGTCACCTGCAATGTGGTCGCGCCCGGACCAATAGTGACCGCCATGACCACCGACCTGCCGGCCGAATGGCAGTCGGCTATGGCGGCCGCAGTCCCCCTCGGCCGGATGGGTCAACCCGAAGAAGTGGCCAGCGTTATCGATTTTCTCTGCTCTGAGGCTGCGGGCTATATAACTGGAGCCATTGTGCCGGTTGACGGCGGTCTCGGCATGGGGCATTAATCGCCTCTAGTCTGTACGCTTAACAGTCAATTACAAATCCGTCCTCAAGTAAAAAGGAGTCGATCAATGGAACGTTCTGAGGCACTCGCAGCTATGAGCGAGATTGCGGTAGAAATACTCGATGCCTCTCCCGACACCATCACCGAAGACGCTCGGTTCAAAGAAGACCTCGACGCTGACAGTCTTGACCTCGTTGAGTTGATCATGGGACTAGAAGAGCGCTTTGATATCTCGGTTCCCGAAGAAGACCTCGAAGGTGTTGTAACCGTTGGCCAAGCCGTCGACTTAGTTCTCAATAAGGTTTCCGCCAAGGGATGACCTCTACACCGCTTATCGATCATCATGTTGATCATCGCGGGCGACCGCGTGTAGTAGTAACCGGAATTGGTTGTAAAACTCCTGCGGGGCATACTCCTGACGACCTGATTTCGGTTCTGCGCTCGGGAAAAAGTACCGCGGCTCCAATTACTTTGTTTGATGCTTCCAACGAGCCGATAACATTCGCGTGTGAAGTCCCTGATTTTGATCCGATTCCTTATTTCGGAGTAAAAGATGCTCGTCGCCAAGATCGCGTAACCCAACTCGGTTTCGCGGCGGCAGCCGATGCAATTGAAGATGCCGGCGAAATTGGAGCCGATCCTGCTCGGTGCTCAATTATTGCTTCTACCGGAATCGGCGGCCTACACACACTGGAATTAAACACTGAGATTTACCTCACTAAAGGACCGCTGCGAGTAAGTCCGTTTGTTATCCCGATGCTGATGCCTAACGCCACCGCCGGAGTCATCTCTATGCGTTTCGGTTGGACTGGTCCGGCAATGTGCGTAGCAACTGCCTGCGCGGCCGGAACTATGGCGATCGGCGAAGGCGCCCGCATGATTCGCGATGGATCAAGCGATGTCGTAGCGGCCGGTGGTACTGAATACGCAATCACCCGTATCGGCATTGCTGCGTTTTCGCGTATGACTGCTCTTAGCAATCACAATGACGATCCCGCTCATGCTTCTCGTCCCTTCGACGCCGGCCGCAACGGTTTCGTCTTGGCTGAAGGTGCCTCCTTTGTCGTTCTGGAGTCACTCGAACGCGCCTTGGGTCGCGGCGCACATATTTACGGTGAAGTCTCGGGTTACGGACGCAACTCCGATGCATTTCACATAACCGCTCCTTCGCCGGGCGGGACGGGGGCGGCGGCGTGCATGCAGGGTGCGCTCGACGATGCCGGTATTAAAGCCACCGAGATTGGGCATATCAACGCCCACGGAACCTCAACTCAGCTAAACGACATCGCAGAATCACAGGCCATCCAAAAAGTTTTTGGCGATAACAGCCCACCAGTAACTTCGAATAAGGGATCACTCGGTCATATGATCGCGGGCGCGGGCGCTTCCGAGGCCATCTCCACTCTGCTGGCATTGCGCGACGGTCTAGTCCCTCCCACCGCTAATTTCGAAACTCTCGGAGAAGGAATTACTATTGATGTAGTGCACGGTGAATCGCGTGCCGTTCCGGCGGCTCCTGCCATCTCTAATTCCTTTGGGTTTGGTGGGCACAACGCGTCCCTCGTTCTGCTTCCTGCGCCCTAACCGGATTCGGTGTCTACTTCACCAGTCCCGATTACCAAACAGCGCAGTACGAGCGCCGAAGCTCAACTTTCCGAACTCGGCGGGCATCGAATCGCCGAATTTTCAATTCGCGGCGGGAACCACGCGGGATCCATCGGTCCGACCGAAGGCGCTACTATCGCACAAATTTTTCGCTTAGCCGTAAGTTTAGGAATACCGGTCGTGGGCACTATTGCTTCATCGGGAGCCGATGTCTCCGAAGGTTTACCTTCTCTCCACGCATGGGGCGAGATCGCTCGGGCTCTCGCTAATGCTTCAGGGGTAGTGCCGATTATCCTCTGTGTCGTAGGTCCTTGCGTTTCGGGACCCGCGCTGCTCTTGGGCTTGGCCGATGTGGTGATAATGACCGAGAACGCGTTTGCTTACGTAAGCGGACCCGAAACTGTTCGCAGTTTTACCGGTGAAGAAGTTGACCACTCAACTCTGGGGGGCGCAGTATTCCATGGTCAACGCAGCGGAGTAGCGGAGATGGTGGTAGGAACCGAAGCCGAGGCCACGTTGGCCGCGGCCCACATTCTCGACTATTTACCGTCGAATCATTTAGAAGATGTCGAGCGCGTTTATTCTGATGACCCAACCGACCGACGATGCTACCGAGCCGAAACGACTGTTCCCGCGCAATCTAATATCGCTTACGACGTTCGGGTGGTCATAGAAGATGTACTCGACCGCGCTTCTTTTTTAGAATTACGAGCCAACCACGCGGCCAACTTGGTTACCGGTTTAGGACGAATCGACGGTTGGGCAGTTGGAATAATTGCTAATCAACCCGACTACCGCGCCGGAACCATCGATATCGGCGCATCCGAAAAAGCGGCGCGGTTTGTGCAGTGGTGCGATTGTTTTAACTTGCCTTTGATTACATTTATCGATACGCCCGGCTTCGAGCCTGGGCGTGACCTCGAGTGGCGGGGCATGATTCGTCACGGAGCCGAACTCGTTCATGCTTACGCCGCCGCGAGTGTTCCGCGCCTAGGAGTAATTTTGCGCAAGTCCTACGGAGGCGCTTATATCGTCATGGACTCAAAAGGATTGGGTAACGACTGGTGTGGAGCTTGGCCCAGTGCCGAAATAGCCGTTATGGGCGCGCGCGGTGCGGTACAAATTTTGGAAGGCAGAAACCTGCGAGAAATTGCCGACAAGGCCGAACGGGCCGAGGCGCAATCTGGTCTTGAAGTTGAATACTCTGAGCGATTCGCCAATCCGTACATTGCCGCCGAACGGGGTTTGATCGACGCGGTCATCGAGCCCACCCTCACTCGCACGGTGCTCGCACAAGTACTGGAGCAGATTTCTTCGAAACGAGAGCCTCGTTTTCGACGCCGCCATAGCAATACTCCCCTCTAACTCCCCTCTAACTCCCCTCTAACTCCCCTCTAACTACCCTCTAACTACCTGATACTTGTAGGCTTCGTCCGTGCTGCTAACCGGAAAACGACTCTTGATCACTGGTGTACTTAACGACTCTTCCATTGCTTTTTCCGTGGCCAAGCGGGCGCAAGAAGAAGGCGCCGAAATCGTTCTCAGCTCGTTCGGACGAGTTATGCGGTTAACCGAGAGAACCGCTAAGCGTTTACCCGACCCCGAAAAAGTTGCGATTATCGAACTGGATGTGAGCAACGCGGCCGATATCGATGCCTTGGCCGGACGGGTAGGCGGATCGCTTGATGGTGTACTCCACGCCATTGGTTTTGCGCCGGAGTCGTGTCTGGGCGGTGGGTTCTTGACCGCACCTTGGGAAGATGTTGCTATCGCATTGCAGGTGTCGGCTTATTCGCTAAAAGCGTTAGCGGTAGGGGCATTGCCATTAATGAAATCGGGCGGGTCAATAGTCGGGCTTGATTTCGACAACTCCCGCGCCTGGCCGGTCTACGACTGGATGGGGGTAGCTAAGTCTGCCTTTGCATCCACCGCGCGCTACCTCGCGCGCGATCTCGGACCAAAAGGTATCCGTGTCAATTTGGTTTCGGCGGGGCCTATTCGCACGATGGCCGCCAAAGGGATACCTGGCTTTGAAAAATTCGAAACAATATGGGCCGAACGATCACCTCTCGGCTGGGATATACGCAATCCTGAGCCGGTAGCTAATGCTTGTCTCGCACTTTTTTCCGACCTGTTGACTGCCACCACCGGTGAAATAATTCACGTGGATGGCGGCTACCACTTCCTCGGGGCTTAAACTAAAAACTAGCCTTCTAGCGCCGCGGTAACTTTTGTAACCGTATCTTTCGGGCTTATCTTGTAAAGCGCGGCAATAACTTTTCCGCGCTCATCAAGAACGAATGCCGAACGAACGATGCCGAAATACTTGCGACCGTAGAGTGATTTTTCTCCCCATACTCCCCATTTTTCGGCCACTTTGTGATCTTCATCGGCCAGAAGTGGAAATTTCAAATCAAATTTCTCGGCGAACGCTTTTTGACGCTCGGGTGAATCCGGACTAATCCCGATAACTACTGCTTTAAGTTTCTTAAGTGCCGCGAGTGAACTGTTTAACTCGGTCGCCTGAGTAGTACACCCTGGAGTGTCGGCCTTGGGGTAGAAATAAACCACCGTACGCTTCCCTTCGAATTCGGAAAGGCGTATTCGTTTAGAACGCTGGTTTAAAAGATTGAACGCGGGTGCTTTAGCACCAACCACAAGCTTGCTCACACATTCTCCTATCGTCGGAACAAGTAGTCTACGCGGTATGGGTAAGGTGCCGGAGATTTCAGGGTTTACCATGACCCCGTTTAGCCACGACGGAATCGAACGGCCGGTCTACTACGCGGGTACTGGCCCCGCCGTAATCGTGATACACGAAATTCCTGGCTTGCATCCCGGAGTGCTCGAATTCGCTCGGCGAGTCGCGGACCGGGGCTTTCGTGTTTGTCTGCCCTCTTTATTCGGCACGCCCGAAAAAAATGTAAGTGGGGCGTATATCTTCGGCTCGCTCGTATCGGCTTGCGTAGCTAAGGAATTCACCTGCTGGGCGCTTAATCGGACCAGCCCAATAACTAAATGGTTACGAGCCCTCGCGGCCGACGCTCATCAAGCCAACGGTGGACCGGGTGTCGGCGCAATCGGAATGTGCTTTACCGGCGGATTCGCTCTCGGCATGATGGTCGACGATCGCATGCTTGCTCCCGTGCTCAGTCAACCGTCGTTACCATTTCCCGTCGGAAAGAAACGCGCCGCGGCCGCAGGGGTTAGCGATACCGACTGGGAACTCATCAAGAAACGAACGGAAGCCGGAGCCTGTGTAATGGGCTTGCGTTTTACCGCGGACAAGATGGTGCCGAACGCTCGCTTTGAAACTCTTCGCGAAGAGCTCGGAGCCGGATTTATTGCCGTTGAAATAGATTCATCGCCGAGTAATACTCACGGAATACCACAAAAAGCCCATTCAGTTTTAACCGAAGACTTCGTTGACACTCCCGGCCATCCCACTTACGCGGCACTGGAACAAGTTCTAGATTTTCTTGACCAACGCCTAGGCGGTAATCGCTAACTGCGCTTAAGTGAGTGACCAAAAAATCCACCCACCGGTCGAGCATGAGCGTGATAGTGGTCGGGGATTTGGCGCATGTTGTCGTCAACTCGATGTTCAAAATCTTCAAAGTGAGTGTCGACTACGGCGGCCAGCCGGTCGTGAAGTGTGGCTTTAGTCTCAGCCGAAGGGTGCGGGCTGTGGTTGCGCCACACCACCATTGGTACTGAACATATTTCACACATCGCAATCCAGCAGTCGTTGTCTTCATAAAACCATTCGGTTATACGAGCCTCTTCGCATAACTCGCAACTTGGATCTATTTCACGCATCGAGTGCAGTCCTAATACTTTCTATAAACGCGAACGCTTCATCAGGGCCTTCGCCCCGCAATAACCGAGAAATAAGCGCGCTACCCACAATTACTCCGTCAGCAGAACTCGCGGCCGCCACTGCTTGTTCGGGAGTTGAAATCCCTACTCCTAAAAGTACCGGCATATCGGTAGTGGCTTTTAGCCGCTTCCCCATTACTGCCGCTTGCGAAGCTAACTCGGTGCGTTCGCCAGTAACTCCCATCAACGACACTCCGTATACAAAACCCCGCGATCGCTCACAAATGCGCGCCAATCTTTCGGGCGGAGTCGTGGGTGCCGCCAAGAGGATTGTTTCTATCCCTGCGGGATCGGCGGCTTCGGCCCACGGTTTAATTTCGTCAAGCGGGCAATCGGGGATGATCGCGGCGTCGACTCCCGCGGCGGCCAGCATCGAAGCGCTGCGAATGTGACCAGTGTGATGAATCGGGTTGTAATACGACATGATGATCACGGGCACATCGATATCGAGAGTAGATAACTCCGCTACGACTGAGGAAAAACTGGCGCCCAGACTCAGCGCCCGCTGCGATGCTTCTTGAATAGTTTTACCGTCCATGATCGGATCGGAAAACGGAATTCCTACCTCAACGGCGTCGGCGCCCGCGGCGACTACCGCTTGTACAATCTGCAGCCACGGTTCGCCTAACCCGCCCGTTACGTAAGGAACTAATAACTTTCGGCCCGAATCTCGACGAGATCGTAAATGAGCTTCAAGTTTCACTCCCCGCTCCGACCCGATAAACGCTCAGCAACAAACGCGGCGTCTTTATCACCTCGGCCCGACATGGTGACCAGAACGTTGGATCCCTTTGGGATCGACTGACCCGCTTCTCGCATCAACCAGCCGATTACGTGCGCCGGTTCCAGCGCAGGAATAATCCCTTCGGTTTCCGCGAGGAGTTGAAACCCCGCTAACGCTTCTTCATCCGTCGCCGACTCGTAGTGTGCCCGTCCGCTAGCCGACAGCGCGGCGTGTTCGGGACCCACGCCCGGATAATCCAGCCCCGCGCTAATCGAATGCGGCTCAACTATCTGTCCGTTCTCGCCTTGCAAAAACAACGAGCGCGCTCCGTGCAGCACCCCAGGAATACCTCGAGTTATCGATGCCCCGTGGTGTCCAGTCTCTAGCCCTAATCCGGCGGCTTCAATGCCAATTAGTTGCGCTGAGGTATCAACGAATCCGGCAAATGTTCCCATCGCGTTCGACCCGCCACCCACACACGCCACTACATAATCGGGATCAGATTCATTTAGTAACGCGTTCATCTGCAAACGCGCTTCATCACCGATTACTCGCTGGAATTCGCGCACGATCATAGGATACGGATGAGGACCTACTACCGAGCCGATGCAGTAATGAGTACTTTCTACGCTCGCGACCCAATCGCGCATAGCTTCGTTAATCGCGTCCTTAAGAGTCGCGCTCCCTGATTCGCACGGAACTACCGAAGCGCCTAACAACTCCATCCGCCAGACATTTAGCGCTTGCCGTTCAATATCAACTGCGCCCATAAAAACTGTGCAATCGAGACCGAATAGCGCCGCCACGGTGGCCGTCGCTACTCCGTGTTGACCGGCTCCGGTTTCGGCAATTATGCGTTGCTTGCCCATCCTCTTGGTTAGCAACGCTTGACCAAGAACATTATTAATTTTATGCGATCCTGTGTGAGTCAAATCTTCGCGTTTGAGAAAGATATTGACACCTAACCGATCTGATAACCGGCGACATTCGGTTACCGGAGTAGGACGGCCCGCGTAACTTGTTAACAACTCCGCGAACTCTCCTCGAAACTCATCGGTTGCCCACGCCCGACAAAATTCATTTTCAAGTTCTTCTAGCGCAGGAATGAGTGTTTCGGGCGCGAACCGGCCACCGAATTCACCAAAACGCCCCGAGCGCGTGTCTTTTGCCGCGTGGCCGTCTAGATAAGACAAGTCAACTGGGTTTCCCCTTTGGGGTGTGGTCATTACAACTCCTCGAAATCCTCTTTCTCGAAATCCTGTTTTCTAATGATACGAGTTGAGCGCGGCCCGCGAGAACAGATAAAAATCAATCATCAGGTTCGGCGAAGGGTGCCCAATCGAACGGTGGTGGATCGACTGGACGCCAAGTGTCGTTATCGTTATCAATCACTGACCGCACCGTTTCAATGAAATGAGCAAGCTTGCGCGCGTCCTTGCGGCCCGAACCGGGCTCAGTCTCAACCCCCGTGGATACATCAACGCCCCACGGTCGCACCCGATGAATCGCTTCAACAACATTTTTGGGATTCAAACCGCCGGCTAACAAAATTCGGACACCACTCGGAGCACCCTCCGCCAAAGCCCAATCGAATACCCGACCACTACCAGGATCGATAGAGTCGAGCAGGACTACATCGGCCGCGGTGGGAACGCCTAACGCGGGATCGCCTACTGGAAATGCTTGGATCACGAACGGAAGTCGCTCGCGAATCCACTTCACCTCACTAGCTGGCTCTCGCCCGTGGAGTTGAGCTCCACTCAATCCAATGCGCTGGACTATCTCTACTACCCGAGCCGGTCGCTCATCACGAAAGACGCCAATAGTTTGAGTGCCCGCGGGCAAGCGACGCACAATATCGCGCACATCGTCAGGAGAAACCTGCCTCGGACTGCCAGAAGCGAACACGAAGCCCAGGGCGTCAGCTCCGAGGGCGACCGCTAATAGGGCATCGGGCTCTTCGGTGATTCCGCAGATTTTGATGAACACAGTAACGACGGTACCGGATTGGAGGATCAAAAAGCCGGTACTATTTCTCCACTGATGAGCGAGCCCGAAACTCCCCTCATAAATAAGCCGGCAACTGAGCGACGATCATTCTCGCGAAGTCAAAGGCTAACGGCAGCCGGCTTGGTAGTAGCCGCGGTTGCTATCGGTGCCCTGATTGTTCATACCGTTCCCAGCCGACCCGTCGGACTGTTGACGCTTTTAGTCCTCCTCTACATCACAGTATGGAGGAGTTCGAATCCCGCAGCCCGCGTCGTCTTCGACTGGCTACCGGTTCTTATAATCGCGGTGGGTTACGACTTGATACGCAGTCAAGCACCTTCACTGGCAGATCGAGCCATAACCGAGCCGCAACTAAGGGTTGACGAATTCATGTTTGGCGGATCGGTACCAACAGTCAGGCTTCAGCACTTGATGCCGCCAAGTCGTAGTGACGGATCGCCGAGTTGGTGGGACTACATTATAAATGCGATTTATATAACCCATTTTATTGTTACTCCCGTCATCGCGATTTGGATTTATCTTCGCCACCGAGAATGGTTTAGCCGTTTCGCCGCACTCATAGTGGGAGTAACTCTTGCTGGTTTTATTACCTATCTCGCACTTCCGGCCGTACCACCGTGGCTAGCAAGCAGGCAAGGAGATCTAGCAAAAACTATCCGTGTCACTCATTTGGTGTGGGATCATTTAGGTATCACCGAACTCGCAACCATATTTAATGGCAACGCTCGTTACGCCAATCCGGTTGCCGCGCTGCCGTCGCTACACGCGGCGTGGCCATTTATGATTTTGCTATTTTTATGGCCCCGCATTGGAATGACACGTTGGGTCTTACTGGCCTACAACGTAGCGATGGTTCTAGTGCTGGTTTACGGAGCCGAACACTACGTAAGCGATATTCTTCTGGGCTGGATTTATACCGTGGTTGTCTTCGTGGTGGTGAACCGGATCATGAATCATCAGGCGGCGAAAGCCGCTTCCCGACCCGCTTCGTCGATTACGGCTCCGCCCTAACGGTTGGTAATCACCAGTCGATCATTCATCGATTAGGCGGTTATGGATGTAATCGTCGTACGCCGTCAGATCGAGAAATCCGTGGCCACAGTAATTAAACAGAATTACTCGTTCTTCTCCGGTTTCTTTAGCGGCTAGTGCTTCGTCAATAGCGGCGCGCAAAACGTGTCCCGCTTCGGGTGCTGGGAGCCGCCCTTCCGCGTTGGCGAACTGAAGTGCCGCCTCAAAGGTTTTACTTTGGGGATAAGAAATTGCTTCCATTCGTCCCGAGTGAACGAGGGAAGAAATAATCGGGGCGTCGCCGTGATAACGAAGTCCGCCCGCGTGGATCGACGGCGGCGTGAAATCGTGGCCCAAGGTGTACATCGGTAACAACGGAGTCATTCCTGCGGTGTCGCCAAAGTCGTACTCAAAAGTTCCTTCAGTAAGAGTGGCGCACGATGCCGGTTCGGCGGCTACTAATCGAACGCTGGGGTCGGATACAAACGGCAACGCGATTCCAGCAAGGTTCGATCCCCCACCACAACAACCGAGAACCACATCTGGAGTTCGTTCGCCGGCAATTGCGAGTTGTTCTTTGGCTTCGATGCCAATAATGGTTTGGTGGAGAAGCACATGATTTAGCACTGACCCCAAGGCGTAATGAGTATCTGCTCGACTCACGGCATCGCTTACCGCGTCAGAGATTGCTCGCCCCAGAGAACCGGGGTGATCAGGATCATCAATCGGTGACGGCACTACCTCGGCACCAAAAGTTTCCATCAATATTCGCCGGTAAGGCTTCTGATCGTACGATGCCCGCACCATGTAAACTTTGCATTCCAAATCAAACTGCCGACAAGCAAAAGCCAACGCCGAACCCCACTGCCCTGCTCCGGTCTCAGTCGCGATCCGCTTTATTCCTTCTTTAGAATTATAAAATGCTTGCGGTACCGCAGTGTTGGGTTTATGCGAGCCGGCCGGTGAACCCGATTCGTCTTTAAAATAAATTCGCGCGGGTGTGCCTAATAGTTTTTCGAGTCGTTCCGCACGAATCAGCGGAGTGGGTCGCCATAAGCGTAAAATATCTAGCACTTCACCCGGAATATCGATCCACGGGTCGACAGATACTTCTTGTTCTATTAACGCCATCGGGAAAAGCGGGGCGAGATCATCAGGGCCAATCGGTTCACGAGTTCCGGGATGCAACGGTGGCTGTAGCGGTTCGGGAAGTTCGGAAACTGCGTTAAACCATGCGGTAGGTATCTCACTCGTCGGCAAATCAAAGCGCATTACGCACCACCCTTTCTGTTCAAACCTGATATTCAAACCTGATATTCAAGATCGGGGTTTGACCATGACGCTAGCGAAGCTCGCTACGGTGGCGCTAGGGTCGCTCGCCCGCGCAAAAGTTTCTCCCACCAGAATTGCGTCAAAACCGGATTCCCCCATACGGATAGCGTCGTCAACGGTTTTAATCGCACTTTCGGCGATAGCTAAAACCGCGCCCGGGATTCTCGAAACTAAGATCTCACTGCCTTTTAAGTCTTCTGAGAATGTACCCAGATCACGAGCATTGACGCCAATAATTGCTGCTTCAAGTTGCAATGCGCGTTCTAACTCGATTTCGCTGTGAACTTCAACCAAAGCATCGCGACCGAGTTCTTCAGTCAAGGCCAGCAAGTCCGCTAATAGCTCGTTGTCGGGGATGGCCGCGACTATGAGTAAAACTGCGTCGGCTCCTAGCCCCACCGACTCATAAACCTGAACCGGATCAATAATGAAGTCTTTACGGATTATTGGGGTGGCGGGCGCGGCCACCCGCGCCGACTGAAGGTCAGCGGCAGTACCGCCAAAAAACGGTGCGTCGGTAAGCACCGAAAGTGCGGCGGCGCCACCGGTCACATATTTTTCAATCGTGGTGGCGACATCGAGATCGGGGGCGAGGTCGCCACGCGAAGGTGACCGCCGCTTGAACTCCGCTATGACACCAAGACGCCCGTCGACGCGCTTTTCGCGGATACGAGCCGCTAAGCCCAGTGCGGGCGGGGCCGCGAGGGCGGCCGCGGTTATCGATGATCGAGTTTTGGGTTGATGGAGGACGGTCACTTCGTCCCGCTTGGTAGCAAGAATTTCGTCGAGGACGGTCACTACCTCCAGTTTGGCAGAGGTTCGTTAGGCTCTACTATCGTTAGGCTCTACTATCAAGAGATGGCTACCTTTCCCGACCAGTTCTTATGGGGCACCGCCACGGCTGCCCATCAGGTCGAAGGGGGGAATGTAAACAACGATTGGTGGGAGTGGGAACACGCTCCCAATACCCCTTGCGTCGAAGTTTCGGGTGACGCTTGCGACCACTACTGGCGCTATCCCCAAGATCTCGACATTCTTCAAGAACTTGGATTTGGTGCTTACCGATTTTCTCTCGAATGGTCGCGGATCGAACCCGAGGAGGGTGAATTCTCTATTGCTCAACTCGATCATTACCGGCGCATGCTCGACGCCTGCCACGAACGAAATTTGCTTCCCGTTCTCACCTACCACCACTTCACCACTCCTCGTTGGGCCACCGCCGATGGAGGCTGGACCAACCCTGCCATTGTTGAAAGATTCGCTCGATTTTGCGGTCGGGCGACCGAACATCTAGGTGACCGAATCGCGATGGCGTGCACTATTAACGAACCCAATGTAGTTACGACTATCGGATATCTCCTCGGCGCATTTCCTCCCGGTAACGCTCATGACCGAGACGGTTTCGCGCGCGCCACCGACAACATGGTCGCCGCGCACCGCGCGGGTTACGAAGCAATTAAATCTGGCCCGGGCGACTTTCCGGTTGGACTCACGCTCTCTATGAGTGATTGGAGTGCTGATCCCGGCTACGAAGATAAAATTGATGAGTACCGCGCTGGTCACGAAGACATTTATCTTGACGCAGCTCAGGGTGACGACTTCTTTGGCGTTCAGTCGTACTCACGAACTCGAGTGGGGGCTCGCGGCATTGTCGGTCCCGAGCCGGGTATAGAAGTACTCCCGATGGGCTACGAATACTGGCCGAGCTCGGCCGAAGCCTCCATTCGTCACGCCGCGGAAAAACTTGATATTCCGCTCTTCGTAACCGAAAACGGAATCGGTACGGCCGACGATGAGCAGCGCAAGCGCTATGTGCGTGATTCTCTAGCCGGAGTACTCCGTACTATTGACGACGGGATCGATGTTCGGGGATTTTTTCACTGGTCGTTACTCGATAATTTTGAGTGGGCTTATGGCTACATGATGCAATTTGGATTAGTTGAAGTTGATCGTTCGACCCAACAGCGCACTATTAAACCCAGTGCCTACTGGTTAAGTGAAATAATTCGCTCTAATCAGCTTCCTGACTAACTACTCCAATAGCGCGGCAGAAATTTCGTTTATTCCCACGGCTACTTCGGTCGGCGGTTCAACCACGCGACGTACCATGGCCAGCGCGACAACTCGCTCTTGCCCAGATTCACTAATCGCGCTGGTAATTTCTCCGACTAACTTCCCCTCAAATGCCACTACCGCTCCTCGCTCGGGCACTTCGCTACCGTTTAAAGTCAGCCGCCGTAGAAATCGATTCACATGACCGCGAGTATCAATGCGGCAAACCAGTTCTTGTCCCAAAAAACAACCTTTGGTAAACGAAACCGCGTTCCGCTCAAGAAAAGCTTCTTGGGGAATTGTGCGTTCATCTATATCAACACCCAAGAGAGGCCTTCCGGCCGAGATCCGGGCAATTTCGTATTCACTCAACGACGCGGAGCGAACGCCGGTCGCCACCAAATCCAACAATGCTTGATTGATACTTTTCGTGGGACCCACGATCACAATCGAAGGAATATCGGGGGCCGCTCCCACTGTGTCCCAGCTCGTTCGCACTACACGCGAACTGGTGCGCCAAGGACAATGAGACTGAGCGGCCACCGGAATTTCGATTTCCAGAGCACGAGCCACGACTTCATCAGCACCCTCACCCCACACCTCGAGGACGCGGTATTCAGAACTTCGATCGACGAGATCAACCTCCACTCGAATTCGATAGCGGTTCAATGCTTCGGCCAACGCGGCACCAAAGCCATCGTCAACAATCAACCACCACTGGTCGTCGACGCGCAGCGCTAAAAGCACAAAGCCAAGTTTGCCTTGGGGAGTCAAAAGCAGAGTCGTGACGCCTTGTCCGTTAGCAACCGAATCTAAGTCTTGCGAAACCAGACTCTGCAAGAATGCGGTGGCGCCGTTACCGCTAACTATTACTACTCCTCGCGGCTCGGATTGATAGGCCAAAACTTCAGGCACTGCTATTCACCAACCTGGTCGAGTCGGCGCGACGCGGCTACCGCACTCAATAACGCGCGGGCTTTATTACGACATTCCATTTCTTCATCAACCGGATCCGAATCCGCCACAATCCCGGCTCCCGCGGTGATGCTGGCGTGGCCATCGCGGCATACGAGAGTCCGGATCGCAATAGCGGTATCGAGGTTCCCCGAGAAATCGAGATAACCCACTACGCCGGCGTACGGACCTCTCGCCACGGGTTCGAGATCATCGATTATCTCCATTGCTCGCACTTTAGGCGCGCCGCTTACGGTTCCGGCAGGAAAGGTCGCTCGTAGTACATCAACGGCGTTTTTGCCCGAGCGTAAGCGGCCCGAAACTTGGCTGGTTAGATGCATTACGTGGGAGTAGCGCTCTAGCGTCATTAGCTCATCAACCGTTTCACTACCAAATTCGATAACTCGACCAATATCGTTACGGGCTAAATCGACAAGCATTACGTGTTCGGCGCGTTCCTTAGGATTCTCGGCCAACTCAGCTGCTAATCGTTGATCGTGTTCGGCATCTTTACCCCGAAATCTAGTACCCGCAATCGGCCTAATTATCACCTGATCATCGAGCACCCGCACCATAGGTTCTGGTGATGATCCTACCAGCGTTACTTCGGGATTGCGCACTAAGTACATATAGGGTGACGGATTAATTTGTCGTAGCGCGCGGTAGGCGTCGAACGGGTCGACTGCACCCTCTACATCAAATCGTTGTGACAGTACAACCTGAAAAATATCGCCGGCAAGTATGTGTTCGCGTGCTGCTTCAACCGCCGCGAGGTAATCGGGTTTAGTAAATGAAGACTTAACTTGTACCGAGCTGTGGTCGCCTGTCGGAGGTGGTGACGGCGCGTAGGCGAGCGGTTTGGCTAGTTCGGCCACGCTTAAGTCGAGGCGGCTTACCGCATCATCGTAAGCCTGATTACGCGTGGCGTCGGAGTCGTCGGGGTGGCAAAAAACATTCTCAATCAGAGTCAGCCGTTGGCGGTAGTGATCGAAAGCAGTTACATGACCGGTAAGTGACAGAACGGCATCAGGAATCTGACGGTCGTCGGGTGGTGGGTTGGGAAGGTTTTCTACTTCCCTGACTACTCCATAACCCAAATACCCAACCACTCCGCCATGAAACGGAGGAAGTTCGGGGATTACTGGTGCACGATAGTGGTCAATGATCGCCTCTAGCGCCGCCAACGCGCCGCGGTCGCGCGGAATTTGTTCGCCCAACTCTCCGGTTACTTGGACATCGTTGCCGCGAACCACCAAAGTGGCCGCGGGATCACGACCAAGAAAAGAAAATCGCCCCCAGCGTTCGGCTCGTTCTACTGACTCGAGCAGAAACCCTGAAGGAGCATCGGCAGCAACTCCCACCATTTTGGCAAAAGCCGAAACCGGAGTTTCTAAATCAGCCAGCACTTCTCGCCACACCGGCACCACGGTGTAGTCGCGCGCGAAAGACAGGAACTCCTCGCGTGAGGGTGAGACGGAGGCCATCGCGACCCGTCCCTAAAGGGGTCCGGGCTGAGCGTCCGAACCAAATGCTCGAAAAAAACAGGACCGTTCTCCGGTATGACAAGCCCCCCGACCTTCTTGCTCAACTAAAAACAACAAGGCATCGCCATCGCAATCGTAAAACGCTTCGCGTACCCATTGACGATCGCCCGAAGTGTCGCCTTTACGCCATAGCTCGCTACGGCTTCGACTCCAAAAAACGGTGCGACCTTCGGCCAAAGTTTTTCTTAGCGACTCGTCATTCATCCAACCGACCATTAGCACCCGTTGATCCGAAATATCCTGAACTATCGCCGTTACGAGGCCGTCATCATTCCAGCGAATCGCGGCCAGTTCGGCTTCAGTTGCTTCTATCCGCGTGGCATCCATTGCCATCCGAGCGTAGCCGTGCCCGCGTCAGAACTGCTTTTCTTTTATTCCTAAATCCAGCGCGGATCCAGCGCGGATCCAGCGCGGATCCAGCGCGGATCTAGCGCGGATCTAGCGCGCCGACGAGGAGGGGTGAGATCGTGAGAACATCATCACTGTGACCAGTCAATCGATCGATCCCCCGCCAATGTCGGCCCGCGACATCCCGCCAATGGCGGCCCGTAAGCCAACTTCGATCGCGCACCATGGCGATATTCGTACTGACGACTGGTTTTGGTTGCGAGAGCGCGATAACCCCGAAGTTCTCAGATACTTAGAGGCCGAAAACCTTTACGTCAAAAATTCGCTTTTGTCTCTTGAGCCTTTACGGGAAAAACTATTTAATGAATTTGTTCACCGTGTTCGCGAGACCGACTGTTCGGCACCGACTACATGGGGGGATTGGAATTATTACCACCGGACTTTTGCCGGTCTTGAATACCCCATTCACTGTCGGCGACCTTGTGCCGATCAGAATTCACTCGATATTGAAAAACCGATAGGAGAAACTGAAGGTGAAGAGGTAGTCCTTGATGAGAATGTCGAAGCGGCGGCCCACGATTTTTTCGAATTACGCGGTTTTGCGATTTCTCCCAATCATCAATTGCTGGCATTTAGTTCTGACACCACCGGCGGTGAACGCGCCACTATGTGCTTCAGGGGCTTGGGCGACACAAATGATCCACCCGACCGAATTGAAAATACTTACGGAGAGATTGCCTGGTGCAACGACAACCGCACCGTATTATTTCTACGCGACGACGACGCTATGCGCCCCTATCAAGTTTGGCGTCACACCCTAAATAATTTAGATAAACCGGCCGACGAACTGATATTCCAAGAAGACGACGAGAGATTTGGGATAGGGCTTCATCGCACTCGCTCCGGCCGCTTTGTGATAATCAGCGTGGAGTCACGGGCGACCTCGGAAGCTTATTTATTTGACGCGGACACCGTTACCAATCCGCTTAAAAAAATCGCCAGCCGTTGCCCTGGAGTGGAGTATTTCGTAGACCACTGGCGAGGTAACGAAGATTCTGAACAAAAAACTCCTGACCCTGACGAGCGTTTATTCATAGTTACTAATGTTGGTGGTGCCACCAACTTCCAGTTAATGGAGTGCTCTCTATCAGCAACCGAGATGAGCGACTGGAAAGTAGTGATTCCAAATCGCCAAGACATTCGCCTCGACGCGATCGACCCTTTTGCTGACTACCTAGTGTTGACCGAACGCGCGGACGGATTAGAGCAAATCCGGGTCATGGATCTAGCCGATCGATCCATAAGCCAGTTAGATTTTACCGATCCAGTTTATTCAGTCAGCCTTGGGGCCAACCCGCAATACGAAACTTCAAGCGTGCGCGTCCACTACACCTCGCTAGCGGTTCCGACCAGTGACCTTGATTTTGATTTAAAAACTCTGGCCAGTACGACAGTAAAAACCCAAGAAATATTCGGTCATAATTCCGAGCAATACGAAACTCTCCGGCTATACGTTCCCGCGGCCGACGGGGTCATGATTCCAATCTCGCTGGTGTCGCGCCGTAATAAACCTCGTGATGGCAAATCTGCGCTCCTGCTCTACGGTTACGGGTCCTACGAAATCTCAATCGACGCAACTTTTTCCGCGACTCGGCTTAGCTTGCTCGAACGAGGCTTCACTTACGCCATCGCCCATGTACGCGGCGGCGGAGAACTAGGTCGCGATTGGTACGAAGCCGGAAAGATGAGTCGGAAACGTAACACCTTTAGTGATTTCATTGCGGTAGCCGACTACTTGATCGCGCACGGCTTCACTTCTTCCGATCGTTTAGTAGCACGCGGAGGGAGTGCCGGCGGGTTGCTTATGGGCGCGGTGGCCAACGATCGCCCCGATCTATTCGCGGGGGTAGTGGCCGAAGTACCGTTCGTTGATTGCCTCAACACCATGCTTGACGTGACTCTGCCGTTAACCGTTCCGGAATGGGAAGAGTGGGGCGATCCACTCCACGACGCGGGCGCCTACGCGACTATCAACTCCTACTCGCCCTACGAAAATGTTGCCGTTCAGCACTATCCCGCCATGTTGGTCACTGCCGGAATTAACGACCCGAGAGTGGCGTACTGGGAGCCAGCTAAGTGGGTAGCCAAACTCCGCGCGGTAGCCCATGACAGCAAAAATATTTTCTTGCGGACCGAATTAGGAGCCGGGCATCACGGGCCTAGTGGGCGTTACCAGTCGTGGAAAGAAGAGGCCGATACGGTGGCGTTCATAATTTGGTGCGTAAATATGTCCGAGTTGAGTCTATGACGGCCAGCGCGAATCTAACAAAAACTATTCATGATTCGGCTAAACATTTTGAGTACAAACCTGCGCTTGATGGATTGCGAGCCGTAGCGGTTTTGTCGGTCATGGCTTACCACTTCGGTGGCGCCGATGGTCTTGACGGTGGCTTCTTGGGTGTCGATATGTTTTTTGTACTTTCGGGTTACTTAATTACATCACTATTGCTAGTTGAGTGGACCCGACATCAGACCATCGCCTTGGCGGCTTTTTGGGGCCGTCGAGCGCGACGATTGTTGCCAGCAATACTGGTCGTACTGATAGCGATTGCGCTATGGGCAAAAATTGATGCCGCCACCGACCGTCTCGATATTTTACGCGGCGACATGCTTTGGACCTTGTTTTATGGCACCAACTGGCACTTCATTGGTTCGGGTCAGTCGTATTTTGATCTGTTTAGCGAGGCATCTCCCTTGCGTCACGCGTGGTCGCTAGCAATTGAGGAACAGTTCTATCTCGTCTGGCCGCTAGTGGTTTTCGTGACATTGCGTATCGCTCGCGGTCGCACCGTACTACTCGCGGCGGTCTGTGGAGTGGGGATAGTTGCCTCGGGGTTAGTGATGGCTACCCTCTTTGACTCCGCCGATCCTTCGCGCGCGTATTACGGAACCGATGCTCGGGCTAGCCAACTGCTAGTCGGCGCGCTTCTCGCGGTGGGGTTGAATCGTTGGGCGGCCCGCAACCGAAGCCAGAGAATAGCGGTGCAAGCAGTAGGTTATCTCAGCGTAATTTTTTGCTTGTGGGCATTCGTTTTTGTTGGCGATAAAAGTGCCTGGCTTTACTACGGCGGTTTCATTCTCTTCGCCGTTGCCACCGCGGCGATAATTCTTTTAGTAATTACTCCGGTGAAATCTCCCGTTACTCGTGTACTTTCGGTGGGCTGGATTCGATGGATTGGTGCCATTTCTTACGGTCTTTACCTATGGCACTGGCCGCTACAAGTCGTGCTGTCGGAAAATCGAACCGGTCTTTCGGGATGGACATTAACGATCGTAAAAGTCGCCGCGACTTTTGGGATAGCAAGTCTTTCTTATTACTTAATAGAAATGCCCATTCGCCGAGGATTCTTTAAGGGGCGAGCAGCCAAAATCATTGCTCCGGCATCGCTGGTCGCCGTCGCCCTTATTACGTTAGGAGCAACTGCGGGCGGTACCGCGGCCCCGCGGTTCCTTAGGGCGGCACCCGACAAAATACTCAAGTCAAGTACGCCGAGCGTGGTGACTACTCTGCCCACCGCAACGCCGTCCCTGCCGAGTCCGATTCTTCTAGTCGGTGATTCCGTCGCCGACACTCTCGGGTTTGCCTTGGCCGTTGAGGCGGGCCGGCGCGGCGTAATATTTACCGCCGCCGTTCGATCTGGATGCGGACTAATAACTGGTTTGCCTACCGACGCCAAGGGACTAGAAGTTCCGTGGGGTAGAACTTGCTCGGACGGCACTATTGATTATCTCACTGGTCAAATCGAAGAGAACAATCCCGCCTTAGTCTTATGGAGCAGTTCATGGGAATCGTCGGGACGATTCGTTGACGGTCAGTACTACGAATTTGGAACGCCACAAGCCGACGCGATGTTATTTAATTTAATAGATCAATCAGCAAAAATTCTGGAATCACGGGGTGCACAATTAGTTTTGGTAACTAATCCACCCCGAGCGCAGAACAACGATCTGGGATATGGATCCGCTCAAGAAGACGCCCGTATTGAACACCTCAACCTCCTTTTCCAAAAATACGCGTTTAGCCACCCTGAAGTAAGGATTCTTGATCTGGCCGCTATCGTCTGCCCCAAAGGTACACCGTGTCCGGAATATGTCGGTGGTGTGCGCTTGCGGCCGCGCGACGGGGGCCATTACGAAGGCGACGGGCCCGCTTGGGTTGCTCCCCAATTGCTTGATGCGCTGGCAAAATTGCTCGCGCCCGTTAAACAACCTGCAGGCTAATCCGCAGAACAGGCGTCAAGGGCATCGCCGACACTGAATCGATTTTCGTAAATAGCCCGGCCGGCAATAGCCCCTTCGAGCTGGCGGCCACCCGCGCGCAGGTGGTTAAGCGCGGTGATGTCCGCCAACTCTCCAATTCCCCCACTAGCGATTACCGGGATAGCGGTAGCCGCCAAAACCGCCGCCAGTTGATCTAGATCAGGACCCGTCATCATTCCGTCACGGGCAATTTCGGTCACGATGATGACCGCCACCGCAGTGGCGTCGTAACGGGTAGCTAAGTCGATTAGATCAGAGCCGCCCCTTTCAACCCATCCTCGCACCGCAACCGCGCGCCCACGCGCATCGAGACCAACCGCAATCTGATTCGGAAACTGCTGAGCGAGTTGGCACACGAGATCGGGGTTTTCGACCGCCATGGTTCCCATGACTACACGGTCTACTCCTAGCCGCAACCGATTAGTAACGTCATTCTCGTTGCGAATACCGCCACCAACTTGCACTGAGCACGGGACCGCCGACGCGATTAATCGAATTTGCTCAAGGTTGGCATCAGTGCCATCACGAGCGCCATCAAGATCAACGACATGGATCCATTGCGCACCCGCGTCCGAAAACCGTTTAGCAATCGCTACCGGGTCGTCGCCGTAAACAGTTTCGCGAGAAAAATCACCTTGCTCAAGACGAACTGCTCGCCCGGCGCGTAAATCGATCGCCGGATAAAGATTCATTCCTAGAGTGAGCCTTTAGTGCTCGGAATCGCGTTTCCGTCGACCTTCACCGCGTCGCGCAAAGCCACCGCCACCGCCTTAAACGATGCTTCGATTATGTGATGACCGTTCTTTCCGGCGCCATTACGAATGTGCAGAGTGACTCCCGCCGCCACTACCAATGCCCGCCAGAATTCTTCGCACAGCTGAGGATCGAAGGTGCCAATCCATTCGACAATGGGATCTACCTCATAAACCAAAAACGGACGGCCCGACAAGTCGAGAGCAACCTCAACCCGCGCTTCGTCGAGAGGAACGCTAGAAGACGCAAATCGGCGCACACCCGCTTTATCGCCCAATGCTTCGGCTAGCACTTCGCCAACCGCAATGCCCACATCTTCGACCGTGTGGTGCAGATCGACCTCTAAATCACCTTCAGCTTTGATAGTTAGATCGAATCGGGCGTGCTTACCTAGTTGCTCCAGCATGTGGTCAAAAAACGGGATCCCCGTAGCGGCCGCAGCCTGCCCCGAACCGTCGAGATCGATAGCAACCTCAATCCGAGTTTCTTTAGTAGCGCGTTGGCGGTGGGCTTGGCGGGCAGAAGTCATGGGCTGGTCTCCTCCAGTATCGCGGCAATAGTCGCCAACAGAGATTTATTTTCTTCGGGGGTTCCGATAGTTATACGTACGCAGTCTTCCAGCCGCGCTCGACTAGAAAAATCTCGCACCAGAATTCCGTTATCTACCAGTTTGGCCCATAACGACAGGCCCGGTGCTGATACCAGTAAAAAATTAGCGCCCGACGGATAAACACTTAGCCCTGGTAATCGTCCTAACGCGGCCGCTAAACGCTGGCGTTCACCAATAATGGTATCGACTCGAACGCGCATCTCGTCAGCAAAAGTAAGTGCGATCATCCCAGCTTCTTGGGTCGGTGCCGAAAGGTGATACGGCAGCACGAACTCGTCGAGATTGGCGACGATTGGCGCCGGACCTACTGCGAAACCGAGACGGAGTGCCGCCAGCGACCAAACTTTGGAATAAGTACGGGTGACGACCAAAGGAAGATCGTCATCCACTAGTTCTAACGCACTCCAATCCGAAAATTCTCCGTAGGCCTCGTCTACTACCAATAGTCCCGAGCCGTGATCAACAACGGCCGAAAGCAACGCTTCAATCGTGGCGCGCGATTCAAAAGTTCCGGTCGGATTATTAGGGCTGCACAAAAACACCACTTCCGGTCGCTCGGCCGCAATTAATAAACCGGCTTCAGTCGTCGATACGCTAAAATCAGACGCTCGCTCACCGGTAATAACTTCAGTACCAGTAATTCGAGCGATGTGGCTGTGCAAAGCGTAAGTGGGCTCAAAAACTAGGGCTTTGCGGCCGGGTCCGCCGTAAACCAACAATAAAGTCTGCAGTACTTCATTCGATCCGTTGGCACAAAATACCTGATCTACCGCCACGCCCATTTGTTCGGCTAGCGCCACCCGTAATCCACGCGCGCTTCGGTCGGGATAGCGGTTAAGAGGAATCTCGCGAACTGCGCTTAGCCACGCGTCTATGAACGCTTCGGGTGGTGGATACGGACTCTCGTTGGTGTTTAGTCGTATCGGCACATCGATTTGCGGTGAGTGATAAGACTGCATGGCGCTTAAGTCGGCGCGTCTATCGGGAAGAGTCATGAGGACTCCAGTCGAATTGCCACTGAGCGGCCGTGCTCTTCGAGACCTTCAATCTCGGTGAGGGCGGCGACATAAGGTGCCACTCGCCTTAAGGCTCCCTCATCAAGAGTCACGACATGAATACGTTTCTGAAAATCATCGACGCGCAATGCGCTGGCAAAACGAGCCGCACGCGCGGTGGGAAGAACATGATTGACCCCCGCCACATAATCACCGATAGCCGCGGGCGACCACGGACCACAAAATACCGCGCCGGCATTTTTAACTAACGGCACTAAGTCGGCGGCACTGGTCGTCATAATTTCTAAGTGTTCCGGTGCAATCGCGTTCACCACCGCCATCGCTTGCTGAGCATCCCGCACAATGAAACTACGACCACCGCTAGCGAGAGTGGACGATATATCGGTTTGACGTGATGAATCGGCAAGTCGAATCTTAATTTCACGATCAACCGCGTCGGCTACTCCCGTATCCCAAGTAACCAGAACCGCAGTTCCCCCGGGTCCGTGTTCGGCTTGAGCGATTAAGTCGGCCGCGATGTAGGCAGCAGGAACGCTGGCGTCGGCCACAATCACCACTTCGGATGGTCCGGCGATTGATTCCATTCCCACCAGTCCCGCCACTTCACGCTTAGCCGCCGCCACGTAAGCGTTGCCCGGACCCACCACTACATCAACGGCAGGAATAGTTTCAGTACCAAAAGTCATTGCGGCAATGGCTTGGGCACCGCCTACTCGGTAAACCGCCTTGATTCCCACCCGCGCCGCGGCCGCCAAAGTCGCCGTCGGTGCCGCGCCAGTGTTATCGGGCGGAACGCACAGGATTACATCTTTTACTCCCGCCACCGCGGCCGGTATTGCTGTCATCAATACCGTCGACGGATACTGGGCTCGCCCACCCGGAACATAAAGACCGGCTCGTTCTACCGGAACAATTATTTCTTGGGTTTGCACCCCTGAACGAATAAATGTTTCGGGACGCGCTCGTTGCTGCTCGTGGTAGACGGTAATTTCCTCGCACGCGTAGTCAAGCGCCGATCGAGTTGTCGGCGCCAAGTCGGCCAATGCTGACGCAAGGTCGGCTTCGGGAACACGGAAGTCTTCTAATCGGCAGCCATCAAATCGTTCGGTGTAATCGCGCAATGCCGCATCGCCATTAGTCCGCACTGCGGTCAATATTTCTCTAACCGCTTCTCTTACCGATGAATCGTCAGCGGCGGGCGGTGCGACGATTTCTTTAACATCGCCAGATAAATCAAGGAGTGAGGTTCGAGAAAGCATAGGCAGTGTCTATATCGTACCCGTCACCCGCCATGACTCGATCTGAATTGCATACCCGCTACGTACTGGGCAGGCTCTAGGTCATGGCCCCATCTGATCAAGCCGAGTTATCAACGCTACGGGCCCAGATTGACGACTTGATCGAACGCATCGTCGCGGTTTCTTCTCGTTACGCTTCGAGCGCCGCGCCCATAGTGGCCGACGATCTCTACTCGGTTGAGCGTTCGCTAGGAGCGGCTCGGCGGGCCCTCGACCGAGCACAAGCGCACCTAAGTGACCTCGTTTAAGCCGGCTCGGCCGCGGGACAGATATCAGCTAAACCGCACTCACGACATTTAGGTTTACGAGCAATACAAACAGCTCGGCCGTGAAGAATTAAGCGTAACGAAAACACCCCTCGATCTTCGGCGCGCACTAATTCGTTGAGTTCGTGCTCAATTTTTACCGGATTGGTTTCGGTGGTAAGACCAAGTCGGTTAGATAAACGAGTTACATGGGTATCTACCGGAAGGCCCGGTTCATTAAATACAACTGACCGCACTACGTTGGCGGTTTTTCGACCTACCCCCGGAATAGTTACCAAATCTTCAAGCGCCGACGGAACTTGCCCAGAATATTTTTCTTCAATTGCGTTAGCCATGCCCAAAAGATTTTTGGCTTTCGAACGATAGAAACCGGTCGCATGCACGATTTCTTCCAACTCTAAAGGATTAGCATCGGCCAAATCGGCGGGCGTTGGGTAACGATCAAAAAGCGTGGGAGTGACTTTATTTACCATTTCGTCGGTGCACTGAGCCGAGAGGATCGTTGCCGCCAGCAACTCGTAAGGATTTCTATATTTAAGTGCGCATAACTCTTGGGCAGTGCCGGGATAAGCATCGGCTAGCCACGTTTGCACCCTTTGAGTTTGGCCTTTAACACTGCCTTTAGCTTGGCCTTTAGTTCGGCGCGGTTTAGCCATCACCGCACCCTAACGAATTGTTAACCCAACTAGCGGTAGTCTCAATGGCGTGGCCGAAATTAAAGTCTCCCGACCAATAGATGCGATTGCGCTGGTGGCCTTAACCGTTATTAATAAAAGTGTTGAGCAGGATAAGGGATATTCAGCCTTTCCCGATTGGAAAACTCGAGACGCGCTGATCACCGACGCCGCCGCTACCGCGATTATCGCAACGGTTAGCAACGAGCCGGTAGGTGCGATCTACTTCTCGTCTCCTGCCCCCGACACTGTCGAAAGGGCCTTTCGTGGCGCGATGGCGTTTATCCAATCTGACACAACGTCTGACACAACGGCCACAGTCAGCCGAGAACTTCTACTGGCCGGCCTGCGCATTGCCACCGAGCAAAATTTGCCGGGTTTGGAGATTTGGTTATTAGGGGGTAACCAAGAAGTGCATCACGCCGCTATCGATGCCGGTATGTCGGCTTATCGAGAATTGCTCGAACTGGAAATACCGCTACCTCTCGCTCAAGACGCATCTTTGGCTGGTGCCAAAGCGTTATCTGCCGTTACCTTGCGCAGTTTTGTGATCGACCAAGATGAAGAACCCTGGCTTGCCCTCAATCGACGAGCGTTCGCGCGCGACCCTGACCAAGGGATCTGGACGCTCCCGACCCTAAACGAGCGTATGAACTTTCGGTGGTTTGATCCCGAGATCTTTCTCATAGCCGAGATGAACGGGAAAATGGTGGGAACGTGTTGGGTGCAAATGCATCCCGATACCGATTTGCGTCCTCAATTTGGTGAGATTTATGTAGTTGGAGTCGATCCCGATTTTCAAAATCAAGGTTTAGGTCGTGGGCTAGTGACCGCCGGGCTTGACCTGATTGCCCAAAAAGATTGTCTAACCGGAGGTTTATTCGTCGATTCAATAAACACCAGCGCAGTAGAGCTTTACCGTAAAATTGGTTTCACTAAACGACGAACTGATTACGCACTGAAATGGAATCAGCCGAGTCGTTCTAAAGAGTCGTCATGACTTCACTTAGCCTTCGCTACGGAGTCGGTTTTCCCGAACTCGTCACATTGATGACCGAGTGGGGGGAGCCTGAATACCGAGCCCAGCAAGTATGGACGGCGCTCTACCGGCCCGAACCGCTCGACTCGATCACCACTCTTCCGATGGCACTAAAAGATCGACTAGTCGAAGCACTCCCCCTGAGTCTTGATGAGCTAAATGTCGTTAGCGATTCAACCGGTCTTACTACTAAGTGGCTGTGGGCCGCGGGAGACGACCGATCCGAGATCGAAACCGTGCTCATGCGTTCGGCCCGCCGAGCCACTGTATGCATCTCTTCGCAAGCAGGTTGTGCCATGGCGTGTACATTTTGCGCAACTGGTCAGGCGGGTTTCAAACGACATCTGTCAGTGGCAGAAATTATCGAACAGGTAACTCGTGCCGCGCACGCTTCACCCCAGCGAGTTAGCAATGTGGTCTATATGGGAATGGGCGAACCGCTAGCCAACTACCGTCCCGTCTGGGAATCGGTTGCTCGCATTCACGCCGACTTAAAAATTTCCGCACGGCGTATAACCGTTAGCACTGTCGGAGTGGTACCCGCGATGCTGCAATTGGCACGCGAGGAGCTTCCCATCACTTTGGCGGTATCGCTACACGCTCCTAATGACGACTTGCGTGCGACTCTAGTGCCGCTAAATAATCGTTACCCAATTGCTGACATCCTTGCCGCCGCGGCGGAAGTAGCCGGTGCTCACGGCCGACGAGTAACTTTTGAGTACGCGTGCATTGCCGGAGTGAACGACAAGAGCGAACACGCTCGCGAACTATCGAGTCTTCTCGGACGGTGGCCCGGCGTCGGGGGCGCGCACGTAAATTTGATTCCCCTCAATCCCACTGCTGAGTTTGGCGGCCAGCGTTCTCCTCGCCGCCATCTCGAACAATTCGCCGAGTTATTGCGGTCGGGTGGAGTAAGCGCAACGATTCGTCGGCCACGAGGGGTGGATATCGATGCAGCCTGCGGCCAATTGCGTTCTCGAATCGCACTTCCCGCTCCGGAATCGGTCAAACTGTAGTTATGAATGACTGGAAGTGGATAAACCGTATGCAGCCACAAACATTGGTGATTGCCACCATGCTTTGTTATCTTGACGCGGCCTTCGGTCTGCTTTTCGGAATTGTGGCGGTCAGCGTAATTTTTGCCCTGCTGACGATCGTCGGGCTGGCGGTGGGCGGCTTCGGCATTGCCAACGAAAAACGCTGGGGTTATCTCGTGGCGTTACTGGCCGCAATCCTTCAAGTAATCATGTTGTTCGCAGTAGCCGGTCTTGATGTTCTGGGCTTTCCTCTGTTGCTAAACCTCGTATTTGATGGCGCCTTAGTTGCTCTACTAATCCATCCCGAAAGCCGTAAGTATCAGACCATCTGGTTTAAATAATTATTTACTGTTTCTGCAGTTATAGCGGTGGGCTTTGTCTTTAAACTGTGCGAGCGCGTTCTACTGCATTAATAACGTATTTGCAGTTTGAGTCGATCGGACCGCCAGTAATAGTTATTGTTGCAATTGCGTCAACTCTACGCGACTGATCGGCAGCCGAGGGAGATGGGTATTGAACCCTTCCACCGTATTCCGAATTAGAGGTAACACCACCGATTGAAGTAGCGGGGCCAGCAAAACTGAAGCGGGCAAAGCCGTCTTGGTTGGAACCGATCGGACCCGACACAGCAACCACTCCATCTGCCTCGAATGAAATAGTCGCATTAGTTTGGCGGACCACTATGGGAGTGCTAATTCCTTCACAGACACCGGTACCCGTTATGGTGCCGTCGTAGATCGTTGACTCTAAAGCGGAAATGGTGCTATCGCAATAACCGTCCTCGTCGGCAGCACTGCTGCGAATATTGCCCGTAAATCGACCTTGGGCAAATTGTCCTTCTACCTGCACTTCACCGTTGCGAGTTCCCGGTGGATCGCCCTCAATATGGTAGGTGTCCTGATACGACACTCTTCCGTCGGCCTGCACTTCGCCGCCGCGGCGATCCTCGGTGCCGATATAAACACGGTCCCCTTGACGCCGTACCGTGATTGGAGTGGCTCCTGACGCTTGCTCGAAGGAACCAGAACATCCTCCCGCCGAGCTGGTGCCGTCGTAGTAACGAGTATCAGTAGCAGTGGTACTGGTGCCGCCAGAGGGGACGGCTCGCCACTTCGGTGGGCGGTATCCCGCGGGAAGCGACTGGTCGCCTGATCCAACAGTACCGCTGGGGCGTTGAAAACAATTAGGAACGGTTGATGGTGATGCGTAGGCATCGGGATCGCACAACACAAAAGTGGTCGTAGTGTCACCGGGAGTATCACCGGGAACATCACACGGAACCGCGCGCTCGGGACCGTCGACGCAACCAATCGTGGTGGTCGAAGTATCACCGGGAACATCACACGGAACCGCGCGCTCGGGACCGTCGACGCAACCAGGAATAATGATCGTGGGGGGAGGTCCCGGTGCTCTGAAATTAGTAGGCGGAGGGGTTAAGGGATTGCCGCAATAGCATTTCACCACCGGCACGCCTTGCGAATTAACCAATACTGCGGTGCCAGCCTGAAGCACTGCGGGAATAGTGGTCGCCGAACCACTGGCAAAGCCGTGATTCGTGACGGCGGTATTTGTGCGCAGGATAACTGGAGTCAGCGTGCCTATATAGGTGCGAATATCACTCTGCTTGATACCAAGAGTCCGGGCCCACGCCGCACCCTTGTCGGGATTAGCTTCGAGAAAGGAGATCATCTTGGCGGGATCGCAAGCAGCGACGTTCTGAGTACCACCGTAAAGACCAGGTGAATCGCCGTAAATTTTTCCACTGGTATCGGCGGGTGGAGTGATACCCACTACATCAGTTCCCACATTGGGCATAAACGGATTTGCCGTAGCCGTATTAACTCGTTCAAATTTCAACTTAGTAACCGCATCAGCATTGCTGCCGCACGCCGCGAGCGTGGTAGCAAATAAAAACGAAGTTAAAAGCCCGGCAAGTAGGCGATGCGGGCTACGAGAACTGGATACTGAGTTCACGGTTATCCCCTTTTCTCCGTTCCGATTCTGGACGACTAATCAATTAAGGATTGTCCCCGTTGGAGGAGCTTCCACTAACCCTGACGCACGAGTAAACGCTACGCTTACACTAGACCTAAAGTCCGTCGTTGGCTAGCGTTACCGCTTGATTCTCATTGGGCATTACGATGCTTTAGGTCTTAGGCAATAAGGAGTCTTATGGAATTCAATCTCGCCGACCTGTGGGAAAAAGTGGTCGATGCCGTGCCCAATAACGAGGCCATGGTGTGTGGTGAACGGCGGTTGACGTTTTCAGAAGCCGACGAGCGTATTAATCGCCTCGCCCACGCATTAGCCGACAGTGGGGTCGGCCCCGGTGATCATGTCGCGCTGTATCTCTACAACGGAACCGAATACCTCGAGGGAATGCTCGCCGCCTACAAAATTCGGGCCGTACCGATCAATGTCAACTACCGCTATGTAGAAGATGAGCTTCGGTACCTCTTACAGAACTCAGAAAGCGTGGCCATAATTTTCAATACAGAATTTACCCCACTACTCCACGCCATCAAGGACGACCTAACTCAACTCAAAACCTATATTGCGGTCGGATCCGACAGCTCTACCGCTAGCAACGATCTGAACGCCGTGGAATACGAAATCGTGCTGGCGAGTGCGCCCGCCGAACGCGACTTTGGTCCGCGCTCGGCTGATGACCTTTATATTCTCTATACCGGTGGAACTACCGGCATGCCCAAGGGCGTGATGTGGCGCCACGAAGACATTTTCTTTGGCGCGTTGGGTGGTGGCGGCATGGGTAACCCCATCACTACTCCGGAAGAAATTAGCGAACGAGCGGCGATCGGCGATACTCGCTGCTTACCGGCTTGTCCGTTCATGCACGGCACCGCGCACTGGATGGCCTTTGCGTCGCTACTGACTGGTGGCGCGGTAATCATTGATCCAGTGCGCAAACTCGATCCTGATCACATCTGGCAGTTGATTGCCGACGAACGGGTCAACTTTTTAGTAATAGTGGGTGACGCCATGGGTCGTCCGCTAGTTGAGGCCCTTGAACAAGCGTCTAGTCCTCCCGATCTTTCCGGACTGACTCTTTTGCTCTCGGGTGGAGCGATCTTGTCCCCGAGTGTGAAGAAGTCGCTGGCTCAGGCTCTACCTCATACCATGGTGCTTGATGGCATCGGTTCTTCAGAAGCCGGTGGACAGGGACAGATGGTTGTGAGTGCCGACGGCGAAGCGTCCACCCAGCCGCGTTTTGTTATGAATCCCGAGACCGCCGTGTTAAACGATTCTTTACAACCCGCGGCGGTGGGCGAAGTGGGCCGGTTAGCCCGCCGAGGGCGTATCCCGCTTGGGTATTTTCGCGATCCCGAAAAATCTGCCGCTACTTTCCCTGAGGTTGACGGAGTGCGCTGGTCGTTACCGGGAGATCATGCCCGACTTGAAGACGATGGCACCATCACCGTGCTCGGTCGCGGCTCAGTAAGTATCAATACTGGTGGAGAAAAGGTTTATCCGGAAGAAGTAGAAGGTGCGCTTAAAAGTCATCCCGATATTTTTGATGCCCTGGTCGTCGGTCTACCTGATGAGCGCTGGGGGGAACGAGTAGTAGCAGTTATTCAGGGCCGCAACGGTGCCACTCCACCGCTCCACGACATTGAGCCCCATTTACGCAAACACATCGCCGGATACAAAATCCCCCGCGCCGCGGTATATGTTGATCAAATAGTGCGTTCTCCGTCGGGCAAGCCCGATTATCGATGGGCCAGCCAAACTGCTAGAAATGAGTTGCCTAAATCTACTGAATCGTCTATCTGAATAGACAGGATCTAATTTAAGGATGAATCGTAGAGATTTCTTGCGTAACGCGGGGCTGGCCGGAGCCGCGGGGCTTATTGCCCCGAATCTAACAACTTTGGCCAATATAGATTCATTGTCTCGATTGGCGGGAGCGGCAGCCGCCACCGAACCGTCGGTACTGGACCGTCCCGCCTCGGAATGTCCCGTCGACACGGTTGTGGTGTTGATGCTCGAAAACCGTTCCTTCGATCATCTGATGGGGTGGATAGGAACTGACGAAACTTATCTTGAAGCGGGACGGAAACGATTTGGAAAAAAATTCTATGTTGATGGTTCAATAGAAGAAAAGTACAAGAACCAAAAAGGCCAATCAATAAACACCTATCCCATTTCTGCCGGCGATACCGCGGGCAATCCCCAACGGCTTTGCGGTTACACCACTAACCCCGGTCATGGTTGGTATGCCGGACGATTAACTATGAAAAAAGGATTTCTGGCCCCTAAGAATAACGAAATGAATGCGGTCGCGTACTATCCGGAGTCTTACGTGCCGGTACTGTCCAACATGGCTCGTCGCTTCAGTATTTCCGATCGCCACTTTTGTTCAGTAATGGGTGAAACTATGCCCAACCGACAATACGTCCACTCGGGAACCTCAAATGGAGCCAAAGACAACCCTACCGAGCTCGCCGTAGGTATTTGGCCACAAGAAACCATCTTTGATCAGCTAGCCGCGGCTAATGTCCCCGCCCGATTTTATTATTCCGACTTTCCTTACTATCTTTGCTTTGGTGAAAATGCAGCCGCTTACATTTCGTCGCTTGATCGCTACTACGAAGATGCTAGCCAAGGCACTCTGCCTAACTATTCATTTGTTGAACCCAGTTTTCTGGGCCCGGAAAAAGCCAACATGGAATGGCCCAGCGATTTAAATGTTGCTCAGGCGATGATCGCGTCAGTGTTCAAGGCTTTGGTCGATTCTCCCCAATGGGAACGATCGATGTTTGTGTTGCTCTGGGATGACTGGGGGGGATTTTACGATCATGTGGCTCCGGTTCAGTTCGCGGATGAACGCAGTTCCAGTAATGTAAATAACAACTTCGGTTTATCGGGTTTCCGGGTTCCCGCGTTTGTCGCTTCACCCTGGGTAGAACGCGGTCACGTTAGTCATTTGGTTCGAGATCACACATCGATGATGCGCTTCTTGCAATGGAGATTTTTGGGGGCGCCGGCACATGGGCCCAATAAGGGAAGCGGGAGTAAGTGGTGGCTTACCAAAAGGAATCGCTATGCCACCAATCTTGGAACTGAACTGACTGCCACCAAAATTGATCCCGACCCCGAATTTGATCTGGTGCCGAAACTCCCGCCCGTGTCTCCCAACTGCGCGGGTTTGCCCGATGCAGTAAAAGAACCCGCCCGGTCACCGGCGTATCAAGAACTAGTAAAACGCGATTTTCCTCAGGCAAAGCAACCGTGGCTTAAAAACGCGTAATATCGGCTACCACATACTCGATTAAGTGACCAACCGACTCGGTTCCGAAACCTCGCCCTACCTGCGCCAACACGCCGACAATCCGGTCGAGTGGTACGCGTGGGGCACGGAAGCGTTTGCCGCGGCCGAGGAACGCGACGTTCCGGTTTTGTTGTCCGTGGGTTATTCGGCCTGTCACTGGTGTCACGTTATGGCTCACGAAAGTTTTGAAGATCCTGCCGTAGCGGAAATCATGAACCGACTTTTCGTGAACGTAAAGGTAGATCGCGAGGAGCGGCCCGACATCGATGCGATCTACATGCAGGCGGTTCAAGCCCTGACCGGTCGCGGCGGTTGGCCGATGACCGTATTCCTGACTCCCGCTGGTCTCCCCTTTTTCGGAGGTACCTATTTTCCGCCCGATGATCGTTCGGGAATGCCAGGATTCCCTCGCCTGCTCGGGGCGATAGACGATGCCTGGCGCAATCGCCGCGACGAATTGGCGACCACTGCCCAAGAACTCACCACCGCCATCGGACGGGTCGCTTCGGCCACCAGCGACCGCGGGGGGAAGCTCAGTCTTCAGATGCTCGACGATGCCCTACCCCAACTGTTAAGTGAGTTCGACTCCGAATTAGGTGGATTCGGGAGTGCACCTAAATTTCCCCAGGCGATGACTCTTGATTTTTGTCTGCGCGCCTACCAACGCACAGGATCGCTCGCGCACCTGACTGCGGCCACCGTCAGTCTTGACGCAATGGCCGCGGGGGGTATGTACGACCAAGTCGGCGGGGGTTTTCATCGCTATTCAGTCGATGCTTACTGGCTAGTCCCCCACTTTGAAAAAATGCTCTACGACCAAGCTCTACTCGCGCGGGTTTACCTTCACGCGTACCAAGTAACCGGCGAACCTCGTTATCACCGCATCGTCACCGAAACCATCAACGCGGTATTGCGAGATCTGCGGCTGAGCGGTGGCGGCTTGGCCTCGGCCGAAGATGCCGACTCGGAAGGAATTGAAGGAAAGTTCTACTTGTGGTCGCTAGCGGAAATAAAGAAAATTTGTGGAGCGGATGCATCGGAGGTAATCCGTTATTTTGGTATTACCGAAAAAGGGAACTTCACCGACCCGCACACCGGCTACTCCGGCAATATTCTCTACATTGCTAATCGAGCTGAAGAGCCGCCGGCCGCCGTATCTAGAGCTATTCCTAAGTTGCTCGCTCAGCGCGCCGAACGCGTCCGTCCCGGTCTAGATAACAAAGTTCTGTTGGCGTGGAACGCTTTATTTCTAGCAACCTTGGTAGAAGCGGCCGCAGTTCTTAATCGCCCTGACTGGATGACCGCCGCCCGCGACAATATTTCTTTTCTGCAATCCAATTTGTGTCGCAGTGACGGTCGGTGGCTGCACACTTGGTCGGATCGACCGGGTACGATTCTCGCGTTTGCTGAAGATTACGCCGCTTTGTTAGAAGCACTCGTTACTTTGGCTGAGTACGATTCGCCGTCATGGCTAGACGACGCGGGCGCGGTTGCTGATCAACTAATCGAACTTTTTAGCGATTCTGACCACGGTGGTTTTTTTACTACTGGCACCGATGCCGAAGTATTAATAGTGCGGCCCAAAGAAATACAGGACAATGCCAGCCCCGCAGAAAACTCGCTCGCGGCTAGCGGTCTAGTTCGACTCGCGCACCTGACTGGGAAAAACGAATACATCGATGTGGCCCAGCAATGGATCAGCGCAATCTCCGAGGTGGCTGGTGAGCATCCGCGCTCTTTTGCTTACTTGCTGGGAGCGGCCGAACGCTTAGTGGCCGCGCCAGTTGAGATTGTGGTTATCGGTAACCAAGACTCACCCACCACGGCTGAGCTGTGGGCCGAGGCGGTAAAAGTATTTCTCCCCCACGCGGTGCGATTGCAATCCGCAACTGCGAACACGCCGGTGCACACGCCTTTGCTCCGCGATCGCCACTTGACCAACAATCTACCAACCGCCTATTTGTGTGAAAACTTTGCCTGCCAGATCCCTACGAATAGTCCAGAAGAATTGGCGACGCAACTAAACGCGTTAGTAATGAAAGATCGTAATTAAAATGAACGGGCGGAAATTTATTTAGTGGGCTGAAGGCCGTCGGCCAGATGTTCGGTCATAGCCCAACCGCAAACAATCATCGCTTCACCCTTAGCTGGGTTTAGAGTGCCAACTAAGTCACTGACGGTTTTACCGCCAAGTTTTACATGACGAGTATCAAATACCGGCTCAACGACTTTTCCAGTCTTGACCTTGAACGCGCGGTCATCATAACGAGCGTCGCAACCAAACCGGCGGGCGAGGCGTTTACCCCACGCCCGCTCTTCACCGTTAGGAGTGTATTTTGGTCGCGGACATACATCAACGAGAACGCTAAGGAGCGAATACGCCGCGGGTTGGGCAATGCGAGCGGCGACCATTACGTCTTCGTCGGGAAAAGAAATCGCGGCTCGGCGGTACAACTCACCCACCAAACTGTCGAGGCTTGCTCGAGCGTGCTTACTTTTGCGTACGGCACCGGGACCCCAGAGAATGCAAGGGGTGCCGCCAACTCGTTCTAACGATCCGAACAAGAAGCCGTGAATCTCGCCGTCGAAAGTACAGATAGTTACCAGTGGGAATTGTTCAACCGCGTAATCGAGTTGAGTATCGGCGAGCGGAAGGCCAACGGTGTGAACGAACTGACTGAACTCATCAAGCTCGGCGGGTTTTAGAGAAAGAGAGTCTCGTGATTCAACCGCCATCAGACTTCAATCTTACCGGCTCGACTCCGTGCGGAGCCAGTCGGTTTGCGTCCAACCGGCTTAAGCCTTGGATTTAGCGGTGTTCATCACTTGGTTTTGACTTGATTTTGACTGGGCTTTAACCGGCGATTTTCCCTAATGGCTTAGTCGGAGTAAATCCCACTGGCATGCGTTTTATCCCATGAATGAAATTCGACTGTAGATAATCGGGCTCGCCGGTAACGGCTATATCGGGCAAGCGCCGCAGCAGCTCGTCGAACATCACCGTTATTTCGCGTCGGGCTAGATGGGCGCCTAGACAGAAGTGGGGTCCGCCCCCACCAAAGCCCACATGCTCATTGGGATCGCGTAAAACGTCGAAAGCGTAAGGGTTGTCAAAAACTGCCGGATCGCGGTTGGCCGCGTTGTACCACAGCACCACTTTTTGACCCTCAGTGATGCGTTGACCTCCGACCTCGGTATCGGCAGTCGCGCAGGTGCGGCGAAAGTGCATAACCGGCGTCGACCAGCGAATTATTTCCTCAACTGCGGTCGGGGCCACCGTATCGAAATCATTCAACCAAAGGGCTCGTTGATCGGGATTATCGGTCAACGCTTTCATGCCGTGACTAATTGCATTACGGGTGGTCTCGTTGCCCGCCACCACCAGCAACACAAAGAACGACCCAAACTCTTCGGGAGTGAGGCTTTCGCCATCGACTTCGGCCTGAGAAATCTTGGTCGTAATGTCGTCACGAGGATCGGTCAAACGGGCGGCGCGAAGTTCTTGTGCGTAACTCCATAGTTCTCGGGCCGCAGTGAACGCCATAGCAATATCGCCACCAAATTCAGGGTCGGTCGCGCCAAGAACGATATTGGTGTTGTCGTATATATGACGGTAATCCGATTCAGGAATACCCATCATGTCGCAGATGATTTGTAGCGGTAGCGCCGCGGCAACTTGATCAACAAAATCGCACTCGCCTTGTTCGCAAATTGAATCGACTATCGCGCGCGCCCGTTCATAAACTCCCGCCTCTAACGCGTTCACCTGATGCGGAGTAAACCCGCGATTAACAATCAAACGGAAACGAGTGTGCCGCGGTGGATCCATGTTAATCATCGACCCCAGAAATTCGGAAACCTCGGGTGGGAAATCAGGGATATTGGTGCCTTGGCCGGAGATGAAAAGATCGGGATGTCGACTGACATGCTGGATATCGGCGTGACGAGTCAGCGACCAAAACCCTTCACCGTGCGGTAAACCCGGAATATCGGGTTCGGTGTGCCAAGAAATGGGGCGCTCGGCCTGTAATTTCGCGAACATGCCGGGAAAGTCGGGCCGCGGCCACAACTCCGGATTACCGAAATCAATCTCGTCAATCGTGAGATCGGTAGTAGGGGCCGGAATCTGGCTGCTGGTCATTAGGGTTGATAGTAGACCGGATACGCGATTCGTTCATCTCGATGACCCATCAGGCTGATGCCCCGAAGGGCATCCGCCGTCAAGACTTGATATTTATTTCGTTCAACCTTGTGGTCGATTCCAGTCGATCATCAACGACTCGGGATTATTTGGATCGACGAGTACGCCTATCGTGTTGCCAGCAGGCGGTGGAAAGTGAGTCTTTTAAACTCGCCTCCGCCGTTCTCTTACATCGGATCGTGGGCGATACTGGGTTCGAACCAGTGACCTCTGCCGTGTGAAGGCAGCGCTCTACCACTGAGCCAATCGCCCGCAGGCTTTAGATCGTAGCCCCAGTTTAGAGTTTGTTGATCTAGGCCTCCGCGAGATTCCGGTTCCCCTGGAGCCTCACGACGTGGAATAATGCAAGTCTTGATTGTTTGAGGGCCATAGAGCCCGTAAGGACAGGTGTCGAAATGGCGCGAAAAGGACGGGCTCGCAGATTTCGCGAAGCACGCGAACTGAAACAGGGCTACGAAGACGGATTGTTCGACGAAAGTGGCCGGTCGTTAGCCGAAGTTGAAGCGGGCGAACCGAAACCGAACTGGCGAGATGAAGTCGACGACCGGCCGGCCGACTGGGACGACGACGATCCGCTACGCATCGACCAAGGTGGCCGACAGTCTTGATCAATTGGACTTCAAGATCATTAATTATAGAAATTGACAAATTTGATTGATCAAACTCCAAAAAAATGGCTGGTTGGGTCATCATTTGTTATTTTCTTAGCCGTTTTGTTTCAGCGCTTCGGCGAGATTGTTTACATAACTCGGCTAGATCGAATCATGGATCCAGTACGACTCGCAGAACGGGCGTGGAATCTTTGGAATCCCTATTTCTCTCCGATATGGCAAAGAAGACCGGTTGTAGGACTGGTCCATCACATACACACTGACCAATGGGCAATGCGATACCCATTCCCGCTTGCTTCTCTTGGAAGATGGACGGAAAGTTGGCTGATGCCGCGCGTTTATCGCAACTCGCACTTCGTAGCTGTTTCAAAATCAACTGCTCAATCGCTCGCCTCTACCGGCATTGATTCGCGCTCAATAACCACCATAGAGATGGGATCAACACCAATTGAGATCGTCGAACCAAAATCAGCTACTCCAAGATTTCTCGTTCTCAGCCGACTTGTACCTCATAAAAATATTGAAAAAGCAATCGCGATGTGGGGACAAGTTCGAAACCGTACTGGAGGAGAATTAATTATTGTCGGTAGTGGACCCGAAGAGAAAGCTCTCAAAGCTCAAGCCGGTGAAGGTGTTCACTTCTGCGGATGGGTCGATGAATTAGAAAAGTCTCGACAACTAGGCGCCGCGTGGTTACTTATTCATCCGGCACATCACGAAGGTTGGGGAACAGTCGTAATGGAGGCCGCGGCAGCCGGTATGCCCACGGTTGCCTACGACGTAAAAGGTGTTCGCGATTCGGTAGTAGACGGAACTACTGGTCTGCTTGCTCAAGATGATGAAAGTTTTATCGCCGCGTGGATAGAGTTGGCAGAAAATAAAAGTTACCGAGAAGCAATGGGTAAAAACGCGGCAGACCGTGCCCGTACCTTCACGTGGGAAAGATCAATTGAAGCTTTTGAATCGGTACTTTTAAAATCAGTCGATAGGTCGCGTTCGTCTGATTAAAGCGGGTTTTGTTTTTTAGCTACGGCAAGTATGGATAATCCAAAAGGCAGGGGAACGCTACGGGCGATTCTCGCTTCGGCGGAAAATACCAAGTTTGCCAATTTATTCACAGTTGGTCTCGGGTGTATTCGAGCTGCGGTGTGTTTAATTGCATCACTTTTCTCCCGCCCGCGTCCCATTCGGTAGGGAAGCGCCCTAAGCACGGCTGCTGCGGGAACAAGCGCGGCGAAAAGGTAACGGGTGGAAATAACCGATAGCCCTGAAGACCGCAAGAGCGACCGCAAAGCCTTGGTGGAATACCTTCGAAAATGCCCCACTGCTTCATCTTCTGCACTCCATAGGCTTTGGTAGGCAGGAACGGTAACGATGAGATTTCCAGTCGGTGCGAGTGTTCTGGTTACTTCGTCAAGCATTTGTGACGGATCTTCCAAGTGCTCTAGCACATCAAAGAGACCAAAAGCGTTAATGCTTTCGGCCGGTAATTCGAGATCTGGTAAAGTTGCGCAGAATACTTCGCCGCCTAAGCTCGCGATTTCTTGGGCACCCTCAGGCAGTGGTTCTACTGAAATTACTTCCACTCCATAATGACCCAGTCTTTTAGCCATCGCGCCGGCCCCCGCGCCAATGTCCCAAAGTGTCGGGATTGAGTAGTCGCGCAATAACGCGCCAACGGCATTAGCTCTTGAGTCGAGCCAGAATCCCTCTCCCCCTAATCCGTCGAGAGTGCCCAAGACTCCACGAGGGTAAGAGACGTCAGCCCCGTCTCGCCGCAGGTATCTAACTCCATCAGTATCTGGGGAGGTGGCCTGCCAGCCCAGGGCTTCAATTCGACCTAATTCTGCTGACAACTCGTTAACCTCCGCGTAGTCGTTGGCATTCGGTAGAGCGCTGATTGGCTAGTGAAATCTTATCTGAATCCGATATGGCGCCCAACCCAGACGCAAGGGGCGCGGGCGTCACCGATCCATTCTCATCTGAACGATTTCGATTTCATAGATACAGGCGCCGCCGTTGCTGAGAGTCATCGTCAACGTCTGTCCGCCACCAGTAATCGGGAAAAACAATGTGCGCGCTCCGGGTTCAATCTCGATTACGACCTCCGGTCCCGACCAGATGATGCCCACCGTGGCCTTCGATGTCGCGGTGTACTCCAGACGGCCATACTCATTCCGAAGCATCGGCGATCTGCTCATTGTGAGTGTCGTTCTGTTTCTATACGGCTGGTTCAGACACGGGGTGCCCGTCGCGACCGGCTGGGAGACCGGATCAAACTTCGCGGGCACGACTGAACCATCAGCGAGAACCATCGAAGGATTCTCGACCACACGCCCAAAACGCATATTCAGGTCGGCGGGCAGCAGGATCACTTCGGTGGTCTGGGGGAAGAGGCCGTAGCTCACATACTGCGTGATCGCCGTAGGAGTCTCGATCGCGGCGCGAGCGGTGCGGCGTGCGGTCTCGACGTAGTCCTTACCCGGCGCAGGGCTCATCGCCCGCCCCAGCGTCGTTAGGCTCGTCGCAGAATTAACGACTAGCGCGATGCCCGCTACGGCGATTAAGGCCCGACGAGTGAAAGTCGAGAATCGAAAGAGCCTCTTCGCCAACGGCGAGGATCGATCGAAAAGGTCGTTCGAATTGCCGATCACCGCAAGTCCGACCAACAAAACCAGAGGAAAGACGAGGTCGGACATATATCGGGGCTGATTTGCCATGCGGCGATTGGCGAATGCGAAGAGGGCAAGGTTCGCAACCGTCATCGCACCGAGGAGTGCCCAGTACTTGATCGATGTCCGCTGTCGAAGGATCGACCAGGCGAAAAGCGCGCCGAGGAGGACCAGCGAAATAAGCGTTTCCGAATCAGCCGTAGAGGCAAATGCGCCGTTACCCGAGAACCAACCGGGCCCGCCGAAGAGGCTCGGCACGAGATTCTGCGTGAACGGAGCGAGGTCGAAGCGTGAGAGACGCTCTAAGGTGAACTTAGGTCGACCCGCGGATCCACTGGCAAAAATCACGTAGGAAGTCGCGTAGGCGATCGCCGCCGCGGTCATTGTGATTAGCGGCTTTCTGGCCTCTCGCAGACGGCCAATCCATGAACTTGCGGAATCCTTCGTCAATGGCGTCAACGCGCAAAGGACGATGACGAAAGGAACGACCGTCAGGGCCTTTTGGAAGAAGAGCAGGGCGACGAGGGACGGAATCGCGGCGCCCACCGCGGTTCCGAGGGCCGGGCGTTTGATATAGCGCTGAAGGATCAGGATCGTCGCGGGGAAAGCGATCTGCATCGGGAGGTACTGGATCGCCGACATCGCAATCATATTCGTGCCGAACGTCAGAACTGACGCGGAATAAACGAGAAGTAACAGGACCGCGACCGGCCTCGATCCGAAGAACGACCGCAGCACCCGCCAAGTCAGATAGGAGGCTGCCACCTGCGCGCCGACGATGACGACGACGAAGGGCCACCATTGCATGCCGAACAGGCTCCGGAGAATCCAGAACGCGCCGATGATGCCCGGAATCAGGTGGGCGGCGTATTCGGTAAACAAAGACCCCGGGAATCCGCCCTCCGCCGTCGTCCGGTATAACAGGACGAAGTCGTCCTGTTTGAACCACGTGTTCGAGACCCACCAAGTCAGGAACGCAGCCTGCGCAACGATGATGATGGCGACGGCGATCCGGATCGAAAACTCGGCCCAGCCATAGCGGGCGGCATCACCATCGACGTCCGCCGCCCGCGCGTTGATCGTGATTCCGCCCACGGAACAACCCTAATGCTGCGTTGACTCGCGACCGATGACGAGATCTCGACTGCTTCCGCCATAAACCGTTTCGAATCTATTACTTAGTCCTCGGAAAAGTCGACCCGTTCCGCAAGGATGCCTTCCGCGTCCCAGTGCATCTCATGACCTCCGCCGAGACCGGCCGCATCGATGCGCAGAACGGGAGATGACCGCGTGGGAATCGGTGCCTCGGAGGCATCATGACTCGGGTTCGGGTTCGGCGCCGAAGAAGTTTGCGATCAGGTGGTCGGCGGCGGCGGAGAAGGGGCGGAGCACCGTGACGTGGCCGGCTTCCTGAAGGACGGTGGCGTCGTGTTCGCTGTGGGCGGTGAGGACGACGGTGCCGCGGAAGTGGAGTCGGCGGAGCTCTTCGAGGAGCACGAGGTTGGCGGCGACTTGGGGGATCGTGCTCAGCACGGCGCGTGTCGACGCGAGTGGAAGCGCGGTGATGAACGCGGGTTCTTCGGCGTCTCCATAGAGCACGTCGACGCCATGCTCTCGGAGCTGCGCGAGGGCGTGAGGATCGAAATCGACGGCGAGTACCCGGCGCCCGGCACGGGTGAGCGGCTCGATGATGGAGCTGCCGAATCGACCGACACCGAAGACGATCGCGTCGTACTCCAACGTGGCGTCGGACTCCTCACCGTGCGCGGGGTGCGGCCGTTCGAAGACGCGAGCCAACGGAGCGAGGCGTCCGTAGATGCGCTGCGAGTAGACGATCACGTAGGTGGAGATGCTGATGGTGATGACACCGACCGCAGTGATCAGCGCGACAGTTGATCCGCCGATGTGTCCGAGCTTGAGGCCGAGCGCGGCGAGGATGAGGGAGAACTCGCTGATCTGCCCGAGGATAAGTCCGGTGCGGAGCGACACGCGGGTGCGGTAGCCGAGCCGACCCATGACGACGAGCACGATGAACGGCTTGATCAGGAGCACGACGGCCGAGAGCACAATCGCAGGAACGATCTGGGATCTGATATCGCTGAACTGGAGTCGTGCGCCGAGGTCGATGAAGAAGAACAGCAACAGGAAGTCGCGGAGAGTCACGAGTCGCGCGCCCACCGCTTCGCGGTAGGGAGTCGACGCGAGTGCCAGACCGGCGACGAAGGCGCCGACTTCCTTGTTGAGGCCGATCCAGTCGGCCCCGGCGGCGACGGCGACCGCCCACGCGATGCCGAAAAGCACTAGGAGCTCAGGCGAACGGGCGAGGCGGTCCAGCAGTCTGGGCAGCACCAGGCGGGTGATCGCGACGATTGCGACGAGGAAGCCGACCGACCTAGCGACGAGGCCGGCGACCTCGTCGGTGAGAGCACCCTCGCTCTGTCCAAAGGTGGCCAAGGCGACCATGGCGAGGATGACGACGATGTCCTGGACGATCAGGACTCCGACCGCGATCCGCCCGTGCAGTTGCTCGAACTCGTGGAGGTCGGAGAGGAGCTTGACGATGATGATCGTGCTCGAGAAGGTCACCGCGGCCGCGACGTACAGCGCCGGCGTCGTGCCGAGCCCCAGTGCGAGCGCGATCCCGAACCCCAGAGCCGCCGTGACGATCATCTGGACGGTTCCCGTGACGAGGGCGACCGGACCGACGTTGCGTATCAGATGCACGTCGAGCTTGAGTCCGACGAGGAACAGCAGTAACGCGACACCAAGTTGGGCGAGGAGGTCGATCTGATCGCTCGCCGTCACCCACCCGAAAGCGGCCGGGCCCGCGATCACGCCCACGACGATGAACGCGATGATCAGCGGCTGTCGGAGCGCGACGGCCAGAGCACCGGCGGCGACCGCGAGCACCAAGATCACCGCAAGCTGGGCAAAGTCGTTCTCCACCTAGCGCACTATACCGACCGGTCGTGCGACCGGTCGCGGTCACCGTAATCGCCAAAGCCTCAGGTGGGCGGTAGAGGGTTCGAACCTCCGACCCCTTCCGTGTCGAGGAAGTGCTCTACCACTGAGCTAACCGCCCGCTTTGTAGTGAGGCCCAATAGTAGTGGAAATTATTTTTTATGGTGTTTAGAGCGCGCCGATCGATGGCGATGACGGCGCCACGCGATGGCGCTCACCAAGAGGGCTAACACCGCCGCCACTGCGACGACAACCGCCAACCAAGTCGTATCTGATTCGGTCGAGGGCTTGGTTTCTGACTTGCTGCCGTTAATACTCGGTGGTGATGACGCTGAAGGTACCGACTCGCCTAAATATTGGGTCAGAAAAGACAAGGTCTGGTTCCAGACCGTGTCAGCATATTGCTGGGCGTGAAGAGAACCCGGAATAATCACCACATCATTAGCAACGCTCTTTGCTGAGAGCACCGCTCCCATTGCTTGGGGCTGAGCCACTGGCACTAATTCGTCATCAGAATTAAACATATACATCGGCGTGGTAATGCCGGTTACATGGTTAACCGGAGATGCCTCGGAAAATTGGTCCGGGCACGCATCGATATCGCAGCCGGTTAGATCTTTAAATCCGCCGGGGTCGAGTTTAATTAAACAATTCGGATCGTTATCACAACCAGACGGCAATTCGCCTTCTTGGCGCGGCTGCAGAGTGGTCAAATCAAAAATCCCTGACCAGGTGACCACCACAGAAATCTTGACTGCATTTGAACTAGGCGTAGGACTCGGGCTTTCTCCCAACGCGTATTTATCGGTACCTAAAGTCGCAATCATTCCGGCCAGCCAGCCCCCCGCCGAAGCGCCCAGAATCCCAATCCGGTTTGGATCGACACCAAAAGTGTCAGCATTGCTAGCGATATAACGAATGGCCTCTTGGACATCATCGATGGGATCGTTCCACGGAATTCCGTGTTGCTGAGTTTCTAGTCGATAGTCGATAGTGAAGGCCGCAAACCCCGCGGCCGCAAATCGAGCTGCTTCGGGCGCCAAGTCGGTGCGCGAACCGGATACCCAACCCCCACCGTGAATAAGTATTACCGCGGGCGCGCGCTGCTCACTGGGCGCGGGTAAATAGGCGTCGAACAGCTCGGGCGTACGCGCGTCAGATTCATCTACTCCGTACTGCATTCCGCTTTTAAGTACCACGCCGGGGGCAAGTTCGACTGGAGTACTCGTAGGAGGAGTGGTCACGCCCGGGAGATCAGAAATTTGAGTTTTAGAACTGGCACCGGCGAAGTTAGGCAATGCCAGTAAAAAAGTTACAAAAACCAATAAAAAGACTTTTAACCAACCAGCCATACTGCAATTTTCCTTCTTTTAGATAGTCCGGCTTTTAAATAACCCGCTTTTAAATAACCCGCGCAGAAGTGAACACTTTATTTCACTTACGGGTACTACGCTTGGCACTCGATGCAAGGGCGTGTTCGTTATCTCCCCGCCTTAGACGGTATACGCGCCGCCGCGGTGCTGGCGGTTCTTTTTTACCACGGTGGCCGAAGTTGGGCGGCGGGTGGATTCCTCGGAGTTGATGCATTCTTTGTCCTTAGCGGATTTCTGATTACCGTATTACTCCTCGCCGAATGGGAAAAGGAGAACGGAATCGGTTTGCGGGCTTTCTGGGCTCGTCGGGCCCGTCGGCTTCTCCCCGCGCTGTTTTTAGTAGTCGGTGCAGTCGCTCTCTACGCGGCCGCGGTTGCCGGAGCCGATGAATTACGTCAAATTCGCTCCGATGGTTTAGCCACTCTGGGCTATGTAGCTAACTGGCGATTCATTATTTCCGAACAATCGTATTTTGATCAATTTGCAATTCCGTCCCCGTTTAGACACATGTGGTCACTCGCCATAGAAGAACAGTTCTATTTGGTTTGGCCAATGGTGGTTTACGGAATGCTGCGCTGGCGCCGAGGGCGGATCCTTCCGTTAGCGATAGTGGCCACCGCAATCGGCGTGGGGTCAATTGTGCTGATGTTTGCGCTCTACGACTCCACCAGCGATCCGTCTCGGGTTTACTTCGGAACCGACACTCGCGCCTCCTCGCTTATCATCGGCGCCCTGCTCGCGATGCTTACTCATGTACACCCAATTTCAACCCGTAAGCCGGTTCGTTATTCACTCCACGCGGCCGGAATAGTAGCGGCCGGAATTCTGGGCTGGTTTTGGATAACTACTCCCGATACGGCGACTTGGCTCTACGGCGGCGGTTTCGTTCTTTGCGCATTTTTGGTTGCTACCGTTATTGCCGATGTAAGCCAAAAATCTCACGGGCCGCTCGGGTCGTTATTATCCTGGCCACCACTACGCTGGATCGGAGCAATTTCCTACGGCCTTTATCTGTGGCACTGGCCTATTTATGTTTACTTGAGTCCCGATCGCACCGGATTAAGTGACCAGAAATTATTTATTCTGCGAGTGGTGGTGACGTTTATTGTCGCGACCCTGTCGTACTACCTCGTCGAACAACCCGTCCGCCACGGAGCTTGGCGAGGATGGCGCATTCGCTTAGCCACACCTTTAGCGGTATTTCTGGTTACTGGTGGCTTACTCTGGAGTACCGCAGGCGCGCCTCCCCCACTGGTCGAGATCGCCGCTTCTGACGTAAAAGCACCTCCCACTACATCAGCTACCGATGCCGCGGATGCTCCCCTTCGGGTCATGTTGGTGGGCGATTCTTTGGCTAACAGTTTGGCCCCCGGATTAGCCGCGGTGGCCGCTAGTCAAGGCTTGGTGGTTTGGAACACCGCCGTTCCGGGTTGTGGCTTCGGTACCGAAACTGGTGAACGGAAAATGGGTGAGCAGTGGGTTGGTGCCGACCCCAGTTGCACTCCGACTTCACTCGTTCGTTGGAAAGAACAAGTCGACCAGTGGGATCCCGACATGGTTATTTTGTTTGGAGCTCAGCAAGGTTACGACCGGCGAATTGACGGAGTCGAGATCCCCTACGACACTCCGGAGGGAGAACAGCGATCCTTTAATGACTTAAAAGCTGCGGTCGATGTGTTTTCTAGCCGCGGCGCGCAAGTGGTGCTTCTAACCAGCCTGTACAGCCGACTCGTATGGCCTATCGCTATCGATTTGAAACGTTCGGGATTCAATGACCGCTGGATTGATCAGTGGACAGCCACCGAGCGGGCGGTGGCTGCTACCGATCCGACTCAGGTACATGTAGTCGACATAAATTCTTTTCTTAACCCGAACGGAACTTACGCCGACACCATAAACGGAATGGCCAGTCGCACCGACGGCATTCATCTAACTGACCAAGTCGCCAAAATTACCGCGGAATGGCTGGTTCCTCAGTTGCTCGCGGTACCGCGGCGAACAACTACTCGGTAGCGATCGCCTCAAGCAGGTCGAGCCTTCCCGCGCGCCACGCGGGCGCGATTGCCGCGATTACGCCCGCCACCATCGAAAGCGCCACAAAAATGAGTAATTGAGTAATCGGAATGCTGATTACGTTTATTCGACTTTTTAAGGCACTAGTAAAAGCCCAACCCCACACCACGCCCACACTTATACCGATTACTCCACCAAGTAGTGCTACCAGTACCGATTCTCCTCTCACCATGCGTCGAATCTGCCGACGACTAGTGCCTAGCGCTCGGAGTAACCCAATTTCGCGCGTGCGCTCATAAACCGAAAGCGCCAAAGTATTGATGATTCCGAGCACGGCGATGATCTCGGCCAGAAATAATAGGGCGACAGTTACGGTCAAGAATCTATCTATTGCCTTTTCTTGATCATTTTTGTATTCCTGGCGAGTCAAGACGCCGACATTAGGGAAATCGGTTCCGATGGCTTTACCTACTGCCGCTTTGGCTTGCGTAATCATTCCGTCGCGCGCCGAAAGATAAACCAGTGAATCTTGGCTTTTAACTCCAAACAGTTCGGCATATTTCGTTTCGCCCACGACAAACGAAACCGGAAGTCCGCCGGTGAAATCGGTCTGAGTGAAAATCCCCGAAATAACCACTGCGCGAGCTTGGGTAGGAGTTTCGGGACCGAGCAGGTAATAGGTTGAGCCCAACTTCAGCCCGTAACGTTGGGCGGCTGCGGTCGAGACCAAGGCTCCGTCGGGGTTGTCGGTCTTTATTTTTCCGGCGATCAGACCCAGGTCGGCTACTTGATCAAGTTGACTGAGATCGGTTCCGGTAATCGTCTCTTCATTGGCATCAGCACGCACATTTCCAAATTGCATCGGTGCTACCGCATCGAGTTCAGGAAGACCCTTAATCCGGTCGGCCACTTGAGGAGAGAAGTTGGCGAATTGCTGAGCTTTTAAAATCAAGTCGGCTCGAATACCGCGGTCGATAGTGTCAGCTACCGAGACTTTGGCCGACGCGCCAAAAATCGTGACTAAACCAACTAACGCGAAACCGACCACGAGTGCCGATGCGGTCGCCGATGTACGCCGGGGATTTCGCATAGCGTTAGCCCGAGCTAATGAGCCCGAAACGCCCAAGACTCTAAGCGGCGCACCCAGCACGGCCACTAGCGGTCGCGCGAAAGCGGCGAGAAGAATTACTGCACCAAAAAATAGGAGGAGCGCGCCTACTGCTACCAGCCAGATTTCGTCAGTTACGTTAAGCGCATTTTGCGTACGGTTTATTCCGATTAACAAAGTCGGGATACTGGCGATAACGAAAACTAGACCCACAATTCCCCGCCGACGCAACGACCGGTCGGCGGACGAAATCAGATCATTGATTGCCGCCATCGGTGATATGCGAGCGGCTCGGATCGCCGGTGCGACCGAGGCCGCGACCGTAACTAAAATTCCGACCGCGGCGGCCACGATAATCGTGCGTTCGCCTACTACCAAAGAACCGTCAGGAACCTCAAAACCAACACTTCCTAATACATTCAGCAGGAGAGCGGCCAAGCCCACTCCGGCTAGTAATCCCGCAGTAGCGGCAATTACTCCAACTAGAGCGGCCTCAACAATTACCGCTACCACGATTTGTCGCCCGCGAGCACCCAGCGATCGCAAGAGTCCGAACTCGCGCGTACGCTGAGCGACCAAAATGGAAAATGTATTAAATATTATGAACGCACCCACGACTAAGCCGATGGATGCGAAGCCAAGCAGTAGTTGAGTGAGCAGCGAAAAAAAATCTGTGACGCTTTTGCTTTGACGCGCCGCAAATGCCTTAGCTAGTACCACCTCGTAATCGCCCCGAAGTGAATTTGTAATTTTATTTTTCAACTCAACTGGAGATGCGTCCGAGTCAGCCACCACAAAAACTTGATCCACCTCACCCGGAGCATCAAAAACTCGTTGCGCGGTAGCCACATTAAAAGCGGCAAAAGTCACCGCTAGAGGTTCTTCGCGATCACCAAAACTAAATAAACCCGTGATACAAAAGCGTTCTTTAGGACCTTGTAATAAAATGTCGATCTCGTCGCCGACGGCGAATTTATATGCCCGTGCAGTGCCGATATCCATCGCCACTTCTCCGTCGCGCTCGGGTGCTCGACTCGGACCGCTAAGACAACCGTTACCCTTAACTTTTCTTGGCAGTATTTTTAGTGGACCGTCGTTGCCTTTTTGTGACCAAGTCAGACCAAATGTTGGTGCCCCGCCGGTCTGGATACTGGTCCCCGACTGATCGACAAACTGGGCGTAATCCTGAAGGAAGCCGTAAGCCGATTTAACTCCGGCCACTTGGCGTACCTCGGCCACAGTCGAATCGGGTACTCGGTTGCGATCTTGATCACCCACAAACGCGCCGGGGCGTTGTACCACCAAATCAATCCCCGCCACTTTTTGTTGAAAAAAGCCTTGAAACGACTGGTCGAGAGTGTCAGTAAGCACATAAGTTCCCGAGACAAAGGCCACGCCTAATAAAATTGCCAGCACGGTTAGTGCCAAACGAACTTTGCGAGCCAAAAGGCCACGCAGAGTGACTCTCCACATATTTTTACTTTCGACTCAGAGGAGTTTGGCGGAGAGTCCGGCCGCTACTAAGGCATCGATAATCAGCGTTGCCGATTCGTCAGCGGAAAGCGTGGTTCCGTCAAGAGTGAGATCGGGAGTAATTGGTACTTCATACGGATCGTCTATTCCGGTAAATCCGGGTAACTCCCCCGCGCGCGCCTTGGCGTATAGCCCTTTGGGGTCGCGACTTTCGCATATCTCAATTGGAACATCGACAAAGACTCCGATAAACGGTAGTTTCGCGGCCCGGTGAATATTTCGAGCATGCTCTCGACCAGCTCGGTACGGGCTAATTATCGGAACCAAGACCACAAAACCGGAATCAGCAAAGAGTCGCGCAACCTCGGCCACGCGTCGTACATTTTCGTTACGATCCGCCGGCGAAAAACCCAAGTCGCGGTTAAGACCGTGGCGTACATTATCGCCGTCAAGAACATAACTAGGGACTCCAGCAAGAGTGAGTCGCTGCGCAACCGCCGCGGCTACGGTCGATTTTCCCGAACCCGACAACCCGGTACACCAAACCGTCGCGCCCCAGCCACCAAAAGTGGCCCAGCGGTCGGCGCGCGCGACGCCATCGTCGTGCCAAACAGTATCTGGGCTTGGTGGCGAGTCGGACATGATTAAGGATTCGCCGTCGTACCTAAGATCATGGCCGCACCCACCGTTTCGGAAGTTGCTTCATCGACAATAATAAGGCTGCCGGTGGCGCGATTGCGTCGGTATTCATCAATAAATAGCGGTGAAGTGGTCCGCAATGACACCCGCCCAATCTCATTCATTTGTAAACTTGTCTGGTTCTCGTCGCGATGAAGAGTATTAACATCGAGTCGATAATTCAATGCCGACACTTTGGCTCGCACGTTGCGAGTGGTGTGCTTGATTGAATAAATTGCGTCCAACTGTAGTGGTCGTTCATTGAACCAGCAGACCATGGCATCAATGTCTTGAGTAACGGTGGGCATATTATTGGGCCGGCAAATCATGTCGCCCCGACTTAAATCGATTTCATCATCGAGTCGAATACTGACCGACATCGGCGGAAACGCTTCTTCTACTGAGCCGCCGTAAACATCAATGGCCGCAATGCGGCTAGTAAATCCTGACGGCAATACCAGCACTTCGTCGCCCGGGCGAAACACTCCGCTGGCCACTTCGCCGGCGTAGCCCCGATAGTCGTGATACTCGTGATTCATCGGGCGGATTACGTACTGAACCGGGAAACGAGCGTCGATCAAGTTGCGATCGGATCCGGTATAAACGTGCTCTAAGTGGTGCAACAAGGTTGAGCCTTCGTACCACGGTGTATTGGGCGAGTGAGTTACTACATTGTCGCCATTTAGTGCCGAAATGGGGATAAAAGTCAGATCGTCAATGTCGAGCTTGTTGGCAAAATCAGCAAACTCGGAACAAATCTCTTCAAATCGATCTTCTCGATAATCAATCAAGTCCATTTTGTTGACGCACAAAACCAAATGTTTCACTCGCAACAGTGAGGCAATCACCGAGTGCCGGCGCGATTGCTCTAGGACTCCTTTGCGAGCGTCAATTAGAACTAACGCAAGATCGGCAGTGGAAGCACCGGTGACCATATTGCGGGTGTACTGGATGTGCCCCGGCGTATCGGCGATGATGAACTTGCGGCGAGGAGTAGCGAAATATCGGTACGCCACATCAATCGTAATCCCTTGCTCGCGCTCACTGCGCAGACCGTCAGTGAGCAACGCAAGGTTCGTGTAGTCGAAACCCCGATCTCGACTAGTACGCTCGACCGCCTCAAGTTGGTCTTCGAATATTTGTTTAGTTTCGAGTAAAAGTCGACCAATCAGAGTGCTCTTGCCGTCATCAACCGAACCCGCCGTCGCGAAACGGAGCATCTCCACTAGAAGTAGCCCTCCCGCTTGCGATCTTCCATTCCAGCTTCGGAAATCCGATCGTCGGCTCGAGTGGCACCGCGTTCGGTGACTCGAGCAGCCGCGACTTCGGCAATTACTTCTTCTACCGTTGCCGCTGACGACTCCACTGCACCAGTGCACGAAGCATCGCCAACCGTACGAAATCGCACCGTACGTATTTCTACTTCTTCGTCGTCGGCCACAGTCACGAACGGGTTTACCGCTATGAGCATTCCGTCGCGCTCGAATACTTCGCGCTGATGGGAGTAATAGATTGACGGCAACTCAATCTCGTCATCGGCGACGTACTGCCAAATATCCAATTCAGTCCAGTTGCTAATTGGAAAAACTCGAATGTGCTCACCCTGTTTGTGGCGTCCATTGTAAAGATTCCATAATTCGGGTCGTTGATTTTTAGGATCCCATTGCCCAAACTCATCGCGAAATGAAAAAACTCTTTCTTTGGCTCGCGCTTTTTCTTCATCACGGCGACCGCCGCCGAACACTGCGTCGAAGTTATTAGTGGTAATCGCGTCAAGCAGGGTGACGGTTTGGAGCCGGTTGCGACTCGCTCGGGGTCCAGTTTCTTCGACTGCTCGCCCGGAATCGATCGACTCTTGCACTGACGCGACCACTAGCGTGACGCCAAGTTCGGCCACCCGTCGATCGCGGTAATCGATAACTTCGTCAAAATTATGTCCGGTATCAACATGCATAACCGGAAAAGGAATTCGTGCGGGCCAAAAAGCTTTCTCGGCCAACCGCAGCATTACGGCCGAATCTTTTCCGCCCGAGAACAACAGCACCGGCCGCTCGAATTCAGCCGCTACTTCACGAAAAATATGGATAGATTCGGCCTCGAGCTCGGCCAGATTGGAAAGTTGATGAGCCATGCCGGAGTTATTCTAGCGATGCCAATGCGTTATTTGAGGAGCCCGTGCAGCGCACGGGTTACTGGATTACGGCCTCGATACTCAGCCGCGTTTACAACTCCTAATTCCCCCAAAATGCGAGCAAGTCGCACCTGAATACACGCCGCCCGCACTCCCCCCCAGATTTCGTACCAGTCGAGATTCTCTACTGCCCGCCCAAGGTGCTGCTCATAAGTTGCCGTCGTGATACTGCGATCGTAAAAGCCCGGCAGTTGATCGGTGTACTGCAGGGCGGTGCGCTCTAGGAAAAAATACCAGCCGAGATCGAGTTCGGCGGGACCCAAAACCGCCATCTCCCAGTCGAGCACGGCACGAGTATTTAGATCTTCACTAAAAACCAGATTGCCCAATCGAGCATCACCCCAAACCAATTCGCGAGCCGCGCGGCCACTCGGACGAGTGGCAACACAATGAGCAAACGCTTCCTCGACGATGGCGACCGGATCATCATCGGAAGCCCAATCAAGATAATTCCGCCAATAACCAAATTCTTGGTCGAGAGCATCGGCACCGTATTCGAGCCGGTCGAGAAATCCGATATCCATAACATTTTCTTGACCGCGGTTGATAGTCGCCATGGTGGTCAGGCTGGCATCGAGTAGACGAGTTTGCTCTGATGGAACCAAGTCATGAACCCAGCCGGCAAATTGATAGCCCGGATTATCGGGAGGAATTAGGCCAGCAGCAAAATCCATTACGTAAAACTCTTCTCCGATTATTTCGAGATCAGATTCGTAATAGCGCACGCGAGCAACCGGAATAGAACCATCGGCCGCCAGTACTCGCAACAATTTCACCTGACTGGCAAAATCGTATTTCGGAAATAACGGCAGGCCGGTTGGGGCAGTGCGCAGAACGACGCGGTCGTCAAGTTTTCCGATACGCAGATCAATAATTTGAGTTCGGTGCGACAATCCGCCACCTGCCGGTGAACTTACCCTGGTAATCGAAACCGATTCACCGGTTTGTTCAGCAAGCCAACTTTCGAATCGTGAGATTTGAAGGTCTTGCGTTTGACTTTCGGATGACGAGTTGCTGGGCGATGGAGTCACGAGTTAGGGAACAGACCTCGCCCGGTCACTAACGGAAGATCGAGCGCACCGATAACGCCGGGTGCCGCCGCGCACACCGCAGGAATGGCGTTGACTACTCGGCCCGCCGCAGTAGCGTTGCCACCGGCACCCGGACTGGCATTACCATCGTCAGCCACCACGGTGACTTCGATACGGGGACGGCCCTCAATGACGACGCGGTGGCATCCGTGCCCTGACGGTGACGGCCAATCGAGAGCGATGTTGTCGGTGATGCGAGTTACATGCTCAACGACAACGGGAAATTTGTCGCCCACCCGACCGCTAACTTCAAAACGAAATGCCCCTTGCGTTCCTTCGGTAAAAGTTCCCATTCCGTCTACTTCGATGGTTTTTTCGAGCGGGCGGCGTTCAACAAACTCGGTTACTTCGTCGAGCTCTAGTCCTAAACCGTCGGCCAGAGTCCGCACTACCACGCCCCAGACCGAAAGCGGAACTCCCGGCAGCAGCATCAACGGAACCTCGTCCATGCTTCCACCAAACCCAATAACATTACGCACCACATCGGGCTGGTCGTAATAGGCGTAGTTGAAGAATTCTTGTACTCGCACGCAATCAATTGATGTAGCCACACCACTTACTAATAACGGAAGAATATCGAGCGCCCATCCCGGATCGATACCCGATACGAATAGTGAAGCAGACCCGACTCGACCGGCTTCGTCTAGGCGCGCCTTTAATTTGGGTGGGGCTGATGGCGGATGAAGCAGTGCGTAAAGACCGGTGTTGACCACATTGGCACCGGCGCGCAAGCATAATTCGACATCGTTAAGTGCATCGTCGGGACGTAAGTCGGAGGAAGCCGCATATACCACCGCGTCGGGCTTAACCGTCGCTAATAACGAAACGGGGTCATCGGATATTTTCACCCCCACTGGCCCGAGATCACAGAGTTCACCAACATCGCGTCCAACTTTGCTGGGGTCGTGGGTTATCGCTCCGACCAACTCAAGACCACGATTAGCTACCACCGCCCGAACTGCCGGCACCCCGATATTGCCCAAGCCCCATACGATCACTTTGTGAGTCATGGATGTCGAAATTAGCCGACTTCATCGAGAGGAACCGCACCTGCCCACAACTTAGGGGTTTCCTGAGAGCTCTCTCCGGAAGCACTGAAACAATCGCGGCCGTCCAGCGATAGCTGGGTTATGAGGATTCTGTCAGTGCCGGTAATTCTTCCGGACAATTTCCGGGTAATTTCTGGGCAATTCTCCGGACGAGATTCAGACGCGTGAGCATTCGTCGACGAACGAGCCTGATCGCTTTATTAGGGGCACTGGTTATCACTGGTGCCGCGTGTCAGACATTTCCATCGCCTCGTCGTCCACCGCCCGCTACTCCGCCCACTATTAATCCGCCGGGCATCCAAGCCGGAAACTTTGTTATCAACTGTTCGTTCAACCATCGTCTGGCCGACGATCCGATTGTGAAACCCAATCAACCTGGTACTTCTCACTCTCACGATTTCTTTGGCAATATTTCGACCAACGCGGCCAGCACTCTCGCTTCGCTACAAGCCACTAGTACTAACTGCAGCGACGGCCAAGACCGTTCGGGATATTGGGTTCCTTCGCTCAGCGTGAACGGCGCATTAGTTAGCCCCAGCAAAGTTGAGGCCTATTACCAAGGCTTCGGCATTGAAGGCCAAGTGAACCCATTTCCCGCGGGTCTCAAAGTAGTAGCCGGTAACGCATCGGCCACCACGGCTCAGGGTGAGGTAACTACTTGGCGCTGCGATGTATTTGGCGGAGGTGACTTCGTTTCGCCTCCGGTGTGTGATCCGACTACCCCGCTCACTATGGTCATTCGTTTCCCCGACTGTTGGGACGGAGTTAATCTCGATTCGGCTGACCACAAGAGTCACATGACTACATCGAGCCGAGCCCGCGCGACTTTCGGTGCTTGCCCGGCAACTCATCCCGTAAAAGTTCCTCGCCTGCGGTTGTCGGTGCAGTATCCGTTATCGGGAGTAGTAGATCCCGTGTTGGCTTCTGGTGGAGTATTCAGCGGTCACGCCGATTTCTTTAATGCGTGGAACGCGACCCGTCTCGCCAACCGAGTGTGCCAACAAATCAACCATAATGTCGGGTGCATCGTCAGTGGGGCGGTAGCTAACGAACGGGACCCAGGCTTAGGCATCAGCGGTGACGCCGTAAATCTCGACTTCTCTGTCGCCACCACACCTCCGGCCGCTATGCCGATGCCATCAACAACTACAACTCTGCCCCCGAGTACGCTCACTACCACTACAATCGCTAATTCTGCTTCCCCGTAGGCATTCTGTGACCGCACCGCTAAAGTCGGGAACACAATTTAGCTAACCACCGGACGGTAGAATCGTAAATAATGGCCGTCACCTGCACAATCGACATTGAAGAATACGAAGGCGCATCAAGTCGAATTACTACCGCAGTAAATACGGTTCTAGATTATTGTTCCGCGCAAAGTATCCACTTAACTGCTTTTGTAGTTGGCGACTTAGCCCGAGCCCGCCCCGATCTCATTCGACAAATTTCTACCGCGGGCCACGAGATCGGATTACACGGACCCGACCACCGTTTGCTTTCCCAGTGGGTCCCGACAGAATTTATTAGTCGTTGTAAAGACGATCGGTCGTTTCTCGCTGACCTCGCGGGAGCTCCTATTCAAGGATTTCGGGCACCAATATTTTCGCTTACTCCCGAGGTGCCGTGGGCCCCGGAGGCCCTGGCGGATAGCGGGTTTTCTTATTCGTCAAGTGTCGTCCCCGCTAAGCAAACCCGCGGTAACTCAGGTTTTCCCGGCGCACCGCGCGAGCCGTTTCGCTGGTCTTCCGGAGTAGTCGAAATGCCCGCCGGTCTTTACGGTCGGCTGCCCGTCGGCGGGGCCTATTTGCGCCTGCTTCCCCGTTTTTTAGTAAAGCGAATGAAACGCGGTCTTCCCCGTCGTGCACCTTGGGTTTACGCCCACCCTTACGATTTCGATACCACGGAAGAGCGTCGTCATCTTCCGGGAACTGGGCGCATCGAAAGCCGTTTGTTGTTTATGCGTCGGCGATTAATGACTGAGCGCCTGGGTTTAGTAGTAGACGGAGTGGCGGGGTTACCGCTCGGAGAACTACTGCCAGAATTGATCGCGAGCGACCTGCCCGTCTTTTATCCCGTAACTAAATAGTTGTGAATTTAAAGCGACTGGCGCAAATAATTAACGATTGCCGGCACTGAGTCGAGTTCGGCAATTTCAGTGAGTCCAGGGCTAACTCCAAATTCCGCTTCTAGGGCCATACAGATCTGAAGATGGCCCAAAGAATCCCACTTATCGACATCGTTGCTGTCAGTTGTCGCCGTCACCGAGCTTTCCGGAAGACCCAATTCAGAACCGACTAATGCGATTACGCGAACTTCAAGATCTCCTTGGTTCACGACAGATCCTTACGGTAGCGAATTGAATTGGAAACTTGAGTAGGTTCCCACCCTCGCTCGCGCAAAAAATCCGCGGCAACATTATTGCGCTCGGTTGGAACAAAAGTACATTCGAGTTTGGTTAATTTTGATTTACGAGCCAGTTGTTCAACTTCATCGAGTAAATGGTGTTCGACCATACGCCCAATCACTCGACAACTTAAAAGGAAAATAGGAATTGATGCGGTAGACCGATCCAATACCGCCAAACCGACAACCCCCTCTTCGCCGAACCGATCGGCGTATCCGAGGGTGACGACGGCGTATCCATCGTCTTTTCGCCATGATGCGATCTCGGTCGTCGTGCATCGCTTAGTCGTCAGATTGAACTGATTGGTTTTCTGGGTCATCTGCGCAGCCCGTTCAACTAGAAATTCATCATCAGTCTTAATATCAAGAACGATATTGAGGCTCGCAAGAAAAGCATCTAAATCTAACGAATCGATAGCCGCCACTTTTCGTTGCTGGCGTGCTTGGTATTGAGGTGTTTTGTTTTGGTCGGAAGCGAGGATTTTTGTACGAGCAAAGTTAGGGAATACAACATCGCGTACAAACCAATCCGGCAGCAACTCGGGCTGGAGCGGAAAATCAGGTACTGCTACTTCAGGTAAATACTCAGAAACTAACGAGCGTTCTACTGCGTTATCGTCAAGGAAAACGAAACTTTCTAAACCAAGTGAGAGCTCGGAAGCAATAGAACGTAAATTGGTAACTTTGTCAGTCCAATTGATTCGCCGAGCAACGAAATCTTCGGGGCGCAAAACCATTAAAGGGTGATTTATTAATACCGATTCGACTTCAGCATCTTCATTTTTGGATACAAGTGCGAGCAGCACTCCGGTAGCTTGGAGTTCTTTAATGTGGTGTTGTAAGTCGCGGTAGCACTTGCCGATTCCGTCTTCGCCAAGAGCGATCCCGCTCGGGCCGTCTTCGCCGAGTACTCCGCCCCAGAGCGTGTTATCAAGGTCGCAGACCAGCACTTTGCGAGGTGCGCCCGTGAACGAGCGCAATAAACCATTTAGGTAGGTACCGCATTCTTCAAACCAACGAGTGGTATACGGGATGCGTCCGGCGTACCAAAAGGCGGGCGAACGCAAAGCCGCCCGACCGTACTGATTCCACACCAACCCGATATCGAAGACCGCCACATTGGCATTGTCGGTTGCCAATTCTCGTAGCGCGGCATTGAAGCTGTCGGCTCTAGCTCTAGGTCCGTGGTTGTCTAACGCTGCGGCATAAGTTATTACCGTGAGCGGGTTGGGCCACAAAGTCGCACCGACAACCAAAACATCGGGACGCGCTTTGGCCAAAGCCGCCATTAAGGCGGGCACTTCTTCCACTAAATCGCCCGAAGCTAGTGCTTCGTCGGCATCAAGCAAAACTAGGACCCCATCCCAACTCTCGGTGTGGGCGGGCGATTCGGGATTAGAAAGTGCCGGAACCACGTCGCCGTAATCTCCCCAGACAATGTTGTGCTCAGGAAGATGTCGAGCCAGTGGCGTCAAGTTGACATTAGAAAGAACCAACAGATTCATAATCAAAAAACGTCCAGATCGGCCAAAGTGAGAGAAATTTTTGGAGCCTCAGCGCCTGTCGGCGCGCCAACGTATTCAGCCAGTACGGGGGCCGGATGCGGCCAGAAACGATGAGGTATGCGTAACAGTGGCAGTTGGCGCAACGAACGAGTGAGCTGACCTTCACCAAAACTTAAAGCGGCAATGAGGTCGGCCTGTTCCGTCATCGCCCACCGCAGAGTATCTGCGAGCAGTGCGCGCGCGATCCGTTTTTCTTTAGATCCGGAGACAAGACAATCAATAATGATGCACGCTCGCTGCCCTTCGAAATCAGTAACGCGAGACGCGAGATAGCCAACCAGTTCATCATTAATTTTAGCGTAACGAACTCGGTACTGATAACGAGGACTTTCATGGAACCGCCACTGGTGGAACCGATAATCGCGTGACCCTACCCAAGTTGTTCCAGTAGTAACGGCGTTCGCCAGTTGGTCAATTTGGGCGGGCTCAGGAATGGAATCGCTCAGCGTGATACCCCGCTTAGCTCCGATCGTCAATAGCCGTAGCGCCCCACGCGCGGCTGCGCCCAAGAGTCGAGCGGCCGGATGCAGCCATCGAGGAATTCGGTTGCCCAAAACTCGATCGACCCGTAATGGCATTCCGGTGAGCACGAAACTACCTACTTCGGAAAATTTAAGTACTCGATCGTATAACGGCGCACTTACGGCGTTCGGCGAAAAGTAGATCAGATCAACTTCTTCGTGCTCACGCAAACCGCGCATAAGTTCGAGAAACGCCCGCGGTGACCGATGGTGGGGATGAATCAAAAGATCAATCGGATTCACGGCCCGACACTCTCCCGCCGCCGATCTAAACACGCGGGGCTCATAAACAATCCGGCCAATAACTTCTGAATTCCCTTGGTCGTCTGATTTAGTTAAAAAATCCGAGTACGCCACCCCCGCCGGGTCGGAAATAAATTTCCAGCGCA
>Ga0209284_10000050_pt1 | contig 156054 bp, 138 predicted proteins | sample FRY03_FD_187211 | JGI IMG/M metagenome (GOLD analysis project Ga0209284, IMG submission 187211) | Freshwater microbial communities from Lake Fryxell liftoff mats and glacier meltwater in Antarctica - FRY-03 (SPAdes) (version 2) | ecosystem: Environmental > Aquatic > Freshwater > Ice > Glacier...
AACATTTGTAAAACGTGGAAACAAAACCCGACCCCAGCGGGGTCACATATTTGTAGAAAACAAACAAAACCCGACCCGATTTGGGTCACATATTTGTAAAAAACAAACAAAACCCGACCCCAGCGGGGTCACATATTTGTAAAACGTGGAAACAAAATCCGACCCCAGCGGGGTCACATATTTGTAAAAAACAAACAAAACCCGACCCCAGCGGGGTCACATATTTGTAGAAAACAAACAAAACCCGACCCGATTTGGGTCACATATTTGTAAAAAACAAACAAAACCCGACCCCAGCGGCGTCAAACATTTGTAAAACGTGGAAACAAAACCCGACCCCAGCGGGGTCACATATTTGTAGAAAACAAACAAAACCCGACCCCAGCGGCGTCAAACATTTGTAAAACGTGGAAACAAAACCCGACCCGATTTGGGTCACATATTTGTAAAAACAAACAAAATCCGACCCCAGCGGGGTCACATATTTGTAGAAAACAAACAAAACCCGACCCCAGCGGGGTCACATATTTGTAATGAACAAAAAAACCAAAATTCTAACCATCATTCCTGCCCGCGGCGGCAGCAAGGGAATCCCCGGAAAAAACAGCAAGCTGTTGGGCGGAAAACCTTTATTACAATATACCGTAGAGGCGGCCCGGGAGAGCAGCCTGCTGAGTCGTATAATCCTGTCTTCTGAAGATTTGGAGATTATAGATATTGCTAAAAGCCTGGGCTTGGAAGTCCCATTTGTGCGACCTGCTAATCTGGCAACCGATGCTTCGGGAACTTTGGAAGTGGTGCAACACGCATTGCGGTATTTTATGGAACAGGGAGAGACTTTTGATGCAGTGTGTTTGTTGCAACCCACAACTCCTTTTCGCGAAAGCGGAAGTATCGATAAAGCGATTCAAAAATTTATGGAGTCCGGTTTGGATTCGTTGGTAAGTGTCAGGGAAGTTCCGGCGGAGTTTAATCCGCATTGGGTGTTTGAGGCAGATGAAAAAGGCAATTTACACATTGCTACTGGCGAAAAAGAGATTATTAAAAGGAGGCAGGAATTGCCCAAGGCTTATTTTAGGGATGGGAGTTTGTATCTTACCAAAGCAGAGGTGATATTGAATCAAAATTCCTTGTATGGGGGGTCGGTAGGTTATGTGGTTTCGCAAAGTGAATGGTATGTCAACTTAGATACACCGCAGGATTGGGAGAGGGCAGAAAAATTAGTTTATAAATATAACGTGTAGCTTATGTGTGGAATATCGGGTTATGTTGGTGTGGGCAATGCAAAGGAATTTCTATCCAAAATGGTTGCTATACAACACCACCGGGGTCCGGATGCTTCAGGTATTTTTTGTGATCCAGGTTTAGCAGCCTTAGGTCACAACCGTCTAGCTATTATCGATCTTTCGGCGCAAGCCAATCAACCATTTAAGGACAACAGCGGCAGGTATGTGATGGTATATAATGGCGAGGTGTACAATTACAAAGAAATCAGGGAGTCGCTAAAAGGAAACTATGATTTCAAAACCCAAAGCGACACCGAAGTGGTGCTAGCGGCTTATATACAGTTTGGCAGTGCTTGTCTGAATCACTTTAATGGCATGTTTGCTTTTGCTATTTGGGATTCATTGGATAAAAAACTCTTTGCAGCCCGGGATCGTTTTGGCGTTAAGCCATTTTATGACACCCAAAATAGAGAGAGCTTCTTTTTTTCCAGTGAGATAAAGGCACTGCGGGAAGTTACGGAAACCTCAGAATTGAATGAAACGGTTTTTGCAAATTACTTTGCTTACGGAAGTTATGGCATGCCCGATGAAACTTTTTTTTCCGGAATACATCAACTTCCTGGTGGGCACACGTTAGAATACCAAGCTTCTAAATTACTTATCAATCGCTGGTATGATTTTGAGGATCGGGTAGCCCGTGTACCTGTAAATCTATCTTTGGAAGAAGTTAAGGAGCACTATTTACACTTGTTAAAAGACAGCATTTCTTTGCGTTTTCGGGCAGATGTGCCGGTGGGAATCAACATCAGTGGGGGAGTGGATAGTTCGTTATTATTGGGCTTGGTAAATATAAGGGACGACGCACACCAAGTTAAAGCATATACCTTTTACACCGGGGATAACCGTTATGACGAATTGCCCTGGGTGGAAGCCATGGTTCAACATACAAAAACCGGGTTGACCAAAGTCCATTTTAAAGCCGAAGAAGTGCCTGCCTTTGCTAAAAAGTTGAGTAGATTTCAGGACGAGCCTTATGGAGGGATTCCTACTTTGGCTTACGCGAAATTGTTTGAACAGGCACAGAAAGACGGAGTAAAGGTAATCCTGGACGGACAGGGCATGGACAAGTCCTGGGCGGGCTATGATTATTACCACACGACTTCCCAACAGACCATACAGGGGCAAGCAGCGGAAAGCAATCCCTTTAAAACAAATTGTTTGCAGCCGGAATTTTTAGGCTTGGCGTCAAAACCAAATTATCCAAAACCTTTTGACAACGATTTGCAAAATAAGCAGTACAGGGACTTGTTTTATACTAAAATACCAAGGGCGCTACGTTTTAATGACCGCATTTCCATGGCGTTTTCCACAGAGTTGCGCGAACCTTTTCTGGACTATCGTATGGTCGAATTTGCCTTTGCACAGCCGGAACATTTTAAACTCCAAAACGGTCAAACCAAATTTGTACTCCGGGAAATCTTAGGGGATTTGGTGACCAACAAGGTGGTGCATGCACCCAAAAGGGCATTACAAACCCCGCAACGGGAATGGCTGGGGAATGAGTTGAAACATTTAGTTAATGATGCCTTTGAGCAACTTAGATCCTCAGATTTTAAACACTGGTTTGACTTTGATGCCGTGGAAAAAGAATGGAAAAGGTATCAAAACGGGGAACAAGCATCTTCTTTCCACTTGTGGCAGTGGGTGAATTTGGCCTTATTAATTAAAAAAAGGAACTAAATGGCAAAAAACAATAAAATTTTAATCATACTACCCGATGGGGTGGGATTACGCAATTTTGTTTATTCAGACTTCAACCAGTTAGGCAAGACATTTGGTTTTAATAGTACTTTTTGGAATGCGTTACCTACTGATTTCAATGGTTATAATATAGAGGAAATAAAATTATCGGGAAAACCTTCTGCTAAAACAGATCTTTTAAAACGGGCAAATATTGACCTTCAACTTTCTAATTTTGAAAAAAAGACAAACAACCCTGTATTTTCAGAGTACCGTTTTCCACCGGCAAACAAAACACTCAAACACAAAGTAAAAAACGCAATAGTAAAGTTCTACAAGTTTAAGTACCACAACAATCTCTCTGCCTTGCGAAAATCCATGCAGCAAAGTGAACGTCAGACCGCTAGTTATAAAAAATGCCTGCAAACCCTGAAAAAAGAACAGCCTGCAATGGTTTTTTGTACAAACCAGCGTCCGGTGAATGCGATAGCTCCATTAACTGCAGCCCGCGATTTAGGCATACCCACGGCTACCTTTATTTTTTCATGGGACAATCTCCCTAAAGCGACTATGGTAGTGGAAACAGATTATTATTTTGTGTGGAGCGAACTCATGCGAAAAGAGTTGCTATTTTATTATCCCCATATTCAAGATAACCAGATTATAATTACCGGAACCCCGCAGTTTGAAATGCATTTTGATGCCAAGTTGCATCAAAGCCGGGAAGAATTTTGCAAAGCAAATGCTCTGGAAGTAACTAAAAAATATATTTGCTTTTCCGGGGACGATATAACCACCTCGCCCCACGACCCAGAATATTTGGAAGATACGGCAAAAACTGTCCGGGAATTGAATGCCATTAAAAACGAATGGGGGATTATTTTCAGAAGATGTCCGGTAGATTTTTCAGAACGATTTAATACGATTTTAGCAGACTATAAAGAAGAAATAACCGTGCTTTCCCCAAAATGGGAAAAAATGGGATCCACCTGGAACACGGTTTTACCCAATATGGAAGATAATACACTATTAGTAAACACCATGCGCCACAGTGACTTGGTGATTAATGTGGGATCTTCCATCGTTTTTGATGCTGTTTGCCACAATAGACCTTGCGCTTATATTCGGTACAACCCTAGCAGGGAAGCCTTGAAAAAAGACATTTATGGTATTTATAAATACATACATTTTCAGTCTATGCCTCAAGATGCGCCGGTACTTTGGATAGATAGCCCCGAAAAATTAAAAGGGATTTTACTACATTTGGAAACAGAAAAAGCAACCGTTTTGCCCAATACGGTAAATTGGTTTCAAACCATCAACCAACACCCTCCTGAAAAAGCCTCTGAGCGGATATGGGTAGGGATTGAAAAAATTATAAACTAATGCACATCTGTTTCCTAACCCCGGAATATTCCCATCCCAATCTTGGTAAATCAGGCGGGCTTGGTACTAGTATCAAAAATCTGGCAACAGGACTGGTGGCAAATGAAGTTAAGGTTACCATTGTGGTAATGGGACAAAAAACTTCCGGGATATGGGAAGAAAATGGGATTACCATTCGGGTGTTAAAGCAAAAAAAATACAAATTCTTAGGCTTTTATCTGTACCGAAGAAAGGTAATGCGCTATCTGAATCTGCTGATAAAAACGGAAGGTATAGATCTGATAGAAGCACCGGACTGGAGCGGAATCACAGCCTTTATGTCGCTAAAGGTGCCTTTAGTGATTCGTTTTCATGGGAGTGATGCTTATTTCTGCAAGTTGGACGGCCGAAAACAGAAAAAGAAAAACTACTGGTTTGAAAAATTGGCATTACAGGGTGCAGATGCGCTGATTTCAGTGAGTGCTTATACAGCAAAAGAAACCCGCAACCTGTTTCCTTTAAAAAAGCCGATCGCCATAATACCCAATAGTATTAATATTTATAACTTCCAGCCGGCTACAACCCCTGTAGTTCCAAAGACTATTTTATATTTTGGAACAATCATACGTAAAAAGGGGGTACTAGAGTTGCCCGCTATATTTAATCTGGTAGCAGCAAAACATCCTGATTCCCGGCTTATTATTTTAGGAAAAGATGTGGTGGATTTTAAAACCAAAGAATCCACCAAGAACATGATGGAAAAAGCGTTTTCTGAAGCAGCTAAAAAGCAGGTGTCATGGCTGTCTGAATTACCATATGATGAAGTACGAAAAACCCTTGCCAATGCTGAAATAGTTGTATTGCCTAGTTTTGCAGAGGCATTGCCAATGACTTGGCTGGAAGCCATGGCGATGGAAAAAGCGCTGGTTACCTCAGATATTGGATGGGCTAAGGAAGTGATGGTCGACGGGGTAACGGGATTTACTGTATTCCCAAAAGAGCATCAAGTGTATGCAGACAAAATTATCGAACTTATGGAAAACAAAACCTTGCAGATACGCATGGGTAAATCAGCCAGAGATCACATTATTAATCATTTTTCTGCGGAAGTAGTGACAACAAAAAATAGAAATTTCTACCGGCAAATTATTTCTGAGAATAATGCATTATAACTTTAAAGAATATAGGACACAAAAAGGAAAAACCATATTATATGTTGGTGATCTTGATTTGTCTAAACTAGATATTCTGTCAGAAGGACCCGGCGACATCTGGCATAGTTCAATGGATCAGGGGTATAAGAATGCTTTTGGAGATTTGGTATATTTTACCGCTACCTTCTGGTGGTATATAAATGATTTTGAAGCATTGGATTCTTGTATAAATTGGCGTATAAACCCTTATGCTTTTGCGGTACGCAAAGAAGTATGGGAATTGTTAGGAGGTTTTGAAAGTGGTTATAAAAGTCCGTTAATGCAAGCATTTGATTTTGGATACAATGCACTGCGATCCTCAGGCGCCATTCCTCTGTATGTAAAAGGATTGTATGTAGCCCAGCTTTCAGAAAAAATCACTATTTCAACTCAGGACAGGTATGTGTTTTTTCGAAAAAACTTTAAGCAAGACCACAGCTTTTACATGCTTTTTAGAAAAGGCTTTTGGGACTTAAGAGAATGGAGTGCTTTTCTATATGCTCGAAGAAATTTTAAATTTATAGCGAAAAGGCCAGTCATAGCACCCCGAAAACTAGACAAAATTAAAGGTACACCATCTGTAAGTTATATAATACCTACAATGCTGAGACAGGAATATACTTTTCAGTTGCTCAAAGATTTGGCGACGCAAACATATCTTCCCATAGAAGTAGTAATTGTTGACGCCACTCCTGAAAATGAAAGGAATTCTGACTTGTATCAAACAGAATTTCCTTTTAGAGTCCGTGTAAAATGGCAAACCTCAAAAGGGAGTTGCAGAGCCAGAAACGAGGCTATAGAATTGTGTACAGGTGATTATATCCTTTTTGGAGATGATGATGTAAGATTGTTACCTGATTTTATTGAAAATCACATTGCCTTGCTACAAACCTATAAAGCTGGCGCCTGCAATGGGCTAGATATTATGGCGGAACATCTAAAGCAAAATTTAGACGATCTAAAATTGCGATTAGACGCACTTGGAGTCAAAAGATGGATTGTGGGGGCAAGCAGAAACTTTAGCAATGCAAATTCATGTGTAAAAAAGGAATTTGTAGATCTCCTTGTTGGAAACGACATCAATTACGATGGAGGTTATGGGGAAGATGGGGATTTCGGTCTGTCTTTGGTTAAAGCTGGGGCAGTGGTTTTATATAATCCTTTTTCTGCTAACCTGCATTTAAAACCCCCTTCCGGTGGTTATAGATGGTGGGGTGCACAGGCAAAAATAATGGGGAAAAATAGAAAACAACAACCTTGGGAACTCGACGCACCTGTAAAATGGATTCGACCCGTGCCGAGTCCTACTGTAATGTATCAGTTTTATAAACATTACACGCCACGTCAAATCAGAGAATATAAATACAAATATTTCTTTTTATACCTTTTTAAGAAAAATATGTGGACATTACCATTACGGTTATTGCATGTGCCATATAAATTAATACAGTTTAAAAAATCCCGGTTTTACGCAAACAAGTTAATGAAACTAGGGGTAAGACATACCTAACCTAAAAAAACCGAATAACGAATATAACATACAAAATGAACTTCTCGCTAATCATCTGTACTTACATGCGACCCCAGCCCTTACAACGCTTGCTGGAATCCGTGACAGTTCAGGCGCTTTTACCAAATGAAATACTGGTGGTGGATGGTTCTTTAAATGATGCAACAGCACAAATGCTGCATAAGCATTCCTTTGAAAATCTCAAATATTTTAAAGTTAGCAAAGAAGACAGGGGTTTAACAAGACAGCGTAACTATGGAATTGCGAGGGTGTCCAAAGAAACCGAAGTAATTTGTTTTCTGGACGATGATACAGTATTGGTACCCGATTATTTTGAACAGTTGCTTTCCGGCTATGAAACACATCCGGAAGCAGTTGCGGTAGGTGGTTATATTGCCAATGAAGTTTCCTGGAAGCAAGTACCGCAAAACTATGTTCCAAAGCAAACAGAATATTTTTATGACGGTTATAAACGCAAAGATGGCAGCCGGTTTGTAATGCGCAAAAAATTAGGTTTGGATAGTAATCTGCCACCAGCGCATTACCCCGAGTTTGGACATGGGCGTAGTGTGAGCTTTTTACCACCATCCGGTAAAATCTATCCCGTGCAGCAAATCATGGGTGGTGTTTCTTCCTTTCGAAAAGAAGTTTTTGACACCATGCAATTTTCCACTTATTTTGAAGGCTATGGCCTCTATGAAGATGCAGATTTTAGTTTAAGACTTTCAAAAATAGGAAAACTCTTTGTCCATACAGCTGCCCGGCTGGAACACCATCACGAACCCGACGGACGGCCCAATCAATATAACTATGGAAAAATGGTAGTGCGCAACGGCTGGTATGTCTGGCGGGTAGCCCATCCCAATCCTTCTTTTAAAGCGAAAGTCAAATGGCATGCCATAACGATTCTGCTTACATTTATACGATTTACTAATATACTGACCACCAAAAAAAGAAAAGCAGCTTTCACAGAAACATTAGGTAGAAAAGTGGGTTGGTGGAGCTTGTTTTTAAATACCCCGAAATAATCTGGATAACTTAACAACGATTAAATGTATCTTATTTCTAGTTAACTCATCTTAGGTCGGTTGAACCATTAAGGCATTAAGGTTATTTTTTTATTCTTAATTTCTTAATCATTTAAAAAATGTCCTAATTGGTAATGTGCAGTGGTGCTATTGTGGTATTAAGTTTCATTTAATTGAAATAGCCTTAATTATTACAAACCTTTACTGAAAATTAACTTAATTTAGTGCAGTAAAAAAGATGTTTATAAATTAAGATCTGCAAACAAATTGAAACTACTCATTATTACCCACACACCACATAAAATGCAAAATAACCAATGGTTTGCTTACGGACCTTATATAAAGGAAATGCGTCTGTGGGAAAAATATGCAAAGGAGATTCATATTGTCGCTCCAGTGCTTGTGGAACAACCTACGGTTATTGAATTAGATTACAAACATTCAAACATAACACTAAGCAAAGTTTCGGCTTTTTCATTATCTAGTTTTGAAAATATTTTAAAAACCATCTCCCGGGTACCCGGAATTCTCTGGGTGCTTTTTAATGCCATGCGTAAAGCAGACCACATCCATCTGCGATGCCCTGGAAATATAGGATTGTTGGGGTGTATGGTTCAGGTTTTCTTCCCGAAGAAACAGAAATCAGCAAAATATGCCGGAAACTGGGATCCCAATGCCAAACAACCATGGAGCTACCGGTTCCAAAAAAATATTTTAAACAATACCTTTCTCACTAAAAATATGCAAGTGATGGTCTATGGCAACTGGCCGGGAACTTCTAAAAATATTCTGTCCTTTTTCACGGCAAGTTACCCTGAAGCAAAGGTGGAGGTAGTCAACACCTCTTTTAATGCCCCTTTTACCGCATTGTTTGTAGGAACACTGACCCCCGGAAAAGATCCACTGTATGCCGTCCGGCTCATCCACGGTCTGCAAACGCAAGGAGTTCCAATTTCTTTAGCAGTTTATGGCGAAGGGGTGCAACGAAATGCCATTGTTGCTTATATTGCAGAACACCGGTTGGAAACAGGCATGTATTTGCATGGCAATCAAAATGCCGAGGTGGTAGAACGGGCATATAAAGAAAGCCATTTCTTAATCCTCCCATCCCAATCTGAAGGCTGGCCAAAAGCAGTGGCAGAAAGCATGTTTTGGGGTTGTATACCCCTTGCAACTGCAGTATCCTGTATTCCCGAAATGCTGGGACACGGAGAACGGGGTGTAGTACTAACCAAAGATTTGAAAGAAGATATTAGCGTTTTTGCATCTCTTTTAGAAGATAAAAACCAACTAAGCACCATGACAAAGGCCGTCCAAAACTGGTCCCAACAATACACCCTGGAAGCATTTGAAATTAAAATTAAAAAACTATTAACAACTAATTGTCATCACAAACAAATGTGAAGTGAAAACGTCATCACGAACGAATGTGAAGTGAAACCGTCATCACGAACGAATGTGAAGTGAAACCGTCATCACGAACGAATGTGAAGTGAAACTGTCATCACGAACGAATGTGAAGTGAAACTGTCATCACGAACGAATGTGAAGTAAAACTGTCATCACGAACGAATGTGAAGTGAAACCGTCATCACGAACGAATGTGAAGTGAAACTGTCATCACGAACGAATGTGAAGTGAAACCGTCATCACGAACGAATGTGAAGTGAAACTATTAACTATTACACAATTAACCAAAAATGAAAATCCTTCACCTCATAGATTCCCTAAACGCAGGTGGTGCAGAGCGTATGGCAGTTACCTATGCCAACGCCCTTGCAGATCGCGGGGAGGATATTTGGTTATGGAGCACCCGTGAAGAAGGCGCTTTAAAAGAAAGCATAGGGGAGAAGGTATCCTATTCTTTCTTAAATCGGAAAGGGCCTATTGGTTTAAAGGCATTATGGCATGCACAAAAACAAATTAAAAAAGAAGGAATCCATATTATCCATGCACATAGCACCTCCTTCTTTTTTGCAACACTTTTAAAATTACTACGTCCTGAAGTGAGGTTGGTATGGCACGACCATTACGGTAAAAGTGAAATGTTACATAATCGAGATCATAAAATTTTAGGATTTTGCTCGCGTTATTTTAATGTTATTTTTACAGTAAACTTGCAATTGCAGTATTGGGTTTTTGAAAATTTGAAATGCAAAGAGGTTTTTTACATAAAAAACTTTACTAAAGCACAAAAAAAATTAATATCTGAAGTCAAATTTAAAGGCATACCTAGTAAACGAATTATTTGTGTAGCTAATCTTCGGGAGCAAAAAGATCATTTCACTCTGGTAGATGCTTTTGCTAGATTAATAAAAACCCATCCTGAATGGACAATTCATCTTATTGGTAAAAATTGGGATGATATTTATTATAAGCAATTATTTAAAAAAATATACGATTTAAAACTATCTGACAGTGTTTTTTATTACGGTTCTCTTGAAGACGTTTTGGGATTGTTAAATCAAGCTACCATAGGGGTATTATCATCTGCATCAGAGGGGTTGCCATTGGCACTACTGGAATATGGTATCGCCGGTCTGCCAGTCGTAACCACTGACGTAGGCCATTGCAGGGAAGTGGTGCAGGATTATGGTAAAGTAGTTTCCTCACAAAACCCGGAAGCTCTCGCAGAAGCCCTAAAATTGTATATGGAAGATGCTGAATTACGTAAGGCAGATGGCGCAGCTTTCCAAAAACACATACAACAAAATTACACCGAAGACGCCGTTATCCCGAAAGTGATAGAAATTTACCGGAAGTTAGAAGTTAGAAGTTCAGGTGGAAGTTAAAAACGTGCAACAGACCTCCTAATCCCTCAATCCCTCAATTTCCCATTAACCGGTCCCTGAGCGCTGTGCCTGCTGCGGTCACTGAGCGGAGTCGAAGTGAGGGCTGGGAGCCGAAGGGCCATTAGCAATCGTCCTAAAAGTAAGATTTACCCTCGGCTGTAAAGTGGTTTTTGTAGGAGGTAAGCGATGCAACCAATGCTTTTGCGTTGTACCCTTCATAACCAGCAAACTGCCGTGCTCCAGGATTAAGGACACCGTTTCTTTGGTTTCTTTGTGTTTGAAGGCAAATTTTCGCGCTGCGCCAAAACTAACAGAAGCAATAGCCCCGTTCTTTTTAAGGTCTTTTTCCCCGTCACTATGCCATGCCATTCCCTCTTCACCACTGTGGTACAAATTGAGCAGACAGGAGTTAAATGTCTCGCCGGTTTCTGATTCTACTACAGATTTAATCTGTAGTAATTCTTTTGTCCACGGAAGCGCTGTCTTGGTACGTTTGGAATAGGTATAAGAAAATTCCTCATCGCCATACCAGGCTACTTTGCGCTTGGTTAGGATCAATTTTCCGAAGATAACCGCTTCATCGTTTTTCCACGCTATAGTATTTAAAAGTGCTTCCAGATATTGGTCATCAAAATTCTCTGGGAATAATTTGCCAAAATATTGCACCTCTCCATCTTTGGGTAAGAGGTTGTTATTATAATCAGGTTTAGTGCCAAATAAGTCCACGTTTTTGTTTACAAGTAAGTACCCTGCAAAGATCGTTTTTAATAGAGAAACGACCAATGGTTTTCACCTAAACAATAAACTAATCTAAAGGAACACCGGCATGAAACTTAAGTGATTATTTACTGCGCCGGAAAACCGGCGGCTTGTTTTATTTCTTCTATCTGCAGCGTATGTCTCGCGCAATGACCCGCAATAAAAAGCAACGATTGATAAGCGTCTATTGCACCCGCACGCGAATCATTTATATGGTTGCGCAAATCTTCCAGAGAAACACTATTTGCTAAGTCCACTAGGTTTTGACGTGTCTCCATAAATTCCTGCAAAGCTGTATCAGAATCTGTATATTTTCCTTCTTTTACAAGCATTTCCGGTGCTTTAAACTTTTGAGTGCGATCTTGCATACCTGTAATCATATCTTCATCTTTAGTGGTGACCTCCGACTTGCGTTCCGAATTTGGAGGACCTTGCAAGTTTGCTTTAGACATATCGAGTAGCATGATTTCCGTGGCAATAATATGCTCTACACATTGGCTTATGGACCATGACTCCGGTGTTGGCTTAAATTGTAATTGTTCCTCGCTTAGTCCACGTATATTTTTTGCTAAGTTATTTGTGGTTTCGTTAATGTAATTCAACAGGAATTCTTTATCATTTTCCAGTGCTATAATAGCAATGGGTTCTTGTATGTCGGTTTGCATTTCAGGAGTAAAGGAAAGAACCATGAAAATCGACAGGAGAAATAATATTTTTTTCATTGGATAGGTATTTTAAAAGGTTATTTAATTAGCTAAAATAGTAAAAAATGAAATAGGGTATCGCTTAAGAGTCTGTATTTAAAGGAAAGCTTAATAACAAGTTTACGTAAATTTTAAAGTAAAATAACACTCCTCCATGGGTTCATCATAGAATTATTTATGTCTGGCACATATAAATGAAGTTATATTTTTAAACGCCAATCTCTATACAGAAACCGATACAACAAAGAAGCAGTTGCTTAAATGCACCTTTTACATTTCTTAGGCAGTTAAGAAATTTGATTTTATTACCTTTGCACCCTATAAAAAAACTTACTATGAAAGACGGTATTTACGCAAAATTTGTAACTTCAAAAGGGGAAATCACTGTGGAACTGACCCGAAAACACACACCTGGTACGGTTGGCAACTTTGTTGCCCTTGCCGAAGGATTCCTTGACAACAGTGCAAAACCACAAGGGCAGCCTTATTATGATGGGTTGACCTTTCACCGTGTCATTCCCGACTTTATGATACAGGGTGGTGACCCAAAAGGAACAGGAGTCGGCGGACCTGGATACCAATTTGAAGATGAATTCCATCCGGAGCTGCGTCACGATACCCCGGGCATTCTTTCTATGGCAAATGCAGGACCTGGAAGTAACGGCAGCCAGTTTTTTATAACCCATGTTCCCACACCTTGGCTAGACGATAAACACACTATTTTTGGAAAAGTTATAGAAGGGCAGGAAGTTGTGGATAGTATAGGTCAGGGAGATGTTTTGGAAACTCTTAAGATTATAAGAATAGGGGATGAAGCTCAAGAATGGAATGCTGTAGAAACTTTTCGCCAATTTACAGGTGCAAAAGCTGCACGCGAAGCAACAGCAAAAAAAGCACAGGAAGAATTGATAGGCTCACTTTCTGAAGGATTTGAGAATACCGCGAGTGGTTTACGTTATAAAATAACTGAAAAAGGAACCGGAACCAAACCAAAAAAAGGGGATGTAGTTGCTGTACATTATGAAGGAATGTTTACAGATGGCGGTGTCTTTGATTCCTCTATTAAACGTGGGAAACCCATTGATTTTCCTATTGGGAAAGGCCATGTGATCTCTGGTTGGGATGAGGGTATTATGCTTTTAAATGAAGGCGATAAAGCACGTTTTGTAATTCCTTCCCATTTAGCCTATGGCGAATCTGGTGCAGGTGGGGTTATACCTCCAAATGCTACACTGGTTTTTGATGTGGAATTAGTGAAAGTTAAATAAAATTTTAAAATATCTAAAAGAAAAATCCGCTCAGGAAATCCCATATTTTGAGCGGATTTCCATTAGAAATTAAGTATTGAGAAATTTAGTTTCACTTCACATTCGTTCGTGATGACGGTTTCACTTCACATTCGTTCGTGATGACGGGAAATTGAGTTATTAAGAAATTGAGTAATTAAGTAACTTAATATTCTTCCATCCAAACCCCACCCTTTAGGGTTCGGGGCAAAGGGTTTGGAAATTAAGTTATTGAGTAATTAAAGAACTTAATATTCTTCCATCCAAACCCCACCCTTTAGGGTTCGGGGCAAAGGGTTTGGGCATTAAGAAATTGAGTAATTAAGTAACTTAATATTTTTCCATCCAAACTCCACCCTTTAGGGTCGGGGCAAAGGGTTTGGAAATTAAGTTATTGAGTAATTAAGAAATTCAATATTCTTCCATCAAACCCCACCCTTTAGGGTTCGGGGCAAAGGGTTTGGGAATTAAGTAATTAATTTAGCGGGGGTTGAGCGCCGTGCCCGCCGAACGCTGGGAGCGATGCACTGAGCTTGTCGAAGTGTCGAAACCTTAGCGGGATAGTGTCCTTAAATCTTGAACTTTGAATTTGGAACTTTAAACCTGACCACTGAGCACTGAGCACTGAAAACTGTTATCCTATTTCCACTTAATATTACATCCCATACTCGGCTTTTGGTCTTTGCGTTGCGGACTGTTATTAAGCAAACTATCTAGTGCTTCACGCAAGTCCCTTCCTGTGGGTTGTATGCTGTTTCCGGGTCGGGAATGATCTAATTGCCCACGGTACACCAGTTTTAACGCTTCATCAAAGACATAAAAATCAGGAGTGCATGCGGCGTCATAGGCTTTGGCAACTTCCTGTGTCTCATCATATAGATAGGGAAACCCATAATCTAATTCTTCGGCAACTATAGCCATTTGTTCCGGACTATCTTGGGGATAATTAACCACATCATTACTATTAATGGCGGTAAACCCAAAACCCTGTACCCGGTAATCATTAGCAACTCTAACTATTTCTTCATTGACATGTTTGACATAAGGGCAGTGGTTACAAATAAACATAACTACGACACCATGTTTGCCGGTAATATCGTAAATATTGACAAACTCTTTGGTTGTAACATCTATAAGGTTAAACTCAGGGGCTTTGGTGCCTAACGGAAGCATATTGGATTTAGTAAGTGCCATAGAAAATATTTTAGCTCTAATTTACAATAATTATTTTTTGCAATATTGAAAATCTGAATGCAATAAAAGCATTAAAATTTTAATACAATTTCTTAATTTGCTATTAAAATTATACCAATTCTTTAGGAAACTTTAGCGTTTCCCACTAGTTTTGTTACTAATCAATTCAAAACAATTATGAAAGAATCCTATACAACTTTATCTGAGGCTATTGCAGACTTGCAAAAGAAAGGATATACCGTAGACTTTAATCTGAAAGAAGAAGGGCTTCTAAAAGATTCTGTGGAAAAAATAAATACTGATAATTTAGAAGTGGTTAAATTCTATCGTTTTGAGGGAGAAAGTAATCCGGCTGATAATAGCATCTTGTATGTAGTGGAAACCAGAGATGGCAGAAAAGGCCTAATTGTGGATGCATATGGTGCAGACAGCAGCAACCTTGCCCCAGAAGTCGTAAAAAAAATAAATATTCACAGATAAAATGGCAAGCATTGACTGGAATCACTTTTCGGAAGTGCAGATGCGAGTGGGGACCATCATAAAAGCTGAAGATTTTCCGGAAGCAAAAATTCCCGCCTATAAACTGCTTATTGATTTTGGTATCGACCTAGGAATTAAAAAGTCTTCTGCCCAAATCACCAAACGCTATTCAAAAGAATCCCTAATTGGCATGCAAATCATTGCCGTAGTCAATTTTCCGACCAAACAAATCGCAACTTTAATGAGTGAGTGTCTGGTTTTAGGTGCCGTGGATAATGACGGGGATGTTATTTTACTGCAACCCGAATCTAAAGCTAAAAACGGGCTGCGCATTTCTTAACTTATCCATCATCACATCGCTTCCCCAAAAAAGATTGCGTTCATCAGAAATTTATTAGTCCCAAACCAAAACGCCCTGAAATTTGTATTTTCTGTAAAGAGAATAATTTTTCCGCTACCGAAATTGGCTGCTTTAAATGCGGAACTATTACCCAATTCCTTGAGGTTTTCTTTGTTGATATAACCACTTAACAATGGATTTTCCGTAAAAAGAATAGGATTGTTATAGCTTTGCAAATCGGGTTCTAAAAATAAGGTGGAATTTTTAAACATCGGGACCCGCTCGTTTTTATATCCAAAATTGATAGGGTGGGAACGATCCAGTTGTACCTCAAAGATAGCACCGCCTATTCCTTTAGCACCTCTAAAATCACTTCTTTCTTCAAAAGATACATTGGTTGCAGTGTCTTTTACTTCTCTGAAACCCAATTTTATAATTTCATTAGTGTCTGCCCATCGTGCAGCATTTTTATAGCCTATTAACACACCACCACTTTTGATCCATGTTTTTACTTTTTCGGTGTCGTTTTTATCCAAAGCATTTCCCCAACTGTTAGGTAATATGATATGGGTATAGCTGCTTATGTCTGTGCGATTGAAGCCTCTGGTGTCCAGTTTGGTGATGTGCATCGCATATCGCTGGTCAAAGAGATGCCAGATTTCCCCGGCGTCTGATGGGGTGATGCCATCGCCCACAAGCAGTGCCACTTTAGGTTTTTTGATAGTTCTGAAATTACTGCTTCCCAAATTGGTTCCCTTAGTTTGACCTGTGGACACACCGGTTATGGTAACATGGGATTCCATGGCGGTTTTATTGAGGAATTCCACTAATTCCCGGGCATCCATTTTCTGGTTCTGTACAGGAATAAGGATGGTGCCATAATCATATTCTTTACCTTCTAAGGAAAACTGTTTCATCCCCACTTTTGCTAAAATGCCGGCTTCCAGTATTTGATGCAACGCTTTTGGGGTATAATATTCATGCCATTCCATCAAATAGCCATAATTAGAAAGTGCTACAGCAGCAACAGTTCTTTGATTTACTTCGGTTATTTCATTACCCAGTTGGTTTACCGGGGCGCTTTCGTCATAATCCAGATTAAAGGCAAGAGGGAAGGACCATGCAGAAATATCATAAAATAAACTGTCTTGAAAAGTAGTTCGCTTTTCAAATATGGCATTCAATAAGCGGGATTGTTTTTGATTTTTTGGCACTATATAACTATATCCCTTTTTATAATTTTTTCCTTTATGAGTAAAGTCGTTTTTTATATCATATACTTTTATCTGATGTTGGCGCAGTATTTCAGCAAGGTGATAGGCTTTTGCGGCATCTTTTTCATCGCCAAAAACTATAGCTCCCGTCGTGGTTTCTTTACGCGCGTCGCTAAAAAAATTCCGTTGGTAGTTTAGTAGTTCTTCACGCAATTGTATTCCAGCTTCTAAGGTGGAAAGTGCGGTCACAAACTGGTTTTTGATGGTAAACGGAAATGTCAATACCCCGTTATCACTTTCCTGTGCGTGACCGCGGGAAGATGCCTGTTCAAATAGAATGCCAATGCTGCCTTGAATGTCAGGGAAAGTAGAACCTTTTCCGTAATAGAAATCGTCAAAATCTTCTTCGGAATAATAAAAACTTCCTATTTTATCCAAAGCCGCCGCATGAAATTTGGCAATATCCCCGGTTAATTCCTGATTCTTTGCCGGCGTTAGCGGATGTGTTCGGGATGGGATTCCGGGTTGGAAGAAAAAAGTAGAATTGGTTCCCATCTCATGATGGTCTGTAAGAATATTGGGATACCACTCGTGAAAAGTTTTAATTCTTGCCTTGCTTTCCGGTAGTTGTGATGGCAGCCAGTCGCGGTTCATATCAAACCAGTAATGGTTAGTTCTTGCACCCGGCCAGGATTCCCGGTATTCCCTGTCATTGGGATCGGGGTTTATGTGTTTACTTTTGTGCATGTTTACCCAAGTGGCAAAACGCTGCAACCCATCCGGATTAAAGGAAGGGTCAAAAAGTATGATGGTGTTGTCTAATAATTCGTCAATTTTAAAACCTTGTCCCGCTGCCAAATAATAAGCAACAGCCAGTGCTGCATTGCTTCCACTGGGTTCGTTGCCGTGAATGGAAAACCCTTGATTTACCACCACGGGCATGGAAGAAATATTCACATTTGTTGCATTAATATCAGAGAGGCTTAGGTGTTTCAATCTTATACTCTCCAGATTTTTATGATTCTCGGGAGAGGTTATGATAAGCAGGACAAGTCGTCTTCCCTCTACAGTCCTTCCACGATCTTCCAAAGTGATTCTGTCACTACTATTGGCAAGTGTCTCCATATAATGTACCAGTTTATCATGGGTGACGTGCCATTCACCCACTTCATGCCCTATCACGCTTTTAGGAGTGGGAACGCTGTTACTGTACGTTATATCTTCCGGAAGGTAATAAGAAAGATCTAATGGTTTTTCTTGTGCTATTGTGGGTAAAGAAATGAAAAAAAGAAAGAGATAAAAATATTTGAATTTCATAGAATGAGTTTTGATTTTGTAAATATAAAAAACCATTTCCGGAAAAGAAGAATGGATATTCAATTTTAAAATAGAAATTTCTACTTTTCTTATAAGTCTTACGTCCTAAGTCATGCAGTCTTACGTCTATTATTGGGGATTAGTTAATCGTTATTCAAGAAATTAAGTGATTGATATATTGAGTGAATTAGGTTACTGGTAAATTCGGGATTCGTTACAAATTAAAGCGGTGGTTGAGCGGAGTCGAAACTTTAGCGGATTTGAAAATCGTAACTGTCTCACTTCACCCAAAGACTGAAGGGCTATGCCACACCGCGCCCGCCAAAGACTGGGAGTTCCACAGAGAAGCCACAGAGTTGCACAAAGGGCTTTAGAATCTGATTTCGATTTTATCTTATGTCCTAAGTCATGCAGTCTTACGTCTTAAATACTTCAGGCAATAAAAAAACCGCTCTGTTTAAAGAACGGTTTTTAAAAAATCTATGGGAATAGGTACAATTAAATATCTTCAAAATTGATGTTGGTAAAAGAATCACTTCTTCTGGGATTTTCTTCCTTTTCCTCTAAAGGTGCATCAGCATCGTCATTGTATTCCTTCTTAAAATCTTTTTGATGTCTTTCACTTATTACTTCTTCGCCTTTTTCGTTAATGATAAAATCAATCATCTCATTTACATTGTCCCTAAAACTCGCAAAATCTTCTTTGTACAAATAAATTTTGTGTTTTTTGTAATGGAAAGAGCCATCATCGTTAGTAAACTTCTTACTCTCTGTGATTGTTAAATAATAATCACCTGCTTTAGTTGCCCTCACATCAAAAAAATAAGTCCTTCTTCCGGCACGTAAAACTTTTGAGTAGATCTCTTCTTGCTCCATCATTTCGTTATCGCTCATAATATATTTCTGTTTTTAACTTTAGTAACCCAAAAATCTAAAAAAAATACCTATTGACCAACTAAAATTAGTTTTCTTTTTCTAAAAGTTGTTTGGCATACAATTCTTTGTAATAGCCATCCTTTTCTATTAGCTGACTATGAGTACCTTGTTGTAAAATTTTGCCGTCTTCCAGCACTATAATTTTATCGGCATTCATAGCTGCTGAAACCCTGTGACTAACCAAAATGGTGGTTTTACCCTTGGATAGTTTGCGTAAATTACCTAATATTTCTTCTTCGGTCTCGGTATCTACGGCAGAAAGACAGTCATCAAAAAGATAAATATTGGGATTTTTAAGTAATGCACGTGCAATAGAGACCCTTTGTTTTTGACCACCACTCAAAGTAATGCCGCGTTCCCCCAGAACGGTTTCATATTGTTTGGTAAAACCTTTAATATTCTTATGTACGGAAGCATATTTAGCCATTGCCACGATTTCCTCTACTGTGGCATCTTCCTTGCCAAATTTTATATTGTTTGCAATACTGTCACTAAACAAAAATGAATCCTGCGGCACATAGCCTATGGCTTTTCTCAGATTGTTTAGGTTAAGGTCATTTATGGGTACTTCATCCACCAGTATTTCTCCTGAAGTGGTATCATACAACCTGCCTATAAGTTCCAGAATAGTAGATTTTCCTGATCCTGTGTTTCCTATTATGGCAAGGGTTTCCCCTGGACTAACCGTAAAGGATAAATCATTTAGCGCAGTAATATTTGTGTCAGGATACGTAAACGTTACCTTTTTGAATTCTATTTTACCGGTAACTGGGGTTGGTGCAGTAATGGTATTGGTAATTTCAGGCTGTTCTTTTAGGAATTCGTTAATGCGTTTTTGGGAGGCTTCTGCCTGCTGAACCATAGAAGTCACCCATCCCACCACGGCAACCGGCCAGGTAAGCATATTGACAAAAATAAGGAATTCCACAATCGTTCCCAGTTCTTCTATCTGCCCGTTGATGTATTGGTTTCCTCCAATATACACCACCATTAAATTACTTATTCCGATAAGTAAAAGCATTAATGGAAAAAACAGTGCCTGCACTTTTACAAGATCTAGGTTTTTGTCCTTACTGTCATTGGCAAGGGTTACAAAACTGGCATTGGTTTGCGGCTCTATGGCATAGGCTTTGACCACAAAAATACCACTGAACGATTCCTGGGAAAAGGTGGTAAGTTTGGAAAGGTATTGCTGTACAATGGTGCTGCGCTTGTTTATGGCAACACTCAGGCGATAGATGGCAATAGACAAAATGGGCAATGGTGCAATCGCATACAAAGTTAAAGAAGGTGCCTGACTGTACATATACCACACCACAACAATAAATAAAGTAATGGTTTGCACACTATACATCAATGCCGGTCCGGCATACATGCGCACTTTGCCTACATCTTCACTAATACGGTTCATCAGGTCACCGGTCCTGTTTTTCTTGTAAAAGTTTAGAGATAGTGCCTGATAGTGTTTATAAATTTCGTTTTTTAAGTCAAATTCGATGCGTCGGGAAACGACAATAAAAGTTTGTCGCATCATAAAGGTAAAAAGGGCTGCTATTAAGGTAGCACCTATAATAATAAGTATATTAATGAGTAATTCTTCCCTTACAATGGCTATATCTGTTACCTCACCATCTGTGAATCTTTTGATGCTGTTTACAGATTCGCCAATGAGTTTTGGAGTTACCAGAGCAAGTAAACGTGCAATAATGGTTATGATAAGACCCAGTAGAAGACGCCCTCTGTATTTTACAAAATATTTATGGAGATGTTTTAATTCTTTCATACAATTTTCTGCGAAAGCAGTAATCCCTTTACAATAAATCCTGCTGTTTGATTTGGTTTAAGCGAAAAAGCTGTTCTATTAACCCATGCAAATTTAAGCAGTTAAAAAATAGAAACCCGGTGGTAAAGGCATTATTTATTAAAAAACCAAAAGGTTTCATTTTAACAGATTTTTATTGAAACTAGTAAAATAATCCGCTACTTTTGCCACGCCTTTTCAAAGGTTTGTTTACTTAACCCTACAAAATATAACGATGATCGCAGAAGTAGTAAATGCAAATGAAATCCAAAAACTGGATCCTGTTTTTGGCCAACTCTCATTTGATAATCATGAACAAATTGTTTTTTGCAGCGATAAAGAAACCGGATTAAAAGCAATAATAGGAATACATAATACCGTTTTGGGACCTGCATTGGGAGGAACCAGAATGTGGAAATACAATAGCGAATGGGATGCATTAAATGATGTTTTGCGACTTTCGCGAGGTATGACGTTCAAATCGGCCATTACCGGATTAAATTTAGGTGGCGGAAAAGCAGTTATTATAGGGGATGCCAGAACCGAGAAAACACCGGAGCTGATGAAAAAATTCGGTGAATTTGTACATTCTCTTAGCGGAAAATATATCACTGCGGAAGACATAGGAATGACAACGGGCGATATGGATTTGGTGCGCAGTGTTACACCTTATGTTACCGGTATTTCTGAATCTTTAGGTGGGGCAGGTAATCCATCACCCATCACCGCTTATGGCGTGTTTATGGGAATGAAAGCTGCAGCAAAATATACGTATGGTTCTGATATTTTAGAAGATAAAGTCATCTTTGTAGAAGGTATCGGAAATGTAGGAGAAGCATTGGTCGAGCATTTGACTAATGAAGGTGCGAAAGTCTTGATCGCTGACATCAATCAGGAACGCTTGGAATATGTGCGTGATAAATATGGTGCAGCAATCTATGGGGGGAGTAACCTGTATGCAGAAGAAATGGATATTTATGCACCTTGTGCACTTGGCGCAACGGTAAACAATAAAACCATTCCGCTCTTAAAAGCAAAAATTATAGCTGGCGCGGCAAATAATCAACTTGCAAATGAAGTAATCCACGGAAAACTTTTGCAGGAAAGAGGCATCGTGTATGCACCAGATTTCTTGATTAATGCCGGCGGAATCATTAATGTATATGCAGAACTGGAAGGTTATGGCAGGGCAGAAATCATCCGTAAAACCGAAAACATCTACAATACCACATTAGAGATACTGAATACGGCAGAATCTAACAAGATTACTACACATCAAGCAGCTTTGCAGATTGCACAGGCACGTATTAAAACTAGAAAGAAAGAGAAGAAATAATACATTTTAAATAGTTATATTTGCAACGCACAAAATATCTTTGTGCGTTGTTTTTTTAATCAAAAAGTTCTTTTAAAAGTATGCTCACAAGAAGACATATTCGCGTTAAAGTTTTGCAATCCCTGTATGCCTATCAGAATCAGGATAATGCACATTTAGAAAAACAGGAAAAGTTTTTGGTTTACAGCATGGAGCAAATGCACGATTTATATTTGTTACTGTTGCATATTATGACCGCTATTCACTCACAGGCGTTCACTTATATGGAAAAGTCAAAATTGAAGCATCTTGCTACCGAATTAGAAAAAAAGCCGAAGCGAAATTTTATTGATAATAAAGTTTTGGCACTTTTAGCCAATAACTATGTTTTGAACAGTGCTCTGAAAAAGAAAAAACTCATCAACTGGGAAGCAGATAATGAATATCCCCAAATACTTTTTAAAGAAATAAGATCCAGCCAGCTATACAAAGACTATCAGGAAATTGAAAATCCGTCTTTTCAACAAGACAGGGCTTTTATAATAGCGCTTTACAGCGAAATTATAGCGCCAAATGAAAAACTCTACGATTACCTCGAGGACTATCGCCTTACTTGGATAGATGATTTTCCTATCGTAAATACCGCAATTGTCAAAATGCTTAACCAGCTAAAACCTACCACAAAAGAAGAAAAACTGGTACCTAACCTTTTCAAGAATTCAGATGATTTGGACTTTGCTGTCGCTTTATTCAACAAAACTGTCGCCCAAGATGACAATTTACTTGCAGAAATTGAAGGAAAAACCCCTAACTGGGACAAAGAACGCATCGCAGAACTGGATTTAATAATGATAAAAATGGGTATAGCTGAATTTTTACATTTCCAGTCTATTCCTGTGAAGGTCACTATTAATGAGTATCTTGAGATTGCCAAAGAATATTCCACACCAAAAAGTAGTTTATTTATCAATGGTATTTTGGATAAATTGGTAAAAGAATTTATGGAGAATAATAAACTTAATAAAATAGGGCGCGGACTGCAGTAAAACATTTTTTTTTATTAATTTAGTGCCCGTCTAAAAAAACTATTTAATTATTATGAAAAATTCAATTTTTATTGCAGCCCTTGCTGTTGTATTTACATTCACATCTTGCAAAGAAAATGCAGCAGATAAAGTAAATGAAGAAAACGCAGTTAATACAGAAAATGCAGCTAGCACTATGGATGCTAATGCACAGGCCGGTAAATACCCGGTAATGACTTTTGATAAAACAGAACACGACTTTGGTACACTTGAGCAGGGTACTAATGTAGAGCACTTATTTACATTTACCAATACTGGAGATGCACCTTTAGTAATTTCTGATGCAAAAGGAAGTTGTGGTTGTACAGTACCTAATTTCACAAAAGAGCCTATTGCTCCCGGAGCTAAAGGCGAAATGCTTGTAAAATTTAATGGTAGCGGTCAAAACCAAAGAACCATTAGTGTTACAGTTACTGCAAACACACAAAGCGGAACGGAAAGAGTTGCCATCAAAGCTTTCGTAAATCCTAAAGCAGGTGCAGGTGTTACAGCTACTAAATAATATACAACTAAAATAAATACATGGAATCTTTACAATCCTTTGCTCCTTTTTTATTAATGTTTGTAGTGGTATACTTCTTTATGATACGTCCGCAAATGCAACGTTCTAAAAAAGAAAAAGCTTTTGCATCTGCTCTTCAAAAAGGGGATAAGGTTATTACAAAAAGCGGTCTACATGCCAAAATTCTGGAACTCAATGAGGACGGAACGGTAATTTTAGAAACCCTCTCCGGAAAAATAAAGTATGAGAAATCAGCACTTTCTTTGGAGATGAGTTCTAAAGTAAATACAACCGCAGCAAAATAAGTATATTATTAATTAATTAAAAAAGCCTTCAGAAAATTTTCTGAAGGCTTTTTTTTATAGATAGGTATCACACAATTAAAATTTTGCTATTCCATACTAAAGAGTATTGAACTTCCCTGATTAGAGTTGACGGTTTTTAAATATTAATTTTTTAAAAAAAAAGGTTTGAACCACCAACCTCCGGCAGGCACGGCGCGCAATCTACATTCCCGTCATCGGTCAGTTAACCTATTTAAAGGATTTACAACATCCGTCTTATGTCTTAAGTCCTCTAGTTTTACGTCTTACATCTAAAATCTTACGTCTAAATTTTAGTCTCATCGCTTTGCAGTCAGTTGTGCTATATTCACAATAACCTCTATGGCTTTGAGCATGCTTTCTACAGGCACATATTCATAACGCCCGTGAAAATTGTGTCCGCCTGCAAAAATGTTTGGGCATGGCAGTCCCATAAAACTTAACTGGGAACCGTCTGTACCACCACGAATGGGTTTGATTATAGGCTCAATACCTGCCATTATTATAGCTTCTTCGGCAATTTTTACAATGTGCATGACGGGCTCAATTTTTTCGCGCATATTAAAGTATTGGTCTTTAATTTCAATCTTTAACAACTCTTTATCCAATTGGCCATTCAATTCTGCTACTAACTTTAGTAGCATATCCTTTCGTGCTTCAAAATGATCTTTGTTATGGTCGCGAATGATATATTCCAGAACTGTTTTGTCTACTTCGCCTGTTATAGCGGTTAAATGGAAAAACCCTTGTCTGTCTTCAGTGAGTTCCGGGGTTTCAAATCTGGGTAACGATTGCATAAAATCTGCAGCAATATACTGGCTGTTGATCATTTTTCCCTTGGCATAGCCTGGGTGTACTATCTTTCCTTGTATGGTAATCACAGCACTCGCAGCATTGAAATTTTCATATTCCAGTTCGCCTAACCTGCTTCCATCCATAGTATATGCCCAAGCAGCACCAAATTTTTCCACATCAAATTTATGAGCGCCACGGCCAATTTCTTCATCAGGAGTAAACCCTATACGTATTTTCCCATGAGGAATTTCAGGGTGTTGGATTAAATATTCCATTGCAGAAACTATTTCGGCAATACCCGCTTTGTCATCTGCGCCTAAAAGAGTGGTCCCATCTGTAGTTATAAGGGTCTGCCCTTTATAAAACAACAGGTCTTCAAAATAATCTGGGGAAAGAATTATGTTCTCTTCCGCATTTAAAATGATGTCTTTACCGTCATAATTTTCTATGATTTTTGGTTTTACATTGGCACCGGTAAAATCAGGGGTTGTGTCAAAATGGGAAATAAAGCCAATAACAGGAACCTCGTGGTCTACATTGCTCGGCAAAGTGGCCATAATGTAGGCATTGGTATCTATGGTGACGTCCTGCAAGCCCATTGCTTTTAATTCTTCTGCAAGTTTGTTTGCAAGGTTCCATTGTTTTTCTGTACTGGGTGTGGTAGTACTATCCGGATCGCTTTCTGTATCTATGGTTACATAACTGATAAACCGGTTTATAAGGTGTTGTTTGTCGATCATTTGGTATGGTTGTTTTAGCAAAAATAAGAAAAATGGCACAGAATATTTTGCATATTTCACACTGTTTGTAAAAAATACAAATCCTTTCCTTCTGTAAAATTTACTTTCCTGTTCGTGGTAATTACGCTATTTTTACACTTGAAAAAAAGCACTACCATGTATAAAGGCATAATTAGACCCCTTCTTTTTCTTTTTGATCCTGAAAAAGTACATCATTTTTCTTTTACGTCCATTCGGTTTTTAAATGCGATAGGGCTTGCCGGATTATTCCGCAATATATATATGGTTAATGATAAACGTTTGGAACGAAAAGTATTTGGACTCACCTTTAAAAACCCTGTTGGTCTTGCTGCTGGTTTTGATAAAGATGCCGGGCTGTATAAAGAGTTGTCCAACTTTGGGTTTGGTTTTATTGAAATAGGCACACTCACCCCAAAACCGCAGAAAGGAAACCCAAAAAAGCGTTTGTTCCGTTTAAAAGAAGATAAAGCAATTATCAACCGAATGGGTTTTAATAACAAAGGGGTAGATGCTGCCGTATTAAAGTTACAGCAAAATAAAGGAATTCTAATAGGAGGGAACATAGGCAAGAACAAGGCAACGCCTAATGAAAATGCCCAGGACGACTATATTTATTGTTTTGACGCTTTATTTGAGGTAGTGGATTATTTTGTTGTGAATGTTTCATCACCAAATACCCCAAATTTAAGGGCCTTACAAGACAAAGAACCCTTAACGGAATTATTACAGACCTTACAAACCCGAAATGCAAATAAACCCAAACCCAAACCCATACTTTTAAAAATAGCTCCTGATTTGACCAGCGAGCAGTTATTGGATATCATTGACATTATCGCTATTACACAAATTGCCGGGGTCATTGCAACCAATACCACGATTTCCAGAGAAGGATTAACTTCTACGGCTAAAACAGAAATGGGTGGCTTAAGCGGAAAACCATTGACAAATCGTGCCACGGAGGTGATTCGGTTTCTTTCGGAGAAAAGTAACAAGGCATTTCCGATAATAGGTGTGGGGGGTATTCATACCGCAAAAGATGCTTTGGAAAAATTAGACGCTGGCGCCAGTTTGGTACAGTTGTACACCGGTTTTATTTATGAAGGACCTGGACTGGTTAAGGAAATTAATAAAAAATTATTGGAGAGGGAGGACGGGTAGGCATTAGGATATAGGTGATAGGTGGGCGGCATTTGGGGTTCGAGAATCGAAATATTAATAAAAAACGAAGCAACGAGTCAATGAATCACGATTCCCAACCCGCTAAAGTTTTGAGACTTCGAAAAGCTCAGTGCATCGCTCCCAGCATTCGGCGGGCCATCCCTCCGGGAGGAAGGCACGGCGCTCAGCCAACCTCGGCTTAGTAACTCAATTTCTCAATCCTCGAACCCCTAAAACGAACGAATGTGAAGTGAAACCAGTACACGAATCCACAAATCACAAAGTAACAAAATATGATAGAAATCCTGATTTCTTTTTGTTTAGCCAGTATGGCTCTGGCGATAACGCCCGGCCCGGATAATATCTATGTATTAACCCAAAGCATTAGCAATGGAAGTTCCTACGGAATTGCCACAACAGGGGGCTTAATTACAGGATGTATTTTACACACCACCTTGGTTGCTTTTGGGATTTCAGCAATTATTATGACTTCAGAAGTGCTGTTTCTTGTATTGAAGATTATTGGCGCGGTCTATTTGCTTTATTTGACGCATCAGGTATGGAAAGCTGGGAATACCTTAATGCTATCTGCAAATACATCCGTTAAAAGAACCCATTTTCAATTGTTTAAGCAAGGAGTGCTGATGAATATTCTCAACCCGAAGGTGAGTTTGTTTTTTCTGGTGTTTTTTCCGGCTTTTTTATGGGATACCGAGGGCAATACAGTGCTACAGTTCTATGTACTTGGGTTGTTATTTATGGTGGTTTCTTTTCTTATCTTCTCGGCAATTGCTTTACTTTCCGGCAGGGTTTCTTCCTTTTTGAGGAAACAAAAAAACGCCGGTGTATTCTTTAAATGGATGCAAATTATCGTTTTTATGGCGATTGCAATTTTCCTGCTACTTCCATAAAGAAATTGTATTTTTACACACTTAGAAGACTTAGGAACTGCTTAGGGTATGATTGAAAAAGTAAAAATAATTGAATGTCCCAGAGATGCCATGCAAGGTATCCGGGCTTTTATACCTACTAACCGAAAGGTGCAATACATTCAATCGCTTTTGCGCTGTGGTTTTGATACTATAGATTTTGGCAGTTTTGTTTCCGCCAAGGCAATACCGCAAATGGTGGATACTGCTGAAGTACTCTCCAGATTGGACCTTTCTAAAACCGAAAGTAAGTTACTGGCCATTGTAGCAAACACAAGGGGAGCCCAAGAAGCAGTTGTACATGCGCCTATTAAGTATCTGGGATATCCGTTTTCGATTTCTGAGAATTTCCAGATGCGCAATACCCATAAAACCATTGCAGAGTCTATGGTTATTTTGAAGGAAATATTAGAACTTGCAGCTGCAAATGATAAGGAAGTGGTTGCTTACTTGTCCATGGGTTTTGGGAATCCCTATGGGGACCCGTGGAATGTGGAGATTGTTGGGGAGTGGACAGAAAAATTGGCAGCTATGGGGGTAAAAATTCTTTCTCTTTCCGATACGGTGGGTTCTTCAACACCCGATATAATCTCTTATTTATTTCAAAATTTGATTCCTACATTTCCGAAGGTTGAATTTGGAGCTCACTTGCATACCACACCCACTAAATGGCATGAAAAAATAGACGCGGCATATAAAGCCGGTTGCAGGCGTTTTGATGGAGCAATTCAGGGTTTTGGGGGATGCCCAATGGCAAAAGACGAACTTACGGGCAATATGCCTACAGAGAAAATGCTATCTTATTTTACCGCGGCAAAAGTAGATGCCAATGTGTCATGGCTTTCGTTTGAGTCATCCCATAACGAGGCAACAAAAATATTTTCGGTTTACCACTAAAACTCCATATCTGTTTATAAATATATTTAATAGATGCCCCGAATTGAACTACAGACAGAAATTAAAGCATGTAAAGAAGTGGTATTCGACCTTTCCAGGAGCATAGACTTTCATAAATTATCCACACGGCAAACTAAGGAAACCGTTATAGCTGGAAAAACTTCCGGACTTATGGAATTAAACGAAACGGTTACTTGGCGGGCTAAGCATTTCGGATTATATCAAAAGCTGACCTCTAAGATTACAGAGTTTGACCGTCCTCATTATTTTGCCGATGAAATGGTATCCGGGGCATTCCGAAGTTTTAAACATGAACATTATTTTAATGAAGTCGATTGTGGTACCCTGATGACAGATATTTTTGATTACACATCCCCTTTCGGAATTTTAGGCAAACTGGCAGATATAGTATTCTTAAAGAAGTATATGATGCGATTTTTAGTGAAACGCAATGAAATAATCAAGGAGTTTGCAGAATCCGGGAAAATGGAGAATTTTTATAAATGAAGTGATTTAAACTTTTTTCAATTGGCTAAAAAAATGCTCTTTTTGCCCCATATTCGTCTTTTTTTCGTTCCATCCGCCTCAGGCGGATGCAACTCAAAAAAGTCTTCATAGGTAACAAAAATCATCATTTTTCGCATCAATTAAAAAATTTTAAACCACTTCATAAAAAAACTGTGTAAAATGAACTCATATTACACAGTTTTGCAACAGACAAATTAACAAAAAACACTCAAATTTAAAAAGAATACCCTATACCGGCATTGATCATAAAAGGGGCTCCGGGACGAAGTCCTGCAGGTAATCTAGCTACCTCATATTGGGAATCCAATACATTCAAAACATTGGTGAATACCGTTACCCTGGGCGAGTAAAAATATCTGGCCGCAAAATCAACTATAAAATTACTACCTATTTCAAATTCACTCGGAATGGCGCCTGTACCAGATTGGGTGCGGAGAGCATCTGTATATCTACCACTTAGGCTTATATTGAATATCTTATTTTCTAAAGCTGCCGTAACATTAAATTGATTTTTTGCGATATAAGGAATCTGGTCGCCATCGCTTACTTCCCCAAAAATACCTACTTCACTTTCAAAACTCGATTGGAATGTAGCATCTGTTAAGGTGTAAGATAATGTTATAGGGAATTTCAATGTACTGTTACTTTTATCCAATACATCATAATTTAAAAGGACTTCGATTCCTTTTACCAATGCTTTTCCGGCATTGAACTGATCTAAACTTCCTGTTCCTCCTGACGCTGCAAGATCGCTTCCTAGAAGATTGTCATAATCATTGTAAAACCCTACGATTTCACCAATGAGTCCGCTAAAGCTAAAACGACCCCCAAGTTCCATATTGATACTTTCTTCCGGATTTGTACCTTCGGTATTTCCGGGAGGGGCAAAGCCTCTGTGCACACCCCCAAAAAGGGATAATGCATTAGACACTTTATAGTTTGCACCAATTCCGGGAATAAAAACATCTACCTGATTTTCACTTGTAGTTAATTCAACTCCTGTTCTGAAAGAGTCATTTTTTCCAAAGTCTTCCTTGGTTAAGGTGATATTTTCATAACGAACCCCGGGAGTAAGGGTGAGGTTGTTAAAAGTAACTTTATAAAGCAGGTGTGCTGCCAATGCTTCGGCACTGCTTATGCGGTTTGCATCGCTTCCTTTTCTGGCAACCGTGGTGCGAATTAATTCCCTGTTTTGTATGGCATATTTATCCTTCCATTGAAAACGATCTTCAAAATCCTCATGGTAACGCACACCTATTTCTAAATCCTGATAGAAGGTGCTTCCAAAACTAAAATTAGCAACCGATTGTATTCCCTTTGCTTCATACCCGCGATTGTTTGCTTTTATGCCAAATACATCTTCCGCAGTATTTACAGCGCCGCTTACAGCAAGAAATTCCGCTGGAAATTGTGCCGGATTTGCAAGTATATTAGATATTTTCACACCGCCGTCAATATTTACATCGTCCAGTTTGTACCAGTTGCGCGAAAACTTGTTCCAATAAGCAGTGGTGTTTATTTTTATATTTTGGGTGGGCTTTATAAGATGGTTTAATTGAAATTGACGAAATTCAGTATCCATCCTGTCGGCTGCAGAAGCGATATATCTGCGGTAAGGATTGATTTCAAAATCTTCTTGTGTAAGTCCCAGATAGGTTTCGTTGGATGTTTCTTCGGCATATTGAACCTTCACAGTAAGTGCCTGAAAAACTTTAGCGTCCAAATTTGTATTGATGCGGAATTTACCCATGTAATCGCTCTTGTCAAAACCGGTATTTCCGCCACCGTCCAGACTTTTAAATCCGTTAGAATTGTAGTTAAAATACTGGGTGACAAACCCAAAATTTTCACGGGAATCCCCGATTGTGGCTTCTGTACTTCTGGAGTTGTAGTTTCCGTAAGTAAAACGCACATCCCCTGAAAAATCATTAGGGATTCGCTTAGAAACTAAATTTATCGCGCCACCTGTGGTGTAAGGTCCATATTGAATCTGACTGCTTCCTTTTAAAACTTCAATAGCTTCTATGCGACCAACAGTAGGGAAGTAGTATGCCGCTGGAGCGCTATATGGTGCGGGGGCAATTAAAACGCCGTCTTCCATAATGGTAATTTTAGAACTCCTCTCTGGTGAGGTGCCTCTTAAACTTATGTTCGGACGCAAACCAAAACCATCTTCCTCAAAAACATTTACACCTGGCACGGCACGTAGGATTTTATTGATGTCTGTATAACCAAATTGTTGCAAATCCTGTGGGGATAAATAATAAGCAGAACCGGTCCTGTTTTTAACTTCAAACTTACTCCCTAAAATGTTGCTAGATAAAATAATTTCATCCAGAACTTCGGTTTTGGGATCTTCTTTAATTGAATCATTTTTAATTTCAACTTGGGAATAGGTGGAGGCAGAAATCAATGCCAGTACTGAGAGAGTGAGTATTTTTCTCATAATGCTAATTAAGACTAATTATAAATAGTGTTTGGATTTGGACGCAAAAGTAAAACTCTAAAAGTAATACAACAAGTTTATTTAGATTAATTTTAAATAAGAAAGGTGTTAAAATTTGCAACTATTTAGTACTGAATTACTTTTAATAAAAATTATTATTAATCTTTTACAGTTAAACAAATAAATCTATCTTGGTTACCCTAAATAAGAACTTATGAATTCAAAATTTTCACTTTTTTTAATGCTTTTCGTACTCTTTTCCTGTGGAAGTAAACAACCCACGATTTTAAGCACTACAACAAATCCGGTAGGTAATTCCACTGACTATGAACCTTTTTTTGATATTTTGGAATATGCCCCAGATAGTGGCTATGGTCTGTCTGAAAACAATCCGGCAAAGGTGGGTGGTATAAAAGATAGGGAAGGTGCATCGAACCAACGACGCTATTTGGCTACTCTTGCAGGACCCAATGGGGAAATATTGTCTTTTCACCGAAGGGGAAGCTGCTGTCCATATCCTTCTGTAAACGGATTTGATGGACAGTCTGCTTTGCTGGATGTTTATGAAGTGACGTACCCCGGACTCAAAAATCCCGTCCTGATTTATATTACATTATATGATTTAGAGAAATTGTATATTCCAAAAGGTTTCACTAAAAGGAAATAAATCGCCATAATTAATAAAAAAACGCTGCGAAAGTAATGTACTCTTGCAGCGTTTTTTTATGTAAATGTATTTAAAGATTTAGTTAGTCCACGCATTATTGGCAGCATCTACATCTGCTAATATGCCGTCAGGATCGATTTCTACCTTTGTAACTTTTTTACCAGTTTCCAGTAGACTGATCCACCTATTGCCTCGTTGCCACACTTCTACCGGTAGATGTTTTCTTTCAGTACTCCCGTCATCATAAGTTACTTCATAATGAATAGGCATTGGCATACCTTTATTTATAAAAGTAAAGAGATAATCATTTCCCACAGTAGTTACATCTTCTATGGCAAGATCGATGTTCTCATTACCATAGAACCAGTGTTTCCAGAACCAGTTTAAGTTTTCCCCGGCTACATTTTCCATAATACTAAAGAAATCATTGGGAGTAGGGTGTTTATATGCCCAAGCTTCAATGTATGCTTTAAAAGCATTATCAAAACGTTCAGCGCCTAATACATATTCCCGTAACATAAAGAGACCATATGCCGGTTTGAAATAAGCAACCATACCTAAGTTATTGCTTTGCACCACGTCTGGATGTGTAGCGATGGCTTCCCGGTTTGGATTTTTTAACCAGTTGATTATAAATTCCCTAGAGGTGTTTAATCGTGCAGGATATTCCCCATTGTTAAATTCTAACGTACTGTAATAGTTGATAAAACTGTCAAATCCTTCATCCATCCAGGCATATTTTCTTTCATTAGTACCCACAATCATAGGGAACCAGATATGGCCAAACTCGTGATCAGTAACACCCCATAATGCTGCACCTTTAGATGTATATCTGCAAAAAGCGAGACCCGGATATTCCATACCTCCCACATCGGCTGCCACATTTACGGCTACAGGGTAGGGGTAATTAAACCATTTTTTGGAATAGTGTTCAATAGATGCCTTGGTATATTCCGTAGAGCGTTCCCAAGCATTTCCACCATGACTTTCAACTGGGTAAGCAGATTGTGCCATTCCTTTTTTGCCGTCGGCTAAATTCATTCTGGCGGCATCCCATATAAATGCTTTGGAAGACCCAAAAGCAATATCCCTGGTGTTTTCCATTTTAAAATGCCAAGTGATTTTCCCGTTTTGTTTTGGTCTTGTAATAGTTGTATTGCCTACTTCTTCAGGGGTAATGATCATTACAGTAGCATCGCTGTTTGCAGCACGTTGCATGCGGCTTTGTTGTTCTTTGGTCAATACCTCTTTCTCATTTTGCAGTTTTCCAGAAGCTACCACAATGTGGTCATAAGGTACAGTAATTTTATAATCAAAATCACCGTAACCCAAATAAAACTCGCCGGCTCCTAAATAAGGTTCTGTATCCCATCCCACTACGTCATCAAAAACAGCTACTTTAGGATACCATTGTGCCAGCGCATAAATAGTTCCGTTTTTTGTGCTTAAACGACCCATCCTGTCCATACCTTTCTGCGGAATTTTAAAAGAAAAGTCCATACTTATAGTTGCACTTCCACCCTTTGCTGCAATGGGTTCATTAAAGAACACCTGCATACGGGTATCGTTGATGATATGTTTGTTGGAAGTAGCCGCTTTTCCTGTTTTTGCAATTACATTTGTAATGGTGTAACCGCCATCGACATCCCCTGAATATCTGTTTCCTTGGATAGGAGTGGTTAACGTTCCTCGGGAATCTTCTGTAAACCTATTTTGTTCCAAATGTAACCAGACAAAGGATAATGCCTCCGGACTATTGTTATGATAAGTTATTTGAACTTTACCGCTAATCATGTCCTTTTGATCATCCAGTTCCACTTCCATCACATAGTCTGCACCATTCTGCCAGTATGCCGGTCCTGGAATCCCGGAAGCAGACCGAAAGCTGTTTCCCTGTCGGTAGGTGAATTCGTCAAACTTTTCTTGGTTGTTGTCAAATTGTGCGTAGCCGGGCAAGGCTATCAGAATGCAGAAAAATAGAGTAAAAGCATTACCAAATCGGTTTTTCATAAAATTTAAGGTATTTGAAAATTAATGGATTGCTAAAATAGGCAAAGGATTAAAATTCCAAAACTTAAGTGACAGTATTAACATAATATTTGGAAAATTAAATGGGATAATTCTGGTCAAATACCCCGTTAAGGAAGATATATTGGTAGAATCCATAATGTGGTTAATAAACAAAACCCCCAATAAGTGACATATCAGTAAAACCAATATTCCGTTAAGTAAAAAAACACTTTACGGATGGCATATCGGTAAAAGAAACACTAAAAAAGTTTTAAACTAGATATCCACATTTAATCTCATAAAAATGCTATATTTGCACGCAATTAAACCTTAATTGCAATGACTGCTCACAACGACAAAATTTTAGGGGAAGGGCTTACTTACGACGACGTATTATTAGTTCCTGCCTATTCAGAAGTGCTCCCTAGGGAAGTTTCCATTTCCACAAAATTCACTAAAAACATTACAATCAATGTGCCCATTATTTCCGCGGCGATGGATACCGTAACGGAAAGTGCCATGGCAATTGCCATAGCACGCGAAGGTGGGATAGGTGTTTTGCATAAAAATATGAGCATCGAGCAGCAGGCCGCAGAAGTGCGTAAAGTAAAACGTGCTGAAAGCGGGATGATTTTAGACCCAATTACACTACCCATAACGGCTACCGTAGGTGATGCACAAAAAAGCATGCGGGAATTCAGCATAGGGGGAATACCCATTACCGATGCCAAGAATAAACTAATTGGGATTGTTACTAACAGGGACCTGCGTTTTGAAAAGAATAACAAGCGTTCCATCAGTGAAGTAATGACTTCGGAAAAATTAATTACAGTTAGTGAAGGCACCTCTTTAGAGCAGGCGGAAATCATATTGCAAAAGCATAAAATCGAAAAACTACCGGTCGTTAAAAAAGACGGCACTTTGGTGGGTTTAATTACTTTCAGGGATATCACCAAACTTTCCCAGAAACCCATTGCCAACAAAGATGCTTTTGGAAGGCTTCGTGTAGCGGCTGCACTGGGTGTTACTCCAGATGTTATGGAACGCGCCACAGCTCTAGTGAATGCGGGTGTGGATGCTGTGGTAATTGATACAGCGCATGGCCATACTAAAGGAGTGGTAGAAGTATTAAAAAATGTAAAGAAAAAATATCCGGAATTGGACGTGGTAGTGGGTAATATTGCCACGGCAGAAGCGGCAAAATATTTAGTGGAAGCAGGCGCAGATGCGGTTAAAGTAGGTATTGGACCAGGATCTATTTGTACTACACGTGTTATTGCCGGTGTTGGTTTCCCGCAATTTTCTGCGGTACTCGAAGTTGCAGCTGCAATCAAAGGCAGCGGAGTCCCTGTAATTGCAGATGGCGGGATACGATATACGGGAGACATTCCAAAAGCATTGGCAGCCGGAGCAGATAGTGTGATGTTAGGCTCCTTGCTAGCAGGTACTAAAGAAAGCCCGGGGGAAACTATTATCTACGAATCCAGAAAATACAAATCCTATCGAGGTATGGGTTCTGTAGAAGCGATGAAAGAAGGATCAAAAGACCGTTATTTTCAAGATGTGGAAGACGATATCAAAAAACTGGTTCCTGAGGGTATAGTAGGTCAGGTGCCATTTAAAGGCGATCTTTCAGAGAGCATGACCCAATTTATTGGAGGCTTACGTGCCGGTATGGGGTATTGTGGTGCAAAAGATATTGAAACCTTAAAAAAGTCCGGTAAATTCATTCGCATTACTGCCTCGGGAATCAATGAAAGCCATCCCCATGATGTTTTTATAACCAAAGAAGCACCTAATTATTCCAGATAGGAGAGGTTGTTTTTGGATGAAATTCGAAATCAGATACCCGGAAAAATTTGGTATGGAAAATAGTCTCTTGAACATTTTTATTATCTCCTATTTCAAGCCTAACTTCTCTATATTAAATAAAAGTAAAGTTGGTAAATAAATACAACAAACCTAATTTCTACTCGTTATATTTGCCACCCATAAAACAAACATCTAATTATGAAAAACTACTTTTTAATTTTGCTGTTATTTTCTGCAATAATTTCTTTTGCTCAGGATGATAAATTTAATGCCTTCTCTTTGGAAATAGGTTATGGTATACATGCACCTTTGACCCCGGGCGATTTAACGGATAGATCTAATTATTTGGGTTTCTCACACTTTGAAATCGGTGGTAGGTATCAATTTACACAAAAGATAGGTGTGAAACTCTCCTATGCAAACGATAGTTTTACTGATAAAGAAAATGATAAATCAGGCATTACTTACAATCGTGTGGTTTTGGAAGGGGTATATAATATTGGTAGACATATTTTACCGTATTATATTTATGAAAACGTAGGCCTTCTAGCTCATGCCGGTGTTGGGTATTCCAGAGCAAAACCGTTTGATAAAAGATCTAGTGAACAAACTGGTAATTTTACAATCGGGCTTCGTCCACAAGTAAAAATTACAGAACGAATAGCATTGTATGGGGATGGAACCTACATTATGAATTTTAAACAACATTATTCTTATTCCGGGATACTCCTGACGCCCGATTATCAGGATAAAACAGGTTCCTTTGCCACGTTTAGTATAGGTGTTATGGTGTATTTAGGTGACATGAGAAGGCATGCAGACTGGTTTTAATACCTTCTGTTTATAGAATTTATGTAGTTTTTCCTGAATTATTTACCGTTTAACGTTTTTATTAAAGCAGCAACACTATCAAAGTCAAGCTCGTCATCTTCCCTGCCGGGATAATGTTCCTTCAGAAAATCCCTGACTTTTTTTCTTGACAGAAAATTACCTGGAGTAGCTGCTACCTCTCCTTGGGAAGTTTTTTTGGTAGTGTCCATAAATAAAATTTTTCTTTTAAAACCATAACGGGTTTCCCAGTTTTTATTCCATTTTACAGATTCTGTAATTACAACCCCCACAAGGCCGAAGGCATAATTGGTGCCAGCGTTTCTGACAATTTCCGGTGATCCATCATCGACAAAAGCAGCGCAATACTTGCCCACTATTTCCAGTTTTATAAATACATTGGGTTGGTGCAGATCATTGGAATATTCCAAGTTAAAATAATTTTCACCATTGTAAGCAATTGCCCAAGGAACAATGCCCCTAATTCTTTTTCCTGTGGTAGGGTCTACGATTTTCTTGACATGGATATGCGTAGTGCTTTGCTGTTTCACAAAAGCTATGGCTTGCACATCTATCGCATTTTCAAGCAAAATATCTTGACTGGTTGCATAAAGACGTACCGGTATTTCGGTGTTTTGAGCAAGTAAGATATGCACAAAAAAACACGTAATAAGTACAATTTTATTCATAATAGAAATACAAATTATAAAAGGGGATTATTTAACTTAAGCGAGCAATATAGCAAAAAGATGGGATATCCACTTGCTTATTAAATTGCTTTAGAAAGAAAAAAAGCTCAAAGGATTGTTGTGCATTCTTATAAAAAATAAATTATATTTGACCAAATCGTCAAAACCTTGAACCCTCTCCAAAAAAACAGATTAACTTTTCTAGTTGCACTTCTATTTTTTTCATTTATATATGGGCAAAAAATAGATAATGAGGTATATAAAGAAAAACAGCGACAAGCCTTTGAGCTTATTTTTTCAAATCCCGTTCAAGCCAAAAAAGATATTGATGCCATGTTTTTTGACGCCGGTAAAGTGCCGGATAGTTTATTAGGCATTTCTTATAATAATTTGGGAGTTTTTTTTGGGGTCACTAATCAAATAGATTCCTCTTTGTTTGCTTTTAAAAAAGCAATAGAATTCCTTCCAGAAAACCATCCCAAAGTTCCCGGTATTTATAACAATCAAGCCATTGTTTATAAAAAGAAAGGGGACTATGAAGCAGCTTTCGGCATGCTGGAACAAGCCTTACAAAAAGCAAAAGATCATAATAATAGGATTACGGAAGCGGCTATTTATGGAGAACTCGCATCTTTATATTCTGAAGTGGAACAATTCAATAATGCGTTAGAAAACTTATTGAAAAGCTTAAAGATTTATGATAGTGAGCCCACATCTCCTCTTAGGAACAAGATGGTGGAGAAGCAAAAACTTGCAAATCTGTATATAAAACTTGGGGAACCTAAACTTGCTGTAGTTCTATATGAAGAAGTGATTCCGTTTTTTAAGGAGAATAACATACTAGACACCTATTATTTTACCTTAATCAATTATGGGAATAGCCTTTTACAACTCGACAAAGTAGAGGAAGCAGAGGCGGCATACAAAGAAGGTTTAGAAGGACTGGCCATTTTTCAAAATACTGACTTTACCATTTACGCTATGGAACGCATGGCAAAACTGCAGGCGATAAAAGGAAATCTTGCAGAAGCAAAAATATTGTATAAAAAGGTATTGGAAAAAGCTATTGCAAATAACTCGAAACGAACCTTATATATTACCACCGATTTCGGAAACTTATATCTTAAAGAAAATAATCCTCAAGCTGCCATAGAATTGCAGGAACGACTTGGTAATTTAGAAAAGCAAATTTTTTTTGCAACTATTACAGGTTTAGAGGAACAATTAAACCATGCAATATTTTTGGCGGAAGTTTATAAGGCAACCGGTATGCCCGCAAAAGGGATGGAAGCATTGGAACAGGCAATGCAGCTAAAAGACAGTTTGCAAAAACGCACCGATATTGCAGCAGCACGCGAACTCCAATCCAAATACCAGAGTGAATTGCAGCAACAGGAAAACCTTATTTTAAAGCAAGACCTGCAACTGCAGAACAGGAATTATATTCTTATTGGTTCGGTATTACTGCTCTTGGTTCTCTTGTTTGGTTATTTTGCAATGCGTTTTCATCTAAAAAGCAAATTACATACACTTGCCCTGGAAAAAGAGGCCAAAGAAAGAGAACGCCTTGCTATGCAAATAAAAATGGAGCAGACTGCCGGTGTACTGAAGGAAAAAACTATTGAAAAACACAAAAGCGAATTGATTGCTTCTACTTTCGCAAAAGTAAAGTTGGACAAACAATTGCAAGATATACTAGAAGAAATAAAAAGTAGTGAAACACACGGGGTAGAACGAAAACTAAAATCCTTAAGGGCAGAAGACAAGTACTGGGACCACATTATTGAGAAGTTCAACCAGTTAAACCCCAATTTCTATAAAGACTTAAAAACTACCTATCCTAGCCTAACAAAAAATGATATTTCTTTTTGCTCCTTGGTTAAACTAAACCTTTCCAATAAAGAGATAGCGCGACTTCTTGCAATATCCCACGAAAGCGTTATCACTAAAAAATACCGTATTACCAAAAAATTAAACCTCCCGGCAGATACAGATTTTTATCTCTGGATTCAGGAAATTGAGTAAGTTTTTCCTGGTCTACAGCATGCTTTCGATATATGGTTTTTCACTTATAGGGGGTCTAATCATCCGGTCTTTAATAAAAATAAAATCAGAAGAGATTGCTGATTTTGCAATAACTAAAATTTGGTTTCTGAAAAAACATTTCACACCTTAAGGCAGAGCAATCTATTTGTTTTACGTTTGTATCTGCACTATGTAATCGTAAATAGTATTTTGTAATTCCTTATCTTTCTATGCATCACCTGTTACCTATAGCTATACAAGCTTCTCTCGCTGCATCTCGTGTAATAATGGATATCTACAAGCGTGATTATGAAATGGCATATAAATCAGATCAATCACCGCTTACAGAAGCAGATAGGGCAGCAAATTCGGTGATCATGTAATTTTTGCAACCCACGAATATCCCTATTATCAGCGAAGAAAACAAACAGCAATCTTATGACGAACGTTGCCGGTGGACACGGTACTGGATAGTGGATCCACTAGACGGGACCAAGGAATTTATTAAAAAAAACGGTGAATTCACAGTAAATATTGCACTGATCGAGAACGGAAAACCCACGCTGGGGGTAATAATGGTTCCCGCTGCAGGAAACATTACAGTCTCTGCACCTGCGAACTTTGAAGTATCCTTAGGGACAACTTTTAGTACCTCTATTCTAATACCCTATACGGGAGGGGAATTAAGTGCAACACCTGTTAATGTCAGATTGATTGAAGGATTAAGTGGTAATACCTATAGTGGAGATATTACCATAAGTGGTGGTGGAGTAGACCCATCGATAACAGTAGCACTTAGTGGTGAAGTCACTCCACCACCAGCACCAACACTCATAACAGTCATAATTGAAATAACAAACCTTAATTATATTGAAACCAGCGGTCCTTCAGATTCACAATCTTTTGAGCTTTCAGGAACCGACTTAAATGGTACCGAAGTGACAGTTGCATTACCATCTGTATCCGATTTTGAGATTTCGGCTGATAATACAACATTTTTTGATGATCTTAACTTTCCCGGCTATGACGGGACTCAAACCACCATTTTTGTACGTTTAAAAGAAGGCCTTGCAATCAATACCTATGCAGATGTCATAACCATTGATGGCGGTGGGGCAGACTTAATTACGGTAGATGTAAGTGGCGCGGTACAAACTGAACCCATCTTAGGATGGCAACTTGATGCAGAAAACACCCTTTATTTAATCAATTTTGATACTACGGTGAATGGGGTTAATGAGGGTCAATATGCAGGAACAGGATTAGATCCTTTTCCGGTTACCGGTCAGCTTAACAGCAATGCTTTTGCTACAACAGGGTTAAGTGATGGCAATTCCGGTTTTGGGGATACAAGCACAACAGGAGATTTCACAGGTGGTGTAAGTGCCGGAGGAGTTACTTCCGGAGGATTTTATGCATTTGGAGTCGCACCGAACAACCACGCATTTGGATTTCAATCTACTGGAGCTGATTTTTCTCCGGGAAGTATAACTCTTCGTTTACAAAACCAAACAGGTGATGCGGTAACAGCAGTAGATTTAGCTTATTTAATCTATCAGTTTAACGATCAGGACAGAGCAAGCTCGTTTAATTTCAGCTATTCAGAAGATGATATAAATTATATCGACATTGCTGTTTTGGATTTTACTTCTACTGAAGTTGCATCCACATCACCAATCTGGGAAGTGTTTCCAAGAAACACCTTGATTTCAGGACTGAATATCGCTGACGGAGCATTCTTTTATATGCGTTGGGATAGTGATGATATTAGCGGTAGTGGTTCTCGTGACGAATTAGCTTTAGATAATATTCGTGTAATTTTAAACCCGGTTTCTGAAAACTATGTATATCAAGCAGGGATCTGGACTCCCACAGATCCTAATGCTGTGATTACAGCAAATGATAATATTGTCGTTGTAGACGCAACTGGAACACTTACTGCCGATATGGAACTTTTAGACATTACTTTAGAAGCAGGAGCTGAACTTAATGTTGAAGGATCCTTAAAAGTTAACGGAAACATCATTAACGATGGTACCCTTGTATTCATAAGCAATGCTACTACAACAGGCCAACTAGACACTTTTACAGGAGCAATAACCGGCGTAGTAGAAATACAACGCTATATCCCTGCACGTCGTGCCTTTAGATTTTTATCTTCTGCAGTGACTACTACATCTAGTATCAATGCTAATTGGCAAGAAGGAGTGAACAACCCTGATATTGTTACAAACCTAAATCCAAACCCAGGTTTTGGTGCACACATTACCGGTTCCACCACAGGAACAAACGGTTTTGACGTTACAGCCTCAGGCAATCCGTCTTTGTTTACTTTGAACAATACAGCACAAGCTTGGGAAGCAGTTAGTAATACAGATGTGAACACTATTAATACAGGAAAACCCTACCGTTTGTTAGTGCGTGGCGATCGTAGTATAGATGTGACTGACAATGCTGCCATACCAACAAACACCACATTACGCGCCACAGGAACCCTACATACAGGAACCTTTACTGCAACAGATTTTAGCGAAGTCGAAAATGAATTCAATTTCTTCGGAAATCCGTATCCTGCTTCTGTAGATATGAACGATGTGTTGGCAGCTTCTACCAATGTGAATGCTAATTTCTATTACATTTGGGATCCTAATTTAGGAACACGTGGTGCTTATGTAACTGTTGATTTACCTGCAGGCACCAATGGGAGTGGTTCTGCTGCCAACCAATACTTACAACCCGGTCAGGCTGCATTTGTAACCACCCTTGCAAATGGTTCTGCAAGCCTTCAGTTTCAGGAAACCCACAAAAATGTGGCCGCACCTCTTACAGGAGTTTTTAATATAGAAAGCAATATAGATCTTCGTTTGTTCACTGCTGATGCATTTACCGAAGGTGGTACACCTTCAGACGGTTTGCGATTTAAGTTTGACGAAGATAATACAAACGCCATAACGCCACTGGACGCACCTAAGTTTTTCAATCAGGATGAAAACTTAGCCAGCTCTAATAACGACCGTTTATGGAGCATCGAAAGCAGACTGTTACCACAGGTAGGGGAAATACTTCCTTTATTTACAAACCAGTACCGTCATACAGACTATGTGTTTGAAGCAGCACTTAGCAATATCGAAGGCGTGACCGCTTACTTAAGGGATACCTTTATCGGTGAGGATATGGTTTTAACCAACGACGATAGCACCATCTATGCATTTAACATTGATGCAGGTAACCCAAACAGCAGTGCCAACGATCGTTTTGAAATTGTTTTTGGCGAAGAAGTTTTAGGTACAAATAATACTATGTTTGGCAACGCCTTTGTGTTGTATCCCAACCCGGTACAAAATGATAACTTCTTTATTGCCACCCGTGACCTAGCAGGCGAAAGCGTTACTATAGAAATCTATTCTATGCTAGGGCAACTTCTCCTTACCGAAACATTAGAAGTAGCGCCAAACGGAAGGGTAGCAGTAGCAGTACCACAATTACCATCAGGTGTATTTACCGTAACCCTTACCGCTAAAGACGGAAGCCGTTTTACAACCAAATTGATAAACCAGTAAAAAATTAGATAATTCATGAAAAAATTAAATATATACCCAATTCAAAAAGTACTAATTGTTTTTACGCTTTGTTTTATGGCGCTAAGCCTACAAACCGCTCAGGCTCAGATTACTTTTGACGACGACGCGGACGATGAAGTTCCCGCCGCACCCATCGATGGATTTATAGGTCTTGGCATTGCCGCAGGGGCGTATTATGGGATTAAGAAAATAAGAAGTACTAAAACTTAGAAGTACGAAACTTGCCTGCCGTAGCTTGAGCATAGGTAGGTTAGAAGTACGAAGTGAAATTATTACACCATTAACCGTTGCACGTCATCACGAACAAAAGTGAAGTGAAACTATTACACCATCACCCGTCATCACGAACGAAAGTGAAGTGAAACTATTACACCATTAACCGTTGCACGTCATCACGAACGAAAGTGGAGTGAAACTATTACACCATTAACCGTTACATGTCATCACGAACGAAAGTGAAGTGAAACTATTACACCATAAACCGTTGCATGTCATTACGAACGAATGTGAAGTGAAACCGTCATCACGAACGAATGTGAAGTGAATAAACAATCTCTTAAATATTAAATAATTGCCAAATACTTTAACACATTTACTAATAAAAAAATTTATTTTTGTAATTTCGTTCCCTTAAAAACTATATTATATAGATTTTTTATAGACAAAATGAACCAACCTAAGATATATTTGTCTTCACCGCATATGGGCGGAACAGAGCAGGATTTTGTAAACGAAGCGTTTTCTACCAATTGGATTGCTCCTCTAGGCCCTAATGTAACTGGCTTTGAAGAAGATTTAAAAAGCTATCTCCAAAAGGACTCTTATACCCAAAAACCCTCCTCGGGAGTGGAAGTAGCAGCTTTGAGTTCGGGTACGGCGGCACTGCATCTGGGGTTAATTCTATTAGGAGTTAAATCTGGTGATGAAGTTATCTGTCAGAGTATGACTTTTTCTGCATCTGCAAATCCTATAGTCTATCTGGGAGCCACACCGGTTTTTGTAGACAGCGAAACGGAAACCTGGAATATGTGTCCACATTTTTTAGAGGAAGCAATAACAGACCGTATTGCCAAAGGAAAAAAGCCAAAGGCAATTATAGGAGTGCATTTGTATGGTATGCCATTTCAGGTAGATAAAATACTTGCAGTTGCTGAAAAATATGGAATCCCGATATTAGAAGACAGTGCAGAAGCATTGGGAAGTACCTATAAAGGAAGAAAATGTGGAACTTTCGGGGAACTGAGTGTGCTTTCCTTTAATGGAAATAAAATTATCACGACCTCCGGTGGTGGTGCTTTGGTTACCAAAAACCGGGAGATGAAAGATCGCACAATTTATCTTGCCACACAGGCAAGGGATGATGCACCGCATTACCAGCACAGCGAGATAGGTTACAATTACCGCCTCAGCAATGTAAGTGCAGGTATTGGGAGAGGGCAGATGCAAGTGCTGGACACCCACGTGAATTTACGAAGAAAAAACAATGAATTTTATAGGCAACTGTTTGAAAATAAATCAGGTATGCGTATCTTTCAGGAGCCAAATGAAGAGTATGTTTCCAATCACTGGATAAGTTGCATTTTACTGGACAAAGCAAAAACTGGAGGCATAGGAAATACCGAAATACGACTAGCACTGGAAAAAGAAAACATAGAATCCCGGCCGTTATGGAAACCGATGCACTTGCAGCCTGTTTTTAGTAAAGCACCTTATTACGGCGAAAGCATAGCAGAAGAACTTTTTAATACCGGCTTGTGTTTACCATCAGCTTCTAACCTCACTAAAGCTGACTTGGAACGAATAGAAAAAGCGATAAGGAACATTATGGGCAAGTGATGTTTTAGTTTGTATTGTATTTCCACATAAACTAACAAAAAAACCAGCAGGAGGCTAATTCTTGTCGGATGCAAGTAAAAGTGTTTTATTATGTTAAAAAGTATTTTAAATAAATTAAAGAGCGTTATTTTTAAGGGGGATAATCATTTAGGGGTTACTAATATTCGGTACTTGCCCAGATGGATAGTGATTTATATTGACATATTTGTTTTAATATTGTCCATACTTGCAGCAAACCTTATTATGAGGAACTTGAATATTTCTTTTTATCCCACCCTTGATTTTTATGAGCGTTCCGGAATTATTCTAGGGGTTAATATTTTCTTTTTCCTTTTTTTTAAGACCTATGCAGGGCTAATTCGCTATTCTACATTTACCGATATTGTAAAATTGTTTCTGGCCTCCTTCAGTACTTTTGGTGTTTTGGCGGTTTTTAATTATTCTTACTTGTATTTCACCGGTTCTAAAATCTATATTTTACCGGGGTTGATTATTTATATCTTCTTTTCATTTTCGCTATTACTTTTGTTCCGGGTTGTGGTAAAACAGGTGTACGTATTGTTTAAAGACAATAGTGGAAGCCATTTAAAAAAGAGGGTGGTTATTTTAGGCACTGATGACAATGCCATTTCTGTAGCAGAAGCATTGACTACAGACTCCATAAGGCCTTTTGAATTGGTTGGGTTTTTATCCAATAACAAAAAGTATAAAAATATCCATATCCTGGGCAAGCCTGTCATACAATATCAACATTCGATATGTGAGAATTTACAGGATTATAATGTACAAGGTGTATTGATAATGGGGGATACGTTGTCAAAAAATGAAAAAAATGACTTAGTAGACGATTGTCTTTCCAAAGGGGTTCTTATTTACAATGTACCTATGGTTGAGGAATGGAATAAAAATACAGATCTGACCAATCAAATCAAAACCATACAAATAGAAGACCTTCTTAACCGGGAAGTGATAGCACTGGATAACCACCTTATTGCTGAAGATTTGCACAACAAAGTAATACTTATTACCGGCGGTGCAGGATCCATAGGAAGTGAAATGGTGCGTCAGATTGCTAAATTTGAACCAAAATTATTGGTTATTTTAGATCAGGCAGAGACCGCTTTACACGAAATAGAAAATGAAATGCAGGAGTATTTCCCGGAATTGAATTATATAACAGAGCTGGCAAACATAAGTAATATGTATCGTTTGGCATTATTGTTTGAGCGGCATGAGTTTGATGTAATCTACCATGCGGCGGCATATAAACATGTGCCCATTATAGAACGCAATCCACGCGAAGCTATTTTTGTGAATATTCTGGGAACTATGAATCTTGCTAAAATGGCCATTGCAAATAATGTTCCTAAATTTGTAATGATTTCTACAGATAAAGCTGTAAATCCTACCAATGTAATGGGAGCTTCTAAACGTGCTGCAGAAATGTATGTGCAATCCATTCAAAAGGAAAGAGGAGTTCATACCCGATTTATTACCACCCGTTTTGGGAATGTACTAGGTTCTAACGGCTCTGTAATCCCACATTTTAAAAGACAAATAGCAAAAGGCGGACCGGTAACAGTAACGCATCCCGATATCATTCGTTATTTCATGACTATCCCAGAAGCTTGTCAACTTTTATTACAGGCAGGTACTATGGGCAAAGGAGGGGAGATTTTTGTTTTTGATATGGGAAAACCGGTGCGCATTATGGATTTGGCTATTCGTATGATACGTCTCTCTGGTTTCATTCCGGAAGAAGATATAGAAATAAAGGTTACAGGCTTGCGACCCGGGGAAAAGCTGTATGAAGAATTACTTGCTGATGATACTATTAACCTACCCACACACCATGAAAAAATAATGATTGCCAAAGTAGATACTCTTCCGTTTCTAGAAATGAGCAGACTGTTTAAAAACATAATAAAAGCCGCGATGAAAGGGGAAGAGAGGGATGTGGTGCAAATTTTAAAAGAAATAGTGGCAGAATATAAGAGTGAAAATTCTAAATTTTCTGAGTTGGATGTGTGATGTGTGATTTGTAAAGTAGTTAAGAGATTAAGTTATTAGGTGATTAAGTTATTACAGCGCAGGTGACCTGAAGCTATGAAGTGAAACTGTCATCACGAACGAAGGTGAAGTGAAACCAACCTCCAAAATTCAAATAACCAGCTAATTACCAAGTCAAAACCTTAAATTAACCACAAAAGCCAAGGATAATCAATAAAATCGATTTATTTTTGCATAATTTTTAAAAACAACCTATGCTTCCAAATTATTTGCAAGTTACTATACAGAAAACAAAACTGGTATTTGCAGTTGTCTTCTTACTTGCATTTGTAACTTCCTGTGCAACGAAGAAAGAAATACTTTATTTACAAGATATAGAGCGTGTGGATGGAGCTACAGAAGCGTTGCAAAACAGCCCCATAATTAGTCCGAATGATATTCTACAGATACAAGTATCGTCCTATGATATGGAGGCTTCGGCACCCTTTAACTTGGTTGCACCAACCCAAAATATTCAAACGGAAGACTATGTCGCAGGACGTCAAGCGCAGGGGTATCTGGTAAATAATGATGGTACTATTGAATTTCCTGTCTTGGGAACCTTGCAGGTAGGGGGTATGACACGTCAGGAACTTCTGGAAGATCTAAAAATAAGGGTGTCGATCTATGTGAAGGACCCTATGATTAATATACGCATCACAAATTATAAAGTTACAGTTTTAGGGGAGGTAGCTGCACCCGGTACTTATTACGTGAATGATGAACGCATTACTTTGCTGGAAGCTTTAGGAAAAGCAGGGGATTTGACTATTTTTGGGAAGCGGGATGATATTTTAATTCTTCGCGAGCAAAACGGTATTAAAACCTACAGTAAAATAAACATCACCAAAAGTGATTTTTTAAATTCGCCTTATTATTACTTACAACAGAACGACGTGGTGTATGTGGGTCAGAACAATGCCCAAGTAAATTCCGCTGCATATAACCGGAACTCTGGTGTGTACATCTCCATTGCCTCTGTTCTTATTTCTGTAATCGTACTTTTATCCCGTTAATTATTTCATGGAAAATCCTACACCATCACATACTAACATAGCTAATAACGAACCCACTTTACGAGAACAAATAGCTATCTATGTAAGGCATTGGCCGTGGTTTATTATTACTGTCCTTATTGCCGTTACTATAGCCTATGTGTATTTGCGGTATACTATTCCGTATTACCAGACCAGCACCAGCATTATTATCAAAGACAGCCAAGGTAGGGGTGCCGCTTCTGAACTTGCCGCCTTTGAAGATATTGGGCTAATCAGCGGAATGAATGCTAACAGTATTGAAAATGAAATAGAAATATTGCGGTCCAAGCGTTTAATGACAGCAGTAGCTAAGGAACTCGATTTAAACATACGCTATTTCAGGGAAGGAAAAATAATCACTACCGAACTTTTTGCAAATAAACCTTTTACCGTAAAAGTCTTAGAAGAAAGAGAAGGAGTTAGATTTCCCGGGGAGTCATTGACCTTTAGAGTGACATCACCATCCACCATTGAAATCAGCAATACGCAAAACAATAGCAAACAGGAAGTAAATTTTGGCGACCGTATCTCTTTGCCTTTTGCAAATATTACCATTGTACCCGAAGCTTCGCTTATAGAAACTTTTGATTCTAAAGAAGACTATACCTATTTAGTACAGTTTAGCAATATACAAAATATAGTTTCTTATTACCAACGTTCCATACAAGTTAGTCCGGTGGTTAAGGGGAGTAGTGTCATTAAATTGACCCTGAACGACCCTGTTAGGGAAAAAGCGCAACGTATTCTCGACGAATTGGTAGTACAGTATAACCAAGATGCCATTGAAGACAGTAACCTAGTAGCTACTAATACAGCAGCATTCATAGACGAACGTTTACAGATTATTACAGAAGAACTCGATTCGGTGGAAACCGATAAGGTGGAATTTAAACAGGATAATCGACTTACCAACATAGAAGCCGAAGCACAGTTGTTTTTAGAAGATGCCAGTGAATTGAATAAAAACCAGCTCGATCTTGCTACCCAGTTAGAAATAGTAAACAGCATTGTTAGTTATTTAAACCGGGAAGACAATACCACTTTATTGCCAGCAAATTTAGGTATCTCTGAAGGAGGTATTGATGGATTGATTGGCAATTACAACCAACTGGTTTTAGAACGCAACCGTTTGTTGCGCAGTTCTACAGAACAAAACCCGGTGGTGGTAAATCTGACCAACCAAATTGACCAGTTGCGCGGTAATGTACAGACCAGTTTAGGTAATGTTCGGAATTCGCTGCAAACGTCCTTACGTGATCTACGCAATCAGCAGGCCGTATTCGGATCTAAAATATCCCAAGTCCCAGGAAAGGAAAAGACATTCCGGGGCATAGAACGACAACAAGGTATCAAAGAGGCTTTGTATCTTTTCTTATTGCAAAAGCGGGAAGAGACCTCTATTTCCCTTGCCGTTACTGCGCCAAAGGCAAAAATTGTAGATGCTGCTTATTCTTCCGGTGCACCTGTTTCGCCCAAACGAAATATTATTTTGCTCGCAGCCCTTTTGATAGGCCTGTTAATACCGTTTTTGATTATCTACATCAATCAGTTGCTCTATGACAAAGTGCGCAACCGTAAAGATGTGGAGCGCGAGGTAGGCTCAATACCAATTGTAGGGGAAGTGCCAAAACTTGCTTCCAAAGAAGTAGACCTTATACAACCAAATGATCGCACTATACTTGCAGAATCCTTCCGAATTTTAAGAACCAATCTGCAATACCTTTTTGTAAATAAAAAAGATGTGGAAATTGGAAAGACGATATTTGTGACTTCCACTGTAAAAGGCGAAGGGAAAACGTTTACCGCTGTTAATTTAGCAGTCACCCTTGCCAACTCCAATAAAAAAGTAATTATCGTTGGGGCTGATATCCGGAACCCGCAATTACACCGCTACATCCCTCATGCTAAAAAATTACAGGGAGTCACTGATTTCTTGGTTAACAGAAACTTGGAAGTCTCTGAATTGATACAGAAATCAGATTTAAGCGATCATTTGGATTTTTTCTTTTCCGGTACCATCCCTCCAAACCCTGCCGAATTATGGTTGAACGACCGAGCGGCTATTTTGTTCAGTACATTAAAACTGCACTATGATTATGTGATTGTGGATACCGCGCCTGCCATGTTAGTAACAGATACCTTCCTCATAAGTCAGTATGCCGATGTGACCCTATATGTTGTAAGGGCAGATTACACAGAACGTAAACTTCTGGAATTTCCTGTAGGTGCCGTAGCAGAAAACAAACTGCAAAGCGTTGCTTTTGTTCTCAACAATGTAAAAATGGCAAATTTTGGTTATGGCAATAAATATGGCTATGCATATGGTGAGGAAAAAAAAGGGTTTATGGAACAAGTGAAAGATGCATTGCGAAGAAAGTAGGTGTTTCTGGTTTAAAGTTGATGAGTTATTAAATAATTGAGAAATTTAGGTTTTTAATAATGAATACCGAGGTAAAAAAACCGGAACCTTGAATTAATCTACTCAAAGCCCTATAAGACTCTAAGATAGCTTTAGGAAAACCTATGAAAACTACTTTGCAATTACTGCCCGGTGGGGTTTAAGTGCATCCCGAACGGATATCATTTTACTTCTTTCCACCACTAAAAAAGCAACGTAGTGCATTTCAGAAATGCTTTCAACACCGCTTACCGGATTTTCCAACAACTCCATTGCTGCAAATTCATTTAAATGATGTACGTGGTGTTGAGCTGTTTTTTCAGCATCAGGTCCCCTGAAATCCCAGATAAGTTTAATTCTTACTTCCATATTAATCTTCTAATAAAATCCCCAAATCGGCAATAATTGCTAATGTTAAATCCAGTGCAGGATCTAAATAAATAACGGCATTATTATCCCCCACCGAAAGTACCTGGGTATAATTTTCTGCTTTTGCAATTTTTTCCAACGACAAACCTATTTTTTGATATAGAGGTCTTTTTAACTCGTCTTCCCGAATGCGCATTAACTGTACTCCATTCTGTTGAAATCTTGTTATTTCCTGTTCAAGAGCCATAACTTCACTTTGTTTTTTCTGTAGTTGCTCTTCGGTAAAAGAATCCACAGATGTATTATATATTTCTAACAAGCCTTGATAGTTAGTCATTTTTTCTTGCAGTTGTTTGTCTAAACTTGTTCCATAATCCCTTAAATTATCATTGACTTGTGGAAGCTCGGGCATTCTAGAAATGATAAAATCAATATCAACTGTACCCACTTTAGATTGTGAAAATCCGGATACTGATGTAAAAAAGACAATAAGTATAAGTGCTGTATTTTTCATTGTTTTATTTTTGAGATGTCAAAGATATAAAGATTTATGAAAGTAACTTGCTTATACTCTATAAAGCTCAAGAAAATAAAAGGTTATCTAAGTGAATCCCTATTTTAAATTTAATACATAACCCGCTTATTTTTAAAGATATAGACTTAGATATTCATTATATCCCCTTAATTAAAAACATAGCTAATTAGTTCCTATTGTAAAACCATACATTTTTGTTATTTTTGCAATCATTAAAAAAAATAGATATGCATTTAAAACCCTATACCCTTTACTTTTTTTTATTTTTTATAACGTGTACATTTTCCCAAAAAAAAAGCAAGGAAACATTACTTACCATAGATGGTCAAGAAGTCTCTGTAAATGAATTTCTAAGCGTTTACAACAAGAATCTGGATATGGTTCAGGACGAGAATCAAAAAGATAAAGAGGCTTATCTGGATTTGTTTATTAATTACAAACTAAAAACCAAAGAAGCCTATGCACAAGGTTTGCATACTTCACCTACTTTCATAAAAGAATTCGGCGGGTATCAAAAACAGCTGTCAGAAAATTACTTATATGAACAGGATGTAACAGAAGATTTAATTAAAGAGGCTTATGCCCGTTCCTATCAGGAAGTAAATGCAAATCATATTCTCATCCTGGTATCACAGGATGCCAAGCCACAAGACACCCTTATTGCTTACACTAAAATAAAGGATATTTTGGCTAAAGCAAAAAGCGGACAGGATTTTGAAGAGCTGGCACGAACCTATTCTGAAGAACCCAACGCCAAAGAAACTGCTGGAAATTTAGGTTATTTCAAAGGATTTTCCATGGTATACCCTTTTGAAAATGCTGCCTATGCAACCCCAGTCGGGGAAATTTCAGATATTTTAAGGACTACATTTGGTTATCACATTCTAAAGGTAAATAACAAAAGAGAAGTGCCAAACGAAGTTACCACAGCCCATATAATGATATCTACTAGTGCAGAGCATAGTGAAGAGGAGGCTGAAAAAAGAATCAACGATATTTATAAAAAAGTTCGACAAGGGGAAGATTTTGGCGCATTGGCCATTCAGTTTTCCGAAGATTCGAGTACTTCTAAAAATAATGGGGAACTGGCCAGGTTTGGATCCGGGCGATTGAACGCACCAGAATTTGAAAAAGCAGCTTTTGCACTTAAAAATCCAGGGGATTATTCTGAGCCGGTTAAAACAGCCTATGGCTGGCATATTATAAAACTTATCGAGAGGCATCCAAAACAAACCTTTGAAGAATCAAAACCCGAACTATATAAAAAAGTAAAAAGCAATGAACGCTCTAAAATCGTTATTGAAACCGTAAACCAGCGTATTAAAGACAAGTATGGATTTAATAGGGATAGGAATGCCTTAGCATTTTTTAATACCTATGTTACAGATAGTATTTTAAAGAGAAAATGGGTATATGAAAACCACCCTACTTTAAAAACCACCCTTTTTACAATAGGATATAATAAATATACCTATGATGATTTTGCAAAATTTATTGAACAAAGACAAACAAAATCAAAGGTTTTTCAAGATAAAGATATGTTGCTAAATATCTACTATGAAGATTTTGAAGGAGAAAAATTAATGCATTTTTTCACAGAAAATCTCGAGAAAGATAACGAGGAGTATGCCTCCTTAATTGCAGAATACAGAAACGGACTGTTAATTTATGATCTCATGCAAAAGAATATCTGGGAGCCTTCCAAAAATGACACCTTAGGACTTAACACTTATTTTAATGCAAACAGGGAAAATTACCGATGGAAAAGCAGAGTAAAGGCAAGCATAGGCGCAACAGCTGACCCGCAAGTTGCACGTCAGATACAACAAATGATGCAATCTGGTAAATCCAATGACGAAATCACAGCGACATTAAATACTCATGATAAGGTACAGGCAATAATGACTACCGGAGTCTATGAACCGGACCATCAGGCCCTCCCCGAAAATTTTACACCAAAGAAAGGGATTTCCGAGGTGTATGCCCCAACGGGAAACAAAGACACTAAAATAAGACAATACATCGTTGTGGATGTAGAAGAAATACTTCCTGCAGCCCCGAAAACACTTGAGGAGGTAAAAGGAAAAGTGGCAAGTGATTTTCAAACCCACTTAGAAGCAGAATGGATGAAAGAGTTGCGTGAAAAATATGTGGTCAAGGTAAATAAAAAAGCTTTAAAGTAACTGATATGTATAAATATGTTGCTCTCTTTCTGCTTTTTTCTCTAGGCTCTTGTTCTTGGTTTGAAGCCAGTCGTGAAGAAGATTCAATTGCAAGGGTAGGTGACGAGTATTTATACAAAAAAGATATAAAAGGTATCGTAGGAATAGCAACGTCACCTGAAGATAGTACCTTGATTGTAAATAATTTTATCAATAAATGGGCGACTCAAAAGCTTCTTATGCGTCAGGCAAAAATTAATCTTTCTGCAGAAAAATTGCAAGCCTATGATGAATTGGTAGACAACTACAGAACAGATTTATACTCTAAAGGATATACAGATATTATTGCCACAAAATCCCTTAATCCTGAAATTGCCCAAGCAGAGTTGCTTACTTTTTATGAGCAAAACAAAGCAAATTTTGTGCTAAATGAAGAGCTTATTCAATTGCGTTTTATTCATGTAGGAAAAGAAAATACCGGTCTTGATAAAATAAAACAACAATTAATCCGCTTTAATACTAATGACCGGCAAGAGTTAGAAGAAAAAGCAATACAATTTAAATCCTATTCTTTTGATGATAGTACTTGGGTGCAGATTGGTCTGGTAATTGATAGGATTTCTGTAATTACATCCAGCAATTCTACGGAATTGTTAAAAAAATCTAATTATTTGGAATTACAAGATTCATTAGGAGTATATTTGGTTCAAATTAAAGACGTATTACTTCGCAATGAAACAGCCCCTTTATCCTATATAAAACCAACCATTGAAAATGTAATTCTCAACAGGAGAAAACTGGACATAATAAGAAATTTAGAAAAAGATATTTTACAAGATGCAATTAAAACAAACACTTTTGAAACCTATTAACACTAAAGCACTATTTTTATTTAGTATAATGCTTTGTTATACATTAACCTTACAGGCACAAGATTCCCTTATCGTAAAAGATACCCTCATTGTGGATGAAAGAAATGCTATCAATACAGAGGTTGTACCGATTTTAAGGTCAGATACAATTACTAAGCAACAGCGATATAAAGTAGATGGAATCGCAGGTGTTGTGGGGGATTATATTGTTCTGGAAAGCGATGTAGATATAATGTACTTAGAAATGCAACAACAGAATTTTTCAGTGGAAGGTATTACTCGCTGCGAAATGTTTGGTAAATTACTGGAAGACAAATTATTGGCACATCATGCCATACAGGATAGTATAGTAGTGGCAGATGCTGAAATAATGGATAGAACTGCGAAGCAAATGGAATATATGGTAAGTCAGCTGGGTTCTGAGGAAAAAGTAGTTTCCTTTTATCGTAAAAGTTCTATCGAGGATGTGCAAAAAGAATTGTTTGAAGTAAATAAATCTACAAGGCTTGCGTCTATGATGCAGGAAAAAATATTTGAAAACGTAGAGGTAACCCCTGAAGAGATTCGCCAATTTTTCTTCGCTATTCCTGAAGATGAGCGACCTATATTTGGTACAGAACTGGAAGTAGCACAAATAGTTATTGAACCTGAAATTACACAAGAATCCCGACGGGATGTAATTAATCGTTTAAACGAATACAGAAGGGATATCTTAGAAAACGGTGTGAGTTTTACTGCAAGAGCCGTAATTTACTCCCAGGATCCCGGTTCAGCATCTAAAGGAGGATTATATACCATAAATCGGGAAACCCCATTTATTAAAGAATTTAAAGATATCGCTTTCTCACTTCAAGAAGGGGAAATAAGCGAGCCTTTTGAAACAGAATTTGGTTTTCACATACTTAAAGTAGATAAAATAATGGGGCAAGATCTGGAAATACGTCACATATTGCTTATCCCTGAAGTAAAAGAAGAAACCATAGCAGTGGCCAGAACCAAAATGGACAACATTAGAAACAAAATTATTGCAGGTGAAATATCCTTTGAAGAGGCAGCAAGATCAGAATCTGATGAAAAAGAAACCCGTAATGATGGCGGGCAATTGATAAACCCCGAAACATTTGATACCCGTTTTGAATTAACAAAAATGGACCCAGTTTTAAGCGCACAGGTATATAATTTAGCTGATGGTGAAGTATCCCGGGTGGTTGTGGATGAAGACAGAACCGGTAGAAAACGGTTCAAAATTCTTACGGTAACTAACAGATATGAAGAACACGTTGCTGATTATGCTAAAGATTATGAAAAGATAAGGGAACTTGCTCTTACACAAAAAAGAATTAAAGCTATTGAGAAGTGGCAAACTACTAAAATCAAAGAAACTTATATAAATATTAATGGCGATTTTACTTCCTGCCAATTTACCAATAACTGGTTACAAAAATAAGTCACAACTATGTCAGATGTTACAGCCATTGAACAGTTAGTAAAAAAGCATTCCGCATTAAAAAAAGAAATTGCAAAAATAATAGTAGGACAGGATGCTGTGGTAGATCAAGTACTCTTGGCCATTTTTTCTGGTGGGCACGCACTTTTAATCGGTGTTCCAGGTCTTGCTAAAACCTTAATGGTAAATACTATTGCACAAGCATTAGGATTGGACTTTAAACGCATACAATTTACACCAGATTTAATGCCCAGTGATATACTGGGTTCTGAAATCCTGGATGAAAACAGACATTTTAAATTTATTAAAGGGCCTATATTTGCAAATATCATCCTTGCAGATGAGATTAACCGAACACCCCCAAAAACCCAGGCAGCTTTACTGGAAGCCATGCAAGAACGAGCGGTAACCATCGCTGGAAATCACTACAAACTTGCATTGCCATATTTTGTTCTTGCAACACAAAACCCAATTGAGCAAGAAGGAACCTATCCATTACCCGAAGCACAATTAGACCGCTTCATGTTTGCCATTAATTTAGAATATCCTTCCTTTGAAGAGGAAGTAAACATCGTTAAAACCACCACCACAGATCAACATGAAACTGTACAGGCGTTGTTTACTGCACAGGAGATAATCGATTTTCAGAATTTAATACGCCGTATTCCTGTTGCAGATAATGTGATAGAATATGCAGTTACCTTAGTAGGTAAAACTCGACCGAATTCGCCTTCTGCATCCACGATGATCAAAAATTATATTGATTGGGGAGCAGGACCAAGAGCCTCTCAAAACCTGATACTCGCAGCTAAATCTAATGCCGCACTAAAGGGCAAGTTTTCTCCTGATATTGAAGATGTTCAAGCGGTTGCAACCGGTGTTCTAAGACACCGATTGATCAAAAATTACAAGGCAGAAGCAGAAGGATTAACTATTGAAGATATTATAAAGAGTTTGTTTTAATAGCATAAAATTTTCGTTAAAATAGGGCTGGTTATTTTACAGATATGTCACCCCTGGCGGGGTTTATCGTATATTATACAGGATTTAGTATTATAACCCTATTTCCCAATAGCAGAATTTATTGATTTATCCTGTCCCGTTAGGGATGAAATATTGGTAGAACCATCAAAAATATCTATTACAAATCCCGTTAGGGATGAAATATAATTAGTCCAGAGTTAAATGAAATGGAATTAGAAGATTAGTTTTAACATCAACAATCCGTTACTCATCGGGTTTTTTTTCCTTTTTTAAATATTTTTCCCCTTTTATATTTACATATAATTACCCTTAACGGGAAATTCGGTTTTCTAATCCACAAATGTGACCTACCTGACATAGTATTTATCTGATATTTGTATATTCGTTCTACATTAATTTTTATGAAAATAAATTATACCGAACGAATCTTTGGCTTGGACCTTATGCGTACGGCAGCCATTCTGTTTGTGGTTTTTTCTCATGCACTTTGGATCTTTCCGGAAGCTTCAGGAGCTATGATTGATCTCCTGCGGCTAATGGGGGTGATGGGGGTTGAAATTTTCTTTGTGCTTAGCGGTTTTTTAATAGGTCGCATACTCTTCCGCATATTTACTGCTTCTGATTATACCTATAAGGATTTGCATTATTTTTTGATACGGAGGTGGTTTCGCACCCTACCTAATTACTATTTCGCCCTAATAATTAATATAGGTATTGTGCTTTATTTTGGCAGGGAATTACCAGATACTTTGCTTTCTTACTTTTTCTTTCTGCAAAATGCAACAGAAGGTATGGATATCTTTTTCACGGAATCTTGGAGTTTACCAATAGAAGAATTTGCCTATATTCTTGGTCCGTTTTTATTTTTCCTGCTCCTTTTTTTTAATACCGGAATTCCACGGCAAAAGGGTTTTCTACTAGTGACGGTTTTTATACTTCTATTTTTTATAGGCACTAAAATGTACTATGCATACACTACCACCGCCGGCGATATGACACAATGGAACATAGAACTCAAGGCAGTGGTATTGTATCGCATCGATGCCATTTATTATGGCGTGCTTGCTGCCTATATTTCCCTAATTAAAAAAGATAGATGGAAACGATACAAAAACCAATTGTTAGTCACAGGACTCTTTGGCTTTTTGTTTCTACATTTCAGTATTCCAAAATTTGGCCTTTATATAGAAGACTTTCCATTTTTCTGGAATGTATTGTATTTACCATTTTGCTCCGTTTGTATCGCGATGGCTTTGCCATTCCTGTCCCTATGGAAAACAGCATCCCCTGTTCTTTTAAAACCCGTTACGCTTATCAGTTTAATTTCTTATTCCATGTATTTGTTGCACTATTCTATCATACTGCAACTAATGCGCTATTTTCAGCCCATAGAACTTCTGGATTTCCGTCAAAAAATATTTTTTTCTACCGTATATGTAATTCTGACTATCCTGTTTTCCTACTTTCTCTATCGTGTTTATGAGAAACCTATAATGGATATACGGGATAAACCATTTTTTAAACGAAAAATCGCAAAAGTTTAGTTTAAAAGATTAGTAATTTTACCTGATTAAAATTAACAAATGTTCAATAGTTAAGGCGATAGTACTTTAAATTTTGCATTATTTTCAATGAGATTTCCTTTTCCTTAATAATTTTTAAATCTGCATCGGTTTTTGTAACTTTGTGTCTCTTCAAAATAATCAAACATTCTAAAAAAACGAATATGGCATTTGATATCGAAATGATTAAAAAGGTGTATGCAACCATGGACGAGCGCATTACAAAAGCGCGTCAAATTGTAAAAAAACCGCTTACCCTTACTGAAAAAATATTATACACACACCTCTGGGAAGGTAACCCTAATACAGCATTTCAAAGAGGTAAGGATTATGTGGATTTTGCTCCAGACAGGATTGCATGTCAGGATGCCACGGCACAAATGGCATTGTTGCAATTTATGCAGGCGGGTAAGGACAAAGTTGCAGTTCCCACAACGGTGCATTGTGATCACCTTATACAAGCCAAATCGGGTGCTTTTGAAGATTTGAAGAGAGCTAACGACAGTAGTAAAGAAGTTTTCGATTTTCTGGAATCTGTATCTAATAAATATGGCATCGGTTTTTGGAGACCCGGGGCAGGAATAATCCACCAGGTTGTCTTGGAAAACTATGCCTTTCCGGGCGGTTTAATGATAGGAACCGATTCACACACTGTAAATGCAGGAGGACTTGGCATGGTAGCTATAGGAGTGGGAGGTGCAGATGCCGTAGATGTAATGGCAGGAATGCCTTGGGAATTAAAGTTTCCTAAATTAATTGGTGTAAAACTAACCGGAAAGTTGAGTGGTTGGACTGCTTCCAAAGATGTAATACTTAAAGTTGCAGGTATCCTTACCGTTAAAGGCGGGACTGGTGCTATACTGGAATATTTTGGGGACGGTGCATTAAATCTTTCCTGTACCGGAAAAGGGACTATCTGTAATATGGGCGCAGAAATAGGAGCGACCACATCCACATTTGGTTATGACGATGCGATGGAACGTTTTCTGCGTGCTACAGACAGAAATGATATTGCTGATGAGGCCAACAAAATAAGAGAACACCTTACCGGAGACCCGGAAGTGTATGCCAACCCCGAACAGTATTTTGACCAAGTTATAGAAATCAACCTCGATGAATTAAGACCGCATTTAAATGGCCCGTTTACTCCTGATCTGGCAACACCGGTGGGCGAACTTGGAAAAAAAGCAAGAGAGAACGACTGGCCATTAAAAGTAGAATGGGGATTGATAGGGTCTTGTACAAACAGTTCTTATGAAGATTTAACCCGTGCTGCTTCCATAGCAAAGCAAGCCGTGGATAAAAAACTTAAAGCAAAATCAGATTTTGGTATTAACCCGGGATCTGAACAGATTAGATATACTGCAGAACGGGATGGGATATTAAAAATATTTGAAGACTTAAACGCAACCATTTTCACTAATGCCTGCGGTCCATGTATCGGTCAATGGGACAGAAGTGATATGAAAGGGGACGAAAAAAATACGATTGTACACTCCTTTAACCGAAACTTTTCCAAAAGGGCAGACGGAAATCCAAATACCCATGCTTTTGTAGGTTCACCTGAAATGGTAGCCGCCATTGCAATTTCCGGAAGATTGGATTTTGACCCGATGAATGACACCCTCATTAATGAAGATGGAGAAGAAATACGTCTGGAAATGCCACAAGGGATTGAATTGCCACCACTTGGATTTGATGTAAAAGAAAACGGTTATTTAGCCCCTACGGAAAATGGTAGTGCAGTAGAGGTAAAAGTAGACCCTAGTTCAGAGCGGTTACAATTACTAGACCCGTTTTTACCTTGGGATGGTCAAAATATTACCGGCGCAAAATTACTTATTAAAGCATTAGGCAAATGCACCACAGACCATATTTCCATGGCAGGACCGTGGCTGCGTTACAGGGGACATTTAGACAATATTTCAAACAACACCTTAATTGGTGCCGTAAATGCATTCAACCAGCAGACCAATTTTGTAAAAAACCAGTTAACCGGGGAATATGCCGGTGTGCCGGATGTGCAAAGGGAATATAAAAAAGCAGGGATTCCAACAGTTGTTGTGGGCGATCACAATTACGGGGAAGGCTCTTCCAGAGAGCATGCAGCCATGCAACCGCGACATCTGGGTTTGCGCGTAGTTTTAGTGAAATCATTTGCCAGAATTCACGAAACAAATCTTAAAAAACAGGGAATGCTGGGGTTGACCTTTGCCAATGAAGCTGACTATGATTTAATTCAGGAAGATGACATCATTAATTTTATCGATTTGAAAGATTTTGCACCTGACAGACAAATCACGATGGAACTGGTACATAAGGATGGTAGTAAAGATGTGATTAAAACTAATCATACTTATAATGACGCTCAAATAGAATGGTTTATGGAAGGTTCAGCATTGAATTTGATCAAGAAGGAAAATGCTTCTTAAACCCATTGTTTCCAAAACCTCTTAAGGAGGAATCATTTATACTTTTTGCAAAGCCGCTGGAATTATACTATTAATTTTGGTGGCTTTACTCTTTTGTCAATTTTTTGCGTCATATTACCAGTCTGACAATCTGTAATTATTCCAAAAATTCAATATCTTTAAGCAACTTTTAAAACCAACACAATTTATGAGCGTATTACTCATCTCCTTAGCTGTACTCATTATTGTTTATTTTATTTACATCTATAACTATCTTATACGGTTGCGCACGATGTTAGAAGAGGCGTGGAGTGGTATTGATGTGCAATTGCAAAAACGCTATGATTTGATACCCAATATTGTAAAAGTGGTACAAGGCTATGCCGCTCATGAAAAAAACCTTTTTGAAAGCATAACCCGTTTGCGTTCTAAAGGGATGGAAGCAACTAACGTATACGATCAGGAAACTGCTGAAGTGGGCCTTTCCAAAGCATTGGGAAGCCTTTTTGTGGTAGTGGAAAACTATCCCGAACTGAAGGCTAATCAGAATTTTCTGGAATTGCAAAAGGAACTTTCCCTAGTGGAAAACGATTTACAAAGAGCAAGACGGTATTATAACGGCAGTGTAAGGAACTATAATATTCTTATAGAACAATTTCCGTCAAAGATTGTTGCTAATGCTGCAAACCACCGGCAGAGGGAATTTTTTGATATTAAAAATGAAACCGAACGTGCAGTCCCTGATGTAAACTTTTAATAAACTTGAGATGAAGCACTTAATTCTTCTTTTATTTTGTATTCTGACAATTTCCGGATTTTCGCAGGAACGTATTCTTATTTATAATTCAGATATAACTGTTGAGGAATCGGGGGATATTCTCATTCGGGAAGATATAACGGTTAAAGCGGAAGGTGACCAGATAAAACGAGGTATATACCGCACCTTTCCGACAAAATATAAAGATAAATTAGGAACCAGGTTCAATGTAGATTTTGCAGTTCTGGAAATCCTAAAAGATGGTATGGAGGAACCTTATTTTACGGAAAAAGAAAGTAATGGGGTAAGAGTATATATAGGGGATAAAAATACCCTATTACCAGATGGAGAGTATACTTATTCGATTCTTTACAAAACCACGCGTCAGATTGGTTTTTTTGAAGAATATGATGAGTTGTATTTTAATGCCATAGGAGGCGACTGGACCTTCCCAATCGAAAATGCCACCATTACTGTCCAATTGCCGGAGGGGGCAATCATACAGCAAAGTTCTGCTTATTCCGGACTGCAGGGAGAAGCCACATGCAATTGCACCCTTGTTTCTGAAGGTAATATATTGACTATTAGTGCCACACGTGCATTGCAACCCTATGAACAACTAACTTTTGCTGTTGCCTGGCCAAAAGGCTTTGTAAAAGAACCCACCGCCACTGAAAAGACACTCACCTTTTTTAAAGATAACTTTCACGTTTTATTCGGTCTGATAGGGTTGGGGATCGTTACTTTTCTATATTACAAAGCTTGGAAAAAAGTAGGGGTAGACCCACCTAAAGGGACTATCATTCCCTTATTTGATCCTCCTGCAGGATTCAGTCCGGCAGACGCCGGTTTCTTGCATACAATGTATTTGACACAACGGGTAATCTCTGCTGCTATAGTTAGCATGGCTGTAAAAGGTCATGTGAAAATCACCAACTTAAAGAAGGAATATACTTTGGAAAGACTATCGAAAGATTTTGCCCTTCTTTCGGAAGAAGAAAAAGCAGTATCTTCCGCCCTTTTTTCAGGGAATCCAAAAATTAAATTAGATAACAAAAACCACAGTAGGTTTACAAAAGCAAGGACCAATGCTGTCCTTAAATTAAATAAAAAAATGAGGCCAAAATATTTCAGCCTTCATTCCAAGCATTTGGTAAAAGGTATTTTTGCTTCGGTTTTTCTCGTTATTCTCACATTTGTATTTTCCCCAGGTCCGGCAATTCCATTAGTATTAATCTTCTTGCTGATAGTACTTGTTTCTCTGTTTACTTACCTAATCAAAGCGCCAACCATAGAAGGTAGGGCAATTATGGATGAGATAGAGGGGTTTAAATTGTACCTTTCCGTAGCTGAACAAAAACAGCTGGATGCTTTGCATGAGCCTGACATGACCCCGGAACGATTTGAAGCCTTATTGCCCTATGCCATTGCCCTTGGTGTGGAAAATCAATGGGGTAAAAAGTTTGAAAATGAACTCGCAAAATCCATGCAGGAAACGCAAAGTTACAGTCCCACGTGGTATGTGGGAGCGGCAGGTGCTATGGCATTTTCGCCACAAAAATTTTCCACTTCCATGGGTAGCAGTTTTTCTTCTGCCATTTCTTCAGCATCTTCCCCTCCGGGCAGTTCGTCAGGAAGTGGTGGTGGCGGCTTCTCAGGCGGAGGAGGAGGCGGAGGCGGAGGTGGCGGCTGGTAGCTTCCTTTTGGACGTAAGATTACAGGACGTAGGACGTAAGAAGTAGAACTGAAGGATGTAAAATAAGAACACGTAACACTTTCCTACTCCTTTTGTCATTCCAATCCGCCAGAGGCGGAAAGAATAGCATCCAGCTATTCACGAACTGTTCCTCCCTTGGGATTTTGATACTTATAAATTTTTTCTTTCCCTATTCTAAACCCCGTCCTAAGTCTTAAGTCCTGTAGTCCTACGTCAATCAAACTGAACACTGAATACTGAACACTTGTTTCCCGGACGGCGGTTGTTTCAGCGCTAATCTACTTAAACATCCCATCCATTCCCGGAATATTAGGCATCCCTTCTTTGGCAACTGCGGCGAGTTCTGCTTCGTTAATTGCTGAAGCTTTTGCTATGGCTTTGTTCAGGGTTAAAATAAGATAATCTTCCAGTTGCTCTTTATCTGAAAGTAAACTGTCATCTATGGATATATTTTTTATTTCCCGGTTTGCCGTAAGGGTAACTTTCAACAACCCGTCACCGCTTTGCTCATCTATAAATACATTATTTAATCGCAGTTTCGTCTCTTCTACTTTTTGCTGGGTTTCCTTTAGTTTACCCATCATTCCCATTAAGTCTCCAAACATATTTTTTAATTTTTAAAAAGTGAAGAACAAATTTATTAAATTAGCGAGTTGCTAACTAATTAAAACCTTATGAAATGCCCTTTAAATATTTATAAACAAATAGAAGATGCTTTTCGGGGCATTCCATCTTCCTATTTATTAAAAATTATATTCAGATGAAATTTTTTACCTCACTTTGTTTGTTATGTGTTATTTTTGCCACTTCTTGTAAAAAAGAAACCACTGAAAAAGAACAAATGACATACACTCCCCCAATTGCTGAGAAAAAAGAAAAACATCTTGACAAACACGGCGATATTAGAATCGATAATTACTACTGGTTAAACGATCGTGAAAATCCTGAAGTAATTGATTATCTAGAAAGAGAGAACGATTACTATAATAAAGTAACGGCGCATACCAAAGACTTTCAAACTTCCCTATATGAGGAAATGAAGGCCAGAATTAAAGAAGATGATTCTTCCGTTCCTTATTTTTACAATGGTTATTATTACATTACCCGTTATGAAATCGGGAAAGGTTACCCTATTTACACTAGAAAGAAAGGTTCGCTTTCTGCGGAAGAAGAAATTATGTTTGATTGCAACAAAATGGCAGAAGGACATGCTTATTTTAACCTTGGCGGAATCAATGTGAGCAAGGACAATACTCTGGTGGCCTTTGGAGTTGACACCGTGAGCAGAAGGAATTACACCATACAAATCAAAAATTTAGTAACAGGTGAAGTATATCCTTCCAAAATTGAATTGACAACCGGTGGTTCTACTTGGGCGAACGATAATAAAACACTTTTTTACACCAGAAAAGATCAGCAAACCCTGCGTTCAGATAAAATTTACCGTCATCGATTAAATAGCAATCCGGAAAACGATATTATGATTTTCCATGAAGAAGATGACACCTTCAATACCTTTGTGTATAAAACAAAGTCTGATAAGTTTTTAGTAATTGGTTCCGGAAGTACGCTGACTTCAGAATACAGGATTCTCAATGCTGACACCCCTGATAATACTTTTCAGATATTTACCCCCAGGCAACGTGGCGTGGAATATGGTATCGCCCATTTTGGCACAGATTTTTATGTCATGACCAATAAAGATGGCGCAACCAATTTCAAACTCATGAAAACCCTGGAAACAAAAACAGCATCGACAAACTGGAAAGAAGTGATTGCCCACAGGGAAAATGTTCTACTTGAAGATTTTGAGATTTTTAAAGATTATCTGGTAGTAAGTGAACGTGACAACGGCTTGAATAAAATACATATCTCAAGATGGGATGGTGGCGAATCCTATTACCTGCCATTTGAAAACGAAACCTATACCGCCTATCTAACCCAAAACATGGAATTTGATACTGATATTCTTCGTTATGGTTATAATGGTCTTACAAGCCCTGCATCTGTGATCGACTTTAACATGAAAACCAAAGATCAGACGATCATGAAAGAACAGGAAGTCATGGGTGGAAAATTTGATAAAAATAATTACCAGTCTGAAAGAATTTGGGCTACCGCAGCAGACGGGACTAAAATACCGGTTTCCATTGTATACCGAAAAGGAATGGAAATGAATGGTAAAAACCCGGTGTTGCAATATGGTTACGGCAGTTATGGTCACACAATTAACCCATCATTCTCAACCACACGTTTAAGTCTTTTAGACCGTGGCTTTATTTTTGCCATAGCACACGTGCGTGGGGGGGAATACTTAGGAAGACAATGGTATGAAGACGGTAAACTTTTGAAAAAGAAAAATACATTTACAGATTTTATAGATGTTTCCAAACATTTAATTGCCGAAGGCTATACTTCTAAAGAGCATCTTTATGCTTCCGGGGGTTCCGCAGGAGGATTGTTGATGGGAGCCATTATGAATATGGCGCCTGAATTGTACAATGGCGTGATCGCAGCGGTACCTTTTGTAGATGTAATAACCACGATGTTGGACGATTCCATTCCTTTAACTACCGGGGAGTATGATGAATGGGGAAATCCTAATGAAAAAGAATCCTATGAATATATGAAATCTTATTCCCCTTATGACAATATAGAAGCTAAATCATATCCAAACACACTGGTTACTACAGGATTACATGATTCACAAGTGCAATATTGGGAACCTGCAAAATGGGTAGCCAAATTACGGGAATTAAAAACCGATGACAATATTTTATTGCTAAAAACAAATATGGATGCCGGTCATGGTGGGGCTTCAGGACGGTTTGAAGCACTAAAAGAAGTGGCTGTAGATTATGCCTTTTTATTGGATTTGGAAGGAATTAACGAGTAATTGAAAAATTTACCTTAAATTTGCGAAGTTTTGCAAACATAATTGAGTTTGTTTTTTAAAACTCAAAATATTTCTAAACGAAGACTCTTTTTATGAAAGAAGAAACAAAAGTTTACAACAGTGTTTTAGATCTTATTGGTAATACACCACTAATCCGTCTAAACCAAATAACAAAATCCCTAAAAGGCGAATATCTTGCAAAAGTTGAAGCCTTTAACCCAGGACACTCCACAAAAGATAGAATTGCACTTTATATTATTGAAGAAGCTGAAAGAAAAGGCATCTTAAAACCAGGTAATACAATCATTGAAACCACAAGTGGCAACACCGGTTTCAGTATTGCTATGGTGAGTATAATAAAAGGGTATGAATGCATTTTAGCCGTAAGTTCTAAATCTTCCCAGGATAAAATTGATATGTTAAAGACGATGGGGGCAAAGGTTTATGTTTGTCCTGCAAACGTTAGTGCTGATGACTCCCGTTCTTATTATCAAGTTGCAAAGAAATTGCACGAAGAAATTAAAGAATCTGTCTACATAAACCAGTATTTTAATGAGTTGAATATCGACGCACATTATAAATCAACCGGACCTGAAATCTGGGAGCAAACCAATGGGAAAATCACCCATCTGGTAGCTTGTAGTGGTACTGGAGGAACCATTTCTGGTGCTGCACGGTTTTTAAAGGAAAAAAACCCTAATATCCGGGTCATAGGAATTGATGCTTACGGTTCAGTACTTCAAAAATACCATGAAACCCGTGAGTTTGATGCCGAAGAAATTTATCCATATCGTATAGAAGGTTTAGGCAAAAACTTGATTCCCACAGCAACAGATTTTGATGCCATTGACAAATTTGTAAAGGTTACAGATGAATCCAGTGCACATACTGCACGTGAGTTAGCTAAAACCGAAGGTTTATTTGTTGGGTATACCAGTGGCGCTGCTATGCAGGGTATAAAACAACTTGCAGAAGAAGGTGAATTTGATGAAAACAGTAAAGTAGTAATTATTTTCCCTGATCACGGTTCCCGATATATGAGCAAGGTTTTCAGTGATAACTGGATGCGCGAGCAAGGTTTCTTTGACAGTAAAAATGTGGAAGCAAAAGAAACTATTGAATATATAAAATAAGTTATCGAAAGATTTTATTTAAAAAACCATTCTGATTATTATTGGGATGGTTTTTTTTGTACAATGTCATTTCTATTTACAATAAGTTTGTGCTCACAAATAAAATTTGTTTAATTTTGCCGTGTAAAACTACCAACAAATTATGAGAGATTTATTTGATAAAATCTACAAAGATAAAGGTCCGTTAGGCAAATGGGCAGAACAAGCTGAAGGCTATTTTGTATTTCCAAAACTGGAAGGTCCTATTTCCAACAGAATGAAGTTTCAAGGTAAAGAAGTAATCACATGGAGTATTAATGACTACCTGGGTCTTGCAAACCATCCTGAAGTACGGAAAGTAGATGCTGAAGCAGCCGCTAAATATGGCTCAGCATATCCTATGGGAGCGAGAATGATGAGTGGCCATACTGATCTTCACGAACAATTACAGGAAGAATTAGCTGCTTTTGTACAAAAAGAAGCTGCTTATTTACTAAATTTTGGGTACCAAGGAATGGTTTCTACCATTGACGCTTTAGTTTCCAAAGATGATGTTATTGTTTATGATGTAGATGCACATGCGTGTATCATTGATGGTGTTCGTTTGCATTTGGGTCAACGTTTTACATACAAGCACAACGATATGGAAAGTATCGAAAAAAACTTGCAGCGCGCTACTAAAATTGCTGAGCAAACCGGAGGTGGGATTTTATTAATTTCAGAAGGGGTTTTTGGTATGCGTGGGGAACAAGGAAAATTAAGAGAAATAATAGAGTTAAAGAAAAAATACAACTTCCGCTTTTTTGTGGATGATGCGCACGGTTTTGGCACTTTAGGCAAAACAGGAGCAGGAGCGGGAGAAGAGCAGGGAGTGCAGGAGGGTATTGATGTTTACTTTGCCACTTTTGCTAAATCCATGGCCAGTACCGGTGGATTCATTGCAGGGGATAAAGAAATAATGAACTATTTAAAATATAACCTTCGTTCACAAATGTTTGCAAAATCGTTGCAGATGGTACTTGTGGAAGGTGCTTTAAAACGTTTGGACATGTTGCGTACCATGCCTGAATTAAAAAACAAACTTTGGGAGAATGTAAATGCACTACAAGGAGGATTAAAATCACGCGGATTTGACATAGGGACCACACAAAGCTGTGTCACCCCGGTGTATCTTGAAGGAAGTATACCTGAAGCTATGGCTTTAGTTAGAGATTTACGTGAAAATTATCATATTTTCTGTTCTATTGTTGTTTATCCTGTCATTCCTAAAGGATTAATTCTTTTACGAATGATTCCTACAGCAACACATACTTTGGAGGATATTGAAGAGACATTAGAAGCCTTTGACGCCATAAGGCAACGCCTTAACAACGGTACTTACAAACGTCTTTCTGCGGCAGTAGCTGCGGCTATGGGGGAGTAGTTCCTGGTTTCAGGTTTCTGGTTACTGTTTCCGGAGGTGGATCTTAGCAATGCATTGAGCTTGCCGAAGTGTCAAAACTGTATGGTGCCATACCCTGATTACTTAGTTACTCAGTTACTCAATACCTAATCTCTCAAACCACTTTACAAATCCTTTCTATAGGTTCTTCTTCTGGCATAAATCTTTGGGTCAAAGTGTTTCCATAGATTCTGAATAGCTTTGTTTTCTATTAATTCAGGGGTTCTAATGCAGTTTTCGATATTATTCTTATTGAAAGTTTCAAAATACTCCTTGAAAATGGTAGCAGTAACGCCTTTACTTTGATATTCCGGTAAAATTCCGATGAGGTAAAAAAGTACATCTTTACTTTGTTTTTTTGCACGCAATAAATGTAAAAACCCAAATGGGAATAATTTTCCTTTTGTTTTTTGTAGTGCCTCTGAAAAAGAAGGCATAACAATGCTGAATGCCACTAAATTATCATCCTTATCTACTACATATTTTATGTATTCAGGATTAATAAAACCAATGTATTTCTTTTTAAAATATTCTTTCTGTGCATCAGAAATTGCCACAAAAGAGGAAAGCTGAGCATAAGAGGCATTAAAGAGATCAAACATTTTGTCCACATAAGGCATTACTTCTGCAGTAGATGTAAAATTAATTGCCCTTAAGCTGTACCTCTGCCGGATTAACGCATCTGCTTTGTAAAAAGTCTCAGAATTTTGGACGTTATTGAAGGAAAATTCGCTTTCGATATATTCCTTTTCCGTAACAAAGCCCAAAGATTCTATATGTTCCTGGTAATAGGCGTGGTTATACCAAGTTATCATACTGCTTAAATGATCAAAACCTTCAATAAGAACACCCACTTTGTCTAAATTTGAAAACCCCATAGGACCTTCAGCATATTCTAGTTTGTGGGACCTTCCAATTTCAAAAACCTTGTCCAATAAGGCTTTACTTACGTTTTTATCGTCTATGAAGTCAAACCAGCCAAAACGTATTTTGGGTATTCCCTGTTTCTTAATTTCCTGCCAGTTAGCAATAACAGCAATGCGTCCTGCAGGTTTATTATCTTTGTAAGCCATGAAAAAATTAACCTCGGCATTCATAAATGCAGGGTTTTTATTTTTATCAAAACCTTTTAATTCTTCACTAATAATAGGGGGAACCCAATATGGCGAATTTTTATACAGTTGAAAGGGAAAAGCAACAAATTGTTTTAATTCCTTTTTGGTAGCAGCTTCCTTAATGACAATCATTTACCTTTATTTATTTTTATCTATTTCTTCCTCTGTAAAATCGTCTTTTCTATTTTTTTTCTTCTTTTTTTCAGGGGAAGTATCTGTTTTTTCTTCGATGATTTCGTCTTTGGAATGCATATCAAAACGATAAGATGCCCCAATGCCAACAAAGAATTTTGAAGGCGTGTCTTTAAAGTTAACCGATGCCAAGGCATCTACCTGAAAATCCTCAGTAATTAAAAATGCGCCACCAAAACGCAGTAACTGATCTGCATAAAAATCACTTTTAATACCTTGGGTTTCTATAAAAGCCGAAGTTTTTGGGTTAAAAGCATGTGTTAATGTCAGGATATAGGAATAGGTGGGAAAATCTGAAGATATCCTGTCTGCAATAAAATTAGTGACAAATACCCAGCCGCCCTCCATGTTATTCTGTGTAGCAAGTATCACTTTTGGTGTTATATTAGGATCGTTTGGTGGTAGAAAAGGATTTTCCTTCGTATCAAAATTAGCACCTACATATACCGATACCGCAGGAATGAGTTCACGCCATCTAAATTTATTATTTGCATGGTAGCTGTATAAGTTTGGCTTTTCAATATCCCTTTTTTTATAGGGATCGTAAACAAGATATTTCGCGCCAAGGGTATTACTCCTGAAATTGCTTCTGTCATATTCAAAAGGAACCGCACTTCTAGAGTCTAATACACTTTCTTTAAGATAGGAACCCGTAAAATTTATCTCCAATTGTTCCCACATAAAACCATATCTTATGGCATAATCCACAATAAATGCATCGGTTTCTGTTTTTAATAAGCTGTGCTCGTCCCAACCTAAACCGATACCGGTCTCCAGTTGCAACACTTTATTTCCCACAGCAAATGCGCCTTGCGAAGTTCCGGGACGATTAGAGTTTATCACTTCGGTATATTGGGCATGCGTAGGTAAAATGCTACCTATCAATATGCTGAAAAATAAGATTTGTTTTGTGTACATAGAAGCTGGTGTTAGGTGTAAATATAACAGAATTTATTATTTTTTTAATACAAGAAATTCCCTTTTCTCTTTTAGGTTGCTTATTTTTGAAGTTGTTTAATCCAAACGGTCAAAAAATAATGACATTTATAAAAACAATATTAATAATATTACTTGTTTATTTTGGTTTTAAGTTTTTATTTCGTCTTGCAGCGCCTTATTTAATGCGCTATATCGCCAAAAAGGCCGGGCAAAAAATGGAACAGGCATTCAACCCTAATTACCGTTCACAAGCAGATACTAAAACCAAAGAAGGTAAAATCAGCATTGATAAAGTGCCCCAAACAAAACACAAAAGCAAGAAAGCTGTAGGGGATTATGTAGATTACGAAGAAATTGATTAATTTTCACTTTCTTAAAATCTACTAAAACCAATGAATATTTCTTTTAAAAAAATACTTCCTCATCTCGTAGTACTTCTCGTTTTTATAATTGCCGCATTAGTTTATTTCAGTCCCGTTCTTCAAGGAAAACAGATTTTACAGAGCGATATTGTGCAATACACCGGTATGGCAAAACAGCACAATGATTTTAGAGCTGAAACAGGGGAGGAGAGTTATTGGACAAATTCTGCTTTTGGCGGGATGCCCACCTATCAATTAGGTGCTCATTATCCGCATAATTATATCAAAAAACTGGACAGTGTTTTGCGATTTTTGCCTAGACCGGCGGATTATTTATTTCTTTATTTTTTAGGTTTTTATATTTTACTTATTTCGATGAAAATCGATTATAGGTTGGCTTTGCTTGGATCCCTCGCTTTTGGTTTTTCCACCTATCTCATTATTATTTTAGGCGTTGGCCATAACGCAAAGGCCCATGCCATAGCTTATATGCCGATGGTTCTTGCAGGAATATTTCTCGTATTTCGGAAGAAATATTTACTCGGATTTATAGTGACTTGTTTAGCGATGGCACTCGAAATTAGTGCAAACCATTTTCAGATGACTTATTATTTATTGTTGCTGGTGCTGGTTATTGGTATTGTGTATGCCATAGACGCTTTTAGAAAGAAAATTCTTCCGCAGTATTTTAAAGCTGTTGGCATCATGGCAGTTGCAGTTTTACTTGCAATTGGGCTGAATGCCACCAATATTTTAGCCACACAGGAATATGCAAGTGAATCTACAAGGGGAACAAGCGAACTTACCATTACCCCTGATGGAACTCCTAAAACCGATGGGAGTGGACTCTCCAAAGAATACATTACAGAATATTCCTATGGAATTGTGGAGACGATGAATTTATTTATTCCCAGATTTATGGGAGGTGGAAATGTAGAAGATGTAGGTGTAAATTCTGCCACTTATGATTATTTGATGAAACGTGGCTTATCGCCCGCGCAAGCTAAGGATTTTGTTACAGCAGTTCCCACCTATTGGGGACAACAGCCCATAGTTGCTGCTCCGGCATATATAGGTGCGGTAGTTTTATTTTTAGCAGTATTGGGACTTTTTCTGGTGAAAGGTCGTCTGAAATGGTGGTTAGTCGCAGGTTCCATTTTAGCTTTATTACTATCTTGGGGTAAAAATTTAGAATTCCTCACCAATCTATTTATAGATTATTTTCCATTATATAATAAATTCAGGGCCGTGTCTTCTATACAAGTACTCATAGAATTGTGTATGCCTGTTTTGGCCGTGTTTGGTCTTTATAAAATCTTTTCTAAAGACATACCAATCGCTGAAAAAATAATTGCTTTGAAATATGCTGCCGGCATATTGGGTGGCATTGCTCTATTGTTTATCCTTTTTAAAAATAGCCTTTTTAATTTTGTCGGTGCTAATGATGGAAATTTTACGCAGGCATATGGTCAAGAGTTTATGGACGCAATAAAAGAAGACAGAAAATCCATCTTTTTTAAAGACTCTTTACGAAGTTTACTATTTGTGCTCGCAGGTGCAGGCGTATTATGGTTCTTTTTAAAAGAAAAATTAAAACAAAATACCACAATAACCATCTTTGCTATTTTAATTTTGATAGACCTTGTGGGCGTTAACAAGCGTTATGTAAATGAAGATAATTTTGTTGCAGCTAGGGCTATGAATACTCCGTTTTCCCCAGGAAGTGCAGATACACAAGTTTTAAAAGACGATGGGCATTATAGGGTGTATGATTTAACTACAAATCCTTTTAGCAGCGGTAGGGCAAGTTATTTTCACAATGCTTTGGGGGGCTATCATGCAGCCAAACCCGGTCGTATGCAGGAATTATTTGATTTTTACCTCGATAAGGGAGAGATAGAGATTTTTAATATGCTTAATGTAAAATATATTATACAACCGAAAGAAGAAGGCGGAACTACCGCGAGGGAAAATCCTTATGCCAATGGAAATGCATGGTTTGTCAATGAAGTAAAAACCGTTAAAAATGCAGATGCAGAGTTGCTTTCTTTGGCAAATTTAGAAACCAAAAACACAGCTATAGTGCATGAGGAATTTGAAAGTTTGCTCTCTCAAAAAACCTTTGCAACAGATACCACCGCTACCATTAAACTGATAGAAGTAAAGCCTAATTATTTATATTATGAAACTGAAAACATGGCAACCAGTTTTGCAGTATTTTCAGAGATGTATTATGCGCACGGCTGGAATGCATATATCAATGGGAAACCTGTAGATCATGTAAGGGCAAACTATGTTTTAAGGGCAATGCCTGTTCCGGAAGGGTATAACAAAATTGAATTTAAGTTTGAACCGGCGGTGGTACAAACAGGTAGTACAATTGCATTAGCAAGCTCAATCGTATTATTACTTTTAATAGTGGGGACATTATTTTATGGATTTAAATCTCACAGAAAAGATACAAGTAGCAATCAGTAAGTTATTAATGGGACCCTTTTGAAAGGTAATATAATTATGAAAAAGGTTTTAATCATTACCTATTATTGGCCACCTGCCGGAGGTCCCGGGGTTCAACGTTGGTTAAAATTTGTAAAATATCTCCGGGATTTTGATATAGAACCTGTAGTTTATGTTCCTGAAAATCCACATTATCCTTTGCAAGATGCTTCCTTAATTCAGGAAATACCTGAAGGAATAAAGGTTCTAAAACAATCCATAAAGGAACCTTATTTTCTGGCAAAAATTTTTTCCAAAAAGAAGACAAAACTAATAAGCAGCGGGATAATTGCCACAAAAAAACAATCGAAAATGGAAAAACTATTGTTATGGGTGCGTGGTAATCTTTTTATTCCTGATGCACGGATTTTGTGGGTCAAGCCTTCTGTTGCTTTTCTTGCAAAATATCTCAACGACGAAAAAATTAATTCAGTAATTACCTCAGGGCCACCACACAGCATGCATTTAATTGGTTTGAAACTTCAGGAGCAAATTGGTGTGAGATGGATAGCTGATTTCCGGGATCCCTGGACCTCGATAGGATATCACCATAAATTAAAGCTAACCAAAAGATCTAAAAAGATACACGAGCGCCTGGAAGCAAAAGTGCTTAGTGCTGCAGATCGAATTATAGTTACCAGCCCAACCACAAAAGCCCAGTTTGAGATTCTTACAAATACTCCAATTGACTTAATTACCAACGGTTTTGATGTGCATCTTTCAGAGGAAAAATACTTGGATGAAAAATTCACGATTTCGCATATAGGCTCTCTGCTCACGGAACGAAACCCGGGGAGTTTATGGAAAGTACTTTCCGAATTAATTTCTGAAAATAAAACTTTTGCTGAGGATTTTCAGTTACAACTGGCAGGTGTAGTAAGTGAAGAAGTTTTACAAAGTATTGCATCCTTTGGCTTACAAAAAAACCTGAAAAATTTGGGTTATTTAACACATAGTGATGCTGTAGTTTTACAACGAAAATCGCAGGTATTGCTTATCGTAGAAATTGATGCTTTAGCAAATCGCGCCATAATACCGGGAAAACTCTTTGAATATATGGCAGCAAACAGACCCATATTAGCTTTAGGTCCCAGAGGTAGTGATATGGAGGAAATTATAGAAACCACAAAAACAGGACGTTTCTTAGAGTATGCAAATGAAGCACTACTTAAAGAAACCATACTGTCTTGGTATCAATCCTATAAAGAAGATTGCTTGCTCTTAAAATCTAAAGGGGTTGAACGCTATCAAAGAAAATTTTTAACCGGAGAGCTTGCTGAAATTTTAAAGAAAAACTACTAATGTCATGGGAATTGTTATAAAACAATCTATTCATAATACCATCACAACCTATATTGGTTTTGCAATAGGTGCTTTGAACACGTTGTTTTTATATACAAATTTCCTGACGGACGATTATTATGGTTTAGTAGGGTTTTTACTTTCAGCAGCCACGATTGTTACTCCTTTAATGGCATTTGGTGTTCATAATACACTGATCAAATTTTATTCTGCTTTTAAAACCATTCCTGAGCGGGATAATTTTTTGACAATGATGCTATATCTTCCATTGCTTTTGATAATTCCGATAGGCTTTGTTGGGTATTTAGGGTATGATATTATTGTGGGATTCCTTTCCAAAGAAAATGCTATAATAGAAGACTTTGTCTGGACAATCTATCTCATAGCAATCGCTATGGCATACTTTGAAATATTTTATGCGTGGGTAAAAGTAAAAATGCAGAGTGTTTTCGGCAATTTTATGCGTGAAGTCTTTCATCGCGTTTTAATTACAGTGTTGCTCTTTATGGTCTATTTTAAAGTTCTTACTGTGGAAGAGTTTGTTTGGTCTTTAGTGGGGGTTTATTTTTTGAGGGCTATTTTAATGCAGTGGTATGCACTTCGGGTTAAATTCCCAAAATTGACATTTGTATTTCCAAAGAATAGTATATCCATTTTAAAATATTCTTTATTGATCATTGTTGCAGGGTCTATTACTTTGATTTTACTGGATATTGATAAAGTTATGATTGGGAAATATATTCCTATAGAAAATGTGGCTTATTACAATGTAGCTATTTTCATCGCAACAGTAATAGCAGTTCCTGCGAGAGCAATGAATCAAATTACCTATCCATTAACCGCAAAGTTTATAAATGAAAAAAAATGGTCAGAATTAAAGGTTATGTATGTGAAGAGCTCGTTAACCCTTTTTATAATCTCCGGACTTGTTTTTTTATTGATAATGGCAAACATTAATGAACTATATGAAATAATTCCCGAGGAATATAGTACAGGTCTTTTTGTGGTATTTGTTATTTCTATATCCAAGTTATTGGATAATGTCTTGGGAATTAATAACTCTATTCTTTATAATTCTGATTATTATAGATTAACCGTTATATTAGGTGTATTTCTTGCTGTTTTAACAGTGGTGTTAAATATGCTCTTTATTCCAATTCTAGGAATTAACGGTGCTGCGATTGCTACTGTAATTTCCCTTTTGCTATATAGTTTGTCCAAAATCGTCGTAGTACAATGGAAATTTAAAATGCATCCATTTACTTTTGAAACCTTAAAAGTTTTTTTGTTGTTATGCGTTTTAGGGCTTGGGTTTTATTTCTGGGATTTTACTTTTCACCCTGTTTTGAATATAGCTTTAAAATCTGCTTTATTATGTATTATTTATCTTTTGGTAGTATTGGGAGGGAAATTTTCTGAAGACCTAAACGATTTGTTTAAAAAGTACTATCCTTTTTAAAACGAAGAAACCCTATCTCGGGCTTCACGCTTTCGAAAGGGTTTCTTACTAACCAACCAAAACTTACTTTAATTATCCTCTGCCACCTCTTTGTGAAGTTGAGGATCTGTTATTATTATTTGTTGCCCTTGAGGCTTTATTGTTTGAAGGAGTGTTATTTGTGTTTGAACTCCTTACTTGATTTGTTTGTCTTGCAGGACTACTACGCTGCGAAGACACGTTTCTACTTGTATCTGCATTAGTAGGGGCGCTTCTTTGCGCACTTGTATTTACTGGCGCACCTCTTTGGGCCGTATTGCTATTCACAGAAGTACCTCTTTGAGCCGTATCATTTCTGGAAACAGTGCTGTTAGCAGAAGTACTTCTTTGGGCAGTATCATTTCTTGATACCGTGCTGCTTGCAGGAGTACCTCTTTGCGCATTATCGTTTCTGGATACCGTGCTGTTTACAGGTCTTCCTCTTTGTGCATTATCGTTTCTTGATACCGTGCTGTTTGCAGGAGTACCTCTTTGCGTTGCATCATTTCTGGAAATCGTGTTGTTAGCAGGTGTTCCTCTTTGTGTGGCATCATTTCTGGAAACCGTGCTACTGTTTACAGGCGTTCCTCTTTGTACGTTATCATTACTGGATGCTGTGCTACTGTTTACAGGCGTTCCTCTTTGTACGTTATCATTACTGGATGCTGTGCTGTTTGTAGGAATACCTCTTTGGTTTGTATTTTCAGAACGAGCATTAAAGTTATTTCTAATTACAGTATCATCCCTTCTGTATGTCGTTGCAGTAGCATTGTTTTCCCCGCGTGTATTACTTGGTCTGAAATCTCTGTTGCTTACAACCCTTCCATCTCTTTGATGAATTCTGCTACCCGGTCTGTAGAAATCCCTTCTTCCGTTATTGTATGCATATCCACTTCTGTTATAATAATTTCTATGATGTGCATAAGTGTATCTTACTGGGGTATAATATCTTCTGTAAGGGTTTGTATAAACTACACAATAGGTATAGTAAGGAACTGCATAATATATATGCCAAGGTCTATACACATAGTGTCTATTCCAAGGATTGATAAATCCTGTATAGTGTGAATAATATCCGTAAGGATTGTAGTGAACAAATAAACCGCCTACCTGAACTACCCGTCTGTCATTATATCTTATGGTTACACTTCCTGCTTGTGAGATTCGCCCGTATTCATCATAATATATAGCGACGTCCTCAATTTGAATCACAGCACCATAACTGTCATATTGCACATAACCATCATAATTATAACCGGAATTAAAATTTACCGCTACATTAGGAGTACTGATAGTAACATTAGATCTTTGATTTCCTAAATACACAAAATCAAATTGTCCATCTGGGAATACTGAAAATTCTACACCACCTTCAACGAAGATGAAAGAATTACCATCATAGTTTCTGTTAAAGCCAGCATCGTTTACCGATGCTTGAATACTCATCGAAGTGATGAATAAACTTGCGAATGTTAGAATTAAATTTTTCATAATAGCGGGTTTTAAATTAGTAATTGCTTAAATGTCTTGGTTAGCATTTACTGTCGCTACTACTTAACCAAAGGTCGTGCCAAAAAAAAGTATATATCAATAATACCCTATTAAACAGGTATTTGTAATTTATAAATTGCAAAAATTTGATACTTAAGGGAAGTGATAGAGGGAGAGTAGATAATTCTTTTAAATATTTGCATAAAAAAAGCCTTCCAATTTTGGAAGGCTTTTAAGACTTAAACTGTATATATTTTAAACTAAGCTAGTTTAACGTTTACTGCATTTAATCCTTTTTTTCCTTGAGCTGTCTCAAAGGTTACTTCATCATCTTCTCTAATATCGTCTACTAGACCTGAGATGTGTACGAAGATCTCTTCGTTTGATTCATTGTCTTTAATAAATCCAAAACCTTTTGAATCGTTGAAGAATTTTACTGTTCCTGTTTGCATAATAATAAAATAAAAATTGTTTTTAATAAGCGACAAATGTATACGTTATTTATTTCATAACCAACTGTTTTATAATAAATTATTTTTATCCCAAAGTCTTAAAGCCAGTGAAGCCTTATTTACACTATAAGCATAAAGTAATCAATAGAAAATTGAAAAGGTTAATTTTTTTAACACATTTAATAATAATCTATCGTTAATAACTACCATAAATACATCTAATTTTCTATTTTTGAATACCAATAAATAAAAACGCACAAAATAATGCCTGAAATTCATTATATCAGTAGTCAAATACTTGATTTGAACACTATTATACAGATAGTTGATAACCAAATGCAATTATCCCTTTCTGATGAAGCTGTTTTAAATATCACTAAATCCAGAGAATATTTGGATAAAAAAATAGCAGAAAATGATATTCCTATATATGGTATAAATACAGGTTTTGGTTCTTTGTGTAATATAAAAATTTCTAAGAATCATTTATCTCAACTTCAGGAAAATCTTGTAATGTCACACGCTTGTGGCACTGGGGAGTTTGTGCCAAAGGAAATTATAAAATTGATGCTACTTCTAAAAATCCAGTCATTGAGTTACGGAAATAGCGGTGTACAACTGAAAACAGTAGAGCGATTAATAGATTTTTTTAATAAGGATATACTGCCTGTAATCTATACCCAAGGAAGTCTTGGAGCTTCAGGTGATCTCGCTCCTCTGGCGCATTTATCCCTACCGTTACTAGGAAAAGGGGAGGTGTTTGTAAAAGACAGAATAATAGCAACTGAAAAAACATTAAAAGACAATGGTTGGGAACCTATACTTCTCCAGGCAAAGGAAGGGCTTGCTCTTTTAAATGGCACGCAGTTTATGAGTGCTTATGGGGTGTATCTTTTAATAAAATCATATAAACTATCTTATCTGGCAGATGTAATAAGTGCCATATCCATTGATGCTTTTGATGGAAATCTAAGTCCTTTTGAAGCTTTGGTCCACGATGTAAGACCGCATAGGGGCCAAATTAAAACGGCGCAAAATATACGTGAATTTTTAGAAGGAAGTGAAATAGCTGCCAGCGAAAAAAATAATGTACAAGATCCATACTCTTTCCGCTGTATACCACAGGTTCATGGTGCCACAAAAGATACTTTGGAATTTGTGAGAAACACATTCAAAACCGAAATTAACTCAGTAACAGATAATCCTAATATTTTTGTGGAAGAGGATCGCATAATATCCGGCGGTAATTTTCACGGACAACCCCTAGCTCTTGCCCTGGATTATTTAGCAATTGCGATGGCCGAAATTGGTAGTATCTCTGAAAGACGTACTTACCAACTGATATCGGGACTTAGAGATCTCCCGGCTTTTTTAGTAAATAACCCGGGATTGAATTCAGGATTTATGATACCTCAATACACTGCGGCAAGTATAGTAAGTCAGAATAAACAACTGGCAACACCTGCAAGTGTAGATTCTATTGTGTCTTCTAACGGTCAGGAAGACCATGTAAGTATGGGGGCAAATGCTGCGACAAAATGTTTGCGATTAGTGGAAAATATAGAAACCATTTTGGCCATTGAATTATTTAATGCCTCACAAGCAATTGCATTCCGGGAACCTAAAAAATCGTCTGAATTTTTAGAGTCCTTACTTAAAGCTTACAGAAAAAATGTGCCTTTTGTAAGTGACGATAGGATTATGGCAGAAGATATCCACAAGAGCATTGCATTTGTAAATAGTTTTGACATCGATACAGAACTACTTTTTTAAAATAATCAAACTATTCCTGTTTTCCGGCTTTTGCAATAATTTCTTCACACCAATTTATTGCATCTATTAATTTGGTAAAATTTTTATGAGGCTTAGATAAGAATAATTTTTCAATGCTAGCATTAGAGGTGCTTATTTTATCTTGGGATACGACAGCAAAGGCTAAAAGATTTTCAATTTTAGAGGTTTCAAAGTACACTTTAGGATCTACAGAATAGGAATTTATTCTATTTGTTATATATGCAAATGGTCTGTGTTTAAAATATTTTTTTGCGAGTTTTTCTAGAACTTCATTATGTTCAGGGGATACGGTAACACCTTCATTAATTACAGTAATAACAAAGTTATCAAATATGGAGAATTCACAAAAATCATATTTAAGCGCTGCCCTCATTTTTATAGTCTAAAATATATTCTAAAGATATGAAAAATAACTATTTTGAAGCACAATCCACATAAGATGTTACTTGCTGCATATTGCATAATTAATATTAAGGAGAAAATTAATAAAATAAGCTATCAGAAACCTAACCGATGCAAGTATAAAATACTCACTCAAATTATTCAGCTATCGATAGCTTATTTATTTAAGACTCTGTTGTCTTTTTTTGTTTTTCAATTTTGAGGATCAATTCATTGGTCTTTTTATCCAAATCCATTAGAATACTATCCCCTTCAACTAATTTTGAAGATATTATTTCTTCAGCCAAAGTATCTTCAATATATTTCTGAATTGCCCTGTTTAATGGTCTTGCGCCATACTCTTTATCAAAACCTTTGTCCGCAATATAATCTTTGGCACTTTGTGTTAAAGTCAAAGAATACCCTAAATCTGAAATTCTGGCGAAAAGTTTATTAAGCTCTATATCAATAATTTTATGAATATCCTCTCTTTCCAAAGCATTAAACACCATCACATCATCTACACGGTTTAAAAATTCCGGGGCGAAGGCTTTTTTGAGGGCATTTTCAATAATACTTTTAGAATTATCATCTGCCTGACTGGATTTAGCAGCTGTGCCAAAACCTACACCTTGTCCAAAATCTTTCAGCTTTCTTGCGCCAATATTCGAAGTCATGATGATAATAGTGTTTCTAAAGTCGATTTTACGACCTAAACTATCTGTTAAATAACCATCATCCAAAACTTGTAAGAGCATATTAAAAACATCAGGGTGTGCTTTTTCAATTTCATCGAGAAGGATAACCGCATAAGGTTTCCGACGTATTTTCTCGGTTAATTGTCCACCTTCTTCATAACCCACATAGCCCGGAGGCGCACCAACAAGGCGAGATACAGAAAATTTTTCCATATACTCACTCATATCGATACGCACCAATGCATTTTCAGAATCAAATAATTCCCTTGCAAGCACTTTAGCAAGTTGTGTCTTTCCAACCCCTGTTTGCCCCAGGAATATAAAAGAACCAATAGGTTTATTAGGGTCTTTAAGTCCAGCTCGATTTCTTTGAATTGCTTTTACCACTTTATTCACTGCTTCATCTTGTCCTATTACTTTTCCTTTAATAAGTATAGGAAGTTCTGCGAGTTTGTTTATTTCGGTTTGGGCAATTCTGTTTACCGGCACACCTGTAATCATGGAAACCACTTCTGCGACATTATCTGCAGTAACCACTTCCCTGTGAAGTTTAGAATCGTTTTCCCATTCTTCTTGCGCGATAGCGAGTTCTTTTTCTAGTTTTTTCTCATCATCCCTTAACTTGGCCGCCTCTTCATATTTCTGTTTTTTAACTACGGAATTTTTCAACTCTCGCACTTCTTCCAGTTGCGCTTCTATTTTTACTATGGCATCAGGAACATGTATGTTTGTGATATGCACCCTTGAACCGGCTTCATCCAGTGCATCAATTGCTTTGTCAGGAAGAAATCGCTCTGTCATATACCTATTGGTAAGATGCACACAGGCCTTTATAGCTTCATCTGTATATTCTACATTGTGATGTGCTTCATATTTATCTTTTATATTGTTCAAAATTTCAATAGTTTCTTCCACTGTCGTTGGTTCTACTATGACTTTTTGAAAACGGCGCTCTAAAGCTCCGTCTTTTTCAATGTATTGTCTATATTCATCAAGTGTTGTTGCCCCTACACATTGTATTTCGCCTCTTGCTAATGCAGGTTTAAACATATTAGATGCATCTAAAGAACCTGTAGCGCCACCGGCACCTACAATAGTATGAATCTCATCAATAAAAAGAATAATATCCTCATTCTTTTCGAGTTCGTTCATCACCGCTTTCATACGTTCTTCAAATTGTCCACGGTATTTAGTTCCTGCAACCAAACTCGCAAGATCTAGGGTTACCACGCGTTTATCATAAAGTATGCGGGAAACTTTACGCTGAATTATACGAAGTGCCAACCCTTCAGCAATAGCAGATTTTCCAACGCCAGGCTCCCCAATAAGCAGTGGATTGTTTTTCTTTCTTCTGCTTAAAATCTGGGAGACTCTTTGAATTTCTGCTTCCCGTCCAACAACAGGGTCTAATTTACCTTCTTCTGCCTGTGCAGTAAGGTCTCTTCCAAAATTATCCAAAACAGGTGTTTTTGATTTTTTGGCAGTCTTTGAGGTTGCTGAGGAGCTGAATCCACTTTCTTTAGATTCGTCGTTCATACCACCGGTGTCATCATCATCATTCGGAAAAGATTCTGATGTGGGTGGTTGTAAAAAGTCTTCATCGTTTGCTATCATAAACTTAAACTGATCTTTAACACTGTCATAATCCAACTTTAATTTATTTAAAAGTTTTGTAGTTGGATCGTTTTCATTACGCAGTATGCAAAGTAATAGATGCGCTGTATTTATGGAAGTACTTTGAAAAAGCTTAGCTTCCAGAAATGTTGTTTTTAATGCACGCTCAGCCTGTCTTGTTAAATGCAGATTTTTTTTATCGTTAGGAACTGCCGTGGGATTGGGATTTGCGGGACTTAATATCTCGACCTTCCGTCGCAGTTGGTTCAAATCGATATCTAATGCATTTAAGATATTTATAGCTTTTCCGTTTCCATCACGCAACAAACCAAGCATCAGGTGCTCGGTGCCAATAAAATCGTGGCCCAATCGCAGCGCTTCTTCTTTACTGTAAGATATTACATCTTTAACCCTAGGTGAAAAATTATCATCCATAGTATATTTCTTTATGGTATAAATTTACAAAATTTAGGAATGAATGTACAAAAACTATTCCTGATTATGTGTTTGTAGTAAAAAGACGAAAAAACTTTCCAAAAACAAAATATAATCCATTCAATTTATTAACCATTTCTTACTGTGTATTTGTTAATAAATTCATCGAAAAGCAAGGTGTTTTTTTAGCTTAAAAACGGCTAAAGCACTATATTGCGAGATAATTTTACTAACCGATAAATTAAAGTTAAAAGTATATGAATGAAGGTGAAAAATTAATTCCGATTAATATCGAAGAGGAGATGAAATCTGCTTACATAGATTATTCTATGTCAGTCATTGTGTCACGTGCGCTTCCCGATGTTAGAGATGGAATGAAACCTGTTCACAGACGTGTCCTTTTTGGGATGCATGAGTTGGGAGTTAGATCAAACACTGCACATAAAAAATCAGCAAGGATTGTCGGGGAAGTTTTAGGTAAATACCACCCTCACGGTGATACTTCTGTGTATGATGCTATGGTGCGTATGGCTCAAGAATGGAGTTTGCGCTACATGTTAGTGGATGGTCAAGGTAACTTTGGCTCTGTAGATGGCGATAGTCCTGCTGCCATGCGTTATACAGAGGCACGTATGCAAAAAATATCAGAAGATATGCTTGCTGATATTGATAAAGAAACGGTGGATTTTCAATTAAATTTTGATGATACCTTAGAAGAACCCACGGTATTGCCCACAAGAGTACCAGGATTACTTATCAATGGCGCTTCCGGAATTGCAGTTGGGATGGCCACTAATATGCCTCCACACAATTTATCTGAAGTTATTGACGGAACGATTGCCTACATAAACAACAACAATATTGAGATTTCAGAATTGATGACCCATATCACCGCTCCTGATTTTCCAACAGGAGGAATAATTTATGGGTATGAAGGCGTCAAAGAAGCTTTTGAAACGGGTAGAGGTAGGGTCGTTGTAAGGGCTAAAGCAAGCTTTGAAGAAATTCAAGGGAAAGAATGCATTGTTGTTACCGAAATACCATACCAGATCAATAAAGCCGATATGATCAAAAAAACGGCAGATTTGGTTAATGAAAAGAAAATCGAAGGCATTTCCAATATACGAGACGAGTCAGACAGAAACGGAATGCGCATCGTATACATTCTTAAAAGAGATGCGGTTCCTAATATTGTATTAAACACCCTTTACAAATATACTTCCTTACAATCTTCCTTTAGCGTAAACAATATCGCGCTTGTTAAAGGAAGACCTCAAATGCTGAATTTAAAGCAGTTGATTCAATATTTTGTGGAACATCGTCACGAGGTTGTTGTAAGAAGAACAGAATATTTACTTCGCAAAGCGGAAGAAAGAGCACATATTTTAGAAGGTTTAATCATTGCATCTGATAATATTGATGAAGTTATTCGCCTGATAAGAGCTTCTTCAAACGCAGATGAGGCACGTCAAAAATTGATGGAGAGTTTTGAACTCTCAGAAATTCAAGCAAAAGCCATAGTAGAAATGCGTTTGCGTCAGTTAACCGGTCTGGAGCAAGACAAACTGCGCACAGAATATGAAGAATTGATGAAAACCATTCAAGGGTATAAAGATATTCTCGCAAGTGAAGAACGAAGAATGGAAATAATCAAGGAAGAACTTGCAGAAATAAAAGCAAAATATGGGGATGAAAGAAGATCTGTAATTGAATATGCCGGTGGGGATGTTTCCATTACCGATTTAATAGCCGATGAAAAAGTAGTAATTACCATTTCTCACGCAGGCTATGTAAAACGCACGCCACTACATGAATATAAAACCCAAAACCGTGGAGGTGTGGGGCAAAAAGGCTCTGCTACAAGAAATGAAGACTTTTTAGAGCATCTTTTTGTAGGCACAAATCACCAGTATATGCTTTTCTTTACCCAAAAAGGAAAATGTTTCTGGATGCGCGTTTTTGAAATTCCTGAAGGAAACAAAACTTCTAAAGGAAGAGCTATTCAGAATTTGATAAATATTGAGCAGGATGATAAAGTAAAAGCATTCATCTGCGTTCAGGATTTAAAAGATGAAGAATATATCAACAATCATTTTGTAATCATGGCCACTAAAAAAGGGCAAGTTAAGAAAACAGCATTAGAACAATATTCCAGACCAAGATTAAATGGTATCAATGCGATTACTATACGGGAAGATGATGAGCTTTTAGAAGCTAAATTAACCACAGGAGACAGTCAGGTAATGCTTGCTGTTAAATCAGGAAAAGCAGTTCGTTTTGAAGAAAGCAAAACCAGGCCTATGGGAAGAAATGCCTCCGGAGTAAGAGGCATTACTTTAAAGGACGATAACGACGAAGTAATCGGAATGATTACTGTTAACGATCCACAAAAAGAAACTATTCTTGTCGTTTCTGAAAATGGGTATGGTAAACGCACATTTATTGATGATCCGGAAGATGGGGAAGCCATTTATCGCATTACCAACCGAGGTGGAAAAGGTGTAAAGACTATTTCCATAACTGAAAAAACAGGTAATCTTGTTGCCATAAAAAATGTGCTGGATGACGATGATTTAATGATCATCAACAGATCAGGTATTGCCATTAGAATGGAAGTTCAAGATCTTCGTGTAATGGGAAGGGCTACACAGGGAGTCCGCCTGATTAAGGTTAGAGAAGATGATGCAATCGCAGCTGTTGCCAAAACGATGAAAGACGATGTTGAGGTAGATTCAGATATAGAAACAGATTCTCAAACTGAAGATGGTACGTCTTTTGCAGTTGATGAAACTGAAGAATAAATAAATGTATAATAAGGTAGAGTTTAGTTTTAAGAAAATTTTTTAATAATAAATTTAAATAGGCTTTATTTTTGTAACTCAATTAACTAAATATTAAATGATGAAAAAAGAAATATTAATACTCGCAGCATTACTTATAGGCTTGACCGGCTTTTCACAAAAGAGGGAATTAAGGGATGCTTCTAAAGCAATTAAATCAAATTCATTTGTTGATGCAAAATCTACGTTAGCGCAAATTGAAGGTATAATCGCAAATGAAGCACCAGAAGTTCAGGCAGAATTTTATTTGTATAAAGGACAAGCCTACCTAGGAGCAGCTGGAAATAAAGAACAGGATCTAATTACTGCTGCCGATGCGTTTAAAAAAGTTATCGAATTAGAAGCTTCAGGAAGAGCTAAGTTTAATTCAGAGGCTGAAACAGGAATGGAAAATCTAAGAATTAGGTTGGTTAACTCAGCTATTGAAGATCAAAATGCAGAAAGATATGCTGAAGCTTCTAAAAAATTATATACAAGTTATACCATCAGCAAAAAAGACACATCAGATTTATATTTTGCTGCTGGAAATGCTTTGAGTGCCAAAGATTATGATGCAGCCTTAACTTATTTTGAAAAACTGGGTGAATTAGGGTATACAGGTATTCAAAAAGAATACACCTTAGTTGATAAAGAGACAGGAGAAATAAGCACTTTTTTCGATAAAAAAGAAAGGGATTTGATGATGCTGTCCGGCGGATATATTCAACCCTCTGATCGGGTTTCAGAGTCCCGACGTGGTGAGGTTTTAAGAAACATTGCTTTTCTTTATATTGATAAAGATAGAATTGACGAAGCTAAATTGATGATTGCAGAAGCACGTAAAGAAAATCCTAATGATGCTTCACTAGTTAGAGCTGAAGCTGGCATTGCATTGCGACTTAACGATATGAAAACATATAGCAAACTCATGCAGGAAGTTGTTGCAGCAGATCCTGATAATCCTGAGTTATATTATAATTTGGGGGTAAGCTCTGCTTCTATTGGTGATAAAGAAAATGCTGAAAAATACTATAATAAAGCACTAGAGTTAGATCCTGATTATCACAATGCCAAAATGAATCTTGCTGTGTTAATTTTAGAAGGTGAAAATGCAATTCTAGAAGAAATGAATGCACTTGGAAGCTCTTCCGCAGATAACAAAAGATATGATGTACTTAAAGGGGAAAGAGAGAAACTATTCAAGAAATCGATTCCTTATCTAGAAAGCGCATTACAATCACGACCAAATGACGAACAAATTATGCGAACCCTAATGAATATGTACACAATCATTGGTGAAGACGCAAAGTTTTCAAAGATGAAACAACAAATAGAAGCCATTGAAAACTAAAAAATAATCCCGATTTTTAATCGGGATTATTTTTTAGATTATTTTTTTTATTACCCTTAGTTTATGACTATGCTTTTTAGTATCCAGATTAAAGATGCCAGTGTGGTCTAACCTATCGATTCTCACCTTGCCGTGTGCGTGGATAATATAATTATCTTCCATTATAATGCCTACATGTACAATAGCGCCTTCCTCATTGTCAAAAAATGCTAAATCCCCGGGTTCACTTTCTTCAATAAAACTTAAGGATTCTCCTTGAGTAGCTTGTTGTTTGGCATCTCGTAACAGTTTAAAACCGTTTAGTTTATAAACCATTTGTGTGAATCCGCTACAGTCAATACCAAAAGGCGTTTTACCTCCCCATAAATAAGGGCTATTAAGGTAGAGGAGTGCGGTTAAAACTAAATTATTTTTTGGCAGTAATTCTTGTTGAAAATTCCCATCGTGTTTATGTTTTAAAAAGGGTAATGCATTCAGATTAGCTCCTAAAGGAATAGCTATGAGTTCGTCGTGCTCATTATAAACAAACTCCATAATATCTGACGAAAGTTTCGGAGGTTCTGCCTCTAAGGAATGGTAAGCTTCCGCAGAAATTTCTATATGTTGTTTAGAATCTATCCATCCTTCATAGTTATCAAAAGCAATTAGGATGCGAATCCAAGATTTGTGTTGTTCTAAAACCTTAAAATTGTCCCCATAAAGTAATTGTGTTACCATTTCACTGGTATTACTAGCCTCTAATCTAACGGGAACTATGCTAAGATTACATAAACCATATTCCATTTATTTGCGTTCAATAATAAAAGCCGATGCACCTCCACCACCATTACAAATAGCAGCTGCACCAATTTTAGCATTGTTTTGTTCCAATACATGGATAAGAGTCACAAGTATTCTAGCTCCACTGCATCCTAACGGATGGCCAAGAGACACAGCTCCACCATTTACATTTACTTTATCATCTTTTAGGCCAAGGATTTTCATGTTTGCCAACCCAACAACAGCAAAAGCTTCATTAAACTCAAAAAAGTCCACATTATTTATGGAAATTCCCGCTTTCTCCAATGCTTTTGGGAGTGCTTTTGCGGGCGCAGTGGTAAACCATTTAGGCTCCTGAGCAGCATCAGCATATCCTGAAACGTAGGCTAATATTTTTAAACCAAGCTCCATTGCTTTTTCTTCACTCATTAATACTACTGCTGCAGCACCATCATTAATTGTGGAGGCATTAGCGGCTGTAACTGTTCCATCTTTGCTAAATACTGGGCGTAAGGATGGAATTTTATCCATGAACACATTTTTATATTCCTCGTCTTCAGAAACAAGAATAGGCTCGCCTCTACGTTGCGGCACTTCCACAGGAATAACTTCCTCTGAAAACTTTCCATTTTCCCATGCTTTTGCGGAACGTTTATAGGATTGAATAGCAAAAGCATCCTGATCTTCTCTAGAGAAATTATATTCAGTAGCACATAAATCTGCACAAACGCCCATTGCATTATTATCATAAGCATCTACAAGACCATCTTTTTGCATGCCATCTTCCATAGTCATGGGTCCAAATTTATTGCCATTACGCAAATATGCATAATGAGGTATATTGCTCATGCTTTCCATACCACCTGCAACTATAATATCTGCATCCCCACATTGAATAGCCTGAGCACCCTGCATTATAGCTTTCATTCCTGAAGCACAAACTTTATTTATCGTAGTACAACCAACAGTTTCCGGGATTCCTGCCGCTAATGCTGCTTGTCTTGCAGGTGCTTGCCCCACGCCGGCCTGAACAACATTACCCATTAAAACTTCCTGAACGAGCTCTGGGTTTAAATTTATTTTGTCTAATGAGCCTTTGATAGCTGCACTTCCAAGTTGCACAGCAGTTAGAGAAGAGAATACTCCCATAAAACTGCCAATAGGTGTTCTTACTGCGGATACTATAACTACTTTTTTATTCATTATTGTTTTTTTTAATTCAAAAATCAAAGAGCACAAATTTACGTAAATAATATACAAATATCAATTTCAGATGATTTGATGAGGGTAAATTTTTTATATCGAAATTTTTATAAATGATTTTACTAATCAAACCTTAAACTATAGGTTAGATTATAAAAAATAAATTATTTTAGTATAAAATCCTATTAATGCTTAAACGTTTAAAAAAATTCTTCGGTTTCTATGCCATCAAAAATATTCTTATAATACCCTACAGAAGCTATGGAAGTAACCATCATCTTTATGTGAAAGGTAGAGTATTAGATGATGTTCCATTAAAAATTGCTCAAAATCAATTCTTTTTTAAAACATTACAGAGTACCTACAAACAATTTGATACCTATGAAATTCCGAATGCTGAAATTGAGTTAACAATAGGGGATGGGAACTCTTTAATTACAAAATCAGACAATGATGGGTATATTTTATTTGATTCCTATATTGACGAAAATATAAAAGTTTTATCAGATTCTGAGGGATGGGTAGAGGTGCAGTTGATTCATAAAAATACACTGAACGTGAATTCTGTGTCAGAACAAATCTATTTTAAAGGTGAGTTTTTAATTCCCAAAGAAGAAGCAGAATATGGAGTTATAAGTGACATTGATGACACTATATTACATACAGGTGTTACTTCTTTTTTGAAATGGCGATTGCTTAAGAATTCCTTATTGACCAATGCATATAAAAGAATTCCTTTAAAAGGTGCGCCTGAATTTTATCAAAAACTACACATGGGCAAAAGTAGAATGAATAAAAACCCTATATTCTACATAAGCAATAGCCCTTGGAATTTATATCAGTATTTGAAATTATTTTTAGATCATAACAACTTCCCAAAAGGACCAATACTTTTAAGAAGCTTCAAAAGCCTTTTCCATCAAAGTGTTTCTTCTGAAAAGCCTCATAAACAAAAAGAAATCATCAATATTCTAAATTCCTATCCCCATTTAAAATTCATTTTGATAGGGGATAGCGGAGAACATGATGCATCAATATATACAGATATTGCAGTACAATATCCAGACAGAATTCTGGCAATTTATTTAAAAAGTGTAAACCATCGCCGTCAGATGCGAAGAATTAAAAGCATTGTAGATAATTTTAGAACAGTTCCTGTACTAATGGCAGAAACTTCATTTGATGCAGAACAACACGCAAAAGAAAATGGTTTTATAAGCTGATGTTTTAGACCCTACCCAGCTGAGCTTATTTGAAAGAGTTAATTAATGCTACTATATATTTTCTAGATTTCATTTTTTTGACTTCCATTTCGCGTTGATAGGCTTCACTTTTAGTTTGGAAAGTTTCAAAATAAACAATTTCCCAGTCATTTGTTCTTGAAGTAAACCCTTTGTGATTAGAATTGTGTTTTCTAAGTCTTTCTTCCAAAGTATTGCCAGTATGTCCCTGATAATAGAAATTTAATTGTTTTGAATAGAGTATGTAAAAATAAAACTTCATATACAAAAAAGCCCCATCGGGTGGGGCTTCAAGTGATCGCGAGAGGATTCGAACCTCTGACCGTCCCGACTTAAAGTCGGGATGCTCTTTCCAGCTGAGCTATTTAGAAGAATTTATTAAATCTTCAATATATTTTCTGGATTTCATTTTTTTGACTTCCATTTCGCGTTGATAGGCTTCACTTTTAGTTTGGAAAGTTTCAAAATAAACAATTTCCCAGTCATTTGTTTTTGAAGTAAACCCTTTGTGATTAGAATTGTGTTTTCTAAGTCTTTCTTCCAAAGTATTGCCAGTATGTCCCTGATAATAGAGATTTAATTGTTTTGAATAGAGTATGTAAAAATAAAACTTCATATACAAAAAAGCCCCATCGGGTGGGGCTTCAAGTGATCGCGAGAGGATTCGAACCTCTGACCGTCCCGACTTAAAGTCGGGATGCTCTTTCCAGCTGAGCTATTTAGAAGAATTTATTAAATCTTCAATATATTTTCTGGATTTCATTTTTTTGACTTCCATTTCGCGTTGATAGGCTTCACTTTTAGTTTGGAAAGTTTCAAAATAAACAATTTCCCAGTCATTTGTTTTTGAAGTAAACCCTTTGTGATTAGAATTGTGTTTTCTAAGTCTTTCTTCCAAAGTATTGCCAGTATGTCCCTGATAATAGAGATTTAATTGTTTTGAATAGAGTATGTAAAAATAAAACTTCATATACAAAAAAGCCCCATCGGGTGGGGCTTCAAGTGATCGCGAGAGGATTCGAACCTCTGACCGTCTGCTTAGAAGGCATAAAAATCGTTATACTTCCATTATACCCACTTTACTATTTCCTTCGACAAACCCCTGCAAATATACGTCATTACTTGCTTTCATTTATTTATTTGTTAATATCTTTTACACTTTCATTGCGTAAATACATAGGCACATTTTAGGTACATTGCTTTTTAAGCCTTATTTTTGTTGTTGAACCAGTTAAGTTTTTCAATTATGGACTATTCAATTTCAATCACATTAGACAAAAGGCGAGAATTAAAGAGCGGAAATTACCCAGTACGTTTGCAGTTGGTAACGAAAAAACCCAATGGCGAAACCATTCAAAAGAGATACCCTACTCTATTCGATTATTCAGAAGATGATTATAACAAAATTATTAATCCAGATTCAAGAGGAGAGAATAAAGCAAAAAGATTGGAACTGGAATTGATAGAAACCGAAGCAAAGAAAACTGCAAAGGAGTTAAAGCCTTTTAGCTTAGAACTATTTGAAAAGAAGATGTTCAATAAAAAAGGGAACGACATTTTAATTCACGTAGCATACACCGATACTATTAACTCATTTCTGAAAAGAAAAAAGATAGGAACCGCCAGCACCTATGAATTAAGCGAAAAGTCAATCATTGAATATAAAGCCTTTATACTTGATATTTCAGACGAAAAACGAAAAGAAAAAAAGGAAGTGGAAAAGCTGGATAAGAGTTATAAAAAACTATCATTCCACGACATCACACCCGCTTGGCTTCAAGGTTATGAAGACTTTATGACCAATAGAGATAGGAGTTCAGCAACTATAAGTATGTACTTAAGATGCTTAAGGGCTTTATTTAATTCTGCTATTGAAGATAAAACGGAAGGTATTGTTTATCCATTCACAAGAAAGAAAGACGAAAAGAAAAAGTATAAAATCCCAAAAGCGGAAGCAGTTAAAAAAGCATTATCTAAGGAACAATTAAAAGAATTATTTGATTCAGAACCACTAACACCCGAACAAATAAAAGCAAAGGATTTTTGGTTTTTTTCCTATTCCTGCAACGGTATGAACATTAAAGATATTGCAAACCTAAAACGCAAAGATTTCAATGAAGATAGTTTTTCATTTTACAGGGCAAAGACCATAACCACCGTAGCAAGGAAAAAGAAAATACAGGTTTATTTAAATGACTTTTCCCGTAGTATTATTGAAAAGTACGGTAGTGAAAACACCACTCCAGACAGTTTCGTGTTTGATATTATTTCAAAGAATGATAACGCAGAAATTCAGCATTCCAAAATAAGCAACTTTAATTGTTTCATTTCGCAGAACCTTAAAAAGCTATGTAAGGAAATAAGGCTTCCAAAGGAAATAAGCGCATACTGGGCAAGGCATAGCTGGGCTACAATAGCCCATAACAACAATACACCTATGCAGTTTATAATGGAAAGTTTAGGCCACGAGAATATTCAAACAACGCAAAACTATTTAAACAGTTTTCCAGATAAGGACAAAAAGAAATTTGCAGAAAACTTAATGAATTTATAAGACTGAAATATGAAGGAACAAAATAAAAAATTAGATCTAAAATCCTTTTATCGGGATAGTTATAATGGAAGCGATTTGCAAACAATTAATAGAAACAATCCTATGCCTCACAAATGTACTATTAAGGGGCAAAATTTCTATTATTATAATGCAGATTTAAGCGGGTTAATGTGGATTCAAGGAGAAGACAGGAAGCTAAAATATAGTGAGTTTGTAGATTCTTATAGAAAAGGTTTTGCCGAAGGATTGAAGCATTTAAAAGCTAAGGAAGGCATCAAAAGAAAAGATTTCTATAATGCCAATAAAAAAGAGGAGTTAAAACGGGTGCTACATTCCTTTTTATACAAAAGAGATTTCCTGCCTAATCATAAAGGGTTAAGGGATTTAATAACTAAAACCATTTTAAGATGGTCAGATGATAATATCTACACGCAAGGTTATTATAACGGGTTACTTCATTCAATTCTAACTTTAAGTGATCAGTTAAATATTGATGTATTTGAAGCCGAAAAATTTCAACAAAATGTAAGCGAAAAACCCACAAAAAAGAAAATCGGTTATAAATACTACTCTTTATTGTATTGGATGGAGCTTAACGCCAATGGAGAAAGTCCACCAATGAATTTTGAAGGGGATTTTATAAGAGAAGAAATAGAAGCCGAAGGACGAAAGAAAAAATGCGGAAAAGGGCAACACTTTTATCGAGAGTTTAGAAACATAAAAGAAGACCTAAATAATTTAGATCATGAATTCGGAAAGGATTGGAAAGAAACAATAATTCAATTATCAAATAATGACTCAAAAATCATTGATTACATAGAGAAGCAATACCCAAAATAAAAGTCAGGTAGTACAAGGTAGATACCTGTAAAATACCCCTACAACTACCTACGTACCATTGTGTTAAACTTTAAAACATAAAGCCATGCACAATGTAATTTTATCACCCATTAACACAGACGACCTAATCCAAAGGATCGCAAAAGCAACCGCAGAAATGATGCGGGATTATTCTACAATCGAAAGCGAACCCACTGAAGATTTGCCACTAACAATTAAAGAAGCTTCAAAAATTGTTGGTTACACCGTTCCCACTTTGTATGGATATTGCCAACGCAATGAGATTCCCTACCACAAGAAAAACAATAGATTATTTTTCTTTAAGCAGGAACTTATTGAATGGATTAAGCAATCTAAGGTTAAGACCAAAGCGGAAATTAAGGACGAGGTTCATTCTTACTTAACTCCAAAAAAATAAGGCTATGAGAAAGAGAAATTCCCAGAGCCTTACAAATCTTTTTGGACGAAGATACAAGGCGCAAAGTACAATAAATCTAAGTGATTTCATAGTACGGACAATCGAACGCAAAGAAGGTGCATCCCTTTACCAGCTTAAAAGATTCCACAATCAAAAGGAACTTTATCGAATTGGTTTATACCACGTTACCACTACAAACAAGGCAATCTGCGAAGCCTTAAAAATCCCAGTTGAGGCAGGAACTCGAAGGAAACGAAATTTAGAGATTGACGGCTATTTAATGGCATCCATAAAGAAAAGGATTTGCCCCTTCACAAAGCGCCCAGCGAGATTTTTAACAACCAATCCAAACAAGTATAACGAACTATTGAAATGAGTATAAAGGCTTCGCAAAAAGCCTTTATTTCTACTCATATTAAACTGGATTTTTTCAATGATAGCAAACTGGATGCGGACGTACAAAACCGCATTTCAGATGAAAGTGAAATTAACTTTCAAACAGCATTGGAAAACATCCAAGGAGACAGTAAAGAAACCAAAGGCACAAACTTTTCGGAATTGACATTGTTAGCAATGGCATATTTCTATGAACGTATATTTCCAGAGGAAATGCGCAGTAGAGATGCGGTTTATTCAGTTGAGGGCGTTAAAGGTTTTTTTGATTCGTGCAATTATACCCCTTACACGCCTATTTATGAAGTTGATACTATGTGCCATAAATTAAAAGATACGGCCTTATTTAAAGCGTGTTACCTTGTGATTCAATTGGCTTGGGTTTTTAATTCCGAACACTTTGGAAGACATCAGTATTTAGAATATGCGAGCCATTACATAAAGACAGGCGAACAATTGCCAATTAAAAAATACCAATATGACAAAGGCGACCTATTGCGGAAATATTCCAAAATTGATGAGAAGCGAAATACAAAATTCCACCCAAAAGGCGAACCCGCTTTTAAATTTGTAGAGCAATGGTACTACTATATTCTGTATTTGGTATGTAAAGAACTGGATTTGCCTACTAAGCATTTCAAGACTACTTTAAAGGGATTTAGGGAATACAATCCACTAACTAAATGCCCAAGGATATTGAGAGCGGAAACACCGTTTAAAGTGATTGAATGCGACATAAAAAGTGCGTTCCCTTCCTTCCTGGACGTACAAACAGGGAGCCGAATAAAAGAGAAGGTGTATATTAATTTAATGGAGCGGAAAAACATAACACGTTCACAGGCGAAAGTACTTTTCAATTCTTATTTGAATAGCGGGAAATATAAGACCAAAGGACAAATAAAGGCATTTTTGATTGAGTGCGGTTATACAGATTCACAAGCTAAAGAAATTACACTTTACACCAATGGAAAGGAAAAGTTTATAATTCACATGAGCGAGCTTGAACAAGCTGCAATACAGGATTTCAAAGAAACCAACAATTTAAAAACAGCTGTTAGGCTTCACGATTCAGTTTTATTTATTGATAGCAAAAAGAAAGATTTTATTCTAAATGCTGAAAACGGACTTATTGAGTTTGGAATGACAGTTTTAAAGAAACCTGTTTATACTAATCGTTTCGGTTATTCAAACAAGCGTTTACGTTTTGCCTATATTTCAAGCGTACCTCCGGCAAGCAAAGAAGCATATAAAAACATCATCCGTAAACAAATATTGACCAATCCCAAAGTATTGGGAGAGGCGAACGGGTTTCGATTCTTTACCGAGAAATACGAATATATTTCGGCATCCTTCGACCTTGTGGAAAAAAGCAGTTTTGATGAGTTTATCTATAATTGTAGAGAAATGATTTCAACGCTTAATTATTTGAACGGCAATCCAATTTCTAAGATTCAATTGTATTTAATTCTTTCCCACATACGCCAGAATAGCAATGTAATATTTAACCTTAGATACTTTTTTCGGGAGCTTGTGAAACACCTACACCGCAAAGATGATATTATCATCAAGAGAAGGGATTTCGAGCTAACAGAGCAACTAAAATTTAGAAGGGATTTAGATTTCTTAATAGCTTATAACACCGCAAAAGGAATTGTAAACAGAAAAGCGAGATTAAAATATCTATTCCGAACGCTGGAAAAAAGGATTTCCCGTAACGATTTCTCTTTTATTGATCTGAAAATATTAGGAAGAGCAAAGAAAAACGAACTTTCAAAAGTTATTCTATTGAGGATTAACGAGTTAATAACAGGAAGGAAGCGAAAACCCTATGCTCAAACAGATAAAACACAAGCTCTTTACAGTAGTATGTATAAAGAGGGTGTAAATTATGTTGTTGAGCATCATAAAAAGGCAAATACCACCCGATTAGCACAAAGGAAAATACAAGCCTATGAGCGGGAATTATTAAGAATAAACCGCCTAATCAATAACAGGGAAATAGCGATTCAATATTTATTAATATTGGCCGACATCACAGGACTGGAGCCAGATCAAAGCATTCAAAGAAATGGAAACATTATACAGACCGAAAAGGCGTTTCTAATAGAGCAACTCACAATGGAAAAATATAAACCCACCAAACAAGGCGAAAAGGCTTTTAATAGGGCGTATGTTCCAAAACCACTAAAAGAAATTGAAGGCCACATTCCAAAGCTGGAGGACTTTAATACTTCCTTAGAACATAGCGCATTTAATATCGAAATTAAGGAAGCAAGCGAAAGAGGGGAACAATTCTTTTATGAGTATTTGAGATTTCATAAGCTGGACGAAACCCAAAAAGAAGTGAAGGAAATAAAGAAGCAAAAAGTAAAAATGACCTTTCCAGAATTTGATTTTAATGAGTGAAAATTATGGTCAGGAAACCAGATTTTAGTTAACAATAGATCGTTAATAACTATTGAATAATAACTTCATATAAAATAGTTTAAAAATCTATAAGTCAATATCTTTCAGTATGGAATACGAAATTTCAAACAGGCTTAAAAAGTCTATTCGTAAAGAGATAGAGAGCAAAGGAGCGCATAACAAAAAAGTGATCTTTGGAACAATAGGAAAAGCGATATTTCCAGACCTCAAAAGTAGTGCATTATTGATAGGCGAAAAGCTGGATTTAGTGAGTTATGATCAATCTCTAAAGTAGATAAAAGTAGAGCAATGAAAAAGCAAAAGACAGGCGGCCGTAAAGCAGGAACACCCAATAAAACCAGTCAGGAAGTACGGGAATTTATGTAAAGCTTTTTAAGTGAAAAGTTTGAAAAGCTGAACGATGTTTTTGAGCAATTGGAGCCAAAGGATAAGATTAACGCCATTATAAAAATGCTTCCATACGTAGTGCCAAAACAGATGCAAATGGATTTGAACGCAACAAAATCGAATAAACAAATCCCTAAAAATGGAAACAGTAACAAATAAAGCTGGACGACCAGCAGGAAGCAAAAACAAAGCTACACAAGAAGTACGAGAAAGGTTTAAGGAACTTGTAGAAGCAAATCTTTCAACCTTTCAGGATGACTTGGACAGCTTACAACCTTATGAGCGTTTGACAATCGTTATGCAAATGGCTAAGTTTGTGTTACCAACACTTCGCGCGACTGAATTAACCACGGATTTGGATAAGGTTATCGAAATTAGCTTTAAAGATTAAGATAATGAAAGTCCGGATTCATTCAATAGCGGAATTAATTGAGTTTATAAAAACCACGGATTTAACAACCGATCAGATAAAAACAATTTTGTACAAAGGTTATCACGTTTTAATGTTTGGAGACGAAAGTATGGAGGACGTTATAATCTTTTTAGAAAAATATAAAGATTCAGAAACTTTGCCTTTATTCCTGTTAGATTTGAATTTGAATAAATAAAAAATTTTTGCCGGTAAGGCTTTTTTTGGTTTCCCGTCATCTTTGCTCATAAGGTGGTGGTTTTTTTGTACATTGTTTCCTCAACCAAACTAAATACCTAATTATGAAAAAATTTATTTTCGTTTTCTCGTCAATCCTTTTTATTTCGTGTGGAAATAACAAAGAAGAACAAATGCTTTATGATTACCATCAAAAAGACGCCAGTATTATGAATTTTGATTTAGAGGACCTTGACTTTAAAATTCAAAAAATTGATAAGATTGAAGAGGTAGCTGCAGCAGATAGTTTGAAACTTTTAAAACATAAGTTTGCTTCGATTTGGAAAAAAAATCCTGAACAATCCTTAACAGATACAATTAGCTTCAAATATGTAAAAGGCTTGTTAAATGAGAGTATAGTCTATCAAGACACTTTGACTGCACTTTATCAAAAGTCTGTTATTACTGCAATAAAAGTTAATAATTATTCATACGAATTGGATTCTAAAAGAAAGAGAGATAAAGCAATAGATGAAAAGTTTGACTATAAAGAAACCTTAGAAGAAATTGAAAAGATAGAACAATATTACAATGAACTTTCAAAAAAACCCGATTCAGTACTTTCTGTTAAATATAAGGCAACTTACTCTTTAAACAATCCCATGTTAAACAATGTAAAACAAACTTTTAATAGGGTGTATTATACTAATGCCAATCAAACAGAATTTGTCATTGAGGAAAAAGATTCTCAGGAACTATAAGCATATTATTTATACCGCTTTTGTGCCTATCTCGTATTTACATAGGCACAATATAGGCACTAATAAAAAAACGGTTACCTTATTTAAAGGGTAACCGATTGATTATCAAGTGATCGCGACACGATTCGAACGTGTGACCGTCTGCTTAGAAGGCAGATGCTCTATCCAGCTGAGCTACGCGACCTGGATTATTCAATATTTTAATTCAAGAGGATTCGAACCTCTGACCGTCCCGACTTAACGTCGGGATGCTCTATCCAGCTGAGCTACGCGACCTGGATTTAGTATTTAATTGTCGGGGTGGCAGGATTCGAACCTGCGGCCTCCTGCTCCCAAAGCAGGCGCGATAACCGGGCTACGCTACACCCCGAATGTATAATTCGGTATTAAATTTAACTTCAATATTTCAAAAGAACCTGTGGCCTTCCCGAAACAAGTTCGGGACGCGATAACCGGGCGGAGTTTATCCCGATGGCTATCGGGGCTACACCCCGAATGTATAATTCGGTATTAAATTTAACTTCAATATTTCAAAACAACCTGCGGCCTTCCCGAAACAATTTCAAGTTGACAACTCATATTCAAATTTTGCGGAGAGTGTGGGATTCGAACCCACGCGACAGTTACCCGTCGACAGTTTAGCAAACTGCTCCATTAACCACTCTGGCAACTCTCCTAATTTTGTGAACTTCCACAGTTAAAATTGCGGTTGCAAATGTAAGTTTTCATCATTTATAACGCAACAAAAATACTGTTTTTTTATGGTTTAATTTTTGTGCATTCTAAAATTACTTTTTTTCCATTGCTAAGGGTAGTGAAAAACAAATAGTTATTCCCTCCTTCCGCTATTTTCCACTTCTTCCTGATCTGCTTAACAGGCTCTGGAAAATTCCTAGTTGTAATGTTTGCTTTTTTATTTGCTACTAAAAGTTTGATTTCCATTTTAGAGTACGGAATAGTTCTTTCCAGAAAAAACCTTCTTCCGGGAAAATCTATTAATTTGTCTGAAGTATATAAATGTGTGTTCTTTTCTAATTTATCAATTTTATAATATGAAGAAATAACATCAAAAGCTCCGCTTTTCATTACTGCAGCATTGGGTTCATATAAATAAGATTTTGGATTTGAATACGTAGCTACCGTTTTAATTGCAGGGTCAATAGAAAATTTTTCAGAAATGGTATCTTTTATATTTATTGTATGGATTACATAATTTCCGATGTGATTTTTGTTTAAAATCCACAACAGTTCTTTTACATCATTATTTACTGCAACTATATGAATTTCAGTTACATGTTTTAATTCGTTTAAACCAATGCTTATATCTAACATTGGAGAGGTTTTTATTATCAGTGTCTTTGTTCTATCTAAAAGATAATCCAAATGTGCAATTATATTAGGTTCACAATCCCTTAAAAAGAACACTTTTCCTTTGGCTTCGTTTCTTCTAGATGGGTCTATGTAAAGTATATCAAAGTCTTTATTATTTATGGCTTCGATTCCATTTTCATGACTACAATGTATATTTACATTTAATTCTTTAAAGTTGTGGGCAGCTATTTTAGAAAGCCTTTCGTCTATTTCGTAATGAAAAACATTTTTTATTTGTTTTGAAAAATAATAACTATCCACGCCAAAACCACCGGTTAAATCTGCGACAGTGTCCCCGGAAACCAATTTTGATTTGTAATTTGCAGTAATTTCAGAAGAGGTTTGTTCAATACTTATTTTTGGCGGATAATAAATATTTTTAGATTGAAACCAAGTCGGAAGTTTTTTTTCAGCCTTTTTTTTACTTTCTATTTGTTCTGCTAAATCCCGAATGTCAATATTTTCAAATGGGCTTCCTTTTAAGATTAGACCCATAATTTTAGAATTAAGATTACAATCTATATATTCTTGAACTATAGGGTTTAAAATGCCTTTATGCAAAGTATAATTATAGATTTTTGGTGAGGTTTCTTACAATTTTATTTTCCGATAGAAATTCTTTTGAAATAACCTTTATAACAGTATACGTTGGTATTGCTGCTATCATTCCCACAACACCAAAAAGCAACCCTGCAATTACAATCACCAAAAAAATTTCTAGTGGATGCGAATTCACACTGTTTGAAAAAATAAGTGGCTGGCTTAAAAAATTGTCTATGAGCTGTCCTATAATAAACCCAATCATAATATATATAGTTGTGGGGAGTATAACCGTACTGAAATCCTGCCCAAGATTGCTGGACATGGACAGAAATATCATCAGGAAAAAACTGATAAGCGGACCTAAATAGGGTATGATATTTAGTAAAGCACATAGGAATGCAATCACAATAGCATTATCAATGCCAAATAATAATAACACAAATGAATAAATAATAAATAAAACTAAAATCTGTAAAACCAATCCAATAAAATATCTGGAAAGTAGGTTTTTTATTTTTAACAAAGAATTTTCAAACCGAATAACTTTATCATCCGGCACGAAAGTCAGAATGCCGTTTTCCAGCAGTTTAATGTCTTTTAATAGAAAAAAAGATATGAATATTACCGAGAACAAACCGATACTGAAACTACCCAAAGCACTTACAAAACTATTTATAAACTCAGGAATAAAATTAAAATTGATACTGCTAAAAAAATTTGTATTGCTTAATTCCCTTTCAATATCAATGTTTGAATTTGAAAAATAAACAATAATTTCTGCATAGAGGTTTTCAAGCGTACCGGAAAGGGATTCTATATTTAATAAAGATAAATTATGACTTTGTTGTTTTATTAAGGGGACAAAGAGGAAAAGCAAACTTATAAAGACCCCGAAAATGAGAATCATGGTGATTAATACAGCTATTATATTTTTGAGCTTTAATCTTTCCCTTAAAAGTAAAATTATTGGTCTTCCTATTAAGGTCACTACAGCAGAAATTGCTAGGTAAAATAAAACACTTTGTATTCTATATAAGAACCAAGCTACAACCACAATTCCAAAAAGCACAAAAACTGCTTTGAGTATACCTTTGGTTATTGTTTTAGATTCCATAAAATAAAGATACTATTTTCTATTGTAAAACTTGAAATTACTGATTTCGTAAAGGTAATAAATCTTAATTTTCAAAAACATATTTAATAATATTTGCTCCCATTTGCAATGCTTTGAGGCGAACTTCTTCAGGATTGTTATGTATTTCTTTATTTTCCCAACCATTGCCCAGATCACTTTCATAAGTATATAACAAGATTAGCCTGTCTTCCTGAAAAATACCAAAAGCTTGTGGTGGTTTATTGTCGTGTTCGTGAATTTTTGGCAAACCATTTGGAAATTTAAACTGGTAATTAAATATAGGGTGCGTGGCAGGTAACTCTACGAGCTCTTTATCAGGAAATAGTTTTTGCAACTCCGGTCGCAAAAACTTATCCATACCATAATTGTCGTCAATATGTAAAAAGCCTCCGCTAAGTAAATATTTTCTTAAGTTAGAAACATCTTCAGGGGTAAAGAATACATTTCCATGCCCCGTCATGTGTACAAACGGAAAATTAAAAATTTCGATACTGGAAGATTCTACTGTTTGTGGGATTTCTTTTATTGTGGTATTGATTTGCTGGTTGCTGAATTTTATAAGATTAGGCAAGGAAGTGGGATTAGAATACCAGTCACCGCCGCCATTGTATTTAAGCACGGCAATTTCCTGGGCGTTAACTACAAAACCAAAAATAAGCAGGAGGGAAGTAAATAAATTAGTTATAGAATTAGTAAATTTCATAGTATTCCTTAATAAGTTGTTGTAACATTTTCATCTACTACGATTATAAAATCTGCTTTTCCCAAATGTTCCTCATCCAGTTTTTCCAATTGGTTTTGAGTAACTGTAGAAATAGTTTTATAGTTTAGTTTTGGTTTTTCCCTTTTTAAATACCATAAAATTCCTTCATAATAATCACTATGATAAGCACCATTATAATGCAGAAAAAGGTTTCCTTCCTCATAGTTTTCAAGTATGAAATGGGCCATAGTAGCATCTTTTATAGCTTGAGCCATAACCAGTTCAGGCGTGCCGTGTTCACCCATCATAGTTAATATGTTTTTGTAAGTAGGAATTTCCGGATCAAAAGCTATAGGTAATGGCGCAATCCAGCTTTTTTCTTCCGCAGAAAGAGTATCCAATATCTGGAAACCGTTTCTAAAAACTAAATTTGCAAATCTTCTGGGGATATTTGTGGCTATAAATTTTATCTTTTCCTTTTTTGCTATTTCTACAAGCGGTTTATAATCTGTCCTATAATTGATCCATAATCTTGCCAAAGTGTCTAAACCTTTCTGATCAATCTCTCCTGCTAAATACATTTTTAGAACCTCTTGATTATCCCTTTCAAACATTTCAGCCCCAAGGATTATGTTTCTGGATTTAGTTAAATCTGAAGTAAGCTCATATTGAAGCCAATGGCAAATAGCACTGTTGTGCTGTTCCCCGAAAAGCACAATATCTGCAGTGCTAATATTTTCCAATAGATCAGAATACACTGTTTCTTCCCCCGAGGAAGTAAAAATAGTGTATGCCTTTTTGTGTTGCGAAAAAACTAATGTCGAAATACAGAAAAAGACAATTATAGGAATTTTATACATTATATACTAAAATTATAATCTTTGCGAATTTAAAAAATAAAAACCGACCTATTTGAAACAGGTCGGTTTTTTATGCCATTTTTTTTTGTTATAATTTAATCTATACTAACTTCTGCTTTTTCGGTGCAAACACAAGTACATTTTTTACCATCAATAATGGTTTCTCTCGTGGTTTGTGCTTGTACAGGTGTGGGAGCGCCACGTTGTACCCCATCAATAGTTGCATTATTTAGTCTATCTCTTTCTAATTGTAATTGATTTTCTACATTTAATTTTTTATCATCTACAAGGATATTGGTTTGCGTCCCGGATTTTAAAATCATTTCAGATGAACTTTGGTTTGTTTGATTCGTACCTTCCACCTGGATAAGACTTTGCTTTTCTTTAACTTCTTCTGCCACTACGGTTTCCACATCAGTGCCTTTTACTACCACTTTCGTTGTGGTTGTTTCCTTTTCTTTATTTTGATTAACCTGAGCTTGCATATTACCACTGAAGGCCAAGAATCCAAAAGTTAGTGTAATCATTAAAAAACGTTTCATAATTTGTTATTTTTAGTTTATTTATTGTGTAAATTTAGTGCTAAATTTTGTTAAAGAAATACAATAAAAACATAAATAGTTCCCAAACACTGTCTATTAATAGCCAAAATTGTGTGTGTATTTAAATATTAATTAAATAGATAATGACTGCATTATCCCTTATTTTTTTATTTTAGCAGAATTATAAATAAGTAACCAATACCAACCAAATATGGAAAAAACAACTGCTCCCTCAAAAAAAGGATTTGTAAATAAAGCTTTAGATTTTATCGAAAAATCAGGAAATAAGCTGCCTGATCCCGCAATTCTGTTTTTCCTCTTAATGCTACTTGTTTGGGTTCTTTCCGCAATATTATCCACCGTAAACTTTGGAGAAATTGATCCCAGGACCGGAACACCCCTACAGGTAATCAATCTTCTGCAAGGAGATCAAATGGCATCTTTTCTCGCAAATATGGTGACCACATTTACAAGTTTTGCACCTTTAGGGATTGTACTTGTCGCAATGCTGGGAGTAGGGGTTGCTGATTATTCCGGTTTTATTAATGCGGGATTAAAATCTATGCTCAACATAACCCCAAAGAAACTTTTGACACCCATGTTGATTTTAGTTGCCATTGTTTCGCATACTGCAGCTGATGCCGGTTATGTTTTGGTTATCCCACTTGGTGCTGTAATTTTCTATGCTGCGGGTAGACATCCTCTTGCCGGAATTGCTGCAGCTTTTGCAGGTGTATCCGGGGGTTTCAGTGCCAACTTTATACCTTCCGGAATTGATCCGCTTTTACAAGGATTTACACAATCGGCTGCTCAAATTATCGATCCTGCGATTGAGCTGAATCCATTAAACAACTGGTTTTTTACAGGGTCTTCCACACTATTGATTGTTTTGGTGGGTTGGTATATTACAGACAAGATAGTGGAACCTAGATTAAAAAATGTACCTGTAAAAATTGATGATGGCGAAGAGCCTAAAATGGAAAGGCTAACAACAAGAGAAAAAAAATCATTTAATGTAGCTACTTTGGTAATGCTTCTTAGTTTGGTTGGTCTTTTTTTCTGGGCTTATCCCGTAGACTCTTCTTTACGAGCACCTGATGGGGAAATAACCTCTTTTGCAGCACCTTTAATGCGATCTATTGTGCCATTAATTTTTATCGTTTTCCTTATTCCTGGGGTAATTTATGGAATGATGTCAGGCACATTTAAAACCTCTAAAGACATTATTACAAGCATGTCCAAGTCCATGACCTCAATGAGTTATTACATTGTAATGGCATTCTTCTGTGCATTATTTATCGATGCCTTCGGAAAATCAAACATTGGAGCTTTACTTGCACTCAAAGGTGCTTCCGGACTAAAAGCCTTAGCACTAGCTCCAGAAATAACCATTGTGGGAATTGTTTTATTGACAGCGGCAGTTAATCTTTTTGTAGGTTCTGCTTCCGCTAAGTGGGCTTTGATTGCCCCTATTATGGTGCCGATGTTGATGCAACTAGGCATTTCGCCAGATTTAACGCAAGCGTCTTACAGGGTGGGGGATTCTGTCTCTAATATCGTAACACCACTTATGCCTTATTTCCCGCTGGTTGTGGTTTTCTGTCAAAAATATGTGAAGAGCACGGGTATTGGTACCCTTGTTTCTATGATGATACCTTATTCAATAGTCTTTACCATAACGTGGACTTTATTCTTACTTGCTTATTGGGCGCTTGGTTTCCCATTAGGATTACAATCCACTTATGAGTATATCCCATAAATAAATTATCAATATTTTACTTTCCAAAAAGATGTCCATAGAATTTATGGACATCTTTTTTTATTCCTGTAAAAGTTTGGTTCTGAAAGATTATATTTGCACCCTTAAAAAACCGTTATTTATGAAAGCAGGAATCGTAGGTCTTCCTAACGTTGGTAAATCCACTCTTTTTAATTGTTTATCCAATGCCAAAGCACAAAGTGCAAACTTTCCATTTTGTACTATTGAGCCTAATATTGGTGTGGTAAACGTGCCGGATACCAGATTGCAAAAACTGGAATCTTTAGTAAAGCCTGAACGCGTTCTTCCGGCAACGGTTGAAATTGTCGATATCGCCGGTTTAGTAAAAGGAGCAAGCAAAGGTGAGGGTCTCGGAAATCAATTCCTTGGAAATATTAGAGAAACAGATGCTATTCTTCATGTATTGCGATGTTTTGATAATGATAATATTGTTCACGTGGATGGTTCTATTAACCCTATACGCGATAAAGAAACCATTGATATGGAATTGCAGTTAAAAGATTTAGAAACTGCCGAAAAGAAATTGGAAAAAGTAAAGCGTGCTGCCAAAACTGGCAACAAAGATGCCCAAAAGGAAGAAGCTGCTTTGCTGAAAGTAAAATCAGGTTTGGAAGCCGGCATTTCCATACGTGCTATCGATTTAACCGATAGTGAAAGAGAAGAATTTATCACTCCACTTCAGTTTATAACCGATAAACCGGTACTTTATGTATGTAATGTAGATGAAGAAGGAGCTGTTAACGGAAACAAGTATGTTGATTTAGTAAAAGAAAATGTAAAAAATGAAAATGCCGAAGTTATAGTACTTGCTGTAGGTATAGAAGCAGATATCACCGAACTGGAAACCTTTGAAGAAAGACAGTTGTTTTTAGAAGATTTAGGTCTTGAGGAACCCGGTTCTGCTAAAATGATACGATCTGCATATAAGTTATTGAATCTTCAAACTTATTTTACAGCTGGAGTTAAAGAAGTGCGTGCATGGACCATTCCTGTTGGTGCTACAGCTCCACAAGCTGCCGGAGTCATTCATTCCGATTTTGAAAAAGGGTTTATCAGGGCAGAAGTTATTGCTTATGAGGATTACATAAGTTTTGGCAGTGAAGCAAAAGTAAAAGAAGCCGGAAAAATGAGGGTAGAAGGGAAGGAGTACATCGTTAAAGATGGAGATGTTATGCACTTTAGGTTTAATGTGTAAGGCTTAAATTTAAAAAAATAAAAAACTCGCCGTATTATGAGCGAGTTTTTTTATAAATTATTTTTTCCTCAAAATATACGCATTTGCTTTATCACCGGTGTATTTATTACCGGAACCATCCAGTTGTACAATGCGGTTTTCTTCTACTTTGTACATAAAAGGACCTTCTTCCATACCTCCCAGAATTATCATAGACCCATCATCAGACCAGGTAATGTTTCCTGTTTGTTCTAAATAAGAATTATCGAGACCTTTTCGTAAGGTTTTAAGCACATATAGATCATCTTCAATACGTAATTCTGTTTCAATACCTTCACAGTTAGAACAAGGGAGCATTCCTGTATAAGTACCGGCCCAATCCAAAGAATTTTGAGAATTATGATGGTCAATATCTTCCACTTCATCCTTATCCATGTTCACCATATCTGAATCTGCATCTGTTTTTTTAGTGTTGTTACAGCTCGATAAAAAAGCAATTGTAAGCACAGATAAAATTAATTTTTTCATAATTAAATGTTTTGTAGTTAATAATCGTTAAAATTAAACTATTAAAAATGTAAGGTTGTTCACAAAAAACTAATATTTTAATAAAGGTTTCTTAAATTTAGGGATTTATTAATGTCTTTTTTCTCTTATTTTTCTTAACAAAACAAACTATTTTATTGTTAATTACTTTCCAAAGTATAGGTTTTAAATTTTGTACTGTTATGCTATATTAGCACGGCTATCCAAAAATACCTGATGATCAACGAAACCCAATATACGGAAGACAATATACGCTCCCTCGACTGGAAAGAACACATTCGCATGCGTCCTGGAATGTACATTGGTAAGCTGGGCGATGGCTCTTCCCCTGATGATGGTATTTATATTCTTCTCAAAGAAGTTCTGGACAATTCTATCGATGAGTATGTAATGGGTGCCGGTAAGACTATTGAAATTCGCATCAAGGACAAAGAAGTTAAAGTACGTGATTACGGGCGGGGTATTCCTTTGGGAAAAGTGGTGGATGTGGTTTCTAAAATGAATACCGGCGGAAAATATGATTCCCGTGCCTTTAAAAAATCTGTGGGGTTGAATGGGGTTGGTACCAAAGCTGTAAATGCGCTTTCCTCCTTTTTCAGGGTAGAATCTATAAGGGATAATTTACTAAAATATGCTGAATTCAACCAAGGTAATTTAACTGCAGATCCCACACCCGAAGAATCCACAAAACGAAAAGGAACCAAAGTCGTTTTTATCCCGGACGAATTAATTTTTAAAAATTACCGTTTCCGTACAGAATATGTGGCTAAAATGCTTAAAAACTATGTCTATCTCAACACGGGACTCACCATAGATTTTAATGGCGAGAAATACTTTTCAGAAAACGGACTCAAAGATCTTCTGGAAGACAATATCCATAAAGACGATATTTTGTATCCCATTATCCATCTGAAAGGGGAAGACATTGAGGTGGCAATCACCCATAGCAAAACCCAGTACAGTGAAGAATACCATTCGTTTGTAAATGGGCAAAATACTACGCAAGGAGGTACACATCTTTTAGCGTTCAGGGAATCGCTTGTAAAAACCATCCGGGAATATTACGGAAAAAATTACGAATCCAGCGATATTCGAAAATCCATTGTTTCGGCAATAAGTATCAAAGTGATGGAACCGGTTTTTGAAAGCCAGACTAAAACCAAACTCGGTTCAACGGATATGGGGGAGAAATTGCCTACCGTGCGAACTTATATCAATGATTTTCTCAAAAAACACCTTGACAATTACCTGCATAAAAACCCGGAAGCTGCCGAGAAGTTGCAACGCAAGATTATGCAAGCAGAAAGGGAGCGCAAAGAACTTTCCGGAATAAGAAAACTAGCAAAAGACCGTGCTAAAAAAGCAAATTTGCACAACAAAAAGCTGCGGGATTGTCGCATTCACTTTCAGGACAGCAAAAAAGAAAGGTCGCTGGAGAGTACTTTGTTTATTACCGAGGGAGACTCTGCCAGTGGTTCCATCACCAAAAGCAGGGATGTTAATACCCAGGCCGTTTTTAGTTTAAAGGGAAAGCCCTTAAATTGTTACGGACTCTCTAAGAAGATTGTATATGAAAATGAAGAGTTTAATCTTTTACAATCTGCTCTTAATATTGAAGAAAGTCTGGAAGATTTAAGATATAACAATATTGTGATAGCAACAGATGCTGATGTCGACGGAATGCATATCAGGTTGTTGTTGATCACCTTTTTCCTCCAGTTTTTTCCGGAATTGATTAAGGAAGGACATTTATATATTCTGCAGACACCATTATTCCGTGTGAGAAATAAAAAAGAGACTATCTATTGCTATTCCGATGAAGAAAGGGCAGAAGCAGTGGAAAAATTAAAACCAAAGCCTGAAATCACAAGGTTTAAAGGACTAGGGGAAATTTCACCGGATGAGTTCAAGCATTTTATAGGACCTGATATTCGTTTAGACCCCGTCATGCTGGACAAGGCAACCTCTATTGAAGAAATGCTTTCTTTTTATATGGGAAAAAACACACCGGACAGGCAAGAATTTATTATCAATAATTTGAAGGTGGAGTTAGACAGAGCAATGGAATAATTTAAAGTCAGAGGCTTGCCTGCCGCAGCTTAAGCTTAGGTAGGTTAGAAATTAGAAGTTTGAAGTATAAATAGTAAAACAGTTTTCGGTAAATGATTGAGGAAGAAGAACCGTTAGATTCCATAAATAGCGAAGAAAATACACAAGACACCATTACCAAAGTAACCGGAATGTACAAAGACTGGTTTTTGGATTATGCCTCTTATGTTATTTTAGAGCGCGCTGTTCCGGCTATTGAAGACGGTTTTAAACCCGTGCAACGACGTATAATGCATTCCCTAAAAGATCTCGATGACGGTCGTTACAATAAGGTGGCAAATATTGTTGGCCATACAATGCAGTACCACCCACATGGGGACGCCAGTATTGCCGATGCCATGGTGCAAATAGGGCAGAAAGATATACTTATTGATACCCAGGGAAACTGGGGAAATATTTTAACCGGGGACAGAGCAGCTGCTGCACGTTATATTGAAGCACGTCTCTCAAAGTTTGCATTGGATGTTGTGTTTAATGCTAAAATAACTGAATGGCAACAATCCTATGACGGCCGAAGAAAAGAACCCATAAACCTACCTGTAAAATTCCCGATGCTTTTAGCACAAGGTGCTGAGGGAATTGCAGTAGGGCTTTCTACCAAAATACTCCCTCATAATTTTAACGAACTCATAGAGGCGTCCATAAAACATTTACAGGGTAAAAAGTTTACCATATTTCCAGATTTCCCAACGGGAGGTATAGCAGATATAACAAATTATAATGATGGTTTGCGAGGTGGCAAAGTGCGCAGCCGTGCACGCATTCATCAGGAAGACAAAACCACTTTGGTAATTACTGAAATTCCTTTTGGAACCAATACATCTTCACTTATTGAATCTATACTAAAAGCCAATGATTCCGGAAAAATCAAGATTAAAAAGATTGAGGACAATACAGCTGCAGAAGTAGAAATACAAATTCATTTACCATCCGGAATATCTCCTGATAAAACCATTGATGCATTATATGCCTTTACAGCTTGTGAGACTTCAATTTCTCCGTTAGGTTGCGTTATTGAAGATAATAAGCCTTTATTTGTAGGTGTTTCTGAAATGCTTCGGCGTTCTACAGAAAGGACTGTGGAACTTCTAAGAGCAGAATTGCAGATACAATTAGACGAACTGGAAGAGCAGTGGCACTTTGCGTCTTTAGAGCGCATTTTTATTGAAAAAAGAATTTACCGGGATATTGAAGAACAAGAAACTTGGGAAGGGGTAATTGATGCCATAGACAAAGGTTTAAAACCACATATTGGGCATCTGAAACGTGCTATTACTACTGAAGATATTGTTAGGCTGACAGAAATTAGGATTAAACGTATCTCTAAATTTGACATCGACAAAGCACAGCAAAAAATTGATTCCTTAGAAGAGCAAATTGCGACGATAAAAAACCATCTCGCAAATTTGATAGTGTATGCCATCGATTTTTTTAAGCGTTTGCGAAAAGAATATGGAGAAGGCAAAGAGAGAAAAACAGAGTTGAAAATTTTTGATGATATAGAAGCCACAAAAGTGGTTATCAGAAATACTAAACTTTATGTAAACAGGGAAGAAGGTTTTGTGGGCACAGCGTTAAAGAAGGATGAATATGTTACCGATTGCAGTGATATAGACGATTTGGTTGTTTTCACCGAAGACGGAAAAATGATGATTACTAAAGTGGATGCTAAAACATTCATTGGCAAAAATATTATTCATGTTGCAGTATTTAAGAAAAAAGACAAACGCACCATTTATAATATGGTATATAAAGATGGCCTTAAAGGAGCATCTTTTGTAAAACGCTTTGCAGTAACCGGGGTTACGCGTGATAAAGAGTATGATTTGACCCAAGAAAATAAAGGTTCCAAAGTACTTTACTTTACTGCAAATCCCAATGGGGAATCTGAAATTGTACATATACTTTTACGCCAAAGCGGAAGTATTAAAAAGCTAAAATTTGATTTAGATTTTGCTGACATTCTTGTTAAGAACAGAAATTCCAAAGGAAATATTGTCACTAAATACCCAATAAAACGTATAGAACTAAAAGAAAAAGGGCTTTCTACCTTAAAACCTCGTAAAATATGGTTTGATGACTCTGTGCAACGTCTCAATCTGGATAATCGAGGGGAATATCTGGGCGAATTTAAGAAAGAAGATCGTTTGTTAATCATTAATCAATCGGGAAAACTTAAAACGGTAATTCCGGATGTATCCTTACATTTTGATGAAAATATGGTCGTATTGGAAAAATGGAAACCAAAAAAACCAATTTCAGCAATTTACTGGGAAGGCGAAAAAGAGATATTTTATGTAAAACGTTTTCTTATCGAAAATGAAGATAAAGAAGAATTTTTTATCACGGAACATGAAAAATCGTATTTAGAAATTATTACCACAGATTATAAGCCTGTTGTGGAAGTGGTTTTTAATAAAGAAAGAAATAAAGAACAGAAGGAAAATCAACAAATTAATCTGGAAGAATTCATAGCCATCAAAGGAATCAGTGCACAAGGAAACCAATTAACCAAAGAAAAAGTAAAACAAATAAATTTACTGGATCCACTTCCATTTGAAGAACCAGAAGAAATACCTGCTGAAGAAATAGAAGTTGTGGGAGAGATAGATGTAACTACTCCTGAAAAGGAATTTAAGGAAGAAAATCCTGAAGCTTCAGATACTAAAAACGGCAACACTGGCACATCAGATACCGGTGGCCAAATTACCCTTGAATTAGAATAAATAATTTTTGTTGATTTTATAGAAACGTATTATAATTTCTAATCTACTAATGAAGATGAATTAGTAAGTAAAAGGGATTAGTTTACTTTTTTAGCGGTTGCTCTTTCTTTAGTGGTTTGTCCCACAATGTTATATTCAAATATATAGGTATCCTTGTCTGTGGTTAGGATTTTCATATGTATGGATTTTTTTTCAGCCATATTTTTTGGTTTTAATTTCTTCACAATGTATTCGCAATCGTTTATCCATCTAATGGAAGAAGTATCTGCTTTACCTTTAAAATAATCAATTTCAATACTGTCGTTACGAAAAAAAGTGGTTTTCAGGATTTCTGTACCCACCAGCGCTTCAAATTCAAATGTGCCGGTTTTAAAATCGGTACAACGGCGTTCAGGTGTATAACAGCTAATGCAAAGAATGAATAAAGCAGGAAGGAATAAAATGCGCATTTTGATTAATTTTCTTCAAATTTCGGAAATAAAACGCTAGTCTGCTAATTTTCATAAATTTTAAATGTGCCGTTACGATAAAAAATGACAATTTTTTCGATACTAGCAGTATCTGAAGTTTTTGGAAAGTTTACAGCTTCTTTATTTTGGATATTACTTTTTTCCGGTTTTTCATTATCAAAAAGGGATGGGGTAGTAGCTTGTTGAAATTTCTCTGATTTTTTTTCTTTTAAAATATCCGCTTCCGTTTCCGGAAAATTTCCATCCCCATTTAAAAGCCAATATAATTTTACCTCCGGAAAATTTCCCAAAACTTTCATTACAAATTCGAGACTTGGTTTATTCCTTCCGGAGAGGAGATGGGAAATACTAGACCTGTTAAATGCAATCGCATCTGCAAAAGAAGAGGCTGTCATACCATAATAATCGATTACTTCTTGAAGGCGTTTTGCAAATTTCTCACTGTTTACCATTGTAATAAAAATTTACTCCCTAATAAGTTACAAATGTAACAAAGTAGAATGTTTTCACCAAATATAATATTTAAAAAAGTTTATAAAATATGAATAATAACTTCATATAAATTATATTAAATTACTGAAATATAATTGCTTAATATTTATTTTAATATTTACTTAAAATTTTACATCTAAGTAGTTTACAGAGTTAGGGCTTAGCACATAATTATGTTGACATTTGTAAATAAAATTAGTATTTTTACTTGTTACATCTGTAAACATTAGGTTGTTTACTTTTGTAACACAAAATTTTATATATGAAATGGGATACGCTTTACGACTCTTTTTTAGATACCCGCCTCTCCGGCAGATATATTACTTTAGAAATGATTGCGCCAATTCTTGAGGACTTAAAATCTCATTTTAAAATAACAACTATAGGTAAATCTGAAAAGGAAAAAGATATTCCTTGCATCACAATCGGAAATGGAAATTTAAAGATTTTAGCTTGGTCTCAAATGCATGGTAATGAATCCACAACGACTAAAGCATTATTTGATATACTAAACTATTTAATTTATAAAAGTGATTTTCAAAAGGATGTTTTAGAAAAATTCACTATTAAGATTATTCCTATTCTTAACCCTGACGGCGCTGCATTGTACACCCGTGAAAATGCAAATGGTGTTGATTTGAACAGGGATGCTTTAGAATTAACTCAAAAAGAAAGTATCATCCTTAGAAATATCTTTGAAGATTTTGAGCCAGATTATTGTTTAAACCTCCACGATCAACGCACAATATATAATGTGGGAAACACTGACCTTCCGGCGACAATATCTTTCCTGGCCCCCGCAGCAGACGTAGAGAAAACAATCACTTCCGCCAGAAAAAAAGCGATGTCGCTTATTGTGGGCATGCAAGAAGAGTTAGAAAAATTTATTCCGGGACAGATAGGTAGATATGATGACAGTTTTAATCTAAATTGTGTTGGGGATTTCTTTCAGTCTGAGGGTATTCCGACGATTTTATTTGAAGCGGGTCATTTTCAGCAAGACTATCAACGGGAAAAGACCAGATCCTTTATTGCTTTAGCATTATATACTTTTTTAAATTCCCTACTAGATAAATCCCCGAATGATACATACAAGAATTACTTTAATATCCCTGAAAACAGCACTTCTTTAAGAGATATAGCGCTAAAAAATGCTAAAATAAATGGGGAGGAGAAATTAGTCAATGTTTATATACAGTTTAAAGAAGAATTACAAAATAATAAAATTGAATTTATTCCGGTGATTGATTCTATAAAAGAAGATTTCATAATTTTTGGTCATCGGGAAATAGATGTCAAAATGGAAAAAATCACCCACGATTGTGGAAATCTATTTTATGAAGGACAGGTTATCAAAGAATTATATTTTGGCAAAAAAAAATTACATATAAAGTAGAAATTTTAGTTTTTGATTAAGAAAATTTAATAAAACTAGGGGTATCTTTACGTTAAATTAAAAAAAAGCTATGTCCAAATTTAAATTAGATACTGTAGATCATCAAATTTTAGATATGTTGATTGATAATTCAAGAATTCCTTTTACAGATATTGCAAAAAAGCACAACGTATCCGCTGGAACTATTCACGTAAGAGTTAAAAAAATGGAAGATGCAGGTATTATCCAAGGATCCTCATTATCTATCGATTATAAAAAATTAGGGTATTCCTTTATTGCTTATGTAGGTATATTTTTGAATAAAACATCGCAAACAAAATTTGTTTTGGAGAGAATAAATGCCATTCCGCATGTTACTGTGGCACATATAACTACAGGTAAATTTAATATTTTTTGTAAAATTAGGGCTAAAAAGACCTCTCATGCAAAGGATATTATTTATATGATTGACGATATTGAAGGGGTATTACGTACTGAAACAATGATTTCTTTAGAAGAGAGTATCAACGATAAGAAAAGATTAATGCATTCCATTTTTAAAAAAAAATAAAAATTTTATTGGTAATGCATATAGAAAATAAAAGCCCTGCAAGAAATTACAGGGCTTCATTTATTGGAAAAGTAGAATGATTTGTTAGTTTTCTTATTAAGAATAAAATAACCAGATGTTTAAAGAAGAAGTAAGCTCAAATGAGTATGCAGATTTTTATAGTAATTATATAAATCTTGCTCCGCAAAATAAATCTATCTTAGATTCCTTAGCTTTGAGTGCTAAGGATATACTATCATTTTATTCAGATTTATCTGATAAAAAACTGCTTTATAGATATGCAGAAGGTAAATGGACATTAAAAGAAATGTTGGTTCACATAATAGACACCGAACGAATATTTAACTATAGGGCTCTACGCTTTGCCAGAAAAGATAGTGCAACACTGCATGGTTTTGAACAGGATGACTATGTGCCTTATAGTAATGCAAATAATAGAACCCTAGAGAGTTTGTTAGAAGAATATACCGCGGTAAGGAAGGCTACAACTACCTTATTTGCATCTTTTGATAAGGATAATTTAAAACGAATTGGATATGCAAGTAATAACGCAATATCTGTTAGAGCCATTGGCTTTATTATTTCAGGTCATGAAATTCACCATCTTAAAATTGCAAAGGAGCGGTATATGTAATTATATAAGCCTGTCGTCTTCTGCATCCTCCTCTTCAATCTCTTCTAAAGGCTTTTCCGGAAGTTCGTTTATAGGTTCCGTAAAATCGGCTTCCTCATAATCGTCCAAGTCAAAATTTGCCATACTATCAACCAGTTTAGAACTTACTTTGACTAGATAGATGTCTTCATTTTTTTTAACTTCTACAGCCTCAATAATTTCCCCTTTTAGATTCTTAAAGCAAATAATGTGTTCCTCTTCATACCCATAAGGGTACTTTTCTACCAAAAGAGATAAGATTTCTGGAGTTAACTTTTTAAAGTCTACTATCACACGTTTCATAAACTTCAATTTGGGAGTTGATTATTATGTATAAAACTACATTATTTTTAAATGCAATAATAGTAAATTTGTGCTTTTATAGTGTTTATATAGATTCTTGATAATATTCAAAGGCCTTAAATATCAATTCATTAGAAACAATACAGTCCATTTTTGGGTTGCCAATTTCAAATAATAGCACAAAATGGATATTTCCATTTTTATTTTTTTTATCAAATTGAAGAAGTTCAATAATAGAATCAATATCATTTTTTGTGAACATAACTTTAGAAAAACAAGAAATATATGCTGTGGTTATCTCTTCTAATTGCGAGCTCGAAAAGTTTAACATCTCGTGTGATAAACTGGCCGCAAGCACTATGCCTATTGCTATTGCTTCTCCATGTAATAACGTTTTTTTGATTGGATCTGCTAAAAAATGAGATTCGATGGCGTGGCCTAGGGTATGACCAAAATTCAGTGTTTTTCGCACTCCTTTTTCTTTAGGGTCCTGAGCTACAATAGTGTTTTTTATTTCTATGGATTCATAGATGAATGAGTCTAAATTTTTTAATTCGTCAGGCTTGCTTGTGGATAATTTTTTCCAGTAGTCAACAGAATAAATAAGGCCGTGTTTTAGCATTTCAGCGTAGCCTGAAAAGAATTCATTTTTTGGTAATGTTTTTAAATAAAAGGTGTCGATTAAAATAATCTCCGGGTTATGTAAAATACCTATTTGATTTTTAAGTACTCCTAAATCCACACCTGTTTTTCCACCAATGGACGCATCGACCATTGCTAGTAGGGAAGTAGGTATGTTAACAAACGAGATTCCTCTTTGGTATGTTCCCGCTACAAAACCACCAAGATCAGAAACAACGCCACCACCTAAATTAACAAGAAGGGAATCTCTATCAATTTTATTTTCAGATAGAAAATCCCAAACTTTAGTAGAAGTATCTATAGTTTTATAAATTTCCCCATTGGGAATACTATAAAATAAAATGGGATAGGATGTTTTTATTTTTGCGAGGAAGATAGGCAAACAAAATTCAGCTGTATTACTATCTGTCAAAACAATAATTTTTGAAGGTTGTTTTTCTAAAATAAAGGCATTGAGTGCTATGTATGCGTCGCCATCAAAATAAATGGGGTAGTTATTTGTTTGGATAGTTTTCATCGGAATACGGCAAAATTTATATGGTGAAAATAAGCAGAATTCATTTAAAAATGGTTAGAAACAAAGTATATTTGTGCATATCAAATTGAAACTTTTATGCCGGAAAAAAACCTTTTTGAAAATACCGAAGTAGCCTTCTCCCTAAAATCTGATTCTGAGCTGGAACGTGCTTATTTTTTATTCAAAATGATAGGTAGTGAGCCCTTGGTAAAGATAGGAACAGCAGCTACAAAGTTTGCTCTGAATTTAAATTTACCGGTGGAAGGTCTTATTCGATCTACCGTATTTGATCATTTTTGTGGTGGAGTTAATGAAGAAGATTGTCTTCCGGTGGTCGATAAAATGTTTGTTAAAGGGGTGTATTCTGTTTTGGATTATTCCGTGGAAGGAAAAGAACTGGAAATGTCTTTTGATGTTGCAACCGACAAGGTTCTTAGGCTCACTGAATTTGCAGAAAATAAAGAAGCAATGCCATTTTCTGTATTTAAACCTACAGGTTTTGGACGATTTGAAGTTTGGCGTAAAATTACAGAAAATGAAGAACTGACAACTATAGAACGCATTGAGTGGGAAAAAATCACAGAACGTTTTGAAAAAGTTTGTCAAAAAGCTGCTGAAACCGGTGTTTCTCTTTTAATTGATGCTGAAGAAAGCTGGATGCAGGATGCCGCAGATGATCTTGTTTTGGAGATGATGCAGAAATACAATAAAGAAAGGGCGGTTGTTTTTAATACTCTACAATGTTATAGATGGGATAGATTTGATTATTTAAAAAAGGTACATGCCCTTGCTAAAATAGAAAATTTTAAACCTGGATTTAAAATTGTTCGTGGCGCTTATATGGAAAAAGAGTACAAGCGTGCAGAAGAGAAAAAGTATAAAAGCCCTATTTGTGAGTCAAAATCTGCAACCGATGCAAATTTTGATGCCATAATGACCTATATAATAGATCATTTAAATGAAATTTATCTTTTTGTGGGAACCCACAATGAAGAGAGCACCTATTTAGCGATGCAATTGTTAGAGAAAAAAAATATTACTAAAAATGATAACCGTGTTTGGTTTGGACAACTGTATGGAATGAGTGATCACATAAGTTTTAATCTCGCTAAGGAAGGATATAATGTAGCAAAATATTTGCCTTTTGGCCCTGTAAAAGATGTTATGCCTTACCTCATAAGAAGAGCCGAAGAAAACACTTCAGTAGCAGGACAAACCAGCAGGGAACTTAACTTGTTGAAAAAAGAGAGAAAAAGAAGAAATCTTTAAAATTCCTCAGCAAACGAAATTATTTTAGCCTCCTCTGGACAGTTTTCTACTTCCAGGATTAGTTTTTTATCTTCTTGTTTTCCTCTTATAACATAAATTTTGCAAATATCCAGGTTAGTGTTACTATTGGAAAAATCTACTTTTCCCTTTAAAAGTAAATAAGAAATTTGGGCGGTGTCCAGATTATTTTGTTGCATTTGAAGTACAGCTTCTTCTGAAAAAGCCCTTGGTTTTAAACGAATATTCTTTTTTACGCGTGCATTTGGACTATAGTCACAGCTTGTATTTTTTTTTCCGAGGAAATAAAACAAAAATATAAGGCCAATGGAAAAACCAAAAAGGTAGTAAGCAAGTCTGTGAATAAATTTCATCTGTTTTTTATTTGCTTTAAAGCGGTAAGATGGAATACCTAAATTAAATTAAGTTAGAAAATCAAATTTAGTTAATAGGTATTTCATGTAATCCTAAAAAATAAATAAGTTGATATCGCTGTATGGCATGTCAAACCAATCAGAAATTGATTTGTTGGTCAGAATACCGCGGTAAAAGTACAACCCATTTTTTAAACCATTGTCAAATCGAATGGCATTTTCTATACCTCCTGATTCTGCGATATCAATTAAATATGGTGTAAAAATATTACTGATGGAAATAGAAGCTGTTTTAGGATATCTTGCAGGAATATTTGGAACCCCATAGTGAATAACACCATTTTTAATAACTATCGGATCTTTGTGTGAGGTTATTTCTGTTGTTTCAAAACAACCGCCCATATCAACACTAACATCAATAATGACAGAACCTTTTTTCATGTGTTCGACCATAGTTTTGGAAACTACAATTGGGGATCTGTTTCTTCCTCTAACTGCACCAATAGCAACATCACAACGTTTTAAAGCTTTAAGCAAATTTTTTGGCTGTATGGTGGAAGTATATAAAGTGCGGCCGATATTTGTTTGAATACAGCGCAATTTTGTGAGATTATTGTCAAATACTTTTACACTGGCGCCTAAACCTATAGCGGAACGTGCCGCAAATTCACCCACAGTTCCTGCACCAATTATTACAACTTCTACCGGAGGTACTCCACTAATATTCCCAAACATGAGACCATTGCCTTCTTTTGCATTAACCATAAGTTCAGCCGCAATAAGAACAGAAGCTGTCCCGGCAATTTCACTTAAGGCTCTGACGACTGGAAATGCGCCATTTTCATCAATTAAAAATTCAAAGGCAAGGGCAGTTATTTTCTTTTTTGCTAAAGTTTCAAAATAACTTTTCTTCCTGGTTTTAATTTGTAGTGCAGAAATCAGTACCGATTTATTCTCCATCATATCCAACTCTTTTAAAGTTGGCGGTTCTACCTTTAAGACAATAGGGCAGGAGAAAACTTTTTTTGTATCATTGGTTAGTTGTGCACCTGCTTCAGAATATAATCTATCGTTAAAACTGGCGCCATCACCGGCACCGTGCTCCATTAAAATTTTATGTCCTTGGGATACCAGCGCAGAAACGGCGTCCGGGGTTAAGCAAATGCGTTTTTCTTGAAATTCAATTTCTTTAGGAATGCCAATAAACATTTCTCCCTTAGAATGTTGAATTTCCAGCATTTCTTCTTGTGGAAGCAGTTGAGAAGCAGAAAAAGGACTGATAGATTGTGCCATTAAAGTATAGATTGTTAGTACAATCTAAAGTACAACTTTAATATGTATGTACAAAAAAGATTAACTATTAGCGGAATAGTTCTTTAAATTCCTGCCATAAGGAACGTTTCCTCATTAAATCTTCTTCAAACTCTTTTAAATCATTTCCCCGCATTTTATTAAATACTTTTGCTCGAATAAGATAAACAGCCGGAATTAAAACAAGCATAAGGGGAAGCATGTATAGTAATTCTACTTCGTCTAATTGCCTACTTTGATTAATAATTCCCCAAGATTGAAAAATATACATTGAAATAGGAATTAAAATAATCCAATGCCACCAATGTTTACAAGTAAAAAACCATATTAAAAGTAAATATAAAGGAATTAATTTCCCAGATAAAAACCAAGCAAATGTATACCAAGTATAAGTTTCTAATTTTTCTTCAAAAAAAGAAGTTTTCCAAACAAAATCGTCTGGAAAACTTTCATATAAATAAAACAAATAGGGTGTAATTGCAATTAAAAATACAATAATTCCACCACCAATAGTAAATTTTTTTTTACCCTTGTCTTGGTACTGTGATTGTGGTGCCGTCGATTTGTTGTTCATTGGTTTCTATGCTTTCAGGAGTACAAGATACAAATAATCCTAATCCAAAGATAGCAACAATTAAAAGAGTTTTTGACATTTTCATAATACTAGTTTTTGTGAGGTTAATAGTACAAACCTATTGCAAAAAAACTAAAGTATTTTAAAAAATATTGCCGTATCTTAGTTAGTTTTTTTTTGACATAGAAAAAACTTTTTCTTAAAGTATGTCGATTTGGGGTCTTTACTAAAAAAAAGGAGCAATGGAAATTGCAAAAACGTTATATGTTAATTGTTGACTATTTATTCATTCGCATTTAATTTAAGTGTTCTTGTGCCGTCTTGGTTATTTAGTATGTATAGTTGGTCTGCATTTTTTGGCAATAGATTTTTAATCTTTTCAGGCCATTCTATAAGGTTCCAGTTATTAGTATATAGATAATCTTCTAAGCCCATGTCTAAAGCTTCCGTTTCATCATTAATGCGATAAAAATCAAAGTGATATATTTTTTGATCAATACCTTCATATTCATTAACCAAGGAAAAGGTAGGACTGCTTACAATATCTTTGTAACCCAGTTGTTTAACTATTTCTTTGATTAATGTTGTTTTACCTACACCCATTTCCCCATAGAAAAGAAGTGTCTTACCGTTAATATTGGTAAGCACAGCATTTGCAGCTTGAGGTAAGCCTGATATTTTGTAAGTATAGGTCATAACTTGGGGTTACGGTTTCAAATATAGTAAAAAAAAACATTACTTAGGTTGTAAAACGGCAAAAGGGATAATCATTTCCTCTAAAGAGACTCCTCCATGCTGGTAACTATTCCGGAAATAACTCACGTAGTAGTTGTAATTGTTGGGATAAGCAAAAAACATATCTCCTTTTGCAAAGATAAAAGAACTGCTCATATTTATACTTGGCAAATGTATTGTTTTAGGGTCTTTTGCCGCTAAAACGTCTTTTTCTTCATAGGTTAAACTTTTACCGGTTTTATAACGTAAGTTTAAACTGGTATTTTTATCACCAATAACTTTAGATGGGTTTTTCACATTGATTGTACCGTGATCTGTAGTTAGAATGAGTTTGAACCCCATTTGTGCGGCTTGTTGTATTATTTCTAACAAAGGGGAGTTTTTAAACCAACTCTGTGTTAATGAACGATAGGATTTATCGTTAGAAGCTAATTCCTTTATAACCTCCATTTCAGTTTTAGCGTGGGAGATCATATCTACAAAATTGTATACCAAAACGGTTAAATCCTTGTCTTTTTGAGCCCTGAAATTTTCAGATAGTTGTTTTCCTTTTTTTAAACTGGTTATTTTAAAATAATCATAATCAATGTTCATTCCCAAGCGCTTTAACTGTGCGTCCAGAAATTCTCTCTCTTTAAGGTTTTTTCCGCCTTCATCGGTATCATTCAACCACAAATCAGGGTGCAATTTTTCCATATCACTGGGCATTAAACCTGAGAAAATAGCATTTCTTGCATATTGGGTTGCAGTGGGTAAAATACTAAAGAAAGCTAATTCTTTGGTTTTTTTATACACATTATTGATAATTGGCTCAAAAGATTTCCATTGATCAAATCGCAAGTTATCTACAACCACTAAAAGTGTAGGTTGTTGTTTGCTTATCTCAGGGGCTATTTTTTCCCTGAAAAGTGTATGGGACATAACAGGTGCGTCTTCCCCTTTTTGAAACCATTTAGGATAATTTTTGTCGATAAATTTGCAAAACTGATTATTTGCTTCCGATTTTTGGGATTCTAGAATTTCAAACATCCCGGAATCTTCAATATCTTCCAAGCGCATTTCCCAATACATTAATTTTTGATATAAATCTACCCATTCTTCATAACTGTTAACCATAGAAAGATCCATAGCAATTTTTCGAAATTCTTGCTGATAGTTGGAAGTGGTTTTTTCTGAAACTAGTCTGGAGTGGTCCAGGTTTTTCTTTAAACTTAATAGAATCTGATTGGGATTTACTGGTTTTATAAGGTAATCTGCTATTTTAGAACCAATAGCTTCTTCCATGATATATTCTTCCTCACTTTTTGTGATCATCACAACAGGAAGGTTTGACTGCCGTTCTTTAATTTCGTGCAGGGTTTCTATACCGGTTAAACCCGGCATATTTTCGTCCAGAAAAACAATGTCAAAATTTTCTTTTTCGATTTCTTCTAAAGCTTCAGATCCACTTTGGGATTTTGTTACTTCATAGTTTTTTGCTTCTAAAAAAAGAATATGGGGTTTTAATAAATCTATCTCGTCATCAACCCAAAGTATTTTTATCTTGTTCATAGTTTTTTTGAAATTAGTATTCGTTATCTTTCACTAGGTGTTAGGTATATGTTATTCACTATATTTGTCTAGATTTTTAATATAGAACAAAATAAAGACAAGGCCTTGAGTTCTCCTAAAAAGCTTAATATCTTAAACGATCCAATTTACGGATTTATTACGATTCCCCATAGTATAGTTTTTGAATTAATGGAACATCCATACTTTCAAAGATTAAGAAGAATTTCCCAGATGGGACTTTCTTATCTGGTATATCCCGGAGCAAACCATACCCGTTTTCATCACGCATTAGGCGCTACTTTTTTAATGCAAAAAGCAGTCCACCTTTTACGTTTTAAAGGGGTTGAAATAAATGCAGAGGAGGAGGAAGCGCTCTACATCGCTATTTTATTGCATGATATTGGGCATGGACCATTCTCTCATGCTATGGAAAACAGTATTATAAACGGCGTTTCTCACGAAGAAATTTCGTTGCTATTCATGGAACATTTAAACAGAAAGTTTAACGGGAAATTAACGCTTGCTATTGATATATTCAGAGGTAAATATGACAGAAAGTTCTTATGCCATTTAATTTCAGGGCAACTGGATATGGATAGGTTAGATTATTTGAAAAGAGACAGTTTTTATGCCGGTACCCCGGAAGGCAATATAAACGCTGAGCGATTGATAACAATGCTAAATGTTGTGGATGATTCTTTAGTAGTTGAAGAAAAAGGAATCTATTCCGTAGAAAAATTTATAATTGCCAGACGCTTTATGTATTGGCAGGTTTATTTACATAAAACGAGTATTGTTGCAGAGCAGTTGCTAGTTCAGATTTTAAAAAGGGCAAAATTTCTTGTCCATGATGGTAGTCAATTATCGTGTAGTAAACCTCTTGAATTCTTCTTGCTTAATAACGTAACAAAAGAATCACTAAACGAGGATATATTAGAAATATTTGCACAATTAGATGACTACGACATAATCAGCGCAATTAAATCATGGAAAGATGAGGATGATTTTGTATTAGCTAATTTGTGTGATATGCTGCTAAACAGAAAGCTTTTAAAAATAAAAATTAAAGATGCATCTTTTTCAGAAGAAGTTATTCAGAAGAAAAAAGAAAATTTAATAAAACAATATGCAATAACAGAAGAAGAAGCAAAATATTTTGTTTTTACTGGTGTTATATCAAATCAAGCCTATAGCGATACTAAACAAAAAATTAATCTGTTGACAGGAAAAGGAAAAGTAATAAATATCTCAGAAGCAAGTGAACAATTAAACAGCATTGCGTTGACAAAATGGGTTACAAAATTTTATCTCTGCTATCCAAAGTCTAAAGATTAACCCTTTTTTCCTATTTTTGCTAAGATAAATTTGTGTCTAACTATAATTTAAAAGCACAAAAAATTACCTTGCTCTTGTTTTATCAAGTGCAGTAGTACCTAAATGTAAAAGTAAATGAAATTTACAGCAACACAAATTGCAGCAATATTGGAAGGACAGGTGGATGGAGATCCACAAATTATGGTTTCTAAATTAGCCAAAATAGAAGAAGGGGAGGAAGGTTCCTTGACTTTTCTGGCAAATCCAAAATACACAAACTATATATACTCTACAAAAGCATCAATAACCATTGTAGATAAGAACTTTGCCCCAGAAGAAAAAATAACTACTACTTTAATAAGAGTAGAAAATGCCTATAAATCCTTTTCTAAACTTTTAGAGTATTACAATATGGTTAAGCTTAATAAAGTAGGCATTGAAGAACCTGTTTATAAGTCAGAAAGCGCTATTCTTGGTGAAAATATATATTTAGGGGCTTTTAGCTACCTAGGCAACAACGTCAGTATTGGTAATGATGTAAAAATTTTTCCTGGAGTTTATATTGGAGACAATGTAAAAATAGGAAACGACGTTATAATATTTGCAGGTGCAAAAATTTATTCCGAAACTATTATAGGAAATAATTGTGTAATTCACAGCAGTGTAGTTATAGGAGCAGATGGTTTTGGTTTTACACCTAATGAAAATGGAGAATATAATAAGATACCTCAAACAGGCAACGTTATAATTGAAGACTTTGTAGACATAGGTGCAGCGACAACCATTGACAGAGCAACACTGGGCTCCACAATTATTAGAAAAGGAGTAAAACTGGATAACCAGATTCAAATTGCCCATAATGTGGAAATAGGAGAAAATACCGTTATTGCAGCTCAGTCTGGAATTGCAGGATCCACAAAAATAGGTAAAAACTGTATGATTGGTGGCCAAGTAGGAATTGCAGGTCATTTAAACATTGGGAATGGTGTGAGAATTCAAGCGCAAAGTGGCATAGGTAGAAATGTAAAAGATATGGAAACTTTGCAAGGCTCCCCGGCATTAAATTATGGGGATTTCAATAAAAGCTATGTCCATTTTAAAAACTTACCAAAAATTATTGAATCAATAAACAACCTAGATAAAAAAAATAAAAAATGAGTGAGTGTTTTAACAAACAACGAACCTTAAGTAAGGCGATATCCCTTACAGGTGTTGGGCTTCACACTGGGAAAGAAGTTACCCTTACTTTAAAACCTGCCCCCATAAATTATGGTTATGCTTTTGTGCGTATTGATTTAGAAGGCAGCCCGGTCATTGAAGCTGACGCAAATTATGTTGTAAATACACAGCGTGGCACCAATCTTGAAAAGCGGGGTGTAAAAATACAAACTTCAGAACACGTTCTTGCAGCTTTAGTGGGGATGGAAATAGACAACTGTATTTTGGAACTGAATGCTTCAGAACCACCCATTATGGATGGTTCTTCAAAATATTTTGTTGAAGCAATTGAAAATGCAGGTGTTGTTGAACAAGAAGCCCCTCGTGAAGAATACATTATAAAAGAAGTTATTTCTTATATTGATGATGAGTCCGGTAGTGAAATTATTATTATGCCAGCAGATGAATATCAGTTAACTGCAATGGTAGACTTTGGCACTAAAGTTTTGGGTACCCAAAATGCCACATTAAAAACTCTTTCAGACTTTAAAGAAGAGATCTCCAATGCAAGAACTTTCAGCTTTTTACATGAAATAGAAATGCTTTTGGACAATAATCTTATTAAAGGAGGTGATTTAAATAATGCCATTGTTTATGTAGACAAAGAACTTTCTAAAGAAAGCATGGAAAAACTGAAAGTTGCCTTCGGAAAGGATTCAATTTCGGTTAAACCAAATGGGATTTTAGATAATCTCACTTTGCATCATCCCAACGAAGCTGCTCGCCATAAACTTTTGGATGTCTTGGGAGATCTTGCTTTAATTGGCACACGTGTTAGAGGTAAAGTTATTGCCAATAAACCGGGACATCAGGTAAACACCCAGTTTGCAAAAAAACTTTCCAAATTAATCAAAATTGAAAAACGCAACAATATACCTAAATATGATTTGAATCAAACACCATTAATGGATGTTAATCAGATTATGGCTATGTTGCCCCATCGCCCACCATTTTTATTAGTGGATAAAATATTTGAATTATCAGACAAACACGTGGTAGGTTTAAAAAATGTTACGATGAATGAGCCATTTTTTGTTGGACATTTTCCAGGAGCACCTGTTATGCCGGGCGTACTAATCGTTGAAGCGATGGCACAAACCGGTGGGATTCTTGCGTTAAGCACAGTTCCTGATCCGGAAAATTATTTGACATTTTTTATAAAAATCAATAATGTGAAATTTAAACACCAAGTAGTGCCGGGAGATACTCTTGTTTTCAAACTGGATTTAATTACACCCATACGACGAGGAATAGTGCACATGCAGGGAAATGCATATGCCAATGATAAATTGGTTACAGAAGCTGAATTAATGGCTCAGATAGTAAAAACGAAAGATAATTAAAATGAATCAACCCTTAGCTTATGTCCATCCGGGCGCAAAAATTGCAAAAAATGTTGTTATTGAACCTTTTACAACTATTCATAATAATGTAGTCATCGGTGAAGGTACCTGGATTGGCTCTAATGTTACGATAATGGAAGGGGCACGTATTGGTAAAAATTGTAATATTTTTCCGGGTGCCGTTATTTCAGCAATACCGCAGGATTTAAAGTTTCAGGATGAAGAAACCACTGTCGAAATTGGCGATGGAACCACCATCAGGGAGTTTGTTACTATAAATCGCGGAACACTCGACAGGATGAAAACCGTGGTCGGAAAAAACTGCTGGATTATGGCTTATTGCCATATTGCTCACGATTGCATTGTGGGTGACAATTGTGTTTTTTCAAACAACAGTACTCTTGCAGGACATATCACCGTTGGGGACCACGTTGTTCTTGCGGGTATGGCAGCAATACAACAGTTTTGTATGATAGGCAGTCATGCATTTGTAACAGGAGGCTCACTAGTGCGAAAAGATGTTCCCCCGTATGTTAAAGCCGGTAGGGAACCACTTTCCTATGTGGGGATAAATTCAATTGGTTTAAGAAGAAGAGGATTTAGCTCCGAAAAAATACAGGAAATTCAAAATATATATAGAATTTTGTACCAGAAAAATTACAACAATACCCAGGCTTCAGAAATTATTGAGGCAGAAATGGAAGCAACACCGGAACGCGATGAGATTTTACAATTTATAAAAAACTCACAACGTGGAATTATGAAGGGATATGTAAGCTCTATATAATAAATAACTACCAAAAAAATTAAAAATTAAAGAAATCCTTATGGCAAATACATCAGATATTCGTAACGGTTTATGCATAAAATATAACCACGATATATATAAAATTATTGAATTTCAGCACGTTAAACCCGGAAAAGGTCCTGCTTTTGTGAGAACTAAATTAAAAAGTGTGACTTCAGGTAAAGTTATTGATAATACTTTTTCTGCAGGTCATAAAATTGACGAAGTAAAAGTACTAACCAATAAATTTCAATTTTTATATAATGACGGGGATTTCTATCATTTTATGGATGTGGAAGACTTCACGCAAATTCAATTAAAAGAAAGTGCATTAGATAACCCGGGGTTGCTTAAAGAAGGCGAATTTGTAATGATTATGATCAACACAGAAGACAACATGCCACTTTCTGTAGAAATGCCGGCAAGTGTAGTGTTGACTGTAGTTTCCACTGAGCCAGGTCTTAAAGGAAATACCGCTACAAATGCAACAAAACCAGCAAAAGTAGAAACTGGAGCAGAAATAAATGTACCCCTTTTTATTAATGAAGGAGATAAAATAAGAGTGGAAACCGAAAAAGGAACCTACAAAGAAAGGGTTAAAGAATAATTTTAATCGTAAGAGATAAAGTAGTATAGATGAAATTCAAGAATCCCCAAACGTTAGAAGAAATTGCACGAATTCTCCATTGTGATTATAAAGGTCATGCTGATTTTCCGGTACTTGGTATGAATGAAATTCACGTGGTGGAACCTGGGGATATAGTTTTTGTGGACCATCCCAAATATTATGACAAAGCTTTAAACTGTGCTGCTACCATAATTCTTATAAATAAAGAAGTGGCGTGTCCAGAAGGAAAAGCCCTTTTAATTTCAGAGGATCCATTTAGGGATTTTAATAAACTTACTAACTATTTTAATCCTTTTCTTGCCAGTAAGGACTCTATATCGCCAACTGCTAAAATTGGAGAAAACACCACTATTCAACCTAATGTTTTTGTTGGGAATAACGTAACAATAGGAAATAACTGTCTAATACATTCTAATGTTGCCATATATGATAATACTGTCATTGGAAATAATGTAACCATTCACGCGGGTACTATTTTGGGGAGTGATGCTTTTTATTACAAAAATCGTCCGGAAGCTTTTGATAAATTAATTAGCGGCGGAAGGGTAATTATTAAAGATAATGTAGACTTAGGCTCGCTTTGTACAATAGATAAAGGGGTTTCAGGCGATACTATTATTGGAGAGGGAACAAAAATTGACAATCAGGTTCATATTGGTCACGATACAGTAATTGGTAAAAAATGCCTTATTGCATCCCAGACCGGAATTGCGGGATGTGTCGTGATAGAAGACGAGGTTACACTTTGGGGCCAGGTGGGCGTTACCAGCGGTATTACGATTGGAAAAAAAGCAGTAATTTCTGCACAATCCGGTGTTAGTAAATCGCTTGAAGGACATAAAAGTTATTTTGGCACACCTGCAGAGGAATTCCGAAAAAAATACAAAGAATTAGCTTCCATACGATTGATTCCATCCATTTTGGAAAGATTAAAGATGGATCATAAATCTTAAAATAATTACATAAAGAAATGAGCACTTCTGCTAAAGATATCGTTAAGAGTTTTTATAACTCCAATTTACTCAAAGAAGATTCTGTTATAGAAAAACACTTTCATCCGGAATTAACCTTAATTTGGAATAGTGTTGATGGGCTCACCATTATGAATTTTGAAGATATTTCTGCTTTTTTTGAGGAAGTAAGAAAATCCTATGCAGACATGCGTGTAGAAATCAGCCATATTTTGCAAGACAAAAATTTTGTGACCATTCGCTATAAATATTACGTAAAGACCGTTGAAAACCCTGACGAAGAGCTTGGTATTGCCCATTTTATTGCTATATGGGAAATAAAAGATGATAAATTATATAAGGGATATCAGGTGAGTCAACCGGCAACAAGAAAAGACGAAACTGAAAAATCTTACCATAGAGTGAAAGTATAATTTTTATAGTCATTATAAAAGTTTAATTTTGCAAGCAAATTCATAAAAAACATATTTCATGAGCGTTTTAGTAAATAAAGATTCCAAAATAATTGTACAAGGTTTTACAGGAAGTGAAGGTTCCTTTCACGCAGGCCAAATGATAGAATATGGAACCAATGTTGTAGGTGGTGTTACTCCCGGAAAAGGTGGTCAAACCCATTTAGAAAAACCGGTTTTTAATACAGTTTCAGAAGCTATTGCTAAAACGGGTGCAGATACCTCTATTATTTTTGTGCCGCCGGCTTTTGCTGCTGATGCGATTATGGAAGCGGCAGATGCAGGTATAAAAGTAATCATTACTATTACCGAAGGTATTCCAGTTGCCGATATGATTAAAGTTGCAAACTACATTAAAAACAGGGATTGTAGACTAATAGGCCCTAACTGTCCTGGTGTTATAACGCCAGGAGAAGCAAAAGTGGGTATTATGCCCGGCTTTGTTTTCAAAAAAGGAAATGTAGGTTTAGTTTCTAAATCAGGTACACTAACTTATGAAGCTGCAGATCAGGTTGTGAAACAAGGTTTTGGAATTACTACCGCTATTGGTATTGGTGGAGATCCTATAATTGGGACAACCACAAAAGAAGCTTTGGAACTTTTGATAAATGATGAAGATACCCATTGTGTGGTAATGATAGGGGAAATAGGTGGTCAATTAGAGGCTGATGCTGCAAAATGGTACAAGGAAAGCGGAAGCAAAAAACCCGTAGTTGGTTTCATCGCCGGGGAAACAGCTCCTGCCGGAAGAACCATGGGTCACGCCGGTGCCATAGTTGGTGGCAGCGAAGATACTGCAGCAGCCAAAAAGAAAATCATGAGGGAACACGGTATTCACGTTGTGGATTCCCCTGCGGAAATTGGAAAAAAAGTAGCTGAAGTTTTAAGGTAAACCTAAACAACATATGTAAAATAAACCTTTCGATTTTCGGAAGGTTTATTTGTTTGTTCCTGTTCCAAATGCTTATATTTGAAAACAACATTAAAGACCATCTTAACTATGAAATTACTCGAAGGAAAAACAGCCATTATAACCGGTGGGAGCAGAGGTATAGGGAAAGGAATTGCAGAAGTTTTCGCAAAACATGGAGCCAATGTAGCTTTTACCTATAGTTCTTCATCTGAAGCAGCTTTAGAGCTGGAAAACCAATTAACCAAAGAAGGTGTCAAAGCAAAAGCCTATAAAAGTGATGCGGCTAATTATCAAGAATCTCAACTGCTGGCAGAAGAGGTTCTAAAAGATTTTGGCAGCATCGATATATTGATAAATAATGCAGGAATAACCAAAGACAATTTGTTGATGCGCATTTCAGAAGAAGACTTTGATAAAGTTATTGAGGTCAACTTAAAATCTGTATTTAATATGACTAAAGCGGTACAGCGCACTATGTTGAAACAACGCAAAGGGTCAATTATAAACATGAGTTCTGTGGTTGGTGTCAAAGGAAATGCCGGACAAACCAACTATGCGGCTTCCAAAGCAGGAATTATTGGTTTTACAAAATCTGTGGCTTTAGAACTGGGCTCAAGGGATATTCGTTGTAACGCTATAGCTCCCGGATTTATAGAAACTGAAATGACCGGAAAATTAGATGCTGCTACAGTACAAGGGTGGCGCGACGCCATTCCATTAAAACGAGGTGGAACTCCAGAAGATATTGCCAATGTATGTGTGTTTTTAGCCAGTGATCTCTCTGCTTATATAACCGGGCAAGTAATAAACGTGGATGGCGGCATGTTGACTTAACCTCCTTTATTTGGTTATATAGAAATAAAATAGATGCTTGAAAATACCTTAATTTATATAGTTTTAGCCGCAGTAATCGCTGTGGCTTTAGCTTTTTTTATGTATGGTTATAAGTCAAAGCACTCTATTAAATTTCGTTGGGTTTTTGGCGGGCTTCGGTTTTTGAGTATTTTTATATTGTTGCTACTTTTAATCAACCCCAAATTAAAAAATATTACTTATAAAACAGTAAAACCTACACTTGCAGTTGCAATAGACAATTCTCAGTCTGTTAGTTATTTAGAAAAAAATAATGATGTTGAAAATATTGTTGACTTGTTAAAAAATAGTGAGCTATTAAATTCACATTTTGACCTTCAGCTTTATACTTTTGGAGATAATTTAAACCGTTTAGATTCCCTTACTTTTTCCGAAAAGCAAACAAATATCGCCGGAGCATTAACTTCTTTAAACGAAATTCATAAAAATGAAGTTGCTCCCACATTACTAATTTCCGATGGTAATCAAACCATTGGTACTGACTTTGAATTTACCGCAAATACCTATAAGCAACCCATTTTTTCAGTAGTGGTAGGAGATACTATTCGTTACACAGATCTGCGCATATCGCAATTAAATGTAAACCGATATGCATATTTGAAAAATGAATTTCCTGTGGAAGTTTTTATGGATTATACCGGTAATACTGCAGTAACCACTAATTTTGTAATTCAGGATGGCACTTCTGTTTTACACCAACAAGCCGTTTCTTTCACCACTGAAGATAATTCAAAGGTTATAACCGTTACACTTCCGGCAAATCAAGTGGGCGTAAGACAATATACTGCGGAAATCAAACCCATAGAAAATGAAAAGAACACGGTCAATAATTTTAAAAAGTTTGCCGTAGAAGTTATTGATGAGGCAACTAATGTACTTATTGTAAGTGATATTGTGCATCCTGATATTGGTGCTTTAGACAAATCCATTTCCAGCAATGAGCAGCGAAAAGTATCAGTAAAAAAACCTTCCGAAGCATTGGCAATACTCGATGACTTTCAACTGGTGATATTGTACCAGCCCACTGCCAATTTTAAACCGGTAATGGATAGAATAGTAGGTTTAGGGATAAATACTTTTACAATAACCGGGCTTCAAACCAATTGGAATTTTCTCAACAGCAATCAGGCATTATTTTCTAAGAATAGTTTTCAGGAAGAAGATATATCAGGCGTGCTTAATTCTAATTATGGGGCATTTGCGGCTCAGGATATTGGTTTTTCCAGATTTCCGCCGTTGCGAAGTTCTTTAGGGGATTTACAAATAGCTGTACCTCACGGTATTTTGCTGGAACAACGCATTTTGAGTATTAATACTGAAAATCCACTATTGGCAACCTTTGAGGAAGGATCCACCCGGCATGCCATCCTGGATGGGGAAGGAATCTGGAAATGGCGCGCAAACACCTATGTCAAGGAAAATAATTTTCAGTCTTTTGATAATTTTACTGGAAGTTTGATTCAATATTTAGCTTCCAACAAACGAAAAAATAGACTGGAAGTAAATGCAGAATCTTTTTACTACCAAAGTTCTGATGTATCTATAAGTGCTCAATTTTTTGATAATAACTATATTTTTAATAACAGTGCATCGTTAACTATTCAAGTAAAGAATCAAGCATCTGAGGTAGTAAATACATTTCCATTACTTTTAAAAAATAACTATTATGAGGTAAACCTAAACAGTTTACCCGCCGGGGATTATATCTTCACTGTCACGGTTCAGGAAGAGGCTATATCTGCTTCCGGAAGCTTTAGTATTATAGATTTTAATGTGGAAAATCAATTTTTAAATGCTGATGTTGCCAAACTACAGAGAGTGGCAAATACCACAAATGGAAAACTATATTTTTTAGAGAATGCAAATACCCTAATTTCTGATTTAATTGATGAAAACAGGTTTGCATCTATCCAAAAAAGTGAACAAAAAATTGTACCTTTGTTGGAATGGAAAAATCTACTGTTCATACTTGTTGTTATACTGGCATTAGAATGGTTTATTCGAAAATATAACGGTCTTATATAATTTAATATCAAACATTTAAAAAATAAATATGGAAAAATTACCTAAAATCGGTTTGCCTATTATTATTGGCGTCATTATTCTAATTATTATACTTTCAAAATCTATAGTCACCATTGGTGCCGGTTCTGCCGGAGTGCTTTATGCACCATTTAAAGATGGTGTTGTCACTGATCAACCAGCTTTAGGGGAAGGATTTCACATTGTTGCTCCCTGGAATAGTGTTGTTGTTTATGAAGTAAGACAGCAAGAGTTATCAGAAAAAATTCAAGCATTATCCTCAAATGGTTTGGACATTCGTATTGATGCATCTATTTGGTACCAACCATCATTAGCAGATTTAGGAAATTTACACCAACAAAAAGGAGAAATGTATGTACAAAGGGTTTTACAACCTGCAATACGGTCTGCTGCAAGAAGTGTTGTGGGAAGATATACCCCGGAACAATTATACTCCAGTAAGAGAGATGCAATCCAAACTGAAATTTATACAGAAACCAATAAATTATTGGAAGGACAATTTGTTCAGTTAAATGAAGTTTTGGTGCGTGATGTTTCTTTACCTGAAACAATTAAAGCAGCAATTGAAAGGAAATTAGGACAGGAACAAGAATCACTTGAGTATGAGTTTAGATTAACCAAAGCTGAGCAAGAAGCAGAAAGACAACGTATAGATGCAGAAGGTAAAGCGATTGCTAATCAAATTTTAAGTGCCTCTCTAACAGATAAAATCCTTACTGAAAAAGGAATTCAGGCCACTTTAGAATTATCTAAATCCCCTAATACTAAAGTAGTTGTTATTGGTGGTGGCGATGGAATGCCTTTAATCCTTGGAAATAATTAAAATATAATTTATCATTATTAAAAAAAGACCTTCTGTAAAGAGGGTCTTTTTTTAATAAATTAAATTTTTAGCCTGACCTACCCAATCGTCTCTTTCCATTCTTCCCGGAAAATACTCAATTAAGCGAGTTACCGATTCCATATCCTGCTTTTTGAAATTACTTATTTGTCTATAGGTATAAATACCTATTTTATTAAGCTTTTCTTCCACAAACGGACCTATACCGGTAATTAGTGTCAAATCATCTTTATCACTTTCCTGAGCGTGACCAATGCTATCAAAATTTAAAGTATTTGACTGAATTGGTCGCGGGACTTCGAGGGTAGGTTCTACAGTTGATTTTTTATGGTTTTCTATTATTTTAAGAATTTCAGGCTTTATTTCCGTGAAGATGGTTTCTATATCATGAAGTTCTTGCGGACGAACCTTTTTCTCGATAATAATCTTCTTTTTCCTGCTTCCAAAGCCATAACCAATGAGAAAAGCCACAAATAAAATTATGAATATTTCAAGAATCCCACTCCAGTTTTCTATGTCAACTATATTTTCCAAAGTTTTACTCAATTATAAATTCAATTCGTCTATTTTTATTTCTTCCGGCAGCTGTGGTATTTACATCGATAGGGTAGTCCTTCCCCATAGAAGATGCTTTAAGCCGGTCTTTATCGAGTTTTTCTTGATTAATCAAATACCATCTTACCTGCTGTGCATATTTCAATCCCATTTGGTAGTTATCGATGCTACTACCTATATTGTCTGTATGGCCAATAATTTGTACTGATTTTCGAGGATAATCTTGCATAATGGACTTGAGTTCAGCGGCAAAATCTTTTAGTTCTTTATTGGCATAAATAGTAGAAAAGGTAAAGGTGGGGTAAACTATTCTTGTTATAGTCCTGTTTTTTTCTATTTCTTCTAAACGTTTTTCCGAAATAGTTTCTATACGAAAAACGATGCCACCTAAAAATTCATTACTTCTATTAAAAGGCAAATCTTTAATAAAACTCTTTACAGAAATATGATTTCTGTCTGCACCAGATTGTACTAATTCTTTCACCAGAAACTGGCCACGTTTTAGGCCAAGATTTGGGTTTGTGAAATCTTCACTAGCGCTATAATCAGATTGGATAATTAATTCTTTATTCCGGTTTTCATTTAAATAGTTTGCAATTACTTCAGTATAACCATTCTCCTTATGTTTAAAATAGACCGAATCCTTGTTTTTTTTTATAAAAATCGTATCAAAAGCAAAGAGAACTTCATTTTTTTCATTTAAAGCAAATAACCTGGCAGAATTTGCTTCGGGATTTAAATCTGTTACAATAGAATCTGTTATTGTAATGTCCTGCTCTTCAGTAAAAGTAAGTGTGTCTTTATTAATAAGGGTTTCTTTTTCATCAGTTTTAAATATGGAGGCAATAGTAGATTTAGCATCTGTGGTCAAATACCAAATGGTAAGGACACTCCAGGCTAAAAACACAAGGAAAGCAAGAAAAAAATTACGCATTTTAAGGATATCGAATCGGTTACTATTCTTATTTCAAATCTACTAAAAAGAAACTGTATTAAATAAATATTAAAAATTGTTTATTAACTTGTTTTGCACAGGATTTTTTGTTTAAGTTTGTCATTCATTATGAAAACAATTCAATTACATCATCATCATCCTTCTTGCCCTCAAGCGAGCAGTTACTGATGTGATTAATTTATACACCTAATAACTATCCCGTTTGAGCAAATCAAACGGGATTTTTAGTTCTATCCCCCAAACGTTGCTCAGACATTACTAAATTTTAAAAAAATGAGTAAACTAAAAATTGCAATTCAAAAATCAGGAAGACTTCACGAAGATTCCCTACAAATTTTAAAAGAAGCCGGTATTACTATTGACAATGGCAAGGATCAACTCAAAGCCGAAGCACAAAATTTTCCATTGGAAGTTTTTTATTTACGCAACGGGGATATTCCGCAATACCTGAAAGATGGCGTTGTTGATGTTGCTATTATCGGCGAAAATGTTTTAATTGAAGATGGAAATATTCTGGAAATTAAAAAACGACTCGGGTTTTCTAAATGCAGGGTTTCCCTTGCTATTCCTAATGATGACCTCTATGATGCAAATACCTATTTTGAAGGAAAACGCATTGCAACTTCTTATCCCAATACCGTCTCTGCATATCTAAAGGCTGAAAATATACAAGCGGAACTACACACCATTAGTGGTTCTGTTGAAATTGCCCCAAATATTGGTCTGGCAGACGCTATTTGCGACATTGTTTCCAGCGGAAGCACCTTGTTTAAAAATAATTTAAAAGAGGTAGTGTGCCTCTTAAAATCAGAGGCGGTATTGACGGTTTCCCCAAAAATAAGCACATCTGCTAACGCAATACTTGATAAATTACAATTTAGGATTCAATCGGTTTTAAAAGGAAGGCAGTCCCGATATATTTTGCTCAACGCACCAGATAACAAACTAAAAGAAATTTTCGCCATTCTTCCCGGTATGAAAAGTCCCACAGTATTACCTTTAGCAGAAAAAGGATGGAGCAGTGTACATTCGGTGATTGACAAAAACGAATTTTGGGAAATCATAGATGCACTAAAACTTGCCGGTGCTGAAGGTATCTTGGTATGTCCTATAGAAAAAATGGTTAACTAAAAATGACGTCTATGCAAACATTTATAAATCCGAAAAAAGAAACCTGGTACCAGATTTTAAAAAGGCCTACACAAACTATCAACGATATTGAATCCACGGTCAAAGAAATTTTTTCAGAAGTAATTGCTAAAGGAGATTCCGCAATTGCTAAATATACTTCTCTCTTTGACGGTGTGCAAATTCAAAATACCTCTGTGACACAAGAAGAATTAGAAAGTGCAGAAAAGTTAGTGCCACAAGAACTCAAAGATGCCATCTCTTTGGCTAAAAAAAACATTGAAACTTTTCACACCGCACAAAAAACCGAAAGAATAGAAGTAGAAACAATACAAGGGGTTTTTTGCTGGCAGGAAAAACGAGCGATTCAAAAAATAGGGCTTTATATTCCCGGAGGTACTGCACCCTTATTTTCTACAGTACTTATGCTAGCTGTCCCTGCACAAATCGCTGGTTGCAGCGAAATTATATTATGCTCACCTCCAGATAAAAATGGAAATATTAATCCTGCAATACTGTATACCGCTAATCTATGTGGAATAAAGAAAATTGTAAAAGTTGGTGGTATACAAGCCATTGCAGCAATGACTTTCGGCACAGAAACAATTCCGAAAGTTTTTAAAATTTTTGGCCCCGGAAATCAATTTGTAACGGTGGCAAAACAGCTGTCCACAAACTTTGGGGTAGCCATCGATATGCCGGCTGGTCCTAGTGAGTTGCTCATTTTAGCAGACGATTCTGCAAATGCATCTTTTGTTGCATCTGATTTATTGAGCCAGGCAGAACATGGAGCAGATAGTCAGGTGATTTTAGTTTCCTTATCCAAAAAATTAATAACGGAAGTAGAGGAGGAGATAAGCAGGCAAATAGCGGTTTTGCCGAGGAAGAATATTGCAGAAAAAGCAATGCAAAATAGCAAATCAATTCTTATGAATACAAAGGGTGCTGCTTTAGAACTCATAAATGAATATGCTCCAGAACACTTTATTATATGCACTGAAAATGACGATTTTTTTGCAGAAGGCATTCAGAATGCAGGTTCGGTGTTTATTGGAAATTACACTCCTGAAAGTGCCGGTGATTACGCTTCCGGAACAAATCACACATTACCTACTAATGGTTATGCAAAACAATATAGCGGTGTCAATCTGGATAGTTTTACAAAAAGTATGACCTTTCAGAAAATAACAAATGAAGGTATTCAAAATATTGGAAATGTTATAGAGATAATGGCAGAAGCTGAAGGACTGCAAGCACATAAGAATGCAGTAACCTTAAGATTAAATTCATTAAAATAACTAGAACAGTCATGACACAAATACCAAAAATAGCAAATTGGAACTTGGAAAATCTGGTTCGTGAAAACGTAAAGAATTTGCAACCATATTCTTCGGCAAGAGATGAATTTAAAGGGTATGCACAACCTATGGTGTATCTGGATGCCAACGAAAATCCGTTTAGTAATGCTATAAATCGATATCCTGATCCACAACAAAAGGAATTGAAAGAGGTGTTAGCAACTTTGAAAAATCTCGCAACAAAAAATATACTTATCGGAAATGGGAGCGATGAAGTACTGGATTTATTGTTCCGTGCATTTTGTGAGCCTAGAATGGATAATGTAATTTCCTTGCCGCCTACTTATGGCATGTATTCGGTTTTAGCGGCGATCAATAACATTGAAAACCGCGAGGTACTTTTACAAAATGATTTTCAACTGAACGTGACTGCAATATTAAATTCGGTGGATGCAAACACAAAAATTATTTTCCTTTGTTCCCCAAATAATCCAACTGGTAATGTATTTTTAAAAGAAAGCGTTCAGGAAATACTTGAGAATTTTAATGGTTTAGTGGTACTAGATGAAGCGTATATAGACTTTTCAGAAGAAGCAAGTTGGTTACATCGTTTAGAGGAATACCCTAATTTAGTAATCACCCAAACCCTTTCAAAAGCGTATGCTTCCGCAGGAATCAGGGTGGGAATTTGTTATGCTTCCGCAGAAATTATTACGGTATTACATAAAATCAAGCCTCCTTATAACAGCAATACCCTTTCGCAAAACAAAGCGATTGAAATTCTAGAAAAAATAGACAAAATAAAATCTCAAATAGCTGTTATTAAGACTGAAAAGAAAACTTTAGTTAAAGCGTTGCTTCAAATAAAGTTTATCGGCAAAATTTTTAAAAGCGAAGCAAATTTTCTATTGATACAAGTTGATGATGCTACCCTAAGATATAAACAGTTACTCGATAAAGGATTTGTAGTTCGCAACCGAAGCAACCAACCGCTCTGTGAAAATACACTGCGAATCACTATTGGCACACCTGAAGAAAACAAAAAATTAATAGAAGTAGTACAACAAATTCAATAGTATAATTATGCAAAAAGTTTTATTTATAGATAGGGATGGTACTTTAGTTAGAGAGCCCCAAGACGAGCAAATTGATTCCTTTGATAAATTAGAGTTTTATCCTAAGGCGTTGTTTTATATGGCAAAAATTGCCAAAGAACTCGATTTTGAATTGGTTATGGTTACAAATCAAGATGGTTTGGGAACGGCGAGCTACCCGGAACAAAACTTTTGGCCAATTCACAATTTGGTTTTAAAGACTTTTGAAAATGAAGGTGTTGTTTTTAAGGAAGTCTTCATAGACAGATCCTTCGCCAGAGACAATTCGCCAGATAGAAAGCCAAATACTAGATTATTAAAACCTTATTTTTCAGAAAATTACGATTTAAAAAAATCTTTTGTAATAGGCGATAGAATGACCGATGTAGAGCTTGCAAAAAACCTGAATGCAAAAGCTATATTTATCAATGATCAAACCCATTTTGGTATTTCTGAAATTCTTTCTGATCCAAAAGAATTAAAAGGGTATATAGCATTAGAAACTACCGATTGGCAGTGCATTTATGAGTTTCTGAAACTCGAGGATCGTACAGCAGAAATCACCAGAAAAACCATTGAAACAGCTATTTCAATAAAATTAAATCTAGATGGCACAGGGAAGAGCAACATCGACACCGGTATTGTTTTTTTTGACCACATGCTCGATCAGATTTCCCGTCATGGACAAATAGATTTGGATATTCAGGTAGAAGGGGATCTGGAAGTAGATGAGCACCATACCATAGAAGACACTGCTATTGCTCTGGGAGAAGTTTTTGCAAAAGCGCTGGATAATAAACTGGGGATAGAAAGATATGGCTTTTGTTTGCCTATGGACGATTGTTTTGCGCAAGTAGCCTTAGATTTTGGCGGAAGAAACTGGCTGGTATGGGAAGCAGATTTTAAACGCGAAATGGTGGGCAAAATGCCTACAGAAATGTTCTTTCACTTTTTTAAATCCTTTAGCGACGGTGCAAAAGCAAACCTTAACATCAAAGCCGAAGGTACCAACGAACATCACAAAATTGAAGCGATTTTTAAAGCTTTCGCGAAAGCATTAAAAATGGCCATAAAACGGGATGCAGAAAACATGATTTTACCATCCACAAAAGGGACATTATAATGAAAATAGCACTTTTAGATTATGGAGCCGGCAATTTACAAAGTATTCTTTTTGCCCTGCAAAGACTGGGATATGAAGGAATTGTCACAAATGATAACGAACTCATAAAATCTGCAGATAAAGTTATTTTTCCGGGTGTTGGGGAAGCAAGCAGTGCTATGCAAAAACTTCAGGAAAGTGGTCTAGACCTCTTGATCCCAAAACTGCAACAGCCTGTTTTAGGTATTTGTTTGGGTATGCAGTTGCTCTGCAAACATTCAGAAGAAGGAAATACAACCGGTCTTGGTGTTTTTGACACTGAAGTGGTTAAGTTTTCTAGACCATTGAAAGTTCCACAAATGGGCTGGAATACCATCTATAACTTAAAATCCCCTTTGTTTGATGGTGTAGATGAAAATGAATATATGTATCTGGTGCACAGTTTTTATGCCCCGGAATGTGAAGAAGCTATTGCATTGACAAATTACGGAAATCCCTATGCATCTGCTTTGCAAAAAGATAATTTTTATGGTGTGCAATTCCATCCAGAGAAAAGCAGTACAGTGGGTGAAAGAATACTTGCTAATTTTTTAAAATTATAATATGCGAATAATCCCTGCAATTGATATCCTTAACGGAAAATGTGTGCGTCTTACCAAAGGCGATTACAACACTTCAAAAATATACAATGAAAATCCGCTGGAAGTGGCTAAAAGCTTTGAAGGCAGCGGAATTGAATACCTGCACCTTGTAGATTTAGACGGTGCAAAAAGCAGTCACATTGTCAATCATAAGGTATTGGAAGAAATCGCTTCTAAAACCAATTTACGCATCGATTTTGGCGGTGGTTTAAAAACCGATAAAGACTTGCAAATTGCTTTTGAAAGTGGTGCAGACCAAATTACAGGAGGAAGTATTGCAGTAAAAAATTCGAATTTATTTAAACAATGGATTGCAACTTATGGTACTGAAAAAATTATACTGGGAGCAGATATCAACTCCGGATTAGATGGCGAAAAGATTGCGATTTCAGGTTGGCTGGAAAAAACAAATGAAGATTTAATTCCTTTCTTGGAAAACTATCACACTTTTGGAATTTCTTATGTTATCTGCACAGACATCAGTAAAGATGGTATGCTGGAAGGTCCCGCCAATTCCCTGTATAAAAAAATTATGAACACAATTTCCGGTTTAAAACTTATTGCTTCAGGTGGGATTGCCTGCTATGACGATTTAATTGCCCTTAAAGAAATAGGTTGTGAAGGTGCTATTTTGGGCAAAGCAATCTATGAGAATAAAATCTCTTTAAAACAACTGGAAAATTTTATAAATACGAATTAAAATGGCTTTAGCAAAAAGAATTATTCCTTGTTTGGACATAAAAAATGGTCGTACGGTAAAAGGTGTACGTTTTTTAGAATTACGGGATGCAGGGGATCCGGTCGCTTTGGCGGAATTGTATTCCAGAGAAGGAGCAGACGAACTAGTTTTTTTAGATATTTCTGCAACCGAAGAATCCCGAAAAACATTGAAAGATTTAGTACGTCGTGTCGCTGAAAGAATTAATATTCCGTTCACTGTTGGCGGTGGTATTTCTTCTGTGGAAGATGTGGATGTATTATTACAAAATGGTGCAGACAAAGTTTCGATTAACTCAGCGGCAGTTAAAAACCCGCAATTGATAAATGATCTGGCAGCAAAATTTGGTTCCCAATGTGTGGTTGTGGCTATCGACGCAAAACTTATAGATGGGCAATGGCTTGTACACCTTATTGGCGGAAAAGTACCCACAAATATAAACCTATTTGACTGGGCAAAAGAAGTTGAACAGCGTGGGGCAGGGGAAATTCTATTTACTTCCATGGATAATGACGGCACAAAGAATGGATTTGCAAATGAAGCCTTGGCAAGGCTTTCTAAAACGCTTAGAATTCCTGTGATCGCTTCAGGCGGTGCTGGAAACATTTCTCATTTTGTGGATGTTTTTCATAATGGAAAAGCCGATGCAGCACTTGCTGCCAGTGTATTTCACTTTAAAGAAATTGAAATTAAAGATTTAAAAACCGAATTAAAAAATAACAACATACCCATTAGATTATGAATATAGATTTTACAAAAAATGAGAATGGATTGGTTCCTGCCATCATTCAGGATAGTAAAACAAAACAGGTTTTAATGCTTGGTTATATGAATGAAGAAGCATTTCAAAAAACAAAGGATACACAAAAAGTTACTTTTTTTAGTCGCTCTAAACAACGTTTATGGATGAAAGGAGAAGAAAGCGGAAACTTTTTAGCATTGGTGGATATAAAATTAGATTGTGATAAGGACACCTTGCTAATACAAGTAAATCCTGCAGGTCCAGCATGCCACAAAGGCACTGCAACTTGTTGGGGGGAAGAAAAGGAAATTAATTTTGGGTTTTTAACCATACTGGAAGAAACTATCACCAGTCGGAAAAACAGCAAACAGGAAGGAAGTTATGTAGCTTCGTTGATAGAAAGCGGCATAAATAAAGTAGCTCAAAAAGTGGGAGAGGAGGCTATCGAAGTAATTATTGAAGCAAAAGACACTAATGATGATTTGTTCCTAAATGAAAGTGCAGATTTATTGTTTCACTACTTGATATTATTGCAAGCTAAAGGGTTTACTTTAGAAGATGTCACACAAATATTGGAAAAAAGACACACTAAATAGCATATTGTTTTAATGCCACCAGACCACAAAAAGCTTTTCAAAGGTATTGTCAGCAGTTTTTTGCCAACAAAGTGGCGATTTATTTTGGGATAGGGATTGCTCTATTTTTGCAAATACAGTTTCAAATGAAAACCAGACTTCATTGTTTGCAGGATCAATTAACCAATCTTCCTTTTCAGGAATATAATAGGTATCTTCTTTTTGATGGTTTTCTTTAAATGCCTTTAATCTCAGCCAATACCCAACAATACATTGGTTGTTAATTTCTGGGAATTTATTTCCATACAGTGCAAACGGCACAAATAACTGTCCTAAAAAACAAACCTGTTGCTGAAAATTTTTGGCAACCAGTTGTAGTTCTTTTAATACCTTTTCCGTAGTATCATTATAGAGCAATGGCAACTGTTTTTCATTTAATTTTTTTATTTTGTGGAAAAGGGTATCTCTTCTGTTTGGCCCTATCCAGCGATGTATTTCTTCGTCTATTTCTGGATTGTATAGATAGAATTTATATACTAATTCCACATGAATATACTGGTTATTATGTGTTTCTTGAAGTAGAAAATCTAATTCGCCTATGGTAATTTTTTCTTCAATAATTTGCAGATTAGCTTTTAGGGTTTTATAATCGTTATGGTTTTCAATAAAGGATTTAAAAAAAATCTCCACACGCTTTCCCAACACTAAATTTTTTGGTAAATAGGGCAACACAGTTGTAATTTGAATATTTTTTGATTTAAGGAATGGAAAAAGTTTGAACACCTTTTGTTCAGAAAAAACAGGAGAGGTATTTAAAAACCCTGAAAATTGGAGTAATAATCTGTTACTGGTATCCATCTGTTTCAAAAATAAGCATTTTGTTGGTTTTCGCTCAAAAATCTGTAAAGACTTACTTGCTATTCTTTCTCTTTATAAATTTTGTTTTACTTTTAAAGGGAATTTTGGCTAAAGAAATTTTCCACAAAACAGTAAAATGGCTCGAAAAAAACACAAACGCAAATCAAAATTGGGGTTAGCACCTGGATCCCTTGTATTTACCGGACAGAAGAAAATGGCTCAGGTGGATATTACTTTGATGCATTATGCAGAAGGTCATTTTGAAGAAAAATTCCCAAAAAGTATTGCTGAAGTAATTCAAATGAAAGAATCTTTTCCGGGAATAAACTGGATAAATATTGATGGTCTTCACGATGAGAATACAGTTGAAGAAGTTTGTACTTATCTGGGTATTCATAAATTAACGATGGAAGATATTTTAAGTGTGGGGCAACGTCCAAAAATTGAAGAACATTCTGATTATCTTCATGTAGTTTTAAAAATGTTCATGCTGGACCCCACAGATGATTCTATTGATGATGAACAGCTTACATTTATTTTAAAAGGCAATACACTCATTTCCTTTCAGGAAAAAACCGGGGATGTATTTGACGGTGTGAGAAAACGCATTCAGGAGAATAAAGGCTTTATTAGAAAACGTGGTGCTGATTATTTGTTATATGCCCTTCTGGATTCAGTGGTGGATCATTATTTTATTATTTTGGAAATTTTCGGGGAAAAATTAGAAGATGTTGAAACGGCTCTTTTAGAAAACCCCGATAAAAACATACTTAAGAAATTGCACTTACTTCGCAGAGAAACCCTTAATCTACGTCGATCTGTTTATCCACTGCGAGAAGTTGTAAGCAGGTTTGAAAAACTGGAAGAACCCATAATTCACAAAGATACCCAGATTTTTATTCGTGACTTATACGACCATACCATTCAGGTGATTGAAACGATTGAAGTATTTAGGGATATGGCTTCCGGGTTGCTCGATTTATATATGAACAGTGTTTCTAATAAGATGAATGAAATAATGAAAGTGTTGACCATAATGGCATCTATCTTTATTCCGTTGACATTTATTGCCGGGGTTTATGGGATGAATTTTGAATATATGCCAGAGCTTCAATATAAAAATGGTTATTTTGTGGTATGGCTGGTTATGTTCCTCGTTTTTGTGGGAATGCTGGTATATTTCAAAAAGAAAAAATGGCTATAATTTATACTCTATGAAAATATCTCAAACACTTTTTCAGCTCCTTAAAGAGCTTAAAGAAAATAACAACCGCGATTGGTTTGCAGAAAATAAAAAAAGATTTCAGCAAGAAGACAAATCCCTAAAATTGTTTTTTGAGGAAATTACTAAAGGGCTCAACACTTTTGATGAAATTGAAAAGCTAAAAATTTTTCGCATTTATCGCGATGTTCGTTTTAGTAAAAATAAACTTCCTTATAAAATCAACAGAAGTGCTAACTGGATGCGTGCCGGGATACACCTAAGAGGCAGTTATTACTTACAACTAGAACCCGGAAATTCTTTTATAGGTTGTGGTTTTTTTGAACCTAACCCGGCTGATTTATTGCGAATAAGAAAAGAGTTTGAAATGGATGATAGTGAGATTAGGGATATTCTCAATCTTCCTGCATTCAAAAAAGTGTACAATGGTTTTGACACAACAGATCAGGTTAAAACAGCCCCAAAAGGATTTGATAAAACCCATAAAGCCATCGATTTGATAAAAAACAAAAACTTCTTTGTGGCTCACTATTACAGTGACAAAGAGGTCTTATCTGAGGATTTTCTTAAAAGCATCCTGTATCACTTTCAGCTTGTGCAGCCTTTATTCAAATATATGAGCAATGTGCTGACTACAGATTTGAACGGTGTATCTTTAATCGATTAGTTTACACTAAGAATTTTATAGTTCATATTGTTAAACGAAAAACTATCTCCGGTTTTTTTACCTTTCAAATGCTCATAAATAGGGGCATCTGTAGAAATGGAATAATAGTTCTTTTTATCCCCCAAATCCAGTTTTCCGAGCGCTATGGTGATAAAGAAAAAATTATTTTCGGTTTCCACTAAACTTCCGTTAGTAACAGAATCGTGTTCCTGAAAAATATCAATTTTACTTAATTGGGATTTTAGTTTCTCTGTGTTATCTAAATAACGTGCGTTTTTTTCTATTTCGTTAAGTAACTCGCCTTTTCCACCGTCATCATCATCAGATTGTGAATTTTCACCTTCTAAAGCCTCCTTAATCATTTCCATTTCCTTTTTGTATTTATCTATCTGAAGGTTCAGAAGTTCAATACACTTTTCATAAAGTTTTTTCTTGATCATTTTAAAATTTTTAAGCCTGTAAAAGTACTTCCATTTCTATTTATAAACTACATCTTGTGAAAAAAAATTAGACCCTTTTTAAATTATAAGTCTTAAAGCTTATATAATAATATTATAAGTCTTATAGCTTATAATTTGGTTTTATAAGTCATTTGACTTATATTTGAATGAAAAAATAACGTATATGGTAGCCGTTTTAACAGCAGATTTAATAAATTCTACGACGTATGACAAGAAAACCTTGCAACAGGTAATCGCCGTTTTAAAAGAAGAATTTGAAGAATTAAATACCCGGGAGGATGCTATATTTGCTATTTTTAGGGGAGACAGCTTTCAAGGAATCCTTAAACAACCAAAAGATGCATTACATATAGCCCTGAAATTAAAAACATCTATATGTAAAGTGCAGAGCACTACACAAAAAAAATCCAGTTCCCCCATGGCCGATGTGCGTATTGCGATAGGAATAGGGGAGGCTGAGTACAATGAAAATGCCATTGCAGAGTCTAACGGGGAAGCTTTCCATCTTTCAGGGAAAACACTGGATACCATGAAATCAGAAAATAAAAAAATAAGTTTAAAAACCGCTAATGCGGAAATTAATGGGGAGTTTCAAGTGAGTTTGAAGTTTTTAGACAGTCTGACAGATAAATGGTCTATCGCCTCGGCCGAAGTAGTATATTTTTTACTAAAAGGATTAAAAGAACAACAAATAGCAAATGAGCTCCATAGAAGTCAGGCGGCAATACACCTTAGAAAGAAAGCGGCAGGTTGGGAGGAAATTCAATTACTTCTGCAACGTTTTGAACAAAATATTGAAAATTACACATCATGAATGAAAGTTTATTAATAGCATTGCAGCTACTTTTGGCACATATACTAACAGATTTTGTATTGCAATCCGGTAAAGGCATTCTACAGAAAAGGGCCAAAAAAAGTAAGGCACCATATTTATACTTTCATGCATTCCTTGCCGGCCTGTTAACCTATTTACTTTTACAACAATGGACTCAATTCTTTATTCCGATAGTTATAATGATAACTCACTTTTTTATCGATTTGTGGAAATTGAAACAAAAAGATGATAATTTAAAGTATTTCCTCTTAGATCAGTTTTTTCATTTGATAATAATACTGTTATCATGGTTGTATCTCACGACAAATTTTCAGCAAACAGGGCCATTTTTAGAAAGTCTTTTGCAGTCACAGGCTGTTATGACAATTCTATTAGGGTATCTCATTGTTATTTTTCCCATTGGTTTTATAATTGAGAAAGCCACAAAACACTGGCAAGATGACATTGCCAAAGAAGGAGAATTAAACAGTTTACAGAAAGCCGGTCGCTATATTGGAATTTTTGAACGCATTTTAGCACTCACTTTTGTGCTGACTAATAATATAGCAGCAATAGGATTTTTAATAGCCGCAAAATCTATTTTACGATTTAGTGATAAAAGTAAAAGCGGTGGCAGAAAGCAAACAGAATATGTGCTCATAGGAACCCTAATGAGTTTTGCAATGGCCATAATCATTGGCTTTCTAATGCTGCAAGAGCTTTACCTTAGCTAAAAACTTTACAACGAATTAGGATGCGGTGCTATAATCTAACTCAAGCAATTGAATATTGCTCTTGATGCGCTCAATTACAAGGTTCATCATACGTTTGTTTAGTGCCGAAGAATTTTGAATATATAATTCATATTCTTCTAACGTAAATTGCCCAATAATCATTCCTTTTAAGGCGTTCCTGAATTTTATATCCCGTTGAATGGCATTTTCGATAAAATCCAAACGCTTTTCAATGGACAAAATGTAAAACCCATTCTTATGTTTGCCAATGTAATTCCGGAAAGAGGCGATCAATAAATCGTTTTGAAGCTTAACTACCGGCCTCAAGGTTTTATTTTGAAACTTTTCGTCAAAACTCATTTCGGGGCTAACAATGGCAGAGGGAATTTCGGGTCTTAAATGGAGAATACTCAAATCGCGAGATATCATAACATGAAGTTTTATTAAAAATATACATTTTAGTCAGTATAAGAAATAGACTGGCGCTGTACTTATAAACTATCTTATCAACAACTATTCCGTTAAAATTGCTTTAAACAAGGGTGGCAAACAGTGTGTATTTCTTAACTTTAATGCTATTAACAAAAACCTAAAAAATGGCAACCGTAACCTCTGTAAATCCTTATTCCTCAAAGGAATTAGAATCCTATACAACCCATACCAATAAAGACATAGATGCACTTTTAAAGAAAGCAGATAAACGTTTTTCCCTGTGGAAAAAAACAACTTTTTCTGAACGCACTTCCTTGATGAAAAAAGCAGCAGAAGAGTTGAATAAAAATAAGCAAGAATATGCAGAAATGATTTCTAACGAAATGGGTAAGCCCATTTCCCAGGCTATTGCTGAGATAGAAAAATGTGCTTTGGCTTGTAATTTTTATGCAGATAATGCAGAAAAGCAATTAGCTCCAGAAACCATTAAGACAGATGCTTTTAAAAGTTATATTGCTTACGAGCCAATAGGAATTGTTTTAGCAATTATGCCTTGGAATTATCCTTTTTGGCAGGTATTTCGTTTTGCCGCACCGGCATTAATGGCAGGGAATATTCCGGTTTTAAAACATGCTTCTAATGTATTTGGCTCTGCTTTATTGATTCAAAAAGTTTTTGAACGTGCCGGTTTTCCGGAAGGTTGCTTCACCACATTACTCGTTAATAGTGATAAAATAGAAAGAATTATTGAAAACCCTATTGTGAAAGCGATTACTTTGACTGGAAGTGGTCCCGCCGGAGCTTCGGTCGCATCTATTGCAGGTAAAAATATAAAAAAAACAGTGCTAGAACTTGGCGGAAGCAATGCTTTAGTAGTATTTAAAAATGCAGATATAGATAAAGCTATTGCTGTTTGTGTACAAGCGAGATTTCAAAACACCGGGCAAAGTTGCATTGCAGGAAAACGATTGCTTGTGGATGAAAAAATAGCAGAAGTTTTTGTTGAAAAATTGGTTTTAAAAGTGCGTGAATTAAAAAGTGGTAATCCTTTAGATGAAGAAACCTACTTTGGGGTTTTGGCTCGTGAAGATCTTGCTGTTGAGCTTGAAAAACAGGTTAAAAAGTCTGTCAAACAAGGAGCTAAAATCGTTTTGGGAGGGAAGAGGCAAGGTGCTTATTTTGAACCAACAATAATAACAAATGTAAGTGATAAAATGACTGTTTTTCAGGAAGAAACCTTTGGTCCGGTGCTATCTGTAACAACATTTAAATCGGAAGAAGAAGCGATTGCGCTCTCTAATAATTCTATTTTTGGATTAGGAGTTTCCTTATTTTCCAAAGATATTGAACGTTTAGAATCTTTAATTCCAAAATTCAATGAAGGTGCTGTATTTATAAATGAACTTGTAAAAAGTGATCCCAGATTGCCTTTTGGAGGTGTTAACTCTTCCGGTTATGGAAGAGAATTAAGCAAGGAGGGAATTCGCGAATTTGTGAATGTGAAGACCGTTTATATTAAAAAATAAAGGAGAAACACATCAAGTATTTCTCCTTTATTCTAAATGTTAAAAATTACTATTTTAGGAAATCTTCAAACGTTTTAAACTCCAAAGGTGTTTTGCTGTTTTTTTCTAAATAATCCTCAAGTTTAGATACTTGCTTTTTATGAATATTTTCATATTTCACCATAGCAGTATCATAGCGTTCTTTCACCGCTTCATAATTTGCCATTTGAGCTCCAGTGGGTTTATCATAATTATTTGTAACGCTACTGTATAAATCTGCCAATTTTTCACGCAGTTCCGGTTCAGCACTTGCTACATAATTATCGCCTGTAGTGATTACCATGGATTTTAATAAAGTATTCAATTCGTCAATAACAGGTTGGGCTACTTTTTTTGCTTTTGGATCTTCTTTCAACAAATCTTCGGCGGTTTTTATCGAAGTATTCATTTTATAAACTGTGTATGCCAATTCCTCATTCATATCAAAAAGGATTTTTACCATACGTTGTCTTTCTTTACGACCTTCTTCGGTAACTATGGTATTTGGGTCATAAATCAGTTCAATAGGATGGGTATAAGTATCCTTACCCTTTGTCAAAACCACATTATATTTTCCGGCAGGAACTCTTGGAACCGCAAAACCTCCATAACTAATTGTTTTAGCTTCGGCAATTTTTGGTCCCCTAGAGGTATATGTCCAGTCCACGATATTCACACCTTTTGATTTACCTGAATTTAAAGTTGCGATAGTGTTTCCGTCAAGATCCTGTACTTCCATCTCCATTTTTCCGAATGTGTGGCGTTTGTTTAAATAATATACAATGCGTGCATTTCTTGATGGATTTTCACCCACAAATTGGGTTTCGGTACCAAAATTCTCAGCAAATCCACCTTGTTCAGGCATTACGAAAGGTTTGGTAGAAAAGAAATGCACTTCTTTGTCTATAATTTCTGGGGTTACTTCGCGAAGTGGGGAAATATCATCTATGATTATAATCCCTCTTCCGTGAGTTGCTAAAACAAGGTCACTGGTTTTTTTGTGCAAGGCAATATACATTACAGATGCTGCTGGCATATTGTTTGTAAACCTAGACCAATTCAAACCTCCATCTACGGTAATAAATAAACCAAACTCAGTTCCTAAAAATAATAGGTTTTCATTCTCATAGTCTTCGTGTATACTTCTTGCAAAGCCTATTATATCTGATGTGATGATACTTTTCCAGGTCTTGCCAAAATCTGTGGTTTTGTATGCATACGGGTTCATATCTCCTGTTGCATGTCCTTCAAAAACAGCATAAGCGCTCCCTTTATTAAAATTACTGGCATAAATTTTATAACACCAGGTATTCTTAGGCAGATTTGGGACATTTGCGATGGTGTTTGTCCACGTTTTTCCGCCATCCTGAGTTACTTGTACATTGCCATCATCTGTTCCTACCCAAATAATATTTTCGTCCAAAGGCGATTCTGCAATGGTAAAAATAGTAGTATGTGTTTCCGCACCTGAATTATCGACTGATAAACCACCTGATTTTGACTGATCTTGTTTCTTCGGGTCGTTTGTAGTTAGATCTGGTGAGATTTTTGTCCAAGTATCGCCCATATCTTCTGAGCGATGAAGAAATTGACTCCCCATATAAAATCTATCCGGATAAAAATTACTCAAAGCCATTGGCGGATTCCAGTTGAAACGCAATTTAGGATCCCCTTTTTCTGCCATAGGCTGTATGGTTTTGGTTTGCACCCTGTCTGCATCATAGCGCCATACATTAGCTGCTCCCTGCATTTCAGAATAAATTATATTTTTGGTAGGATGTTTTAAAACCCGAAATCCATCTCCATAGCCCACACTGTTCCAATGTTTTGCTTTTACGCCACCGGGAGCAGACGAGGGGCCATACCATGAACCATTGTCTTGCAAACCACCATATACATTATAAGGTTCTGCGTCGTCAACACTAACATGATAATATTGGGAAACAGGAATATTTTCTACAATTTCCAAAGTGCTTCCGCCATTCCAGGAACGATATACACCTCCATCTGTTCCCACAAACATAATATCAGAATTATGTATATGAAATGCAATATCGTGAATGTCAGGATGCATAGTTCCTAAATTTTTAAACGTTTTTCCGCCATCACGACTAATGGCTCCGGAAAGTCCACCTTTTACTAATATATCCGGATTTTTAGGGTCTACCGTGATTCTGGAAAAATAAAAAGGCCTTACTACAAGTTCAAAATTGTTATTTAAGTGTGTCCAAGAGTTTCCGCCATCATCAGAGCGGTATAAGCCATTACTTTTTGCATCTTCGGTTTCTAAAACAACATATACGGTTTCCGGTTGTGATGGAGCAATTGCCAATGCAATTCTACCTAATTTACCTTTAGGAAAGCCATTGTGAATTTTATTCCACGTTTTTCCACCATCTATAGTTTTGAAGAGTCCGCTATGTTCACCACCGGAATTAAAACTCCACGGCGAGCGTCTAAATTGCCACATAGATGCATAAAGAATATTTGCATTATTTGGATCCATTGCAATGTCTGCAACACCTGTGGTTTCATTTATATATAAAATATTTTCCCAGGTTTCCCCGCCATCTGATGTTTTGTAGACGCCACGCTCTTTGCTATCACTCCACAAAGCACCCATAACTCCAACAAAAACTTCTTTATTGTTTTTTGGATTTATTTTAATTCCTGAAATACGTTCTGATTTTTCCAACCCCATTTTTTTCCAGTTGGTTCCACCATCAGTAGTCTTATAAATACCATCCCCCAGGGAGACACTGTTACGCACCCAGGTTTCTCCAGTTCCTACCCAAACAATGTTGTCAGGCTCAACTGGGTCAACAGCAACGGTACCTATGGATTGGGCATGTTCATCAAATATGGGGGTAAAAAAAGTACCGCCATCTATAGATTTCCAGACACCACCACCAGCAGCGCCTGCGTAAATTATATTTGCATTTGTGGGGTGAAGATCGATGTCAGATATTCGGCCGCTCATAATGGCAGGACCAATATGCCTGGCTTTTAAGTTGCCAAATAGTTCCTTTCCTTTTATAGGAATTTCCTGAGAGCTTAAACTTGGAATAGCCGCTAATGCAGCTACACAAAAAAGAAGTATTTTTTTCACAAAAATTTAGATGTTAAAAAAAATCCCCTACAAGGGGGAGGTTTTTAGTTTTTATTAAAATATTATTCGCCTGGAAATGCGAATACGGATTTATCTATTGTGGGATTGATTTCAATAGTTTTAATATTTATGTTCTGTCCGGACATGCTTAAGTCAAAAGGAAAATACAAACCGTCTACTTCCTCATATCCACTCATTGTGGAAACCATGGTTTGCCCTTGCATTGGGCCTTCTTTTATAAGGGATTCAGAAACAATTAAAGCATAATTTTCTGTGTCAAAGTAGTGAAAACTAACATTAGGTTCTTCAACACCATTTATTGTTATGGGGGTTTGTGTAAGTTTAATTTTGAAAGTCTCTGTTCCTTCTTTTGTTTCATTGTCCATTAATTCAATAGAATATCCTTTTTTTTTGTAGTTATGAAAAGGGGAAGGAAAATCTTTAGACATTTTTTTCATATTCTCGGTAGCTTCACTATCACTTTTTTCTGGCTGCATGGTCATAAAATTAGTGGACCACATTTGATTTCCGTCAAAGGCAAATTGTGTGATGGATTGCCCTTGAAAATTAATCACTACTGCTTGGCTTCCATCTTTTAGTTGGTAAACGTCCACAGGTATTTCCATTCCTTGGGTATTTGCCACACCACTCATTTTAAGACCTTCAAGAGCGCCCCATTTATCCATGCCACCGGTATTTTCAAAATAGTTCGAAATAATTTCATCTGCTGTTTGTGCATTAACAGGAACAAGTGTTATTGCAAATAATAAACAAAAAAGTGTTTTAATTTTTTTCATGGCTTTAAAGTATTTGTTAGAATTTATCAATTAGTGTCTTTAATGAAAATAAAGTTACAAAGTAAAATAGATAAATTTTGATTTTAAATGAAATAATATGAAATTCAGAAAAGTAGAAAACCCAAAATACACAAATTTAACTTTACCACAGGTGCATCAGGAAACTAGAATCCTATTAGTAAAATACAGATAATATGCTTGTGGATCATGCTATATCGTGGAAGATTTAGATTGTTTTCACACAATTTGAAATATATTTACAAATTCCGGAATTATTAATATTATGCCCGATCAGAAAATATTTGTTACAGTAGATACCGTAGTTTTTAAATTAAAGGATAACACTGCGGAAATTCTTTTAATACAACGCAAAAATGACCCATTTAAAAATCATTGGGCCTTACCGGGAGGTTTTGTGGAACAGGAAGAGGATCCTGAAATTGCAGCTTTAAGGGAGTTAAAAGAGGAAACAGGAATTGAAATGACCTCTTGTGAACAATTGCATACATTTGGAAAACCGGGAAGGGATCCCCGAGGGAGGACTATTTCCATTGCATTTGTGGGTTTTGCAACTATAGACGCTTATCCAAAGGCTGCAGATGATGCTAAAGATGCACGTTGGTTCCTTATAAAAGAACTTCCTGAATTAGCTTTTGATCATAATGAGATTACCACCCTTGCTATTTCCCGTTTTCTTTCAGACCCTCTTGGATAGTCTCTCTGGCTTCATTTCTATCTTCGATAGATGCTTTTTCAGGGTTGTTGTTTTCTTCGGTATCACATCCATGACATAATTCTGCAAACATGGGAAAGTGATCTGACCCGATGGATTCCAGACGTTGCAATTCAGCAAGTTTAAAATCGTTTGAAACAAACAGGTGATCTAAAGGCCAGCGCAACAGGGGGTAGCTTGTATGAAAGGTATTGTAGAACCCGCGTCCAATTCTAGGATCCAATAACTGACTGATACGCTGAAACATTCTCGTGGTGTGCGACCATGCTACATCATTTAAATCCCCTAAAACAATAATAGGATAATCTTCTTTTTTAATTTCTTTAGCAACAATAAGAAGTTCTGCATCCCTATCCAGCGATTTCTCGTTTTCAGATGGGCTAGGTGGCGTAGGGTGGAGGCAAAATATTTTTATCCACGTACCGTTTTTTAGTAAAACATTGCCGTGTATGGAAGGTATTTCATCATCCATTACAAATTTAACTTCCATATCTTTTAGTTCCAGTTTACTAAGCAGGATAATGCCATAATAATTATCTTGTGGATACTCAACAGTAAAGGGGTATTCTTCTTTGAAAACATGGAGCTGTTCCTGCCACCAAGAATCTGTTTCCAGTAATATCGCAATATCCGGATTTGCCCTACGGAAAACTTTACTGAATTTATCAAAATCTTTATTGTCCTGAAACACATTAGCAGAAAATACCCTGATAGAAGCGTCACTATTTTTTATAGTGTTCGTTAAGGGACATAGTTTACACAAGTTAAAGATTATACTTTACACTAAATTCTGACTAAGCCTTATTGATGTTTGTTTATTTCTTATGTTAATATCATCAAAGTACCCTAAAAATACTCCATA